>ORMF012213384.1_pt1 | contig 82166 bp, 78 predicted proteins | sample 1779871 | NCBI WGS metagenome assembly ORMF01 (sample SAMEA104232316, study PRJEB22302) | groundwater metagenome | biome: forest; feature: aquifer; material: groundwater | place: USA | collected 2011-08-07 | depth 5.4 m | reverse complement strand
TGCTACCTACCGGCACGCTTTCTTACCCGTGGTACCAGGCCCTTACCCGTGGGGCGCAGGAAACGTGGGTATTGAGTGGCGCCATACTGGGAGCGTTCGGCAGTTTGCTCCAAAACCTAGTGGTGCACCAGCAGGTGCCAGCGGACGTTACCGGGCCGGTCGGTATTGCCGTTATCGCCGGGCAAGTGGCCCACCTGGGGTTCATCTACTTCCTCCAGTTTGCGGCTATGCTGTCCTTAAACCTGGCTATCATAAACGTGCTGCCCATTCCAGCGCTCGACGGCGGTAGGCTACTGTTTGTGGTTATAGAAAAGCTCCGGCGTAAGCCGAACAACGAGCAGGTGGAAGGTGTTATACACCGTATCGGTTTCGCCGCGCTGATGCTGTTAGTGCTCCTGGTTACCTACCGCGACGTGGTGCGTTTGGGTGGCGAGTTTTTTAAGGGGATCTTTGGGACTTAAATTAACTTGGGACTTATGATAAATCCCAAACAGCAGCTGTGGTTATGGGGACCACTTCCAGGCCGTCCATATTTGGAGTCAATTTTTTTGGCTTTTATGCGCGGTATGAGAAAGTATGCTGGCACAGTTTGGCCTGAAACTGTGCTTTCTTTTTGGCAAGACAAAATGCTGTGGATTAATCCGGAACATGATTTATTCATTGTTGGGCAACAGGTATTTCGTAAATGTATCTTGTCAAATGCCTATCGTAAAGCTCTTTACCGAAAGTTTAATAATACCCGGAAAGCATTGACACAGACTGAGAGCATATTGGTCGCCCGTGATTTAAATAAGCTCTCAGAGGTTGAATTTGTTGCTTTATTTAGGCGCTATACATTGCAAGTTGAATACTTTTGGCAGGTAGCCATTATTCCCGAGTTAGCCGGTCTAGGTGGGGAAATTTTAGTCAAAAATATAGCAAAAAAATACTTTAAACCAAATGAATTTACAACTAATCTTGAAATAATAAGCGCTCCGCGTACTCGTTCTTTTTATCAAAAAGCCGAGCGTGAACTTTATAAGATACCCTTACTGCCGCCCAAGAAACGTAATCTAGCGTTAAAGAACTTTCAAAAGCATTACTTTTGGTTGAGTAATAATTTTTTGCACATCGTTGAACTACCTGTTAGCCATTTTAAGCGCCGACTCAAAGCAATCGTGCCAACTTCACGGGAAGCTCGAAGAAAGTTAAAGGCTGAGGCGTCGACTTTTTTGTTACGGAAACAAAGGTTCAGTAAATTAGTTAATGGCTTAACCCTAAATCAATCTGAGCGATTGATTATAGATGGTTTCGCCCAGTGTCTTTCTTGGCAGGATTTACGTAAGGCTTATGTTATGAGGATGAACCATTATCGATGCAAACTTCTACAGGAGTTAGCTAGACGGCATAAAATTAGCTTTGTCAAATTGCAGTATATGCTGTATGACGAAGTTGTTAATTATTTAGTATCTGGGAACATACCTCAAGACATTGGTAAAAGGCTCAAGGATGTTACTTTTTTAATATCAGAAAAAAAATTCAAGGTAGTTACTGGTAAGCTGGCACAAGCAGTACGTAATAGATATGTGAATAAAAGTGATCCAGAAAATTCAACAATTTATGGGCAAGTAGTCAGCCGCGGACAAGGTGTTGTCCGCGGTCAAGTTTTTTTGGTTGATAAACTAGCCGATATCCAACACTTCCCGAAAAAAGCAATACTTGTTACTAGTATGACATCACCAGATTACATAGTTGCCATGCGGCGTGCGGTTGCTATAGTGACTGACGCCGGTGGTCTTACTAGCCATGCTGCTATACTTAGTAGGGAGCTTGGTATTCCTTGTGTTGTCGGCACCAAGGTTGCTACCAAGGTGCTTAAAGATGGTGATAGGGTAGAGGTAGACGCGACGAAGGGCATCGTGAGAAAGTTATAACTATGCCTCTCCACATACTCCCGTTTAGTAAGATATCTAAAAAAGACGTAGCTCTAGCCGGCGGCAAGGGAGCATCTTTGGGCGAAATGACCCAAGCCGGTATTCCCGTGCCGCCGGGGTTTGTGGTGCTGGCCTCGGCTTTTGATAGGTTTTTAGAAGAGACTGACTTGGGGGTAGATGTTGAGGCGCAGCTTAGAAAGGTAAACTACAAAGACATTAACAGCGTTGATAGGTACTCTAACGTCATCCGCGACCTAATTCATGATGCTAAGATGCCCAAGGATTTAGCCGTTGAGATTGTGAAGGATTTTAAAAAGCTTAAAACTAAGTACGTGGCCGTTCGCTCGTCCGCCACCGCCGAGGACTCTACCCAGGCGAGCTGGGCCGGGGAGCTGGAAACGTACCTCAATACCACCGAGAAAAATGTACTGGCCCGGGTTAAGGATTGCTGGAGTTCACTCTTTACCCCGCGGGCTATTTTTTATAGGCACGAGCAAAAACTGCACCGGGCCAAGGTTTCGGTAGCGGTGGTGGTGCAAGCTATGGTGCAGTCGGAAATTGCCGGCATAGCCTTTACCGTTCACCCGGTCACCAAAGATAGGAACCAAATGATCATTGAGGCTGGTTACGGCTTGGGTGAAGCCATAGTTTCAGGCCAGATCACGCCCGACTCCTACGTGGTAGACAAAAAAAACCTCAGCCTGCTCGACATCAATGTAGCTGAGCAGCTTAAGTTTATGCAGGGTAAACCTGGCGGCGGCAACGTGTGGAAACCTATCTCTGGCGCCAAGCGCCAAAGCCAAAAGCTCACGGGTAGAGAAATTCTAGTCCTGGCCAAGATTTGCCTGGGAATCGAAAAACACTACCGCTTCCCCTGCGATATCGAGTGGGCGTTTGCCCGTGGCGTGTTCTACATTACTCAATCCCGCCCCATCACCACACTCTAACTACTTAGGCGTGTGACCCGTAAAGTGGAGTTCGAGCTCTTTCAAGTGCTGCTGCTTATCAACCAGCACCCGGTTGCGATTCACTGCTAGCTCCCGGAGCATGAGGCTGAAGTGCTGGCTGCCGAGGTAGTGGGGGAAGATGACGTAGTCCGCCCCAGCTTGGTAGAGCTCGCGGCAATCGTGCCAGGTACTAGCGGTTAAGTAGACCGGGGTTTTTAACCCCTGGCGCCGGATGTTTTGGAGCAGCAGCAGGTTGTCGTTCAGGTGCTCCACAGTGGAGATAACCATGGCGGCCCTTGCCACCTGGGCGTGGTCCAGTATGTCTACATCAGCCATATCGCCGTAGAGGCAGAGCTTGCCTGCGTTCTCCAGGCGCGCTATGACCTCAGGGTTAAAGTCGATGATGAGCGTAGGTTTACGGAGTCCCTCGAGAGTGGCGGCTAGTTTCTCCCCCAGGCGGTGGTAGCCGATGAGCACCACGTGCCCGGTTAACTGGGCCGGGCGGTGCTCAGGCTCCCCCGGAGGCCGCCGGCGCTCAAACAGCTGCCAGAGCGGTTTGAGGCGTTGGTATAAGGTTTCGGCATGGGCTATGGCGAAGGTGGTTACGGTAATGGTGACTACGCCCACCGCCGTGACCAGGGCCACCTCCGAGCTGCTCACGTGCCCCAAGCGCAGGCCCAAGGCCATCAGCACAAAGGAAAATTCAGACACCATGCCGCTGGTCATAGCCACCATAAGGCTGGGGCGCTTACGGTACCCGAGAACGCCCATGAGGCTCAGGACAATGAGCGGGTTACCGATGAGCACAAAACCCACCAGTGCCCAGAAAAGCGTTTGGTGGCTACCGAGGCTGGCAAACGTCAGCTGGCTACCTAGGGCGATAAAGAATAGGGTGATAAAGAAGTCGCGCAAGCTTTTGACCCGTGCCGTAATCTCTAAGCTGTAGGGCAGGGCGGCTAGGCTTACACCGGCTAAGAAGGCGCCAATCTCTACGGAAAACCCTAGCGCCAAGGCAGCGAGCGCCAGTAGGAAGCACCAGGACAAGGCCGACAGTAGCAACAGTTCAGCTGAACGCGCAAACCGCGCAAACAAGGACGGCAGGATGAATCGGCTGACGGTGAACACCGCCAGCAGCAGCCCTAACCCGCGCCCCAAAGCAGCGAACCCGGCGCCCCAGGCGCCGCCGTTTGCTTGCGTGAGTGAGGAAAACACAATGAGCGCGCCGATAGCCACGGCATCCTGTAGCAGTAGCAAGCTCACCGTCAGACGTCCGGCCAGTGAATCGAGCTCGTTCTTTTCTGATAGCAGCTTGATGATAATGATGGTGCTGGAGAAGGCCAAGCTCAAGCTCACGTACCAGGCGGCCAGTGAGCCGAGGCCAAAGGTGCGCACGATGAGGTACCCTAAACCGACCGTGAGGGTGACCTGTCCCAGGCCGATGAGCGGTGCGCCACGTCCGAGGTGTTTGAGCTTACTAAAATCGAGCTGCAACCCGACGAGGAAGAGCAAGAAGGCGATACCAAAAGTTGACAGTGCTTGTAGCAGTGCCCCCTCGGGCACGACATTGAGGAACAGCGGACCGACCACTATACCAGTGAGGAGGTACGCCAGCACCGAAGGCTGCTTCAAGCTATAGAACACTACGGCCGCTACCGTAGCTAGCACGATGAGTAGGCTTACCTGCACAAAAAGGCTTCCCATACGACCTTAAGTATACCATAGCTCCCGGAAATCTATTGAAATAGGGGCTGATTCGTGGTATACTGGGTGGTATCGCTATGCCTGAACCGCAACGTTTGACCCCCGAGCGACTCCCCGTACCACCGCCTGAGCGAGCGGCGGAAACTATTGAGGTCCGTAGCCCGGAGCGCCGGCCGGCGGCCCCGCTGGAAGCCCCCTCGGCGGACGTTAGCCCGCTACCAGTCGCTCCACCCAGCGGGCCGACCGCGCTGCCTAGTCGCCCGCTTACGCCCCTGCAGCAGGAAATTGAGAACGTACTAGCCGAAGGTTTAGCAGAGCTCTACCGCAGCTTAGAGCCACGCGCCCAAGCTGAGTTCAGGGCTCAGGGTGAAGCCACCGCCCGGGAGCTGAGCTCCCTGATTCAGCGAGTTAAGTTTACCCTGAGCGAGGTCTTAAAGCTCATTCGCCAGTGGCTGGCGAGCGTGCCCGGTATTAGCCGCTACTTTGTTGAGCAGACCGCCAAGATAAAAGCTGATAAAATTTTAAAGCTCCACTAGCTCTCCACCGCCGTGCCGTGGCTCCTACAGCTTTCGCCCCTCTCGACCATGGGTCAACCTGGCGATATAGTCAGTAGCTTGCCGTACCAGCCTGGGCTAGCAGCTTGGTTAGTGGTTGGTTTTTTATTTCTAGCCGTAGCCGGGCTGTTTGTACTCCGGCAGGCCTGGCGCCACCTGACCGCGCTGCGCACAAGCCTGGGGCTTAAGGTTTTGCTGGTGCGCGTGCCGCGCGAGACCGGCAGGCTGGACCAAAAAAATGACAAGGACACGTCGCACACCATAGAGGAGCAGATCGGCGTAGCTGAGGTGCTCTGGTCGGCGATTGGAGGTTTACGCGCGCAGCGGGGGCTGCTCGCCAGCCTGCGTGGTCGAACTGACCACCTGAGCTTGGAGTTGGTGGCTGAGGGCGGTCTGGTGTCGTTTTACCTGGCGGTGCCGCAGCACCTACGCAGCTTTGTGGAGCAGCAGGTGCTGGCGCAGTACCCGCACGCGCTTCTGGAAGAGGTAGCGGACTACAACATTTTTTCACCGCGCGGCGCCACCACCGGCACCGCGCTCCGGCTGGGGCGCTCTTCCGCCTTCCCCATTAAAACCTATAAGCAGTTCGAGAGTGACTCTCTGAACGCCATCACCAACACCTTGGCCAAAATTCCAGCGGGGGATGGTGCGGCGGTGCAGCTGGTGGTGCGCTCAGCCCGTAAGGGGTGGCGCGCGCGTGGCGTAGCCATGGCCTCGCGCATGCAGCAGGGCAAACCCTTGGAGGAGGCAGCGGGGTTTGGCGGGGCCGGGAAAGCCTTAAACTTCCTAGGCGACTTCATGCCCGATCGCAAGGGTAAGTACCACCACCCTGATAACCCCAAAGAACCCTACAAGCTTTCACCCCTGGAGGAGGAGATGGTCAAGGGTATTGAGCAAAAAGCCTCTAAAGCCGGGCTCGATGTTACCTGCCGTCTGGTGGCCTCAGCCTCGAGCCGTCAGCTGGCCGAGCAGTACCTCGGCAACCTGGTGAACTCCTTTGCCCAGTTCAACATCTACCAGTACGGTAACCGCTTCGTCCCCCGGCCGCCCCGCCAGCTGGATAGCTTTATCTACCAGTTCATTCACCGGGTGTTTGCTGAGCGCAGCCACTTCCTCCTCAACGCTGAAGAGCTGGCTAGCCTGTACCACTTCCCCCTAGCCTCCAGCGAAACCCCGAACATCCGCTGGCTCACCGCTCGCCGCGCGCCAGCGCCCCCCAACGCGCCGGCTGCCGGTTTGGTGCTCGGAGTCAACAGCTACCGCGGGGTTGATACGGTCATCCGCTTGCAAACGGACGACCGGCGGCGCCACGTTTACATCATCGGCAAGTCCGGCACCGGCAAGTCGGTGCTGCTGGCGAACATGATAGCGCAAGACGTACGAGAAGGCCGGGGTGTGTGCGTGGTGGATCCGCACGGCGACCTGGTGGAGCAGGTATTGGCTAGTGTACCCCCCCACCGCGCCGATGATGTTATTGTATTTGACCCTGCTGACGTTACCCGTCCGGTGGGGCTCAACATGCTGGAGTACCACGACGAGGCCCAGAAAGACTTTGCCGTGCAGGAGATGATAGCCATTTTCTACAAGCTCTTCCCGCCGGAAATGGTGGGCCCGATGTTCGAGCACAACATGCGCAACGTTATGCTGACCTTGATGGCGGACCAGGACTCGCCCGGCACCATTGCCGACATTCCTCGCATGTTTACCGACCCCGCCTTCCAGAAGTACAAGGTCAGCAAGCTGCAGGACCCGGTGGTCAAGGCCTTTTGGGAAAAGGAAATGGCCAAAACGTCGGACTTCCACAAGTCAGAAATGCTGGGGTACCTTATCTCCAAGGTGGGGCGTTTCGTGGAGAACGAGATGATGCGCAACATCATCGGGCAACCCCAGAGCGGCTTTGACTTCCGCGAGGTCATGGACCAGGGCCGCATCTTGCTGGTCAATTTGTCTAAAGGCAAAACCGGCGAGGTCAACTCGGCGCTCTTGGGGCTCATCATTGTGTCTAAGCTACAGATGGCGGCCATGGCTCGCGCCGAGCGGCCGGAAGCTGAGCGTAAGGATTTTTACCTCTACATCGACGAGTTTCAAAATTTCATCACGGATTCTATCTCCACCATTCTGTCGGAAGCCCGCAAGTACCGGCTCAACCTGACCATCGCGCACCAGTACCTGGGGCAGCTGGTGCAGAGCGGCAACAACGCTAAAATTCGCGACGCGGTGCTGGGGACGGTGGGCACCATGGTAGCCTTTAAGATCGGGGTGGAGGATGCCGATGTGCTAGCCAAGGAATTTGCACCGGTCTTTAGCTCCTACGACCTTATCAATATTGAGCAGTACAACGCCTACGTTAAGCTGCTCATTGATAATGCGGCCGCTCGGCCCTTCAACCTGCGCACCCAGGCGCCCGCCCCAGGCTCCACCCAAGTTGCCCAAGGCTTAAAGGAGCGCTCGCGTGCACGCTACGGCCGTGACCGGGCCCAGGTGCAAGCGGAAATACTGGCGCGTACGCGGCTAGGGGAAGCGACCACGCAAGCGCCCGTGGCCCCCGAGGCCACCCCCTAAGCCCCTATGCTGTCAGCCCCAGTCCTGGCGCTGCTATTTTTGGTAGTGCTCAGCCTACTCGGTACCCTGGCGTACGGTGCGCTGTCGGCTGCTCCCTGGGTGCCCCTGGGCCGGGCTGACACCGAGCGCCTGCTGCACCTGGCTCAGCTATGCCCAGGTGAGCTGCTCTACGACCTGGGCTGCGGCGATGGGCGCCTGCTTACGGCGGCCGCTAAACGGTACGGGGTTAGGGCGGTGGGTTTTGAAATCGCGCTGCTGCCGTACCTGCTGGCCCAAGCGCGAATTCGGCTGGCCGGAGTAGGGGAGCGCGTTACGGTACGCTACCAGAGTTTTTGGCACGTGCCGTTTGACAGAGCCGACGCCGTGGTCTGCTTTCTAACGCCCCAGGCCCTCCAGCGCTTGCAAACTAAAATTCCGTCTGAGCTCAAACCTTCCGCTCGGTTTGTTACCTACGCCTTTAAGCTCAAGAGTCTGAGCCCAACCTTCGTCAGCAAACCTAGCCCCACCGCCACACCTATCTACCTGTACACCCGAAGTGTTCAGGCTTAAGTGTGGCTGTGGATAGCGCGCATTGACCTCCACCGGCTGGTTCCCTATACTACAAACCATAACCAACCTGAACACGTAAACGCCCTGGGTTAGGTACCCCCACGGACACCAAAGGAAAACAGACCGTATGCCAAACGACAGCAAACTAGCGCTGGTTCACCAATTGGTGGAGGCGGCGCGCAACAATTTAGCCACCGCCAGTCAGGTACTGGCTACCTTGGGTGCCGATGCTTCGGCGCCGGTTTCGGCTATGCGCCCGCACCAGGGCGGCAGCGTGCAGCACACGGAAACGGGGGCGGTTATTATTGAAGGCGTGTTCGACGGACAGAACATGGTGGGCCCCGACGGCAAGCTCTACTCAGTCCCCGCCAACTATGCCTCCAAGTCCAAACTAGTGGAAGGCGATCTACTCAAGCTGACCATTAGCCCGGACGGCTCATTTATTTATAAACAGATTGGTCCCGTAGAGCGCGACCGCGTGGTGGGGGTTCTAGCGCACGATGATGAAACCGACGAGTACCGCGTGCTGGCTAAGGGCAGGTTCTACAAAATTTTGCTGGCCAGCGTGACGTACTTTAAGGCCGATATGGGCGACGAGGTAGTGGTGCTGGTGCCTAAGGGCACGGCCTCAGCCTGGGCGGCAGTGGAAAATGTGATGAAGAAAGACCCCGGAGCCATAGGTAGGGCGGATATGCCAGAGCGTACCACCGCCCCCGAACCCGTGCTGGCAGCGGCCAGTCCGGCGCCTACCCCAGCGCGTCGGGGCCCGGGTAGGCCTCGGAAAAACCCAGCTGTGGCTAAAGAGCCGGCCCAGCCGCCCCCACCGCCCGGCATAGAGTTCTAGTCTGGCTGAGCTATACACCGTCCCGCCAATCGGCGGGACGGTTTTGGTATGGTACCAGCCGTTGGTTCCGGGCTAGGTTTGCCAGGGGAGCGGCCGCTCGCTACAATAGGGTGTGCTATGAGTGAAACCTTGTACCGTAAGCACCGCCCCCAGACCTTTGCCGAGGTTATCGGACAGGCGCCTATTGTCACCACCCTCCAGAACCAACTCCAGGGCGGTAAGATTTCGCACGCCTACCTGTTCTGCGGCATCCGCGGCGTGGGTAAAACCACCGTGGCCAGGCTCCTGGCCAAAGCGGTGAACTGCGAACGCCGGAAGCCGGGGAGCAGTGAAGCCTGCGGCGAGTGCGAGTCATGTATAGCTGTAGCCACCGGCCGTTCGCTCGACGTGATAGAGCTGGACGCCGCTTCCAACCGCCGCATTGACGACGTCAGGGAGCTCAGGGAGATGATACCGGTGGGGCCGGCTCACTCCCGCTACAAAGTGGTTATTGTGGATGAGGTGCACATGCTGACCACTGAAGCTTTTAACGCTCTGCTTAAAACGTTGGAAGAGCCACCGGCGCACGTCATTTTCATTTTGGCGACCACCGAGGTGCACAAGGTACCCGACACCATTCTGTCCCGCTGCCAGCGTTTTGATTTCCGTAGGCTGCCGGCCGCTGACGTTGTTACGCGTTTGGAAACACTGGCTAAAGCCGAGGGGGTTACGGTGGCAGCGGAGGTTTTGAAAGAGGTAGCGTACCTGAGTTCCGGTTCGGCGCGTGACGCTGAGAGCTACCTGGGCAAGCTCGTCAGCTTAGGAGAAAAGCGGATTACGCAGGAGACCGCCAGCCTGGTGCTGCCGCACTCCGACCTCAAAACAACCTTAACTTTTATGGAACAGGTTACCGAGCGCCACACGGGCGAAGCTCTAGCGCTCCTCAACCGTTTTTTGGAGGAGGGTGGTGAGCTTATGGCCTTCCACCGCCAGGTCTTGGAGCTGCTTAGGAAAATGCTCTTGGTAAAGCTGGGCGGCAAGCTCGGCAGCTACGCCTCCCTAGAGCTGACGCCGCCGGATGAAGCGCGGTTGGAGGCTTTGGCCCAGCACGTCAGCACCCATCGGCTGCAGGGCATGCTGGCTACCTGGCTCGAGGCCGGGCAGGAGCGTAGAGCGAGCGACATTTTTCAGCTGCCCCTGGAGCTCGCCACGGTGGCTATGGGTGAGGAGGCGCCTGAGTTGAGCTCGCTGCCCCGCGGTACCAGCGCTGTATCACACCCCGCCGCTAGCCCCACGGTTTCGGCGGTAAAACCCAGCGCCGACACTGGAAAGCTTACCCTAGCCCAGGTAGCGCTGCAGTGGAACCAGGTGGTGGCCAAGCTCAGGGACTTTAACCATTCACTGTCGTTTATCTTGAGCATAGCCAAACCCAGTCACCTGGAAGGTAAAACTCTCACCATCACCTTTCAGTACAAGCTACACCAAGAGCGCGTCAACGACCCGAAAGTTAGAGCGGCCATTGAGCAGGTGCTGGACGATGTGCTGCAGACCAAGCTCGCCATTCGCGCCGTGGTGGAGGAGGTAGCGGCCGGCACAGGCGACCTGCTCGCCAGTGTGCTCGGCACCTTCGGCGGCCAAGTGGTAGACTAGGGGTTGATTTTTTGTGAAACCTTTTCTATACTGCTCAGGCTTACGCCTGGGTGCTGGTTGATATGTAGGTAGGGTTGGGAGATCGCCGCCCCGCCACCTTACGCAAACGTATGCAATAGTTCTGCCTAGGGTTGGGAGATCGTCTAATGGTAGGACGCTTGGCTCTGAACCAAGTAATCATGGTTCGAATCCATGTCTCCCAGCTTTGTGCAGAACTAAACTACGGTGGCGGGGGTAAAGTAGGACGTCCGCCCTGGGTGGATAACCATGGTTCGACATGTCCCGCTTAGCCAAGCGGGAATCCAGGCCTACCTGCCAGCCGGTCTCCTAGTTTGGTACAGAACGGGTGGGGTGGCCCTCCCTCGGGCCACCGGCGCAGTGGCTTGTTGCTAGCACCCCTGGGGTGCTATAGTTTTTATATACTACACCTCTAACCCCTACGTACCTATGCCCCACGGTAAGGTAATGGCTGAGTACATTTGGCTAGACGGCCGCAAACCAACGGCCAGGCTTCGCTCCAAGACCAAGGTACTAGCCGGGCCGGTAGGGAAGCTGGCTGACATACCCGGGTGGGGCTTTGATGGCTCCAGCACGGAGCAAGCGGAAGGGCGTTTTAGTGATTGCATGCTGAAGCCGGTGCATTTTGTAACCGACCCGATTGATAAGGCGCCGAATATTTTGGTGATGTGCGAGGTGATGAATCCTGACGGTACGCCGCATGCTACCAACACCCGCCACGTGCTAGCGGCCGTGGCGGAGAAGTATAAGGCGCACGAGCCGCTCTTTGGTATTGAGCAGGAATACACGCTCTATCGGAAAGACTGGCCCCTCGGTTGGCCTGACAAGGGTTTTCCGCACCCCCAGGGGCGCTACTACTGCGGCGTGGGCTACGACGAAGTGCACGGTCGCCCGCTGGTGGAGGAGCACCTCAAAGCCTGCCTGGAGGCTGGGCTAGCCATATCGGGCATCAACGCCGAGGTCATGCCGGCCCAGTGGGAGTTTCAGGTCGGGGCGCTGGGGCCACTGGAGGTAGCCGACGAGCTGTGGTTGGCGCGCTGGCTGCTGTACCGCCTGGGCGAGGAGCACGAGGTCTACGCTAAGCTGGACCCCAAACCTATGCCGGGCGATTGGAACGGCGCCGGCGGCCACACCAACTTTTCCACCAAGAGCATGCGCGAAGCGGGCGGGCTGGAGGTCATCAAGCAGGCTTGGGAACGCTTTGGGAAGTTTTAACCGCAGCCCATTCGCGTGTACGGAGCTGACAACGATCAGCGCCTCACGGGTAAGCACGAAACCTGCAGTATCAACGACTTCCGCTACGGCGTGTCGGACCGTGGCGCCTCTATCCGCATCCCCATGGATACCGCCAATAAAGGCCGCGGCTACCTGGAAGACCGGCGCCCGGCGGCGAACCTTGACCCGTACCAAATTTGCACTGCGCTCATCGAAACCGCCTGCGGCGACGGCTTTGATCCAGGTCGGTACGGCTGGGGTAACTTTGAGCCCCGCGGCTAGCCCACCGCCTGGTCTGTTTTTACGTTTTAACCATAGGTGTACTATTAGCTCATACCCCTAACCCTTATCCACCCGCTTCTATGTTCAACTCTCGTGGCCTAATCTTTGGCGCTGTAGCGGCGCTAGTGATTCTCGGTGTTTGGCTGAGCTCCGGTAAGTACGGTGCGCCCGGTACGCCGCCTACCAGCACCACGTCTTTAGTTTTGGACTCTAGCCAAACCCTGCCTGCGGGTTACACGGTACCGGCTGGTACCACCGTGGTGGTTAAGGGTGGCGCGACAATAACTGTGGCTGGTGACATGGCCGTAGCTGGCACCCTGACCTGCGAGGGGGGAGCCTTGAACCTTCGCGTGCAAGGCGCATTTAGCGTTACTGGGAACCTTGAGTGTAACCGCGGTGATCTTAAGCCTGGCGAAGCTGACAATGGTATTAGCGTGGTCGCTACGTCGTTCAACGTGGCCAAGAGCGCCGTGGTTGTGAGTAATGGCAATGTGCAACTCGTCACCGATGCCGCTAAACTCGCGACTACGCCCCAGGCAGTGGAAAATTTCTACACGTCAGTTGAGAATGTACGTACCGGCAAGTTCCGCCTCGGCCCGCTGACCCCGTTGGAGCAAATTCCGGCTGGCACACCTGGCAAGCCCGTTTCAGTAGCAGCGCCGGTTCACCTAGTGGTAGCTCCTAAAGCCGCTGGTAGTAACCTGTGGGACTTAGTGGTAGCCCCAGCTCAGGCGCAAGCGCCCGCTACCGACGCTAACGGTAACCCCGTACCAAACACCACCCGCCTGGGCGGCACCTGGTACGTCGGTAACCCTGGGCAGAACCCGCCCCCGAACTTGCACGTTCCCACGCCGCCTAAGGGCATAAACCACATCATCCTTAACTTCAACTTTGGCGGCAACAAGGTAGCCCTGCAGGATTTTGTGCTGACCGGGCCAGATGGCCGCGCCGGCACGGACGACGTTGGTAAAAAGTGCATTGCGCGCGGAACGGACGGGGAGGATGCTATGCGCTTTGATGTGCACGCAGGTAGCATCACCATAGATAACTTTGATTTGCACCTGGGCAACGGCGGGGCAGGCGGCACGGCCGAAACTAGCGCCAATTGCGGCCCAGGCATTGCCACGGGTGGTAAGGGCGGCAGCGGCGGCAACTTTAAAATGGTCGCCGACAGCGGCTTTGATATACAAGGTCAGTTCAACATTTACCCCGGCACCAGCGGGGTGGGCGGTAGCGCCATTGCCCACGGCAAGAACGGTAAGGACGGCTGCGCTGGGGAAAAGGGCGGTGATGCCATAGCTACCGCGGGCAAGGGAGGCGATAATAAGAAACTCCTTGTAATCACCGGTACGGTTACCGGTACGGACAACATCACGGTGCACGAAATGTTTGGGGGTTCGGGCGGTCAAGCTAATGCCGATGGTGGCAAGGGTGGTAACGGCACCGGTCCCGGTTGCGCCGGTGGAAAAGGCGGCAAAGCTACCGCCACGGCCGGCAAGGGTGGCGACACCAGCTGTAACAAATTTGAGTGCACTGGTGGCAACGGTGGCGACGCTATGTCTAAACCGGGCAACGGTGGCAACGGCGGACAAGGGACTGAAACACTCCCGGGTGGAAATGGTGGTAAGGGCGGGGATGCTAAAGCTACGTTTGGCAGTGGTGGTACCGGCAAGACCAAAGGCGATGATGGTAAGGTAACTGGTGAAAAAGGTGGCAACGGCGGTAACGGTGGCGATGGTTGCGACCAAGGCGCCGGCGGCGCCGGTGGCAAGGGCAAGCCAGGTGGCACCCCGGGGGCTGACGGGGCGAACTTGTGCAAGAAAAAGGGTTCGTCAACCACGGTCACGCCTCCGCCGGATACAGGGACAAGCGTAACCCCAACAGCTCCTCCAGCAGTTACGTACTCAGTAAGCCCACTGCAGTTCAGCTTTGTGCACAACATCGGCAGCTCACCCTGCCCTACGCCTATTGGTACATTCCAGGTGAAGGGGGAAGGGTCAACCGGCTCAACCTGGGTTGCGAGCATACCAGCTGGGCAAGGCTGGCTCGGGGGGAACTTGCAAGGCCAGGTGAATGGGCAGCCAGGTGCTTTCCAATTCACCTGCCAGTTGGCATCCTATACGAGCCAAACGGTCTCTACCCAGGTGACTATTACGGTAAGGGACGCGCAAGGTAACGTGGTGAAGCAGTTTACGGCTAACGTGTACGGCCAAATCAACGCTCAACAGCAGGGGGGTTATTAAGTTAGTAGTTTCAGATCAAACCCCGCCACGTGGCGGGGTTTGAGTTTGGGTAAGAGAGTGTTAACATTATAATTGGTTCGAATCCATGTCTCCCAGCACTGCGTAGAAGTGACATAAAGCCTATGAATGAGGACGACATACTAGGTCTAGTAGCGGCTGACCCGTGGATGATGCAGGTACTCCAAGCCGCCGAATCACTCGATTTGCCTGACTGGATGATAGGCGCCGGTTTTTTGCGTAACAAAGTTTGGGATCACCTGCATGGGTTTATCAGGCCACAGGTAGATACCGCTGACATTGACCTTATCTATTTTAACCCAAGTGATACTCGAGAAGAAACAGATCGAATCTATGACAGTGAGCTACATTTTAAAGTAGACGTGAACTGGTCGACCAAGAACCAGGCCCGCATGCACCTTAAGCACGGTGACGCACCCTATACCTCCTCGACTGATGCGTTAGCTCATTGGGTAGAAACAGCTACCTGTGTAGCGGTAACCCTAGACCATGGCACGCTAAAACTGATTGCCCCACACGGCATAGCCGACTTAGTTGACCTTGTTTTGCGCCCAAGCCCTGCTTTTAAAAATAACGTTCGAATTTTTGACGATAGGGTTAGACAGCACGATTGGTTAACCACGTGGCCCAAACTAAGTGTAGTTTTGGAGTAAACTTATCAAACCTGCCCATTCTTTGGGGTGCGGTTTGATTTTGTGGATGTATGAGTTAAGCTTAAAGCGAGGAGGTATTAAACCATATTGTAATTTACTGCATCCTATGAAAAAAATATTGCTTGCTCTCCCAATGCTTTTCCTGATAGGCGCTAGCTGCTCACAACAAGCTAGTACACAACAATTTAATCCTGGTTTGGTCGTGGCTAAACAAAAGTGCCAAGAGGCAGTAGATAAATGGGGTACTAAAAGTACACCAGTAATACGATCCCACTTTAATCCTGGCCTTAATGCATGTCTTGTTGAATATACCTTTAGCAATTCCAACCTTATTGGTTTTAGTATTGTAGACATTTTTGATGATAATAAAGAATTGCTTAGAGCTAATTTTACAGACCCATCAAAATCAGCAGGGTCATGGTCAAATTTATTTGAAAATGGAATCGAGGTTAATGTGACGAATAACAATGTGCATGAGGAATATTTTAAAAAGGCAGCTGGATTATTTGAAATACAGCCTTCTAATCAAAATGAATAAGGAACAATTTGATAGTCTCCCAATAGAGCACAAACGTCACGTAGTAAAAACTTACGTAGATTTAGTCTACGACGCCGTTTCGCATAGGATGCAAATGTTGCCAGCTATCAGTGCATTGGCCGCAACGCTTCTTGTGGTTGCAACCTTTAATGACAAATTGATATCTTTAAATAACCTGGTTAGATTTTTAATATCTATTTTATTACTTATTATTCCAATATCATTATTTGCTTATAATTATGACTTAAAGAAATCACAAATCAAAAATCAGCAATACCTTGAACGGTTATTTAATGAAGATTTGACACCCCAAAATATTACAATTCCAGATAAGGTAACTACCCTTTTGCCGGACATATTAGTATGGATACTTGCCGTTGTAATATTTTTCCTAGTATTTATCATTTGGAAAAACATAATTTTTTCCTAGCTCGCCCTTGATCTTGTGAATTTTATGGCTATTCAATGGAACAAAGTAACGTGGTATTCAAAACTTATAGCTGTGGTACTTTTTGTTAGTGTTTTTTATCTTGGGTTTTACTTAGGCCTACAGTTCGGTGTACTTAACTAGTTATGTCATTTTTCCGTGAGCGGAAGAGGGGAGCGGGGCTGACTACTGATAGGATAGAAGCCTTTAGCGATGGCGTATTCTCCATCGCTATCACCTTGCTGATTTTAGGTGTAGCGGTGCCAGAACTCACACCCTATCAACTTGCCAACGGCGAACTCTTGTCGCACTTGATTGCCTTGTGGCCTAAACTCTTAAGCTACCTTATTAGTTTTGTGTTGATTGGGCTGTTTTGGTACGGGCACCACATAATGTTCCACTTTATAAAACGCTCCGACCGGAACTTGGTGCTGCTCAACCTGCTCTTCCTTATGCTCATCGCCTTTTTCCCATTCCCCGCGGCACTCCTGGGTGAGTATGGCACTGATACGGTGGCCTCAGTAACCTATGGTTTGACCCTGGTAGTTATGGGGTTAGCGTTCTCGGGTATGTGGAAGTACGCCTCGTATAAAAACAGGTTAGTGGAGCCGAACCTGCCACCGCGGATAGTTCACGTAGCTTCGTGGGTAGTGCTGACCGCGCCGTTACTGTACCTGGTGGCAGTGGGGCTGGCCTTCATAAATCCGCGCCTGAGTTTGTGGTTTTACCTGGTAGTGCCCGTGCTGTACCTCATACCGAGTCCGATAGATGAGCTGGTGGACTACCACAGCGCGGAACGGGAAACCTAGTATGAAGCGCTTTTTTACCTTTTTAGGAAAAATAATCGGCCCGGGGTTTATAACCGGCGCTTCGGACGACGACCCTTCTGGCATAGCTACTTACGCCCAAACCGGTGCCCAGTTTGGTTACCACCAGCTGTGGACGGTTTTTCTCTCCACGCCGTTCATGGTGGTACTACAGGAGATGTGCGGCCGCATTGGCTTGGTAACAGGTAGGGGACTGGCGGGGGTCATACGCCTGCACTTTTCGCGCCGTTTGCTGTACGTAGCCGTGGTGCTCCTCGTGATAGCTAACTCGGTCAACATCGGCGCTGACCTCGGCGCCATGGCCTCGGCTACGCAAATGCTGGTCGGCGGACAGTTTGTAGTTTGGCTTATAGCTATGGCCGGGCTTACCTTGGTGCTGGAAGTGTTTGTGAGCTACAAAACTTACGCTAAGTACCTCAAGTACCTGGCGCTCACCTTACTCACCTACGTCGTGGCGGCTTTTATTGTGAAGCAAGACTGGAGCTTGGTGCTGTACTCAACTTTGGTGCCGCACGTTGAGCTCTCACGCGCATACCTCTTCAACATCGTCGCTATGCTTGGCACCACCATTTCCCCCTACATGTTTTTTTGGCAAGCGAGCGAGGAGGTGGAGGAGGAGGTGGCGCACCACAAGCTGCGTGGCATGGGCAAGGGCGTGCCCCGCGTTTTCCCCAAAGACGTTAAGCAGATGGACCGTGACACAACCACGGGAATGATTTTTTCTAACCTCATTACGTTTTTTATCATCGTCACCACGGCGGCCACGCTGAACGCGCACGGCATCACCACTATCGAAACAGCCACTCAAGCGGCCGAAACACTGCGCCCCCTAGCTGGCAACTTTGCTTACCTGCTGTTTGCGGTGGGCATCATCGGCACTGGGCTCTTGGCTGTGCCTATCCTAGGAGGATCAGCCTCCTACGCGGTGTCGGAGGCCTGGGGCTGGAAAGAGGGGCTGTACCGTAAGTTCAAGCAGGCGCACGGCTTCTACGGTGTCATAATCGTGGCCACGCTGTTTGGACTGCTGGTGAACTTTACGCCCATCAAACCGTTCCAGCTGCTGTACTACGCCGCGGTGTTCAATGGTATCCTCGCTCCACCACTGATGGTGTTCATCATGCTGATTGCCAACAGTAAAAAGGTAATGGGGCAGTACGTTAACTCCCGTACCTCGAACATTATGGGTTGGGGGATTACGGGAATAATGGCGCTGTGCGCCGTGAGCTTACTGGTGTACTCGTTGTAGAGCAATTAGCGCGTGTAGAGTAATCAGCCCCCGCTGTTTTATTATGTGCTATACTTAAGCGTATGCGTGTTACGTTTTTCGGTGCGGCGGGAGGGGTAACCGGTTCCAAGCACCTGGTTGAGGTTGGCTCGCGCCGTATTTTGTTTGACTGTGGAATGTTCCAGGGCCACCGGCGGGAGGCCAGAGAGCTCAACAGCGAGCTGCCCTTTGACCCCACTACCATAAACGCGGTGGTACTGTCCCACGGGCACCTGGACCACTGCGGGTCTCTACCGCTCTTAATAAAGCGCGGCTACACCGGCAAGATCTACGGAACTGCCGCCACGCGTGACGTAGCCGAGTGGATAATGAAAGATGCCGCCAACATTCAAAAGCAAGACGCACGCTTTATGAACCGGCACCGCATAGAGGGGGCGGAGCTGGCTCGCCCGCTGTTTGGCCTGACCGATGTGGCGCAGGTGGTTAAGCGTTTTGTGGCTGTGCCGTACGCCCGCGAGTTAGACGGTTGGTTCAACTTAGGCCCGTACGCGCCGGAGGTAAAATTGCGGCTGTACGACGCCGGGCACATTTTGGGCTCCTCGGTCATCGTGCTGCAAGCGGAAGAGGACGGCCGTACGGTGCGCCTGGCTTTTACCGGTGACCTGGGGCGCCGTAATACGCCGCTGCTCCCTGACCCGGAACCGATTTTGGAAGAGGTGCCAACCTTGCTGATGGAGAGCACCTACGGCCAGCGCCTGCACCAGCCCATAGCCGAGGCGCTCAAAACCCTCACGCAGGTAGTGGAGCGCGCGGTAGAAAGCGGCGGCAAGATTATTGTGCCGTCTTTCGCTCTGGGGCGCACCCAGGAGCTGGTGTACGTGCTACACCAACTGACCGACCAGGGCAAGCTGCCACGGTTACCCATCTACGTGGACAGCCCACTGGCCACGCACCTGACGGACGTGTTCACCGTGCACCCAGAGGACTTTGACCAGGAGTCGTGGCTCCAGTTTGGCCAGCGGGGCGAGGTGCCGCTGGCCTTCCGCAACCTCAAGTACGTGCGCACGCAAGACGAGTCCAAAGCTTTGAACAGCCAGCCCGGGCCGTTCATGGTCATTTCGGCTTCAGGGATGTGCGAAGCCGGACGTATTCTTCACCACCTGGCCAACAACATCAGTGACGCTCGGAACTGCATACTCATTACCGGGTTCCAAGCGCAGAACACGCTGGGCCGGCGGCTGGTGGAGGGGGCTACCGAGGTAAAGATATTCGGTACGCTGTACCCGGTGCGGGCGCGCGTGGTGGTTCTGAATGAGTTTAGCGCCCACGCCGACGCCACTGAGCTCCAGGCTTACGCCGAGAGCATCAAGGGCCTCACGTCTGTCTACCTGGTGCACGGTGAGGCCAGTCAGGCTGAAGCGCTGCAAGCACGGCTCCAAGCTGCCCACCCGGCCTGGACCGTGGCCGTACCAACCAGGGGCGAAACGGTGGAAGTGTAAAGGCCGGCCGAAGGTATGAGGCAGAACTTTATAGTAGCGGTACTCACCAGCGCGTTGGCCATAGGCTCCTGCCTGCCGCCGCTGGCGGCGCGGGCCCAGGAGCCACCGCCGGTAGTTTCGGCCGTCGACGTTCTGCAAGCCGCGCGCACGCTCTGGCAGCAGCTGCAGGACCAGGTGAACGCGGCGCAGGCCAAGCCGCACAAAGCAGTGGTGGTCGGAAGTTTATCAGCCCCGCTGACCATCACCCTCGGGCTGTGGGACGACACGGCGGGAACGTACGAGCTGGTTCAGGTGCGAAAAGCCGGTAAGAATATAACCACCTTGGGTAAGAGCCCGCACCAGTTTACCCTAAAGCGCAGCAATGGCGTGAACAGCGAGTTTCAGGTGGTAGGGGAGCCGAACCTGCACGTGCTGGCGGTTACCTACCCCGTGCTCACCTCTATCGGTACCACGCGGCACCCTAAGTACCGCGTTGATGACGTGGCCTACGTGCCCTACACCGCTTACCTCAACCGCAGCGAGATTGTAGCGGCGGGCCGTGCCTACCTCGACCGCAACGTCAGCGCGGTCTACGACGAGCTCACAGCCTTAGGCGTGCGCTCGCGCGCCTTCCCTGACCGTAGCCTGGCTGTCACCGTCAGCCCGGAGGTGGTGAAGGCTATTTTAGCTATTGAGCACATCGGCGGGCAGGGTATAGCGGCGGATAACGTTGATGACTACCTCAATGTCTTTCACGTTACTTTGGCTGCCAACCAGAACTTGGCGTTTGCCTACGCCCGCTCCACGGCCTCGGCCCGCGGCTTGGTGCAGTTCATCCGCGGCACCTACCTGGGGCTGGCCCGCTCGCGCCCGGCCCTTGGGCTTAACCTGAACTTTGAGCAGGGCATGGCCGACCCCTACAACGCCATTAAAGCCGAGGTCGCGTTGCTGGACTTGAGCTTAACCTCCCTACCAGCTGAGGCCCGAACCCGCAACCTAAATGATGAGGGCGCCATTGGGGCCTACCTGGCGGCGGCGTACAACGGCGGCACCGTCAGGGTGCGGCGCGCCATTCGGCAGTGGGGGGAGGCATGGGCCGAAGACCACACCAAAGCTCTGGTGAGCCTTAAGAGCCAGCTCGCCACCGCCAAGCTACAGCTCAAAGCCAAGCAGCGCGCGCTCAAAGCAGCCACTACGGTTAAAGCTCGCCGCCCGCTTCAGCAAGCTACTTCCGACCTGCAGGCCAAGGTGACAAGCCTCACGCAGCAGTACACCTTAGGCAGCGCGGCTAAGCTCAAAGCTGAAACCGTGCAGTACGTAGCCAAATTTAAGGTAGTGTACGCCTACTTCGCCGGTCCGTTGCACGAGGCGACCGTGCCTACCATACCAGCGTCCTAGTATTTACAAAATTAGTTAAATATGTTAGGGTATACGCAATGACTAACCTGACTAAGCCGACCATTGACCTCCTGCACCAGCTGGAGGAGGCCACTGGGCACGAGGAACAGCACTCGGGCGGGGGAGCGAAAATTCACGTGTCGGAGCTCACCAGCCTGCCGGCCTTTATCTACGAAAAGATCCGCAACATCGTCGACTACAAAGACGAGCACCTGTTGCGCAAGAACGCTATCCGCCGCTTTTTGAAGCGCAGTTTCGTGATGCCTAAGTTCACACAGTCGCCCACGGCGGCAGCCGCGGCCTTGGTGCGTGAGCTCATCCTGTCCCGCTACCTGAAAAACGACAGCGTGCCGGAGCAGGTAGTGGGAACGTTGTCCCTCATTTTGACTAAGTACTACGACCTCTTTTCGCAGGTTGTCAGCCGGGGCTGTGACGTGCCGCGCTGGCGCGAGCTGCTGCAGGGTATAGCGGCGGTGGAGTGCGACTCGCACCTGGTCTCGCCGCTGGAGCGTAACGCCTACGTCGCCTACGCCTACCACCTCCTGCAGCCGATCATAGAGCTGACCGACTCACTAGAATCAGCTGAGGCGCAGAAGGTGCAGCTGGTCATAACCCTCCAGCGCGTACTCGAGCGCGCTGACCGTGACATCACCAACTACTACCTGCTCCGGCACTACTTGGCCGATTGGTTCACCCTAGCGCCGGCTGAAGCGGCTCTTTGGCTAGCCCCGCAGGTAGCTGCCTGCTTAAAGACGTTCACCATGCTCCAGGAGCACCGCCTCGGTAAGCGCCTACTCCCCCTGGCCAAGCGTTTGCTGGTGCCGCTCATTACCCTCCGCGACCTGCTGCACAGCCAGTCGGTCCCGCCCCGGGAGCTCATGGCCAAACCGCAGAAATTTGAATCGCAGATCAGGGAAACCTACCAGAGCTACTGGCGCAAGACGCGCCAGCGTATCCGCCGCAAGGGGTTCCACGCTATGGCCTACATCTTCCTCACTAAGATGGCTCTGGCGCTCTTGCTGGAGCTACCCTACGAGCGCTTTGTGCTGCAGGAGCTGCACTACCTACCCCTCGGCATCAACCTACTGTTCCCGCCCTGCCTCATGCTGATTATTACCCTACTCATCAAATCGCCGGGTAAGCAGAACGAGGAGTTGGTGGTTAGGGGCGCCCACGAAATGTTGTACGGCGGTGAACAACAGTTCTTTAAAACTCGTAAGCTCAAAACCGCCGCACCTAGTTTTTGGAAGCGGTTCTTCTACGGGCTACTCTACTTGGTTACCTTTAGCGCCTCCTTCGGCCTGCTGGTTTCGGTGCTAGCTCGCCTGGAGTTCAACCTGCTGTCGGGCGCGCTGTTCCTCTTCTTTGTGAGTTTGGTCAGCTTCTTCGGTATTTCCCTGCGGCAGCAAGCCCGCCAGCTCAAGGTGGTAGAGGGGCGCGAGACCATTACTGGTTTTCTAGTCGATTTCTTTACCCTGCCCGTGGTGGCCTTTGGCAAGTGGCTCTCCACCACCTTTGACCGCGTGAACGTGTTCGTGTTCTTTTTGGATTTTTTGTTCGAGGTGCCCTTTAAGTCGCTCCTCAAGATGATTGAGGGGTGGTTTGCTTTCCTCAAAGAAAAAAAGGACGAAATGTACTAGCACTACATAGTTTGTACCTATGCCGCGTTCCGCCATACTCCTCTCTGCCCTCGCCCTCAGTGTACCTCTGGTGGGTTGTAGCCTAACCCCGCCGCCTGCCACACCCCTCGGTAACCCCGTAACCATTAACCAGTCCGGTACCATGCCGAATCCTAACCAATCAGCCGCGCCGGAGGTCAAAGCTCAGGGCGCCACCCTACACACCACCCTAGGCGACCTAACCGTGGCTTTTTACCCGGAATCACCAAACACGGTGGCCAACTTTACCAAACTGGCCAAGGCCCACTTCTACGACGGCGTAAAGTTCCACCGCGTCATCAAGGGTTTTATGGCGCAAACCGGCGATCCTAATTCAAAAGATGACGACTGGTCCAACGATGGTACCGGTGGCCCTGGCTACATGTTTCCCGACGAGTTTAACCAGCACAAGCTTACGCGGGGCAGCTTGGCGATGGCCAACTCAGGGCCCGACACCAACGGCAGCCAGTTTTTTATCGTGACCGCGCCGGCCACCCCCTGGCTGGACGGGCACCACACCAACTTTGGCTACGTCACGGCCGGGCTTGATGTACTTGCTAAAATTGAAGCAGCCAAAACCAACGCGCAAGACCACCCACTCGAGGATATTGTGATTAAGTCTATATCGGTTAGTTCCTAATCTGCTTATATGTTTAAGAGCCCGCCCCCACTTAAATCAGTTGGCGTAACGACTCTAGTATTGATATCGCTGGCGTTATTGGGTGCGGGCTGCACTACCAAGCTTATATCTAATAATAGCAATGTTCTTAATACCGAAACTACAAAGCCGGAGGTTTCTCAACAATCAAATCTTCCGACAGATAAGACTACCAACAGTAAGATACAGAAATTTATTATAGATGGGCTGCCGAGCGTTATTCGGCCCGCAGATCGCCTGCACCTTGTAGCTAGGCCAGATATCCAATCAAAAGGTACTGAGGCAGTTAAATCAGTTGGTCTGCTTGTTTCCGGAGGCGCTCGGGTTTCCCTAAATGACCTAGATCAGCCTACGACTTCTGACGAGTTTATAGATAAGAAACCCCCGTTCGAGTTTTATGTAGGTATGCCCTATGACCTTAACCCCAACTCTAAAGTGATTTTCTTGTTTGAGGGAGAGTCTGAGCTTGGTAATATAGTTGCTGAACTACAAGTTGAGGTGAACGTAGAGGTAGCGGCTTCGCCAACCTCATTGGTGGTAGAGTATAAACCCAATCACCGAGGCGAAGAATGGACCTGCTGGCAGGGAGCAAAAGAATGCAGCAGTGATTCATTTTTTAGGGATCATCTGTATGTCCTTGATAACGGTTTTATGTTTGATCCCAATAAGAAAAAGGTGATGCTGTTTGCACCCACCATGCTGCCGGATTATGAGCACTATTCGACGGCGACATTCGATGTTAAGGTAAACTTTTCTGACGGTGTCGTTCGTACCGATATTAAGGCCCAGGAAAAATCCACTTTGAAGTATGGCGTTATAAATCCAACAATTGCTGGCGTATCATTAGAGGACTACCAGGTTGTGGTAACGGCAAAATCGAGAGGAGTAACAAAATTTTGGATAGAAGATATGGGGATAAAAGAAACCATGGAGATTGAAGTGGTTGGAAATTATTTACCGAAAATTAACTATACAGTACAACCGAATAGCACTAAGCCAAATTCCGGTAATTATTTTACCAAAGTCGGCCAATCAATTACCATTGATGCAAGTACCACCCAAGATCAAGACCACGATTCAGTTATGTATAGTTGGGGGATTTTATGTAAACCTTCGGTGGTCGATAGTTGGCAAGGGCAGTGTGACAATCTTTCGGGCACGGTAGCAGCCAGCATTCAGAGTCTTGGTAAGACAAAGTTTACGTTTACCCCTCGCTCTCCTGGTTTCTACGATGTTAACTTAAAAGTAGACGACGGGACCCAATTTCCAAGCATTCTGCCGACTCGATTGATTAGAGAATATTTAACCGGTGCGCGGGCAAAAGATATTTGGATTGAGGCAACTCCTAATTAGATTTTTATGGCCGTACAACTCAATTACTTAGCCCCTAAGGGCTGGCAACCGGAAAATCCGGACGAGAAGTACGTCATCGCGCTTTTTAAAATGGAGCTAGCGGAGGGTGTGCCGGAGTCAGCCTTTCTCGACGGCGCCGCCTCGGTGGCGGCGGAATCATCCACCGGCACCTGGACCAAGGTAGAGGCCAGGCCAGACTCGGGCATGGCTCGAGCTGACGAGTACAAGGCGCTAGTGTTTGACGTGGATGCCGAGCGCCACATGTTCAAGGTGGCCTACCGGGTAGACCTGTTTGAGCCCGGTAACATGTCGGGGTTCCTGGCTGGACCGGCGGGCAACATCGCCGGCATGAAGATGGTGCAAGGGTTACGCATTTTTGATATTCGGTTCCCTAAGAGCTTTGTGCAGTCGTTCCCTGGGCCGCGCTACGGCATTCCGGGCTTGCGCGAAATACTGGGGCATAGTGAGCGTCAGCCGCTACTCGGCACGGTGCCCAAGCCTAAGGTCGGCCGCACGGCTGAGGAACAAGCTACCTTAGCCCGACGCCTGTGGACGGCGGGGGACGGCAGCTACGATTTTATAAAAGATGACGAGAACCTAACCAGCCTACCCTTTAGCACCTTTGACGATCGCGCGCGCGCCGTGCTCAAGGTGCAGCGCGAGGTCGAGGCTAAGGGTGCGCCCAAGAAGCTCTACCTCTGTAACGTTACGCATTCCTCAATCGACGTGATGCTCGAGCGCGCCAACCTGATTAAAGAACAGGGTGGCAGGGTAATGATGATGGACGTGGTAACTACCGGCATGGCAGCGGTACACACCATGCGCCTTAAAAACCCCGAACTCTTTATTCATGCCCACCGTGCCATGCACGGCTTTTTCACGCGCGAGTCTGGCCCCGGTATCCGGGGTGACGGTAAGCTGTGGGGGTTCAGCATCTCCATGCTGGTGCTCAGTAAGCTCTGCCGCTTGATGGGGGTTGATTCGCTCCACATCGGCAGCCCCAAAGCCAAAATGCAGGACTACGGCGAGAGCGAGGTTATCAACCTAGCCATGAACCCAAATGATGACACGAGCAACCCCTACAACCACTTCCACCTCTCGCCGGAAGCCACAACCGTAACCCACGCCATCGGCCTGGACGAAACCCCGATTGACCAAAAGTTCCACACCTTGGGGCAGAAGTGGTTTGGTCTGAAGCCGGTGTGGTCGGTGGCCTCGGGGGGCTTACACCCCGGCGTGCTCGACACCGTGGTGGAAAAGCTTGGCCGTGATATATTTATTCAGCTCGGCGGGGGAGTGCTCGGACACCCGGGCGGGGCTGAACGGGGCGTGGAAGCGGCCCTGCAAGCTAGGGCGGTGGTAATGGCCGGCGGACGAATTACCGACTACGTAGCCAAGCATACCGACTCGGCTTTGGCTGAGGCGGTTAAGCTGTGGGGTACCGAACCTAAAATTGTCTACTAACCGACCTTTGTATGAGCCTCAGCCTCGAATTCTTGCGCGAATCCCTGCGCTTCAACCAAGACTACAAAGAGTCCTTAGACCACAAAGCCTCGTTCCTCCTAGGTATTGCCTCAGTGGTTCTGGTGCTCAGCTTCAACAACATTGAAAAACCAGGTTTTTTGGTGGTGGCCGTAGGGGCGCTGCTCTCCAGTATTTTCTCCATCTGGGTAATTAGCTTCCCGTTCCGCAAAACACACCGCGGCAAGTTCAGCCTGATGTGCGCCTGGGGGTTCGACCACCTGACTGAGAGCGAGTACAACCGACAGCTCGACCAAATAATGTCGGAGGAGCAGTCTATCATCAAAACCTACAAGCAGGAAATTTTTGCGCTGTCCGAGTACTCCATTAAAATAAAGCTCCACTTCATCAAGCTGGCCTCGTTCGCGTTGACGGTAGGGTTGCTAGTTGGGTTTATTACCCTCAGCACTAGCCGGTAGTTCCTGGGTTTATGCTCAAACTACGCCGAGCTCTGTTTACGCTGTCCCTGGTCGGCCTGCTCTTTGCCGGTTTTGTAACTACCAAGCAGCTCATAGCCCCCAGCAGCACCCCGGGGGTGTTTTCCTGTGTCGGGCTGTCTATTTTTGGCTTATCACCCTGCCCCTACGGCCTGGGGCTCTTTGCTGGGCTCACCGTACTTACGGCCCTAGTGCTTTGGCACACAGAAACCGTTGCACTAGTGTGGAGCTTACGCGCGGTCGCTATGGTCGGCCTAGCCTTTTCCGGCTGGGTAGTGTGGCGCGAGGTTTGCGCGCCAGCTTTGGCTAGGGGACCGGCCTACTGGGCTAGCTTTTCCTTGGCCCGCGTGCCAGCCTGTGCCTGGGGGTTCTTGGTGTTCCTGGCTATTGGCCTATTAACCTGGAGGCTCCAGCCGCCGCCAAAACCTGCCAGCTAACCCGCCCCTATGCGCCTGTGGCCCTTTAAGCACATACGTTCGGCTATCGTCTACCGGTTCTTTGAAATAGTACCGGGGACCTTGGTCTGGCTCACCTTGGTGGGAGCGGTTTTGGTTTCCCTGCTCCAGCCGCTGTGGGCCATCTACTTTATCATCATCTTTGACCTCTACTGGCTGCTCCGGGTGCTGTACCTCCTCATCTACCTGGTGACCTCCTGGCGTAAGTACCAAGATACCATAGCGGTTAACTGGTTGCCGAAGCTCGAAACCCTGCCGAACTGGCAGCGTATTCACCACCTTGTCTTCCTACCCACCTACCGTGAGTCAGTCGACATCTTGCGCGCTTCTATCCGCTCCCTTACCCAGGTGCACTACCCTTTGGACAAGTTCATTGTGGTGCTAGCTGGCGAAGCGCGCGACCAGGCGAACTTCTTGCAGAACGCCGAGCTCATCAAGCAGGAGTTTGGCTCTGCTTTTGGGCACTTCCTCGTCACGCTGCACCCCGACGATATCGTGGGTGAAATTGCGGGCAAGGGCTCTAACGTCTGCTGGGCTGGGCACCGGGCCCAAGAGCTCATCGATACCCTGGGCCTAAACTATGACGACATTGTGGTTTCCACCTTTGACGTTGATTCCTGCGCCCACCCCGACTACTTTGCCTACCTGACCTACACCTACCTGACGGTAGCCGACCCGCTCCACTCCAGCTACCAGCCGGTAGCGCTCTACAGCAACAACGTTTGGGAATCGCCGGCTATCAACCGCGTGGTGGCCAACTCCACCACCTTTTGGCTGCTGACGGATTTAGCCCGGCCCGAGCGCCTGTTCACCTTTTCCTCGCACTCCATGCCCTTCCGCGCCCTCACCGACGTGGGTTTTTGGCAGAACGACATCGTTACCGAGGACTCGCGCATTTTCCTACAGTGCTTCGTGCGCTACAACGGCAACTACCGCGTCACGCCGCTGTTTATCCCCATTGCCATGGACACGGTCTACGCCGGCTCGTTCTGGCGCAGCTTGGTGAACCAGTATAAGCAGCAGCGCCGCTGGGCCTACGGCGTGGAGAACTTCGCCTACATGGCCTGGCACTTCTGGCGCTCAAAGGAAATACCCTTCCTCAAGAAGTTCCGCTACCTCTGGAACCAGCTGGAGGGGGTGTACTCCTGGGCCACCGCCCCGGTCATCATCCTTATCCTCGGTTGGCTGCCGCTCCGTTTTGCTGGTAACGAGGTCACCAACACCTTGCTGGCCTACAACGCGCCTCAAACCCTGAGCTGGCTGATGCGACTGGCTATGGTTGGTTTGGTCTTCAGCGCTATTTTTTCCACCGTGCTGCTGCCCCAGCGCCCCACCGGACACACCCGGCTGTCCTACGTTATGATGGTGCTGCAGTGGTTCCTCTTCCCGCCCTGCATGATCATCTTTGGCTCGGTGCCGGCTATCGACGCCCAAACCAGGCTGATGCTGGGTAAGTACCTGGGGTTTTGGGTTACGGAAAAGACACGGGCATGACCAGTCAACCACCGCTCGGGCGAGTAGTTATTGTACCCGGGGCACGAGACCTGCAGTTCCGTAACCCCTGGCTCCAGCGGCTACTGGTGAGCTTGTACCACCTAGTAGGGTCGGAACCTGGTTATGACGATGCCTTTTATCATAACTTGAAAGATGAAATACGAACTGGAGGATTAGCTCTTGAAGTTACCATATTTGATTGGTCACGGGGAATAGGTATCAATCGCGACATAATGCCGGCCAGCAGAAAACTGATTAATGAAATTGGTCCCAATACTTCTATTTTTGCCTTTAGCACCGGCGCTCTAGTAGCTCATAAAATGCTTGAGCTTCATCCTGAGCTCTCTTTAAGAAAAATTGTTCAAGTGGCTACACCCAACCTAAGCCGACGTTTACCATTCCGTGGCATCAAGGTGGTAAATATTTATTCTCCGGCGGACAAGTTTGTGCGCTTAGGCTGCCTACTCTTGGCGCCCTTCAATGCCTCAGTAGTCTTAGAGGGTGAGAATATCACCAATATTGCCCTACCCAATTTGAACCACAATAGCTTAGCCTCAAATGCCCTTATCCAAACTGGCGAGTATGCCGGTCTTAGCCTCTTTGAGGTATACTTACGTTACCTGAGCTAATGACCTATTAATCGTCAGGCCGTTGTGCCAACTTTTTCGGTTATCATCGTTTCTTGGAATGTACAGGCGTACCTCAAGCGCTGTCTGGCTGCTTTGGCGCGTGAGCGGGGGAGTGCCCTTAAAGAAGTTATCGTGGTTGATAACACCTCCACCGACGGTAGTGTCGGCCTGGTTAGCCGAGAGTTTCCCTGGGTTAGGCTCATTGCTTCGGAACGGAACCTGGGGTTTGCCGCCGCCTGCAACCTGGCGGCCCGCCAAGCCACTGCTACCCACCTGGTGCTCCTCAACCCTGATACAGAAGTAGCCCCTGGGTTTTTTAAGCAGCTGGCAACCTTTTGGCAAACTCACCCCGAGGCGGGGGCGGTGGGGGGCAGGCTCGTAAACGAGGACGGTACTCCACAACCCTCGGTCAGGGGTTTTCCTAGCCTATGGTCTTCGATGCTCGATGCTCTGAAACTCCTGCAGCAGCTGCCAAGCTTGGCGCCCCGCTACCTTGCTCGCCACTTCGACTACAGTAAAGCCGCGCCGGTGGACCAGGTGATGGGCGCCTGCTTGAGCGTGCCGCGCACACTGTGGCAGGCGATGGGGGGGTTGGATGAAGGGTTTTGGCTCTGGTTTGAAGAAGCTGATTTGTGCAAGCGTCTGAAGGACCAAGGACACCAGGTGTGGTATGACCCGAGCCTCCAGGTGCGGCATACCCAGGCAGCCAGCTTTAGCCAGCTCACCTACCTCAATAAACACCGCCAGTTCACGCGTAGCTTGCTCAGGTACCTCGGCAAGCACCGTGGACCTTTGGCGCAGAGCTTGGTTTGGCTCGCCAGTCGGCCTTGGTTTGTGGTAGCTGGCGTGGTAGATGCGCTTACGGTTACCCCAACCACCGCCGAACGAGCTCAGTCACTCCAACCGCTCAGGTGGTTTGTGCTCGCCAGTGCAGGCTTGGCGGGCCTGGAGCTAGCTTCGTGGTTGGGCTGGCTAGTGCCAAGCTTTGGTAGCGTCGCCACGGCGCTGCTGGGTGTGCTGTGGTTGGTCGTAGCCGCCCGAAACCTGCCCTTGGGCGTGAGCCTGCTGCTCCTTGAGCTGGTGGTCGGTTCGTTCGGCTACCTGCTGAGCTTTAAACTGGGGGGCCTGACACTTTCCCTGCGGCACGTTCTCTTTTTAGGCGCGTGCTCGATACTGGTCTGGCGTCTCGTCACCCAGCACAAGTTTTCGCTGTTTACGGCAGGTGGGCTCAGGTGGTGGTACTTGGGCGCGCTGTCGGCTTTGGGCTTCGGGAGTGCAGTCGCGCTGCTGCACGGCCGAGGGCTCACAGACTTTTTTCTTGACCTTAACCGTTACTTTTACCTCTTGCTCTTCCCGCTCTGGTTGGAGGCTTACCGTGATGAGCGCACCTGGCGCTACGTCAAACTGCTGGTGCCGCCGGCCCTCACCTGGCTAGCGCTCAAAACCGTGGTGGCGCTCTACCTCTTTAGCCACCTGACCCCTGAGTATACCCTCGGGTTCTACCAGTGGTTCCGCCAAACTGGTTTTGGTGAAATTACCTACGTCAGTGGAACCTTTTTTCGCATCTTCTCCCAGAGCCAGGTCTACGCCGCGCTCGGGACTACCCTAGGGTTTGCCTGGCTGTGGGCAAGCCTACAGCGACCACGCGAATGGTTTTACCGCCTGGGCTGCTACCTGTTCCTGTGGCTGAACCTGGTCACACTCCTCAGCAGCCTGTCACGGAGCTTTTGGTTAGGCTCCGCGGTCGCCTGGGGCTTGGTGCTACTGCCGGCACTGGTGAAGCGTAGGGCACACCTCGGGCAGTACCTCCATTACCTCAGTACCTCAGTCTGCCTGACCTTGGCCGCGCTGGGGCTTATCATCAGCGTTACCCAAGTAGCTTGGCCTCTGCCCCCGCTCAGCAGCCTAAACGCCAGCCTGTTTGCGAATCGCCTAGCCCAAGGCGAGGCGGCGAGCTCGAGTCGCCTGGCGCTCTTGCCCCCGCTCAGCCGAGCCATACTGCAGCACCCCCTGGTGGGTAGTGGTTTTGGCGCCACAGTGACCTTCCACAGTCTGGATCCCAGGATTGTACGCGGCACGGCTGGTGGCAGCGGCCTCACTACCACCTCTGCTTTTGAGTGGGGTTACCTAGACCTCTGGCTCAAGCTCGGGCTGATTGGCCTGCTCGGGTACCTGGGATTTTTCTGCTACGGCCTGGGGCCAGCGGCACGCGCCTGGTGGCGCGGCACACCCACGGGCAGCGCCCTGGCCTTAGCAGCCCTGGCCCTCCTCGTGGTAAACATAACTACGCCCTACCTCAACCACCCCCTCGGTATTGGCGCGCTGATGGCGCTGGTAGCGGCGTCCTGGAAACCTAATGCGATGGTATGACCAATCAACGTTTTGCCACTACCATTTCCCTTGTTACCTACAACGGCGCCGCCTGGCTGCCGTTCTGCCTCGAAGCTCTGGCGCGGAGCGTAACCCAGGATTTTTTCTTAATGGTTATAGATAACGGTTCGCTCGACAGCTCAGCCGGTATAGTAGAACATTTTCTGGCCGCTCACCCAGCGCTCCAAGGTCGCTCGCGCTTGGTACGTAACAAGCAGAACTTAGGGTTTGCCCGGGCGCACAACCAGGCTTTGGCCTGGACCGACAGCGACTGGGTACTGCTTTTGAACCAGGACGTCGTGCTTGAGCCCAGCTACCTCGCCACCTGCGCGGCCGCGCTCACGGAGCACCAAACGGTGGCGGCGGTCAGCGGCAAGCTCCTGCGCTGGAACTTCGACTCGCACACCTTCTACTTGGATAACCTCCAGGCGCTCCAACAGGAAAGCCGAATTGATTCGCTCGGCCTTAAGGTGCACCACAGCCGTCGGGTTACCAACCTCGCCGCTGGTGAACCTGACCACGGTCAGTACGAGGTGGCCCGAGAAGTGTTTGGGGTAGCAGGCACAGCCCCGGTCTACCGACGCGCCGCGCTTACGGTGGTGAGCCTGAACCACGAAGTATTTGATGAGGACTTTGTATCGTACAAAGAAGACGTGGATCTGGCTTGGCGCCTGAGGCGGGCCGGCTTCACAGCCTGGTACCTGCCCCAAGCTGTGGCCTACCACGACCGGTCCTTAGGCGGCACCGACACCTGGCGTGAGCAGGTACGGCGCCGAGCACGTTGGCCCCGAGAGCTCAAGGTGTACTCCTGGGTCAACCACCTTGGCGTGCTCGTTAAAAATGACAGCCTCGGTAACCTAGCACAAGACGCGCCCTGGGTTCTGGCTCACGAGGTTAAAAAAGCAATCTTCCTGTTGCTTACCGATCCCCTGACCCTGGCGCAGAGCCTCAAGCGCCTCTGCAAACTTCTACCTACGTTCTTACGTAAACGCCACGCCTTAGCTAAGCAGATGGTAGTTTCGCCACGGAGCTTGCGGCCCTGGTGGCGCACCGCCGCTCTATGAAGCTCTCTATTGTCATCCTTAACTACCGCAACGCTGGCCTGGCCAAACAGTGCCTGCGGGGCCTTCTCGCCGCCAACCTTAAGCTTGAGTATGAAATCATAGTGGTGGATAACGCTTCCCACGACGGTTGCCTAAGAATGGTGGCGGAACTTTTTCCCCAGGTGAAGCGCCTAGCGCTGCCCGTAAACCGCGGCTACGCCGCGGGTAACAACGCCGGGCTTACCCAAGCTACCGGCGAGTACGTACTCATCCTTAACCCGGACATTGCTGTGTTCCCAGGCTCACTCGAGGGCTTGGTGCAGTTTATGGACCGCACACCCCAGGCTGGTCTGGCTGGCCCCCGGCTCATAAACCCCGACGGCAGTTTGCAGTTCTCCAGCTACCGGTTTCCCTCGTTCTTCTTGCCGCTCTTTCGAAGGACTCCTTTGGGCAAGCTCCCGCTTATCAAGCGCTGGCTCAGCCACTACCAAATGCTGGATTGGGACCATAAGCAAAACGCGCCCGTGGATTGGCTCCTGGGCGCCTGCCTTATCGCTCGCCGCTCCGCGCTTAAACAGGTAGGCCTACTCGACGAACGCTACTTCCTCTACGTCGAGGACACCGACTGGTCAAGACGCTTTTGGAAAATGAAATTTGAGGTCTGGTACGTGGCTGAGGTGGAAATTGTACACTACCACGAGCGCCTTTCCGCTCAAGCTCGCTTTGGGGCGTTTTGGAAGCGCATAACCTGGATACACATTGCCTCTTGGCTAAAGTACTTCCTTAAGTGGGGCCTTAAAGTACCACATCGGGTATGAAACCAGTTTATAGCATAGGTTTTGACATTGGCGGCACTCGGCTCAGAGCAGTGCTCTGGAACGGTCGTAGAGTGGTTAGCTCTGTGGTATGCAGAACACCAGGTACCCTAAAATCTTTTGTGAGTACTGTACAAAATGTGCTAACAAAACTAATACCACCTAACACCATACTGGCTGGGGTAGGTATTGGCATAGCTGGTTTTATACAAGGCACCACACTAGTTCGTAGTAGAAACCTAAAACACCTGGGAGGTCTAAATTTACGCCAAGTTATTCCTGCAGACATTAAGCTTAGGGTAGATAATGACGCCAGAGCTTTTTTGAGAGGCCTACCGGGCCTTAGCACGCGTTACAGAAAACAACGTGTCCTAGGCATAACCCTTGGCACTGGCATTGGCCGAGCCCTAGCGGTCAATGGCAAAATTAGACCACTCAAGAGCTTTGAGCATTCCGAACCTTGGGAACCTGAATATCAAAAACGGCGTTTCGAGCCCAGCCACAAATTTGCAATCTACCTGAGTAGTCACCTAGCACCCCTCATCAAACTCCGCCGGGCTAACATTCTGCTTATTGGCGGGGGAGTGGTGGAACAAAAAACTGGCTTGGTGCAGGAGCTAAAAATAAGTTTTAAAAAAGTAAGTTTAGGTTGTAAAATAGAATACATAGCCTCCGACGCCCTACAAGCAGCCCGAGGAGCAGCGATACTCGTTAGTGGTAATTAACTTCAGTTGTTCAAGCCCTGCCACTCGCACTATTTTATGAAGAAAAAACTATTTTTTGCCACACTGCTGCTCCTGGTGTTTGGTGGCGGCCTTGGCCTAGGGGTGTACATCCGTAACCAAACCCTGAACCCCCGAGCCAGCATTCCCACTGTGTTTGAGCGTATCTTTAGTTTTTTGGTACGAACAGGGGAAAAAGAAGATGATGATCTCCTCTACTACAACACCAGCCTGGCTGACTTTATAGTAAACGGGAGCACAAAAACCAAAGTAGCAGTAGAGGGCGTGGTAGACAAAATTGCCAAACAAGCTGACGGTGATTACCATGTCATTATCCGTCCCCCGTACGTTCCCTTCAGTATAGCTCTCGTTACAGAGTTCATTCCTGAAGTCACACTGCCGCTTCCCAAAGTTGGAGACCGCATCAAAATCTGGGGCTTGGTGCGGTTCGATGAGCTCCACAATTGGTGGGAGCTCCACCCGGTGATAGGTTGGGAAATGCTTAAGTAATGTACGATAATTTTCTAAAGTCCTTTGTGTTTTAGGATTTATTTGCTATCCTTTCTCCATGCGCCATTCACAGCTCTTCAGCAAAACCACTCGCGCCGTCTCGGCTGACGAGGTTTCCGTGAACGCCCGGCTCCTGACCCAGGCCGGTTTTGTTAAGAAAGAAATGGCCGGGGTGTACTCCTACCTACCCTTAGGCTGGCGCGTGTTAAAAAACATTGAAGACATCGTGCGGCAAGAAATGGACGCCATCGGCGGGCAAGAAGTCTTTATGCCGAGCCTCCACCCTAAAGCCAACTGGGAAGCTACCGGCCGCTGGAACGCCTTGGACGTGTTGTTTAAGGTAAGCTCTAAGCACGGTTACGAGTACGCCCTAGGCCCCACGCACGAGGAGATGGTAACTCCCTTGGGCCAATCAGTCATAAGCTCGTACAAGGATTTGCCACTGGCAGTGTACCAAATTCAAACTAAATTCCGTGACGAGGCGCGCGCTAAGAGTGGGCTTCTGCGGGGCCGTGAGTTTAGGATGAAAGACCTCTACAGCTTTCACGCCAGCGATGAGGACTTGGCTAACTACTACCAAAACATCGCTATTCCGGCTTACCAAAAAATCTTTGCCCGCCTGGGCCTCAAAGCCCTTTTAACTGAGGCTTCGGGGGGTACCTTTAGCAAGTTTTCGCACGAATTCCAGGTCGAAATACCAAACGGGGAGGACGCCATTTTTGTTTGTACCAGGTGCTCGTTAGCCAAAAATAAGGAGATTTTTGAGCCCGGTTCGGCTTGCACGAACTGTGGCGTAACCACCTGGCGGGAAGCTACCGCCAGCGAGGTTGGTAACATTTTTAAGCTCGGTACTAAGTACTCTGACGCATTTGATTTTAATTTTACCGACCAGCAGGGTAAGGTCAAAAAAGTTATTATGGGGTGCTACGGCCTTGGGACATCACGCCTGATGGGCGTGCTGGTGGAACAGTGTAATGATGCAGCAGGAATTATTTGGCCAGAGGCGGTAGCGCCGTTCCAGGCTCACCTGGTGAGACTAGGTGATGAGGCGGCGCAAGTAGCGCAAGCGGATGAGCTGTATGCTGTGCTTACCAAATACGGGGTAACAGTGCTCTACGATGACCGCGACGAGTCCGCCGGCACAAAATTTAAAGATGCTGACCTCATCGGCCTGCCCTGGCGGCTGGTGGTAAGCAGCAAAACCAAGGGCCAGGTCGAGCTCAAGCGGCGCGCCGAGCCTAGTAGTAAACTCGTCACCGCCCCCGAACTCCTGAACACGTTTAGTGTTCGGTAAATCGCTAGACAAAGCCGGTGGTGCTCGCTACACTACTGGTATGCTGTCTGCACTCTTCGGTCGGTTCTCGCGCGACCTCGGCATTGATCTCGGCACGGCCAATACCCTCGTCTTTGTAAAAGACAAGGGCATTGTTATCAATGAGCCGTCGGTGGTCGCCATCAACACACGCACTGACCAAATTGTTGCCGTGGGGCACGACGCCAAAAAAATGCTGGGCAAAACCCCGGCCCACATCGTAGCCTCGCGCCCGTTAGTTGACGGGGTTATTTCTGATTTCGAGGTGGCTGAGAAAATGATAAAGTACTTCATCGACCGCGTGCACCAAGGCAACTACGCCATTTCCCCGCGGCCCCGCGTGGTCATCGGCATCCCCTTGGACGTTACCGAGGTGGAGCGCAAAGCGGTGGAAGACGCCGCCCTGTCGGCCGGCGCGCGCGAGGGGATGCTGATCGAAGAGCCAATGGCAGCGGCGCTCGGCGCTCGGCTGCCGGTGCGTGACGCCACCGGGCACCTGATTGTGGATATCGGCGGCGGCACGACGGAAATAGCCGTTATATCGCTCGGGGGCGTGGTGGTGTGGCGTTCGTTACGCATCGCCGGCGATGAGCTGACAGAGGCTATTATCCAGTACGCCCGTGAGCACTTTAACCTGCTGCTGGGCGAAAAAACGGCGGAAGAAATAAAGCACAAAATCGGCTCGGCGGTCGAGCTCGACAAGCCACTGGAGATGAAAATGCGTGGCCGCGACCTGATGACCGGGTTGCCGCGCGAGGTGTCGATCAGCGACAGCCAGATCCGCGAGGCCTTGCAAAAAATACTCAAGCTGATGGTGGAAAACATTAAGATGACCATCGAAAGTACACCGCCTGAACTAGTGGCTGACATCTACGAGGGGGGAGTCATGCTGACAGGCGGCGGCGCCCTGCTCAAAGGTCTGGACAAGCTCCTCAACGACCAGCTTAGCATTCCGGTGCAGGTGATTGATGATCCACTAACTGCCGTGGTGCGGGGAACGGGCGTGGTGCTGGAAGATACCGCGGCGGTGCGCGACCTCCTGCTGCCCTCAACCAGTCGTAAGCGCTCTTGAGCTATGCCGGCTACGAGCCTGCGCCGCCGTCTCCTCTTGGTCGCTGTGGTCTTGGTCACGGCGGCGGTGGTACTGCTAACCCCAGCCTGGCACTGGCTGAGCGGCGGCCTACAGCCGCTGCTCACACCCCTCACTGCACGGACGCACGGCCTAGCGCTTTGGTGGGGCAATCTCACGGCCGGACCGCGCCTGGCGGCTGAAAACGAGAGCTTACGCCAACAGCTCGCGGCCAGCCAAAGCCAAGCCGCTGAGGTGGCCAGCCTAACCCAAGAAAACCAAGCACTCAAAGCTCTGAGCAACGTGCCCGGTCAAGCCCGGTTCACCTCGCAGGGGGCTGAGGTGATTGGTCGCCTGCAAGATGAGCGCGGCACGACCTACCTCATTAACCGCGGAGCGCGTGACGGGCTGGTGCCCGGCTTGGCCGTGGTAGCTGGCACCAGCCCAACGGGAGACGGCTCTGCTCAAGCTACCGGTCTACTGGTTGGCTTGGTGCGCGACGTGGTTCAGAGCAGTGCTAGCTTCTCCCTTACCACCTCTTCGAGTAGCCAGGTTCTAGCTGAAGTGGCCAATAGCACCCACTCACGCGGAGTAGCCGTGGGGCAGTACAACCTAGCCCTACAGCTTAAGTTTGTACCCCTGGGGGATAACCTCAAGGAAGGGGACCAGGTAGTTACCAGTAACCTCGACCACCTCGTGCCCACGGGCCTCCTCATCGGCACCATCAGCGCCGTGCAAAGCCAAGAGGGTGACTTTTTTACTACCGCCACCGTGTCGCCGCCGCAGGCTCTGGAGCGCTTTCGCTTCGTCCGCGTACTGACCCCCAACTCACCCTAAGCTCCTGTGTCAACGCTCAAGGCCGTACTCATTACGCTGGGGCTGTGGCTGTTCTACCTACTCCTCTGGCCCCTCAGCACCAGCGCGGTAGTTGTGTTTCCCGTTGCCGCCTACTACCTCCGTCGGCAGGCTCCTACTGCCAGCCTGCTCATTCTGCTGGCAGGTAGCCTCCTGGCCGATGTGACCGTACCCCAAGCTGCGCCGCGCTACGTTTTGGTGAGCCTGGTCGCTGGACTGCTCTACCGAGAGCTCATCGAACCTCACCTTTCTCCAGGCAGCAGCCTCAGCACTGGGCTGGGACTGCTGGCGTGGCTCTTGAGCTGGCGCCTTACCTACCTAGCCTACCTCAGCCTAGCCGCCGTATTCATACCTAGCCCACCACCCGAGCTAGGCGCGGTGTTTAGCACGGGCGCAGCTTGGTTCGGGGTTGGGCTAGTGGTTTGGACGTGCCTCATAACCTTAGCCGCTTTGGTTAACCATGTCCGGAATAAGCAGGCCCAGGCCGCCAGGTACTATGCCTAAGCTACACGACCCCTTTGCCATTCGAGAGGTGGGTGGAGATATTCATGACCGCAGCCTGACCGGCTTTGCCAATCGCCGTTTCGAAGGCACGAGCCTAGGGGAGCCTGGCCTGGGCCGCACCCTGCGGCGGGTCATCGCTCAGAGCGTGCCCTACGTCCTGGCCACGGTCGCCAGCCTATTCTGCCTACTGCTGCTGGGGCGCCTCTACTACCTCCAGGTAGTGGGCGGCGCGCACTACCGGGAGCTAGCCGAAGGTAACCGCATCCGCCTGGAGGTAACGGCCGCCCCCCGCGGCCTAGTGGTGGATAGAAACGGCTTAGAGCTGGCCTCCAATACCCCCTCGTTCCAGCTGCTGGCTATACCAGCCGACCTGCCCAAAAACGAAACCGACCGCCAAGAACTGCTGACTGACCTGCTGGCGCCCCTGCCCACCGATCTGCTCGATCAAGAAAACCTGAGCGGCTTAGGCGCCGATTCATACTTGCCCCGCACCATTGCCTATGACCTGCCGCACGACCTGGCCCTGCAACTCATGATCAAAACTGCCCGCCAACCCGGCCTCCGGGTGGTGGTGGCCAGTGAACGGCAGTACGAAGGCGGCGCGGCTTTTGGCAACGTGCTGGGGTACGTGGGCAAGCTCTCGCCTCAAGAGTACGCTGCTGCCCGCGACACGTACCAGCTCACCGACCAGGTCGGTAAAACAGCTCTGGAGGCGGCTTACGAACCTGAACTCCGCGGGGTTCCCGGTAAACGGGCGATTGAGGTGGATGCCCAAGGGCAGGAGCGCACCGTCTACGCCAGCAGCCCGGCCGTAGCGGGCGCTAAGCTGCAGCTCACCATCGACGCCGACCTGCAAGCGCTAAGCTACCAAAGTCTACGGGCCGCCATACCCCCCGGCCGTACTACCGGCGGCAGCGTGGTGGTGCTGAATCCCAAAACGGGTGAGGTCTTAAGCTTAGTGAGCTACCCCAGTTTCGAGTCAAACCTGTTCACGGTGGCACGTGACCAAGCCAAGCTCCGCGCGGTCCTCCAAGACCCACACCAACCCTTTTTCAACCGGGCCATCGCCGGCCAGTACCCCTCCGGCTCCACCATCAAGCCGCTCTTGGCCGCCGCCGGGCTCCAGGCGGGCGTCATCACACCACAGACCACCGTGCTCTCCACCGGCGGGCTCAAGGTCGGCGACCAGTTCTTTGCCGACTGGAAAGCTGGTGGCCACGGCCTGACGAACGTCTACCGCGCCATTGCTGAATCAGTCAACACCTTCTTCTACCTGCTGGGCGGGGGCGGCGAGGGTCGCCCCGGCTTGGGTATCAGCCGCATCGACCAGTACCTCGGTCTCTTTGGCCTAGACAAACCCTTAGGGCTGGACCTTGCTGGCGCGCGCGACGGCTTTCTCCCCACGCCCGCCTGGAAGCAGGCCGTGAGCCACGACCGCTGGTACCTCGGCGATACCTACAACGTGTCCATTGGGCAGGGTGGGCTGCTAGTAACCCCACTGCACCTAGCCGTGGCATACGCCGCCCTGGTAAACGGTGGCCAGCTACTGCAGCCTCACCTCCTCAAGAGCCTCACCACCCCCAGCGGCCAAACTAGCCAAGGCACCACCCATGCTCTGGGCCAGGTACCACTCTCGCCCCAGGTGCTCCAGGTAGTTATGGCGGCTATGCGCCAAACCGTAACCAGCGGCAGCGCCCGGTCCTTGAGCGACCTACCCCTGGCGGTGGCTGGCAAAACTGGCACAGCCCAAACCGGCCCGCGCACACCAACCCACGCCTGGTTCGCGGGCTACGCCCCCTCGGACAATCCTGAAATCGTGGTTATGGTGATGGTTGAAAACGGCGGCGAGGGCTCGACCGTAGCCGTGCCGATTGCCCGAGACATTTTTACCTGGTACGCGGCTCACCGGCAAAAATTAACTAATCCCTAGCCAACCGTAACCCAGCCCTAGCACCCCTGCCCGCCGGCCGGCAGGCTTGACAAGGTACAGCACTCCCTCTATCTTTACTGTTACGTTTGTTTGAGTCCTAACGCCCAACCCCACCCTATGTCATCAATTGGAGATGCCTACCTCACTCGCGACGGCCTAGAGAAGCTGAAGAAAGAGCTCACTGAGCTCAAAACCGTGAAACGGAAAGAGATAGCGGGCCGCATTCAAGACGCCAAGGAGCTCGGCGACCTGTCGGAGAACGCCGAGTACGCCGAAGCCAAAGACCAGCAAGCCTTTACCGAAGGTAGGATTGTTGAGCTGGAGAACACTATCAAGAACGCCCAGGTCATCTCAGAGGTGAATACCGGCGGAATTGTGCACATCGGCTCCACCATCAAGCTAAGCGCGGGCTCGAACGAGGTACAGTACACCATTGTTGGCTCCAACGAGGCCAACCCGCCCCAGGGCCTTATCTCCAACGAATCACCCTTGGGCCAAGCCTTCATCGGCCGGCAAGTAGGGGACACCGTGGAGGTTAAGGTGCCCAAGGGTACCGTGAACTACAAAATCCTCTCAGTTTCCTAAAGCTCTCACCCGTCTTCACTAACCAGTCCCTACTCCAGGGGCTGGTTTTTGGTTTACAGCCAAGGTTGCTCTACCAGGCTTTTTTGGCTAAGCTACTAAGGTATGTCTGTACGCCACGACCAGGAACTAGGCAGCCGCCGCGACAAGCTGGCGGCTTGGGCCAAGCTCGGGTATCCGCCCTACCCGGCGGTTTTTAAACGCACCCACACCACTGCCCAAATCCAAGAACTGGGGAGTGATAAGACCCCCGTGCTCGAGGGTGATACTGTTCCTAAAGGAACCGTCGTTGCCACCGCTGGGCGCTTAATGACCCTGCGGCCGCACGGTCAGCTGTGGTTTGCCACACTCCAGGACCAAGCCGGGCAGGTGCAGATTGCTTTGGTTGAGGGCGCGGCGGATAAGAAACTTTGGGAACTGGCGCAAAACCTAGACCGTGGCGACATTGTGGGGGTTGCGGGCGTGGTGGTAAAAACTAAGCGCGGCGAAATTACGGTGCTCGCAACCAATCTCACACCATTGGCCAAAGCGCTGCAGTCACTGCCAGAGAAATGGCATGGGCTTAAGGACGTGGAGGCTAGACTCAGACAACGCTATGTGGACCTGATGATGGATAGTGAGGTACGTCAGCTGTTCATGAAGAAGTCTATTTTTTGGCACACGGTTCGCGAGCAGCTTATAAAAGCTGGTTTTATGGAAGTAGACACCCCAGCGCTGGAGGTTGTGGCTGGCGGGGCGGACGCTAACCCGTTCAAAACCCACCACGACGCCCTGGATCAAGATTTCTACCTGCGCATTTCGCTCGAACTGCCACTTAAGCGTTTGCTGGTGGGTGGGTTTGAAAAAGTGTTTGAAATTGGCAAGGTCTTCCGCAACGAGGGGATAGATACCGAACATTTGCAAGACTACGATATGTGCGAGTTCTACTGGGCCTATGCGAACTACGAGGACATGATGGATTTTACCCAAAAGATGTACCAGGAAATTGTGAAGTCAGTTACGGGTAGCCTTAAGACAACCTACGACGGTAAAGAGGTTGATTGGGCAGGAGAGTGGCCAAGGAAAGATTACTTTGAGTTGATTAAGGAAACCTCCGGCGAGGATTTGGCAGGCGTAACTGACACCAAGGCGTTACGGAAACTCTTGGAAAAGCACAAGGTAAGGTACGAGGAATCTATGGGCGCAGGTCGGCTTATAGATTTGTTCTGGAAAAAGCTGGTGCGGCCAAAAGTTCAGGGGCCACTGTTCCTCATAAACCACCCGGTGGAGGTAAGCCCGCTAGCAAAGCGCGACCCTAAGAACCCAGAACGTGTACAGCGGACGCAGATAATTGTTGCCGGCAGCGAGCTTGGCAATGGCTTTAGCGAGCTCAACGACCCTGCTGACCAGCGCGCGCGGTTTGAGGAGCAGGCTAAACTCCGCGCAGCAGGGGATAGTGAGGCTATGATGCTGGACGAGGACTTTATCACCGCCCTGGAATACGGCATGCCCCCAGCAGCAGGCTTTGGCTTTAGTGAGCGACTGTTTAGCTTCATAATGGACAAACCAATTCGAGAAACAGTTTTATTCCCTCCAATGAAAACTAAATCTTGATTCTCAATTTATATGAATATAAATGGCTTCCTAAAAAATATAGGTCTTACATTCTGTTTGACTTTTCTATATTCTTCGCTGTTATTCTGCACACAAAGCATTTACGACTTAAGGAGATTGTGGCTTTACTCGCCTGTACTTTTAATACTATATCCAATAATATTATTCGTCTTCACGTTTATAGTAATAGCGTACTCATCTAGGCAATATGAACGTAGACAGGCTACAGGCGCAATATCAGTTTTTCGTAGACCGATTTTGTTTTCGCTTATCTATATAATCCCTTTAGCTTATCTAATTGGATGGGTAGTTGAGAAACTCGATAATCCTGAGGGTCTCTCTCAATTTTTTGGCTTGGGTGGAGTGGTTACTTATGAAATTTTATTAATAATATATCCTACGGCTATAGTTCTATCACTCATAACTACGACAATATATTTTTTAGTCAAAAATATTCCCCAATTGAAGTATAAAATAATGATAAGTTGTCTCATTTTAGCAATATTTTTAATTGGGATAAAACTGGTACTACTATAATGACCCGTGACCAGGCTTGGGCACTAGTTCAAGAAAAAGCGAAGTCCCGCACCGTCCCGCTTGGCCTGACTGGTGCTTGGATTAAAGGTACGTTCCTGAGGAACCACCTTTTGGCATCCGAATTTTTCAGTAAGTGAAATTTGCCTTCGCTCATTACTTTCCTACTTGCCTAAGTAAGAAAGTAATGCTAAGGTAAAACTATGACCGCTACCGAGCGCATCCTAAAAGCTCTCGCCAACCGACGGCGACTTAAGCTAGTATCCACCTTAAAACGCCGTGGTTCGGCCACGGTGGGGGAGTTGGCTGCTCTACTCGAGGTTACCCTGCCTACAGCCTCTAAGCACCTGAGCATACTAAGCTCGGCTGAGGTGGTGGAGTACGAACGCCGGAGCTTAAGGGTCTACTACCGACTGGCGGACGATATTCCTTCCCTAGCCCGCTCAATCCTCAAGCACTTGTAATAAACTTTTGCCATTAGTTTCTTACTTGCCTAAATAGGAAAGTAGTATATGACCAGAGATGAAGCTTGGCAGTTGGTACAATCTAAAGTGCAAGGACAATTTTTACGTAATCATCTATTAGCATCGGAGGCTATTATGCGTGCCCTAGCACGCAAGTTTGGCGAGGATGAGGAACTGTGGGGCCTGGCTGGCTTAACACACGATATAGATTGGGAGCTGACCGAACCCACGCCCGAGCAGCACTCAATAGTTGGCTCACAGTGGCTGACCGAAGCTGGATTCCCGCCCGAAGTGGTGCAAGCGGTTAAAGTGCACAACCACACCCACGGCTTGGAACCCAAAACGCCGTTAGAAAAATCCCTCTGGTGCGCCGAGGAGCTTACTGGGCTCATTATGGCTTGCGCGTTTGTGCAGCCAGACAAAAAACTAGCCTCAGTTAAGGCAACATCCGTAAAAAAGAAATTCAAGGATAAATCGTTTGCCTCTGGTGTAAACCGTGAAATTATAGCGAAGTGTCAGGAAATGATTGAGGTATCACTCGAAGAATTAATTGGTATCGAGCTCAAGGCGATGCAAGACATCGCGCCGAGCCTAGGCCTATGAAGATAAAACTCACAACGCGTGGAATTATTTTAAGGGGTGGGCGAATTCTCTTAGGCAAACGACACAAGCTTGACGACCATAAGAGCGATGGTTTATGGCAGCTGCCCGGAGGTAAGCAAAAACCTAACGAAACCCCTGCTGAAGCTGTAGCCAGAGAAATAAGGGAAGAAACTGGCCTTACTATAAAACTAAGTAATACCGTACCTGCTGCTATTTACAGACAAAATCCAGGCCATAATGAGGTAATGTTTATTTTTTCATGTCGCATAAAGAAAGGCTCACTGCTTAAAAAGGGGCCAGAACATAACGCTTGGAAATGGATTGCACCGGCGCATTATAAAAAATTGAAATGCACACCAGGAACCAAGCTGGCCTTACAATGGTGGCTAGCTAGTAAATAATTATGTCCAAACGAGAACAAATTATTGTAGCAATGGGGATTATTGAACACCGCGGCAAAGTGCTGGTGGGGCTTAGGAATTCTCTCCACGACCCAGCAGTGCATGGTCTCTGGCAAACACCAGCAGGGAGTGTTGAGTTTGGCGAAGCTCCAGAGCAAGCGGTGGTCAGGGAAATTAAGGAGGAAACTGGTCTACGGGTGAAGGTTGTGGCTATGGCTCCTAAAATAATGAACGTGCTATGGAAAAAACAAAAACGCCACGTACTGTTACCAACGTACCACTGTAAGATTATTGGCGGTAAGCTACTCAAAAAACCACCAGAGGATTTTGAGTTCCAGTGGATTACAAAAAAAGACTACTCGAAGCTGAAATTCACCCCCGGCACCAAGCAAGCACTCACGTGGTGGTTCTATGGGCGGTAACTTAACCCCTACCTATGCCGTACGATAAATCCAATAAGCTGCACATTGTGGCGGTAGTAGCCGTCATCAGGAACCGCGAGGGTAAAATACTGGTCCTGAAGCGACACCCGCGCGAAGTTGCCTATCCCAACAAGTACACCTTTCCCGGCGGCAAGGTGGAAGGGAATGACACGGTGGAACAAACTTTGATCAAAGAGGTTAAAGAGGAGGCTGGGTTAACCTTACGCCCCGGAAAAATTTTGCTTAAAGACAAATCATTTATCCGCCCCGACGGGCAAACGGCGAAAGTCTGGTCGTACCTCTGCGAAGTTGGAGACGACACACAGGTGGTCATAGATAAAAACGACTTCACGGACTACCGCTGGATAACCTCAGAAGACCTAAGAACCTTGGAGCACGTTGGTATTGAGGAGGAGTTGAAAAAAGCTGAAGAAATTGCTACTATGGGCATACCTTTAGATGGTCTCAAAACCATTTCTGTAAGAGAAGACTAGTATGCTCGACATCAAGTACATCCGCGAAAATCCTAAGGAGGTTGCCGCCGGGGTAGCAGCCAAGGGCGTTAAGGCCGACATTGGCAAGCTCCTTGAGTTGGACGATGCTCACCGGAAATTACAGACGCTTGCCGATCAACTCCGTGCTAAGCAAAAAACGTTCACCGCCGATAATCGTGACGAGGCTAAAGCAGCTAAAGTACAGCTTAAAGAGGTAGAGGAGCGCTTGGCACATGCTAGCGAACTACTAGAGCAGCGGCTGCGCGAACTGCCGAACCTGCCCCGGCCTGACGTTAAGGTTGGCAAGAGTGAAAAGGATAACGAAGTACTACGCAAAGTCGGTAAGCCGCCCAAGTTTGGTTTTAAAGCACGCAACTACCTGGAGCTCGCCAAACTCCATAACCTGATTGACATGGAACGAGCTGGTAAAGTTTCTGGCTCGCGTTTTGGGTATTTAAAAAATGAAGCAGCCTTACTAGAGTTTGCGCTGCTGCAGTACGGCCTCAGTGTTGTACGCGAACAAGGATTTATCCCCGTGGTGCCACCAGTACTGGTAGGGGAGCGGGCTATGGCTGCTATGGGCTACCTGGAACATGGCGGCGAGGAGGAAACCTACCACTTTGCCAAAGATAATTTATACTTGGTAGGCACCTCAGAGCAGTCAGTGGGCCCCATGCACATGGACGAGGTGTTTACGCTCAAAGACTTGCCCCGGCGGTATGCCGCGTTTTCATCCTGCTTTAGGCGCGAGGCGGGGAGCTACGGTAAAGATACTAAAGGCATTTTGCGTGTGCACCAGTTCGACAAGCTGGAAATGGTCGTCTTCACTACGCCCGAAGAGTCTGACGCCGAGCACGAGAAGCTACTCAGCTTAGAGGAAAAACTTATGCAAGGCCTTGGTTTACCCTACCAGGTCATAAAAATGTGTACGGCCGACCTAGGTGACCCCGCAGCCAGAAAGTACGACATAGAAACCTGGGTGCCAAGCGAGGGTAAGTACCGCGAAACACATTCCTGCTCAACTACTACTGACTTTCAAGCTAGGCGTCTCAACACGCGTTACAAAAAAGCTGATGGCAAACCTGAATTTGTGCATATGCTCAACGGCACCGTGTTTGCCATGGGCCGTACTATTATCGCTATTATAGAAAACTATCAACAAGAGGATGGGTTGATTACTATACCTGACGTGCTGCAACCTTTTATGGGTGGAATGAAGTCCATCACTAAGCTAGCACCATGAAGCAGCCACCAACACATAGTTGGGTAGAGGTCTCTGAGCGGGCACTGGTGGCAAACATCCGTGCCCACCGTCGTCTTATTGGCCCCCAAGTTGCACTCATGGCGGTGGTAAAGAGCAACGCCTACGGCCACGGCTTGCAGCTAGTAGCTCGTGTAGCTGAGCGCTCTCGCCAGGTTGATTGGTTAGGGGTAGCGTCCTTAAGTGAAGCGGAAGATTTACGTCAACACGATATAACCCTCCCCATACTGGTTTTAAGCTACTACCGTCCTTTTGTACCAAGTCGACTCACCTGGGCCTTGAGCCACCACATCTCCTTTGTGGTGTATGAGGAAGGCCAACTCAGAGCTCTAGAACAAGCCGCACGCCAGGCAGGCAAACCAGCCCACGTGCACCTAAAACTAGAAACCGGCATGGCGCGCCTCGGGGTGATGCCGAGTGAGGCCAAAGCCTTTTTAGAGCGTATACTCAAGTCACCCTACCTAAAACTGGAAGGCCTGGCCTCGCACCTGGCCACAGCCGAAGCAGCTGACCAATCGTTCCTCCGGCAGCAGGTAGCGGCCTATGAACATTTTATAAAATCTGCGGCCGACCTACTGCCGAGCGACGTACTGAAGCACCTAGCCTGCAGCGCGGCTATTACCACCGTGCCGGCGACTCACGGCTCGTTGGTGCGCCTGGGGCTAGCTCTCTACGGACTCTGGCCGAGCGAGGAAAATAGGGAGGTAGTAGCTAAGTTACATCCGAGTTTTAAGCTGCAGCCGGCGCTTACCTGGAAAACCCAGGTAATTGAAGTGCAAAAGCTACCCAAGGGAACACCCGTGGGTTACGACCGCACGTTCATTACCAAAAAACCAACCGCCATGGCAGCTATTCCGGTAGGCTACTGGGATGGCTACGACCGTAAACTCTCAAATAGTGGAGCAGTGCTTATCCACGGGACACGCTGCCCGATTATTGGTAGAATTTGTATGAACATTGCTATGGTTGACGCGTCAGCGGTGCACGGCGTTAAGGTCGGCGATGAGGTAGTGTTACTCGGCTCACAAAAAGCGAATACGCTATCGGCCGAGGAGCTGGCTCAAACCATCGGCACCATTAACTACGAGGTAGTAACCAGAATAAACCCAGAGCTCACCCGGCTGCTTGTTTAAATTCTATGCCTACGAAAAAATTACGAATCGGCGTTCTGTTTGGCGGTCAGTCGGCTGAGCACGAGGTGTCTTTAGCCTCCGCTACCTCGGTGATTGCCAACCTGGATAAAAAAAAGTACCAGGTCGTTCCCATCGGCATCAGCCGGGCAGGGGAGTGGTACTGTGGAAAACACGTACTGCCGCTTATGAAAGCTGGTAAAAAAATACCGAGGTTTTACCGCTTCACCTTAAAACCTGAACCAGGCGCTGCGGTAGATGTTATATTCCCCGTGCTCCACGGCACTCGCGGGGAAGATGGCACGGTTCAGGGCCTCTTGGAGCTAGCCAGCATCCCCTACGTGGGGGCGGGGGTACTGGGGTCGGCTGTGGGGATGGATAAAGTAGCCCAGAAGCTCATATTTGAGGCCAGCAGCCTGCCAACCCCTAGGTTCTTATACTTTACCACCTCTGAGTATAGAGCGGCTCCTAGGGCCTTCCAGGCCCGTATTAAAACCATTTTAGGCCTACCATGCTTCATAAAACCCGCTAATTTGGGCTCTTCGGTAGGTATTAGCAAAGCCCACAACCCGGTAGAGCTCACGGCGGCCATAGCCCTCGCCAGCCGCTACGACCAGCGCATAATCGTGGAGCAGAACATAGAGCGGGCCCTAGAGATAGAAGTGGCGGTGTTAGGGAACGAGAAACCCCAAGCCTCACAGCCCGGACAGGTAGTTTCCTCCAACGAGTTCTACGATTACAACGCCAAGTACGTGGATGGAAAATCCCAAGCCATTATCCCGGCACCGCTGCCAAAAGTGCTCGCCAAAATTATTCGTGAGCTCAGCCTTCACGCCTTTCGCGCTCTTGACCTGAGCGGTATGGCGCGGGTTGATTTCCTGGTGAGTCGTAACCTCAAGCATGTCTACCTCAACGAGGTGAATACGATTCCAGGTTTTACCAGCATCAGCATGTACCCCAAACTGTGGCAGGCCTCGGGCCTGCCTTACCCTAAGCTGCTGGACAAGCTCATTAGCCTGGCCCTTGAGCGCGCCCACCAGAAGGCTAAGCGCGCTACCTCCTACCAGCCAAAAACCAAATGGTATCGCTAAAGCAATTCAATTCACCGCGCCGGGGTGCGCGGCGAGATTTTTCCCGCGCCTCGCACCGCGCGCCGCAGGTTGTGCAGCGGATGACGCGCGCCTACAACCAGCCGCCCACCTCGTGGTGGCGGGCCTGGCGGTGGCGCTTGTTGACCCTCACCGTGGTGGCGGCTGGCCTGGCCACGCTCTACTCGCCGCTCTTTACTATTAAAAACGTTATTGTGGACAACGCGCCTTCGTACCAAACCGAACAGCGCATTACCGCTATTGTGGAAAGCCTCATGCAGCCTAAGGGAATCACGCTGCTGCCGCAATCAAACCTCATCTTCTTCAGCGCCGCGGCGGGTAAGCAGGCGGTCACCCGCGAGTTCTACATCCAAGGGTTGGAGTTCAAGCGCCAGTGGCCCAACATCCTACGCATTACCGCGCCGCAAGATACCGTGGTGGCCCTTTGGAAAGCGGACCGGGTGAGCTACCTGGTGAACGGCCACGGCACGCTGGTGCAAGAGCTGGCCGACGAACCACCGCCCGCCAACCTCATAGCGGTTACCGAGGCCAAACCGCTTACCCACCAGCTGGGCGACCAGGTGGCCCCCGAGCTGACCATGCAGTTCCTCAAAAACCTAGGACTCACCTGGTCGCAGCAACTGATGAAGTACCCCCTAGCCTACGTGAGCTTTGATCCGGCTGCCCTCCCCACGCTCCAGGCCACTACCCAAACCGGCTGGTATGTCCTGGTCTCGGTCGAGCAAGACCTGAGTACCCAGGTTGAGGCTACGCGCCGACTGCTGGAGGAAAAAATCAAAGATGACCAAACCAAGCTCGAGTACATTGACGTGCGCTTCGGCTCACGGCTCTACTACAAGCTACGGTAGGGGACTTTGACAAAAGTGCTCGTTCCATCGATAATTCCAATAAATTGAAAATCTTGAATAATATAGTAACTTAATAACTTAAACATAAACAAAACAAGAGGTAAAACAATGCAACCCGATAGTACTGTAACAAGCTCAGTGCAGCCTACGACTGCCCGAGCCCTAGGTGTACATGAGCTTCATATTACGCTCATTCGCCCTACCAACTATACGTCAGACGGCTATCCCATACAGAGTATGCGCGGGGTTATTCCCAGCAATACACTTACCCAAATGGCTGCCTTGATTCGTGATTTGTGCAATTACCCCTTTTTTACAGGGGCGTGCATCAATATCAGTTTATTTGATGAGGCCGTCGATAGGGTTCCTGTCCGCAAAATCATCAAACGCTCAAGGGAGTCTGTCGCAAAGTCAATAGTCATGCTGACCGGGGTGCAAACCAATCAGTTCCCACGCGCCAATGACATTGCGGCACGCTTTCTACCGCACGGTATCGCTGTGTTAATAGGCGGATTCCATGTGAGCGGCATGCTCTCCATGGTTGGGGAAACCTCCGATCTAACCGCAGCTATGGCGAAAGGTATTACGCTGGTGGCGGGTGAAGTTGAAGGCGGACGATTGGCAGTGATTGTGGAAGATGTAGTACGTGGGCAAGCTAAGCAGCTCTATAACTTTCTGAATCCGCTGCCAGCGCTCAAAGACATTCCCACGCCTCTACTTCAGCCCCAAAACCTACGCGGCTTTGCAAGACATATGGCTACCATTGACACCGGGCGAGGTTGTGTATTTCACTGTGAATTCTGCACCATCATTAACGTCCAGGGTAATGAGATGCGGTGCAGGGAGCCGCAGCATGTTGTAGATTTTGTGCGGCAGAGCTACCACGAGGTTGGGGTTTCATTCTTTTTCTTCACCGATGATAACATAGCCCGTAATCCGCGTTGGCGCGAGCTGTTCGAGGGGCTTATTCACCTGCGTGAAAAAGAGGGGATACCTCTCACGTTCATGATGCAGAGCGACTTGGCAGCGCGAAAATCCCATCCGGATTTCTTTGTGCTAGCTGCTCAGGCAGGCTGTGTGCAGTCATTCTTTGGTGTTGAGAGCGTGAACCGAGATAACCTCCGTTCACAGGGAAAATTCCAGAATCAGGTCGGCGAGTACAAGGGCTTGGTGGAACATTGCCACGAACAAGGCATTGCCTGCCAGTTTGGGTACATTCTGGGACTTCCCTTTGACACGCCCGAGAGTATTAAACGGGACGTGGCTGAACTCCAGTCGATTGGCTCCGAGTCGGTATCATTCTACATCCTTACGCCCCTGCCGGGCTCAAAAGATCACCAGCGTTGGCTTACGGAGGAACGAGAGATGGATTCGGACTTCAACAAGTACGACGTAACGCAAGTTACCATGAAGCCTGATCGTATGAGTAGGGCAGAGCTCTGGCAAGCCTATTGTGATGCGTGGAAACAGTTCTACACCACGGAACATATGGTTAACTTGCTAAAGCCGTGGCGGCATGACCAGCGAAAATACTGGGACCGCATCACTTTTTGGATGTGGTACCTCTCAGCCTGGAACATAGAACATATGCATCCGATGAGCTGTGGATTCTGGACGGTGCGCCACAGGCATGATCGACGGGCCGGACTCCCCATTGAATCGTTTATTCCCTTTTGGTTAGGGGAAGCCAAGCGAGCCGCGGTACGAATAGTTGGTATAGTGAAGCTATACCTGCAATTCCAGGAAGTCTGGCTCCGCAGTCGTCCCAAAACTAAGGCCGAGGAAGCGCTTCAAGAGCTAATCGCGAAAACTAAGGGAGATATTGTTGATTGGCGGGATATTAAGACGAAAGAGCTTGTAACTCTATACCAAAAGCTCCGCGATGATATACCGGATGTCAAAATTCCCTCCACCCTTGGTCTCTGGCTCAAGAAGCACAACCCGCTCGTCAGTTCGTTTTCGCGCGCCTACGTGGCACGTACCTGGCGACAGTGGTACCTTCATATCTGGAATCCACTGAAGTGGATTGAGGTCTGGCTGTTTGAGTGGTTCAACGGCTTACGCTTCGTTAGCCACCTGCTCAGCGAGGGGAGGCAGGGGAGTACTGAACAGGCGCTCTAAACAAAGATAACATAAGGTGCCATACCTCACGGCACGTGCACCATCGTACACAAGAGTCCTGGGCGTAACTTCTACCTAGGGCTCTTTTTATACCCACCCAGTACCTACGCAGAGCCTGCCTAGTGTGGCGGGGGAGGGCCGCTTGACCAGCACTTGCGCTACAATCTACAATATATTAAACTGAGTATAATATCCCAAACGCTCAATTATGACTAATGAACAATGGGCTTGGTTAGCAGGTTTCATCGATGGGGAGGGCTACCTTGGCCTAACCTATCAGCTTACGGCTGTTACCAAACGGTCTGCAGCTTCACCTCGGTACCACCCATATCTCATAATAACTAATACTAACGCTGAAGCTATTGAGTATATCCATGCCTTACTTAGTAGCGGCAAGGTGTATAAAATTCTGCGTAAGGATGGTAAATCAAAGGACGCCTACCACCTTAAGGTTACAAAAGCCCCTGATCTACTTCTTATTCTGGAGCAGCTTGAGTCTTTTATATTGGTTAAACACGAGCAGTGTGTATTGTTGATAAACTACCTTCGTTATCGTAGAACTATCATACCCTTGACTGGTCGCGGCCGCCGAGGGGTTACCTCTTTTGGAGAAAAAGATAACGAATTTTACCAGCGCTTGTTAGGTTTAAACAAAAAAGGACCGCCGTTCATATGACACTCCCCTACCTAGATGACTTTCTGCTTTCTTTGAAAGTAAACAACTTTTCCAGAGAGACTATTTATAATTACGAAAGAGACTTAAGGGTTTTTGAGATCTTTTTAACTAAAGATTTAAAACTAAAGGACTTTAAAAAAATAAACAAACGAACCATAGAGCTCTATAAAGCGTTTTTGGGATCGCGCGACCGAGAAACAGCTACTGGTGCACGAAGCGCTATACGCCTATCCGCATTTTCAATAAACCGATTTTTGTCCTCACTCCGGCAGTACCTCAGATACCTCATAGAGATGGACCACCTCACTCCCCTACCACCCGAGAGTGTAAAACTCATTAAAACAGAAAAGAAACATGCCCACGTAGCCGAGTTGTTTGAACTTGTACGTTTAATCGAATCCCCCACCACCTTGGAAAAAAATAAAATTGTGGGACTCCGGAACCGGGCACTCTTGGAAGTGCTCTTCGCCACCGGTATGCGCATCTCCGAACTGGTGAGCCTGAACCGCAGTCAAATAGACGCTACGGGACGTATCTTCATTATGGGCAAGGGCAAGAAAGAACGGTTTGTGTATATGACCCCACGGGCCCGCCTACACGTAAACAATTACCTAAAAACCAGGACTGATTCCCTGACGGCTCTCTTTATCCCCTACCGCGGCGAGAACGCCGGTAAAACGACCAGGCGCATTTCCACCAATTACCTGCAGATGAAAATCAAGCGCTACCGTGAGAAGCTGCAGATAAACGTGCCAACCTCAGCGCACAGCTTACGGCATGGCTTTGCCACCTACCTAGCCGAATCCGGCGCCAACCCGGCCGCCATTCAGGTGCTCTTGGGGCATGAGTCGCTGGATACTACCACCCGCTACGTCCACGCCTCGGACAAGTACGCCGAGAGCACCCACAAAAAGTTCCACCCACTGAAAGAGCAAACCTAGGCTCCGTCGGGCTAGGTTTATTCAAAACCAACGGCCCAAGCTAGAGCACACCGTGTTGACAAGTGCTACTGAGTGCGGTACAAGGAGGGTACAAAACTAACAGATAGTTAACCTACATAGTGCAACTTTCAAAAAGGAGACACCCGATGAATCAACCTGCTATTCCACAACAACCCGACGAGACCTTCGTCGGCGTTACCGGTGTTGGCTACGAGCTCGGTGATACCCTACTCACCAACGATGATATCTCAGCCATAATCAAGCAGAACGTTATCAAACGTAAGGGGTCAGACAAGCTGACTGACGAGGAGGTGAAAGCGCTTCTGACGAACGATGAGTGGATTCGAACCATGACCGGCATAGCCACGCGCTACTGGCACAAATCTGGCGCCACCAGCGACTTGGCAGCTAAAGCTATTCATAAAGCCGTTCAAAACGCCGGGCGGAGTGGAGAGCTTGAGTTTATCATCACGGCCACGGTGAGCCCAGACCACCTCTACTCCCCTACCGTTTCCTGTTTGGTACACGCTAAGCTCGGTGTGGCCGTTCGTAACGCACTGGGCTACCACAGCTGCTTACCGATTGATGTAGGCTTGGCCTGTTCCAGTTTTGGCGCGGCACTTATGGTAGGCTACAGCTTCATCCGTTCCGGCCTATTTTCTTACGGCGTAGTGGTGGGGGCTGATAAAATGAGCTCAACGGTGGACCACGGCGACAGGAACTTCATGCCCCTGATGGGTGATGCGGCGGCGGCCTTCGTGCTTGAGCGTGTCGACCAAAAACGCGATTCGTTTCCGTGGGGTGCGCAGGGTTTCCTACCAGGTGTGGATACGAGTGGGGTTATGAACATCATAGCCCGGGCCGGGGGTTCAGCCGAGCCAATAGCTCTCGAGTCGATGCAGACAGCTGCCACCACGCCAGGCGTGTTACAGCCCGGCAAGCTCTGGCAGGACGGCCACAAGGTGATGCGCCATATGTCACCCGTACTCCCCCAGGTCATCAAACAGCTCTGCCGCCAGGCCAAGCTGAACCTCAGCGCCATCAGCTACATCTTCCCCCACCAGGCTAACCTACGCATCATTAAAGAGGTACAGAGCCGCATGCCCAAACAATCGCGCAAGAAGTTCTTCACCACTATTGCCCGTTTTGCCAACACCACCTCGGCCTCAGTACCACTAGGTGTGGCGATAGCAGTTGAAGAAGAAAAGCTACGTCCGGGAATGGTAATCCTGCTAGCACCTTTTGGTGCTGGGTACTCATTTGTGCCCATCTTAATGAAGTGGACCGCCAACCAGCCGTAGCAAACAGCAACAACCAGAGCAATCGCGTTCCCTCGCAATTAAGGGAGCGCGATTTTTTTACTACAGCAGGTACTCCAAGGGGTTCACCGGTAAACCGCTGGAGCGAATCTCAAAGTGCAGGTGCGGCCCGGTGGTGAACGACCCGGCGCCGCGGGTGCCGGGCAAGCCGCCGGCAGCACCAATTATCTGCCCCTGCGTAACATAGGTGTCCTCTTGGACATCTATCCGGTTAACATGGCCATAGACGCTGGCTAAGCCCCCCTTGTGCACAATCATAATGTAGCTGTAGCCCAGGCCTGCGTCCTTAGCCCGCGCTACGTAGCCCGCAGCGGCCGCCCTAATCGGCGTGCCCTGGGGCTCGGGGATGTCTATGCCCGGGTGTTCAAAGTACTTACGGAAAATGTAGCCGGGATCGTGGAAGTAGGTAGAGATGCCGCGCGAGGGGTTCACCGGCCAGGCAAACACGGTGTCCCCGAACTGGTTCAAGCCGCTGGGGCCCTGCAGGTTCAGACGTTTCCGCACCTCACCCTCGAGCTTCTGCATCTCGCTACTGGCCGCTACCTGCTCCTGGGCAGCCTGGAACAGCAGGGCCTGAAACTTGCTTTCAGACTGCTTGGTCTGCTTGAACAGGTCTTGCTTCGTCTGCTGCTGCGTCGCCAGCGCCACCTTAGAAAGACTGAGCTGGTCTTTGTTCTTGAGGAGCTGCGAGCGGTAGCTGGCCAGATCGAGCTGGCGGTGTTCAAGTTCTGTCTTCAGGCTTGCCACTTGGTTGATGCTCTGCTGCAGGTTCTGCTGGAGCGAAGTCAGGTAGTACAGTTGTTCAAAAAAATCGCTCAAGCTCGAGTTCAACGCCAGCACCTCGAGCAGGCTGCGCTCGTCCTCGTGGTTAAGCTGGCGCAGCACCTCGGCCACGCGTTGCTTTTTAACGCTCAGCTCACGCTCTTTAGCGCCGATGTCCAAGGTAACCGACTGCACTTGCAGGGTGGTAGTGGTGAGCTTGAGCTCGTTGGCTTTGATGTCGAGTTCGGCCTGAGCTACCTTATCGTCCAGCACGGCAATCTGGTTCTTCAGGGTAACGGCGTCGCCCTGCTTCTCCGCAATAGCGCGCTGGTACCGGTCAATTTGCCGTTTGAGTTCGTCAATTTGCTGTTGCTTAGCTTGAATTTGGCTATTAATGTCGGTGACGGTTTGAGCCTGCGTGGACAGCAGAGGCACCAGTAGCAAACAGGTGGTAGCTAGAACCAGCCGAAACTTCTTCATAAAGCTTAGGCGCCCGCCAGCAGGCTCTGAGCGAAGCGGAGCCGCTCCAGGGTGCGCGTTTGCCCCAGGGCCCAGGCGACATCATAAACATCCGGCGACTGGCGCTCGCCGGTGAGGGCCACCCGAAGTGGCCACAACAGTTCAGCGCGGGTAAAGGTGCCAGGTCGAACTAGTACCTCCAGCGCGTCCTTGAGTTTTAGTACTGACCACTCCCCTACCCACTCGTCTAAGACATCTGCCACGGCTTGGAGAGCCACTTGCGTTTTGGCTAGGGTACCGCCTGTTGGCACCAGCAGGTCACGAGTCACCGGTACCTGGGGACGGAAGTACCAGAGGCTAAGCTCGGTCGCCTCCTTGAGCGTCACCAAACGGGTTTGCAGTACCTGGGTCAGGCGTTTGGTGTTGGTGGCGGTGCCACCAGCCGTCTGGGCGGCTGCCTGATAGTGGGGCTGCAGGGCTTGGTCGAGCGCTGGTAGATCCAATAGTTTGAGGTACTGAGCATTGAACCAATCAAGCTTAGGACGGGTAAACATAGCCCCCGCCTTCTGGACGCGGTCAAGCTCAAATACCTCTACCAGCTCCGGCAAGCTAAACAGCTCGCGATCGTCCTGGGGGTGCCACCCCATGAGCGCCAAAAAGTTGAGCAGGGCTGGCGCCAGGTAGCCGTCGCGCTGGTACGTTTGCACCCACACCGCCTCGCCGTCTTTGCGCTTGGACAGCTTAGCTTTGTGCTCATTTAGTAAATTAGACAGGTGGGCCCACTCCGGCGGCTGCCAGCCAAACGCCTGGTAGAGCAGCACGTGCTTGGGGGTGGAGGGCAGCCACTCCTCGCCGCGGATAACGTGGCTTATCTCCATGAGGTGGTCATCGACCACGTTGGCTAAGTGGTAGGTTGGAAAACCATCGGACTTGAGCAACACCTGGTCATCAATATCCGCGTTAGCCACCGTAATGTTGCCGCGTATCCGGTCGGTAAAGGTGGTGCTGCCCTCCGGCACCTTGAGGCGAACAGCGTAGGGCAGGTTTTGCTTAAGCTGTTCCGCTACTTGGGCGGGGGTGAGCTTGAGGCAGGTACGGTCGTAGCGGGTAAGCTGCCCCTGCGACTGCTGCAAGGCTCGTAAAACTTCCAGACGCTCCTTGCTACAGAAGCAGTGGTACGCCGTACCGCTCTTGAGTAGCTGCTCGGCATAGGTTTTATAGTGCGCTAATCGTTGCGACTGAACGTACGGTCCGTGAGCGCCCCCTACGTCGGGGCCCTCGTCCCAGGTAAGCCCCAGCCACGTGAGCCCGGCCAGCAGCCGCTCCAAGCTCCCCGGCACAAACCGTTCTTGGTCGGTGTCCTCAATGCGGATGATAAATTGGCCACCCTGTTTTTTGGCGAACAGGTAATTGTAGAGCGCGGTGCGGGCGCCACCCACGTGGAGCTCGCCGGTTGGTGAAGGGGCAAAACGTACTCGAACCATAGGCAGGTACTATACCATTCTACGAGCTAAAACCTAAACTAGCGGTTTGGTAATTCTGGCGGCGCGCGGTGTTGGCCGAATCAGCTTTTCTAATTCTACCATAGCTATCTTACCTAACGTACGGCGGACAGGCGACAGTTTATGCATAAACTGAGCCAGCGGCACCCAGGCAACGAGGGTGGCCTCACGAGGGTCTGGCATAAGCTTGGGTCTGGTCGATGGCACACGAACTATAGCCAAGCTCTGCTCTTGCCCGGCGTAGCCCTCTTTGGAGTGTTCCCCTTTCCGATTAATTAAACCGACGGGCCACCGGTAGCGGTAAACGCGATCTCGCAACAGCAAAAGTTTTACCTCCACTAAGCCCAGTTCTTCTTTAAGCTCTCGACGTGTAGCTTGACCTAGTGATTCCCCAACCTCAATTCCCCCTTGGGGGAACATCCAGTCGTTCCTCCTATGCTGTCGACTCCAAACTAACAAAACTTCGTTCCGAGGGTTGATAATGCAGATGGCAACATTGGGCCGCAGGCGCGGACGGGGTGGTAATCGCATGGTGTAATTGTACCACCCAATAGCCAGACCGAAAAACTGATATTTTGGTTGCCGCCGATAATCAAAAATGGTATAGTAAACCATATGAACCAGCGTCTGGAACGCTTATTTTTTGTGCTCGCCCTGGCTGGTACCTTGGCTGGGCTCCTGCGCCCGCTGGTGGTGCGGGCGCAGGACAACTTTGACTACAACTACATTCTGTCGGACGATGACCTGACCGACTACGGTGCTATGTCCTTGGAACAAATTCAAACCTTTCTGCAGGCCAAGGGCAGTGTCCTAGCGAGCTACGTTGACCCCGTGACCTCGCTCCGCGCGGCCCAAATCATCTACACCTCGGCTCAAGATTTCCAGCTGAGCCCGAAGTTCCTCCTGGCCCTGGTGCAAAAAGAGCAGAGCCTAATCGATAACCCCAACCCCAGCCAGTACAACTTCGACTGGGCAGCGGGCTACGCCGTTTGCGACGGTTGCAATGTTGCCGATCCCGTTATCCAGCGCTACCGCGGCTTCTACAACCAAATCTACAACGCCGCTAAACGCATCCGACAAGACTACTTCCCCAGCCTAGACGCTACCGGCAAAACGGTGAGCGGGCTTGGGGTAGGCTACCCCAAGCTGATCGACGGTGTGCTCGTGACCCCGGCCACGCGCGCCACGGCCATCGCCTACACCTACACGCCGCACCTCCACGGCAATCAGCTGCTCTTCGCGGTCTGGAACCGCTACTTCACCCGCGCCTACCCCGATGGTTCTCTGCTCACCGTGGCAGGAGAGCACGACTGGTGGCTGATCGAGAACGGGCTCAGGCGTAAGTTCAAGAACCAAGGGGTATTCCTGTCACGCTACGACTCGCTGGCGGCAGCTATTACCGTCAGCCGCACGGAGCTCCTCAAGTACCCCCCGGGCGCCACCCTGGAGTTCCCCAACTACTCCCTCCTCATAACACCTAAAGGCACGGTCTACCTGTTGGTAGGTGATACCGTGCGCGGCTTTGCCTCGCGTGAGGCGCTCCGCCGCGTCGGTATAAACCCGGCGGAAATAATCAAAGTACAGCCAGAGGACCTGGTGGGCTATGGTGAGGGCGAACCCATTACGGTGAAGAGCGTCTACCCCTTGGGCACGTTACTCCAGGACCGTAAAACCGGAGGTATCTACTGGGTGCAGGACGGCGTTAAACACCCCATCTGGTCTAGAGAGCTCATGAGAGCGAACTTCCCCGGCCGGCACGCCACTAAAGCTACTGCCAAAGGGCTAGCGCAGTACCCCACCAGCAGCCCACTGCTGTTCCCCGATGGCCAGCTGGTACGGAGCCAGAACGACCCCACGGTCTACCTCATCTCTAACAAACAGCGACGCCCGTTCGCCTCCGAGCAAGCTTTTACCGAGCTGGGGTTTAAACTCCAGAACGTCATCACCACCAGCGAGGCGGCCCTCGCTACCCATGAGCTCGGCCCGGTCATTAACCAGAGCTACTGAACTATGCCCATTGTTGGTGGTGCACTGCTCCCCCACTCGCCGCTCCTCCTGCCCGCCCTGAAACCTGAGGTACGGACGCAGGTAAGCAAAACAAGCGCCGCCATCACGGCACTGGGGCAGGCACTGGTAACCCTGGAACCTGATGTGCTGGTGGTGGTGGCTGCCCACACCGAAACAGACAACCCCCGGCGGGGCTACGCCCTACTCCAAGCTCCCCGCCTAGCCTACGCCTTCAACCAGCTCGGCGACCTGAGTACGGCGGGAACTTTTCACGGCGCGGTTGGTTTTATCCACCGCTTGAAAGAGCGGCTAGAAACTTCCTTCCCCATACCCCTGGCAACGATGGGCAACCTCCCCTATACCTTTGCCCTACCGCTCGTTACCCTGGGAAGCCCCCTCAACACTAAACCTGTGGTCTGCCTACAGCTGCCGAAAATAATTCCACTTGACGAACTAAACACCTTGGGCGCGCTGCTGGCAGAAGCCTTAGCTATCACCAGGGAGCGCGTGGTGCTGCTAGGGAGCGGCGACCTGGCTCACGCTACGGCGCAAACTGCTACGGCCGCTAAAATTTTTGACCAGCTTTTCCAAACTGCCTGCCAGCAAAACTCACTGGAACAGCTGGTGAACCTAGATCCGGCTGTACGGAAGCTCACCCGCGAGTGCCTGCACGCACCAGCCTGCCTGCTCTACCGCCTGGCTCAGGACCAAGCTATTACGACCACCGTACGCTCCTACGAAGCGCCCGGTGGAGTTGGACTGCTGGTGGCTGAGGTCAGCTGGCGCTAAACCCTATGCCACACGCTAAACACATTGCCGAGGTAGTGCTCCTGCAGCGCCTGCCGCGTACCGCCCAAGTGTTCGACTACCAGCTACCCGCGGGTGAAGCATACCAGGTGGGCGACCTGGTTACCGTGCCGTTCCGGAACCAAGCGTGCCCTGGTATTATCGTAAACCTCAAGGCGAGCACACAGGTGCAGGTCACCCTCAAACAGGTTGCCGCGCGGCTTGCCGCTGGGTTTGCTACACCGCTCCAGCTCGCCTTAACCCGCCGGGTGGCCCAGCACTACGGTGTGGCTTGGGGAACGGTACTGAAATCGAGCCTACCCTTCCTGCCGAACCGTCGCTTCCTCGCCCCCACCCCCAGCCCGAGTCGCTCCGCCCGGGGGCACGCTACCAATCCAACCGTCATTGTCTTTAATCAGGCCGCCGGGCGCCTCAAGGTGGTTGCGGCCTTAGTACAACAGGTACTAGCTCGAAAACAACAGGTGCTCATACTGGTGCCGGAGCTTTTCTACGCTCAGGTTTGGTACCAGGCGCTGGCTGGCTCAGGCCACCTCACCAACATCACCTCCCAAACTAAAACCACCGAGCAGCGCGCTGCCTGGTTGGCGATTAGAACCGGCCAGGCCCAGACCATCATCGGCACTAGAGCCAGCCTGTTTCTGCCGTTCCACAACCTGGGTGGCATCATCGTCGACTACGCCGAAAACGCCAACTATAAACAGACCGACCAAAACCCACGCTACGACGGGCTAGAGGTAGCCGGTTGGCTCAGTGAACTGAGCGGCGCCTCACTAGCCTACCTTTCGCCCGCCCCCTCGGTCATGCTCTGGTGGCAAGCTCAGCGTGGTCAACTAAGCTGGCGCGTACGTGGCAGCCAACCGACCCCTAAGCTAGAACTCATAAACCTCACTACCGAGCGGCCGAGCGGAAACTTAGGCGTTCTATCGCGCGCGCTCCAGGAACAGGTTACCCGAGCCGTCAGCCAAGGTGGTCAGGTCTTCCTCTACCTCAACCGTCGCGGTAGCGCCACGGCGGTTACCTGTCGCGACTGCGGCTTTACCCCCCGTTGCGCAACCTGCCAGCGTACGCTGGTCTGGAATGCTAAAACCAACCAGCTCCGCTGCTACCACTGCGGTACGACCCTCCCCATCCCCCTCCCCTGCCCCACCTGCGGCGGCAGTAACCTACGCTACGTCGGCAGCGGCCTAGAACGGCTAGAACGCGAGCTAAAAGACTTATGGCCCCACGTTGCCACTGTCACCTTGGAAGGTGAGGTGGCACCAAGTCGCGTGGCCCAGGTGTCCCGGGCGCAGCTCATCCTCGGCAGCCGCGCGGCATGGCGCTACCTTGATTTTACCAAGCTCGCCCTGGTGGCAGCCGTGCTGCCGGACACCGAGCTCAGCCTGCCCGAATACCGCGCGGCGGAAGATGTTTGGACGACCATGCGCTGGTTCTTAACCGGCGGGGCACGTTCGGTCGTAGCCCAAACGTACCGCTCAGAACACTACGTTTGGCAAACACTCCACAGTAAAAACCTTACCAGCTTCTACCAAGCGGAACTCACGGAGCGAGAGTGCTACGGGTATCCGCCTCTCCAGGAACTCGTGCGCTTCACGGTGCAAGATACCAACGAAGCCGCGACCTTGACCGAAGCCCGCGCGGTAGCTAAAACCATACGGGCACAGCTAAAACCCGACAGTACCTTGGTGGGCCCCTACCCTGATTACTACCGGCAGGTACGAGGCCAGTACCGGTTTCACCTCCTGCTCCGCTACGGTCCAACCTTTAACCCAGAAACCCTGTGGCCAGCCCTGCCTGATGGTATACTGATTGACAGGCACCCTTGGAGTATTTTAAGCTAATGTACTATGAGCGCAGAAAAAATAATGCCAGATTCTGGATTCGGAGATACCTTGCGGGGTCTAGCACGCCGCAAGGAAACTCTAGAAGATGAACTAAAAAACCTCTCTTTTAGGCATGAGACTCTGAAACTCAATGAACTCAAAGCGCTCTTCGAGATGAGACAAAAGTTAAATATGCTGACCGAAAAAGACCGTACAAGTAGGTCAAAATTAGGAAATGATATTGTCCGCTTAGAAAGCACCTCAAGGAAATATCTCCAAGAACTCGAATCCTACCTGGATACCATACCTGTCTGGTCAACTAAGTTTAGTACGGGTGAAAACCCGGACCAGCGAAATGAGAATATTGATTCACACTACTACATTACGAAATCTGGCATCTCGCTACGTCTTAAACAAGCCAACCTACAAAAACAGGGGCTGGCTGGCGTCATACAGCCACTCATGGACAAAGTGATGTTTGAATCCCCAGATGGCGTATTGTCAGAACAACCACAGGTTGGCTACGCTACCTACGAATACCTAACTCCTGATTTCCTCATGCTACAGGAGCAAGGACAGATTGAAAATGACTTTACTTCACCCTTGAAAGTTTACATAAAGGACGATAAACCATATTACATTGAGTTACCTGCTGGAGCGCCTGCACGTTATAAACATGAAGGCCACTACGTCAACGAAATACTTGAACTAAAGGCAAAGACTAATAACTAAAGCTATGCTGCCGTTACTCATCGCTCCCAACCCCGTTCTCCGCCAAAAAGCCAAACCGATCCCTCTACCGGTTTCGGCTGCCACCCAAAAACTAGCGCGCGATATGTTTGAGGCTATGGAGCACTACCGCGGCATCGGACTGGCGGCCCCGCAGGTGGGTGAGAGCGTTCGCCTCATCGTCGTAGGCACCTCCGGACAACCGACCGTCTACCTAAACCCCAGCGTCAAAAAACGAACTTGGCGCAAGGTTAATTTTGAAGAGGGGTGCCTCTCCTTGCCCGGGGTGTACGGCCTGGTGCGGAGACCCAGGCGGGTACTGGCCAGCTACGCTACCTTGAGCGGCGAACTGAAAGAAGAGTGGCTCGACGGCCTGACGGCTCGGGTCTACCAGCACGAAGTGGACCACCTCAATGGCGTGCTCTTTACTGACCTCACCAAAAACATCACCAGCGGGCGGGAGCTCCTGGCCACCTATGAACTCCAGTGAACCGTTCGTCTACTACGGCACGTCAAATTTCTCCGCCGCTATTCTCCAAGGCCTGCTCGACGCTGGGCTAACCCCCAGCCTGGTTATTTCTGCCCTGCCTAAACCCGCTGGGCGGGGTCTTACAACCTCACCCGCCCCAGTCACCGTACTGGCACAGCTACACCAGCTCCGCGTCCTCGAGGTACAAAACCTCAAGTCAAAGGATATAGTCGAACAACTCGCTACTATGGCCGCACCTTTTGCTATTTTAGCAGCCTTAGGTAAAATTATTCCCCAGAGCGTGCTGGAACTCTACCCCAAAGGTATTATCAACGTTCACCCCTCGCTACTGCCGGCCTACCGCGGTCCGTCCCCTATTCAGTCCGCCATTCGTGACGGAGGAGCTGAAACTGCTGTGAGCCTCATACTACTCGATGCTGAAATTGACCACGGCCCGCTCCTGGCTCAAGCCACTGAGCACATTGCTGCCACTGATGATGCTGTGTCACTAGCTGCTAAACTCGCTCACACTGCCGTAGCTCTACTCTTAAAAACCCTGCCACTCTACCTAAGTGGAGACGTACAACCAGCACCACAAGACCACAGCCGCGCCAGCTTCACCACCATGGTGGAGCGCTCAGACGGCCAAGCTGATTTTAGCCTGAGCGCGGAAACGTTAGACCGTCAGCGCCGCGCTTTCACCCCCTGGCCCGGGCTATGGACCACCTGGCACGATAAACGGCTGAAATTTATCAATACTAGTGTGACTAAAACACACCGGGGTCTAATAGGTGTGGTTGAGGCTCAAGGTGACAATGTTGTTATCGGTTGCGGCCATGACGGCTTAATAGTACACCGACTCAAGCTTGAGGGTGGCCGAGAGCTCACAGCAACAGATTTCGTTCGCGGACATAAGGATTTTATAGGGTCTACACTCACAACGCCCTGACCTACAATTGCCCTTGACTTTTTTACCGACTTACGGTACGTTTAACTATAATAAATTTTAATAACAACCCCAAAAGGAGCTGCCATGTCAAACCAAAATGATACCCACACAGGATTGGAAGATGAAAACCATAAGAAAGAACGAGAGCGTGTGAAGCAAATTGAGCTGGATAGAGAGGCGCGTGAAAAAAAATTAGCTGGAGAGGCAGCCGAGAAGAATGCCGAGACCATGAAACGTATCAAAAATCCAGTCCCTTTATCGGCGGCGGAGGCAAAAAAGAAGACTGAGGAAAGACACGAGGGTTTTATCCTTGGTAACCCCCGTACCTTATGGCCGGAAGGTTGGGACGCACTTCAACATTCAAATACAAAACCTAACTTGTCTGATATTGAGGAAAGAGCCGATTAAAAATTACTGGCCAACTACTGCTCCCCGCTATGTCTTTTAACAGCTAGCGGGGTTTTTATAGGCCGGGGTGCTTTGTTGCCATGGCGAGCTACATGTTTATACATTTATATATAACCCAAAACCTCCTCCGAAAATCGGAGGAGGTTTTGGTACAATCGGCTAGTAGCGAGCTGGGCGGCTCTTGCGCAAGCAATCGCGACAGCGAATGGTATTGAGTCGGGCTGGGTCGGGCTGGAACGGCAGCTGAGTAATAGCGGCACCGCAGTCAGCACACTTGATGTTCATAGCGGTAACATCAATCAGCTGGCGCGGAGGACGGCTGAAGCCGCCGCCGAAACCACCGCGGTTACCACCTTGGTAACCACCACCGTTGTTTCCGTCTTGGTAGGTCATGGAGCGAAGTTCACCCCCTTTCTTGTAGACTTGTTAGGATGAACTTTTCGCTTATGACCTACGTGTTGGGTAAGCGTTTTACGAAACTCTATCCTAATACCTACAGGGTACCACAGCTAGGCTACACTGTCAATCGTCCCCGGTAGCTTACCACTCACCTGTTGCAGCATAACGCCCACGCGCACGTCCCAGGTGTGCTGCTGTACAAATTCCTTCCGCCCCGCCGCTGCTGCCTCGCCCGTCTCGGCCAGGGCCTTGAGTAGCTGCTGGTTAAAATCCTCAGGTGTTACACCCACCCGTATAAGGTCACCGAACTCTTCCAGGCCTAACCTAGAGGTAGCCACCACCGGCTTGCCCACCCCGAGGTACTCGTAGAGCTTCAGGGGATTGGTGTGGCGGTTGAATTCGTTCTGCAGGTAGGGAATAATAGCCACCGTGAACTCACGGTAGTAGGCTTGGGCTTCGGCGTACGTCTTGCGCCCAAAAAAGTACACGTTGGGCAGTGGTTTTAGTTTTTGTTCCAGCGATGCCCGAATACCTGGCCACATCGACCCTAACAGCACGAACGACTTGGTAGGGTTAGCCAGGGCCAGGTAGCGGACGAGGTCTACGTCGAGCCTATCCTCCTGCAGCGTACCACCGTAGCCGATGATGGGCCGCGGCAGGTTGGCAATGTCACGTCCCACTACCTTGGGGGCAGTTGCTAGGTGCCGGAGGCTCACGCCGTTCGGAATAAACATGCAGCCAGCGGTGCGGTCGAAAAACTTTACCAGATCAGGCGAGGTGGTAAAGATGAGGTCCGCTTTATGGCGAATGGTCTCGTAGTTGAGCTTTAGGCGATCGCGTAAGGATGCGTAGCTCGAATGCTCTAGCCAATTATCCACGGCTTCAAACACACTGAGCCGCTCGCCCAGCTGACCAAAGTAGCCCGTAAAGGTCGGCAGGTACGACCAGAGCACAATGTTTTTAAAATCAAGACGCTTGAGCTCTTGCCGTAGGCGCTGGTACACCCTGGCTTCCGACCAGACAGACCCGACATCAGTATAGACAAAGAGCTTATAGGGTACGGCCTCAGGTTGAACGCTCTCAAGCTTATAGCCCGTGCGTTCAATTTCCGATTCTCGTACGGCCGTAAGCTTATGACTGAGCCCGCGCGCCAGTACCATACCCCCCACCCCACCAACCACGTTCTGCAACCACTGGCGTAGGGCCCGCTTCCAGGTAAAGGGTAGGTACTCAACGTAGACGACCTTGCGCACGCGCTCATCGGTGAGCAGGGTGTGGAGCACGTGAAAGTTACGGTTAGCAATGCCCGCCTGCCACTCGGTGTAGCAGGACATACCAAACATCACAATATCAATTTGTTCACTCGGCATAGAGGTACTGCTTCAGTTTAGCCGCTTGCGCAGCCACGGTAAACCCCTGCGCTACACGCGCCTTACCCTTGGCCCCCAGCGCCTGCCGCAAGTTTGGGTCACCAAGTAGCGTGCGGCAAGCGGCAGCCAGCTCCTCGGGTGTGCTAACCACCATACCCCCATCCCCCACTGCCTCGGGTACACCACCCACCCGGCTGCCGATAACCGGTTTACCAGCTCCTTCGGCCTCCAGGTACACAATGCCAAACCCTTCCACGTCCACCGGGTCAGGTTCGGGGGTGAGCACAAACACCGTAGCCAGGCTGTACCACGCGGCCAGTTCTGCCTCGCTCACCGCCCCGGCAAACAGCACGGGCACGGTCGAGCTGGTGGCGAGCTGTTCTAGCCGAGCGCGCTCTGGTCCGTCCCCCACCACCACGTACACCAAGCCAGGAAACTGCGCTTGCAGCTGCGGCAGAACGCTCAGCACGGTCCCAATCCCCTTTCGTTTAACGAGCCGTGCCACGGTCAGCACAATCTGCTTGCCCTCCAGGTGGTGCCGGCCGGCAAGCTCTGCTACCGCCTCGGGCGCGGCCGGAGCGCCTTGAGCCGCCGGATAGATAACCACCGTGCGCTCGCCCACTGCCCCAGCGGCCTGCGCCCGCGACTTGGTAAACTCGCTATTGGCTACCACCAGGTGAGCGCTACCCAAAACACGACGAGCCAACCAGCGCTTCCAAGCGCTACGGGAGGTCAGCGCAACGTCAAGACCATGCACAAACACCGCGTAGTCAGAAGCGGTTATGAGCTTCAGGAGCCAGAGGGCTGTTCCAATCGGCAGTAGTTGCCCGGCGGCTACGAGCTCGGCCCCGAACTCACGTTTCCACCGTAGCGCCTGCCACACGAGCGGCAGCCAACGTGGCCAGAGCCACCAATTCCAATTGCGCCTCCAGACGCGCGCCCTCGCTTCGCCTGGCACTGAAGTAACAACTGAAACTTCAGGCAGTTGCTGAACGAATGCGCTATAGTACCTGGCCACGCCGCCGCGCCAAGGAGAAAAATCACTTGTGATTAACAGCAGTTTGGTCATACGGCACAGGAGGCTACCGCGCCACGGCAGTGCGGCGTAGGAGCTGGTCGCGCAAGCTCTTAAGCTCACCAATGGTAACAGCTCGAAGCGCCACCGCCGCGCCTACGTACACGGCTGAAGCTAGGAGCACTACCACGGCCCAGTGGAGCGTAGGCTCTAACCACCAAGCCACCACCACCATACCTACGCCGGCTAACGCAACCCTACCGAGCCGCCCCAGTAACCACCTGTGCTCAACCTGCACCAACTGCTCTGCTACTACCCAACCTAAGGCTAAGAGCAGCACGGTACTGACGAGCGACGCCACCGCCGCACCTACCGGACCGAAGCGTGGAATGAGAAACCAGTTCAACACCACGTTGCTCAAGGTAACCAGGGCGATGTTAACCGTATTGCGCGTTTGCCGATTACAAGCCGGCAGCAGCGCCCCCACAGGAAAAGAAACAAACAGGAACGGCAGGCCGAGTATTAAAATCTGCAATGGTACAATGGCGCCGGAGTAGGCGGGGTAGAGGCTGCGCACCATAGCTGGTGCCAGCACCGCAATGCACCAGGAGACAGGCACGCCGATGAGCGCGAGGTACGCCACGGCGCGGCTAAATAATGTGCGTAAACTAGCTCTATCGCCGACAAAGTACGCACTGAAGGCTGGGTAGAGCGAGGCCGAGAATGCCGTCGGGATAAACTGAAAGGCAAAGGTTACCTTGTAGGCTACGCTGTATACTCCCACCGCCGCGTCGCCCGAGAGCAGCGACAGCATAATCTGGTCCAAGTAGCCGTAGATGCGGGTGAGACCGGCGGCCAGAGCAAATGGCCAGGCTAGGGCGAATAACGTTCGCCAACCGGTCCAAGCCAACAGCGGTCGCAGGGATAGCGTAAACTTAACGTGGAGCTGCCTCAAGGCAAAAACGGTGTTAAGCACTACACCCGAGAGTAGCGCCAGCATAAAGGCGCGCACGTCGTGCGTAAACCACGACACCGAGAGGCCGACGACGGCTATGGCCGCCTGCATCAGCACTGTGCCAAGGCTTTCCCAAAACAGGTTCTGGAACCCGCGAATCGTGGAGTACGCCGACAGGGTGAACGAATCCAGTACCATAACCACGCTGGCTATTGCCACCAGCTCCAGCGTCAAAGATGGATACCCCGCCGCCCGCGCGCTGAGAATTACCAAACCCACCACCACCAGACTGGCCAGTACCTTAAACCCGAACACCAGGCGCACTAAGTATTCAGCCCGCGATTTGTCCCTAGCTACCTCACGGGTGAGCACTGAGGCCAACCCCAGGTCTAAGAGCACGGAAAAAATAGTGGTAAGGGAGAGCGCCACCTGGTACTTGCCCATGTTCACCGGCCCCAGGGTACGTGCCAGAAAGGTGAAATACAAAAACGAAATCACCTTTTGGGCGACCAGGGCAAGCGTGAAATAGCTTGTATTGCGGGCGAGCAACTGCGGCTCAGCGGACATACCGTAAGTATACCTGCAAATAAGCTAAACGTTAAACCTTATTAAGGCTAACGAGCAATGTTAAGTATCTTAAAATAGATGACCTAAAAAATCTATACAATCAAAAACACTTGGGGTTACCCAGGTGTTTTTGTATGTAATCGTTTGTTTAACGCTTACTGAATTGCGGGGCGCGGCGGGCCTTCTTCAGGCCGTACTTCTTGCGCTCCTTGACGCGTGAATCGCGGGTGAGGAATCCGGCCGTACGGAGGTTCTTGCGGAGTTCTGGGTCCAGTAGTAAAATCGCACGGGAAATCCCGTGGCGCACGGCGATGGACTGGCCGCTCTTGCCGCCACCCGCCACCATCACGCGTACGTCTACCTTACCCTCTAAACCTACGAGCTTCAGCGGGTCAAGCACAATTTGCTGGTAATCCACGGTCGGAAAATACTTTACCATCTCCAAGTTATTGATAACGAACTGGCCGGTACCGTTGGGAAACAAGCGTACGCGCGCAACCGCTGACTTACGGCGGCCTACGGTGTGCAGGTAGTCGTACGACTTCTTAGGAGCCTCTGGGGTACTCGGCCTAGGCCGGGGCGCGAGTTTTGGTTTGGCCGCGGTTACTTTCTTAACCTGAACAGCTGGCTTCGGTGCGCGCTTCACGGCTGGTTTAGCAGCGGCTGGTTTTTTGGTAGTGGTAGGAGTCATACGTTTACTTGGGGCTTGGATTAGCCTTATACACTTTGAGGTGCCGGAGGAACTGAGCGTTCAAACGGTTCTTGGGCAGCATACCCCGCACCGCATGGCGCACCAGCCGCAGCGGATCTTTCGTAAACTCCTGCCGTAGGGTGGTAGTTTTAATGCCGCCCGGGTAGCCGCTGAAGTGGTGGAAGACCGTAACGTCGAGCTTAGTGCCGGTAAAGCGCAGCTTAGTAGCATTGATGACGTGCACCTCTACCTCAGGCACCACGTTAGGCGCAAAGTGTACCGAATTCTTGCCGCGCAGGTGGTTGGCCGCTTGGGTCGCAATTCGCCCCAGGCTCTGACCCTCGGCATCAAGTACCACGGTTTTTAGTTTCTTGAGCATACAGCTTACACAAATTCAATCTGCACCATAGCCGCGCGGTCACCCTGGCGCGATCCTAACTTGGTGGTGCGGGTGTAACCACCCGCACGGGTCTTGTAGCGCGGACCTAAAACCTCCAGCACCTTGCGCACGGCCCCCTCGGTGGGGAGGCGCTGCAGCAGCAACCTTCGGTGCGCCAGCGAGGGCTCTTTCCCGGTCGTCACCAAGCGCTCCACGTAGCTGCGTACGACCTTGGCCTTAGCCGAGGTAGTTTGCACCTTTTCATAGAGCACCAAGCTTTGCGCTAGGTTTTTCACCAGCGCGCGACGAGGCCCGACCTTGCGGTCTAAAATTTTACCTGACTTACGGTGACGCATACCCCGTATATCAACTTCGCTCGACCACCGCAACGCGAGTGTGGTTGAACGAGTGCTTAAGAAATGAAGATGCTAGATGGTTCATAGTGCTTTGGTATAGAGTGGTCGCCTCGAGCGCTAGCGAAGTTGTATTACGGGGCATAGGTTACTAGGGTTGGGTAGCGGCGGCTTAGCTGTCCTTCTTGGGGCGGCCGCGCTTCTTAGCGGGCTTGGTCTCCTCAGCTGAGGTATCAGCCTCAACGGTAGCTTCCGCTTCGGTGGTGGCGGCACCGTTCGGGTGGTTACCTACCACCACGCTAAAGTGGTCAATCAGCACCTGGCTGGACTGCTTCACCGCTTCTAGTGGCGAGAGGGAACCGTCAGTTTCAACTTCCAAGCTCAGCTTATCAAAATTGGTCATCTGGCCCACGCGGACGTTCTCCACGTTGTAGCCCACGCGCCGCACCGGGCTGTAGAGCGCGTCGATGGCGATGGTGCCGATCTCCAGTTTCTCGCCTTCACGGCTCTCCACCGGCACGTAGCCCCTCCCCTGCTGCACCACGAACTCTACCTCGAGGGTAGCTTTTTTGTCGGTCAGGGTAGCCAGGTGCAGGTCGGTGTTCATCACCTCCACCTCAGCGTTACCGGTGATGTCGCCCGCTACAACCACGCGCTCGCCCGCTACCTTGAGCTTTACCCGCACCGGTTCCGCCGAGTGGCACTTGAGCCGGAGCTGCTTAACGTTCAAGAGAAAATCCACCACGTCTTCCTTAACCCCGGGTACGGTCGCGAACTCGTGGTTCACGCCGGTTATCTTTACCGCCGTTACGGCCGCGCCGGGGAGAGACGACAGCAGCACCCGCCGTAAGGCATTACCGAGGGTGGTGCCGTAGCCTGGGTAGCACGGCTCAATGGTGATACGAGCACGATTGGTCCCCAGCTTTTCGCTGGTGACAGTTTGGGGGAGTGGAAATAGCTCCATAAGTTTGGGCGCGTTAATGAGATTTAAAATTAACGTGAGTAGTATTCAACAATCAGCTTCATATCAAACGGCTGCTTGACCTGCTCTGGTGTCGGCAGGCTGATGAGCTTGGCCTTAAACTCTTTTTTGTCCACCGCCAGCCACTCGAGCTTCACGGGCTGCTTACCCCAGATTTTGGCTAGCGCCACAAAGTAGGGCTTCTGTAGGCTGACCGGGTCAACGCTGATTACCTGGCCCGCCCGAACGGTGTAAGACGGAATATCTACCTTGCGACCATCAACCTGTAGGTGCCCGTGGTTGATGAGCTGGCGGGCGCCCGACCTGGTTTTACTCAAACCCATGCGGTAGACCAGGTTGTCGAGCCGAGCCTCCAAGAGCTGCAAGAACAACACGTCGGTAGCGCCCTGCTTTTTAAGCGCGGTCTCGTAGTAGCGGCTGAACTGCCGCTCGAGCAGGCCATAGATCCAGCGCGCCTTTTGCTTCTCCCGGAGCTGTGAACCGTACACGGTCAGCTTCCCCCGCCCCTTAATGCCATGCATGCCGGGTGGATAGTTGCGCCGAGTTACCGGGCACTTGTCGGAGGTGCAGAGCTTTTCCCCCACGCGGCGACAGAGACGATGTTTTGGACCAAGGTAGCGACCCATAAAATAAAAGTCTAAAGCCTAATTCCTACATCCGACACAGTAATAATAAAGAGAATCCCTAAGAGTATTATAAAAAGTCCAAGTATCCGGTAAAACTTAATGGTACCCTCTGTTATGTTTGATTGGGTACCTCGCATAATATTCTGCATTTTTAGCAGCCAGGTTATGACCGGACGCCACGTAACTAACGCGCCGAGTAGAATCATTAAGACACCTTGAAGCATAAAGAATCTCGTTAATTAGGAGCTAAACCCTCCGCGGACGACGCGGTCGGCAGCCGTTGTGCGGCACCGGGGTAATGTCTTTAATCGAGAGCACGTTAAGGCCATTGGCATAGAGCGCACGAATAGCCGCCTCACGGCCCACACCCACACCCTTCACCAGCACGTCCACGTCTTTCACGCCGTAGTCGCGGGCTCGTTCGGCAATACTACGCACCACCACACCGGCGGCGTAGGGCGTAGATTTCTTAGGACCCTTGAACCCGACCTTGCCAGCCGAACCCGACACCAGGGCGTTACCCGCCTGGTCGGTCAGGGTGATGATGGTGTTGTTGTAGGTAGCCAAAATATGTGCCTGGGCGCGCAGCACCTGCCGCTTTTTCTTCGCCCGGCGACGCGCCGGAGCAGCCGTAGCGGCGCCCTCGGCGGTGGCTGGCACCGCCGCCTCGGTTATTGGAGTTTTAGCTTCAGCCTCAGACATAGTGCGCAAGTACGTTTACGTCTTCTGGTTAGCAATCTTGCGGCCGCTGCCCATGGTTTTGCGCACGTTGCCACGCACGGTGCGGGAGTTGGTCTTGGTACGCTGGCCTCGAGCCGGCAAGTGTCGGGCGGACCCCATACCGCGGTACGAGCCAATCTCCTTCAAGCGCTTAACATTCAGCATCACCTCGCGCCGCAGGTCACCCTCTACCCGGTAGTTCTTCTCGATAACGTCCCGGAGTCGTGCCACCTGCTCCTCCGTCAGGTCTTCAGTACGGGTATTGATGTCAATCTTGGTGTCGGCCAAAATCTTTTGCGCTAGCGGCAAACCAATACCGTAGAGGTACGGCAGGGCGTACTCAACGCGCTTGCCCTTAGGCAGGTTTACTCCGGCGATACGTGCCATAGGTAAATAAAATGATTCTAACCTTGTCGCTGCTTGTGCTTAGGGTTGCTACATAACACCACCAGCCGCTTGTGGCGACGGATGACCTGGCACTTGCTGCAAATCGGCTTGATAGAAGCGCGAACTTTCATAAGGCTAGAAGCGGTAAACGATGCGACCCTTGGTTAAATCGTACGGCGTCATCTCCACCTTCACCCGGTCGCCCGGAATGAGGCGTATCTTGAACATGCGCATTTTACCCGACAGGTGGCCTAAGATTTCATGACCGTTGTCGAGCTTCAGGCGAAACATAGCCGCCGGCAAGAGCTCCGTCACCAACCCCTCAACCTCCAAAAACCCCTTGGGGTTTACCTGGATGCTGGATTCGTTTGTGACTTCAGTGGGTTCTGCCATTGGGCACGTTTTGGCGCAAAAATAAAATTATGCCTGTGACACACCAAAGCCTACCTTCGGTGGCCCGACATAACGTCCGTACGAACAAGGCTGACTACAATCGTACACGGGATGCCGTGGAACTTAAGCGCAGATTGCGATGTAAAACGCTCCTCTAGTATAGTAGTTTTTCAATTAGTGTCAAGGCTAAAGCTGAGGTTAGATGGGTTTTTGGGTATTTTTTGGCTAAGGTTAGCAAAAAAGTGAGGTAAAAAATCAATTCTGACTAAACCTACCCCCACTTGAGCCCTTAGCCAATCACGTGCCTGGGGCACGGGAAGCCCCGCTAGGTGCTGCTGCCAGGAGGTCAAAGGAAATTGGCGGTAGAAGTAGGCCTGGGCTACGAGCGGCCAGGTGTAGGAGCGTCCAGAGGCCCCATGGGTTGGCGCAGCCCAGGTTAGGGTTTTGCTGCCGGGACGCGGGACTCGTTCCGCCCCAGCGGCTTGCGCTAGTGCGCTGTCCACCAGCTGGTCCACCAGGCTACGCTCTACAATTAAACGGCCGCCTGGTACCTGGGCCACGTAGGAGGAGGTTAGGTTTGGCGGCGTGCCAGCTGCTGCTTGAAGTACCAGCTGTCCTGGCACAATACCGCTCGAAAATACAGGCTCCGCCAGGTCCAGGTCAATTTTAACTGGCACGGGTACCCGCACCAGTTCTAGCTTGGGGATAAGGTGGATAGTTACCCTAGGCCACACGACGCTGCCCAGGCCAATGAGTAAAGCTACCACCGCTAGCAAAAACACGTACAGGGAGCGCCGCCCCCGCTGGCTACTCACAATGGCAGCGGTGTGGTGTGGGGCGCGCGGTAAAATAAGTTTTTTCACAAAATCACTAACGACGTGCTCCGAGCTTAGGTTACGGTGGCTTTAATGCGCCGAATACCAGCCGCCACTGCTTCCTCTTTTTGAATTTTAAAGGTACCCAGTTCACCAGTATGAGTCACGTGTGGCCCGCCGCAGAACTCGCGGCTCACCACCTCGTCAGTCTTTGGGTCAAAAATGGTATAGAGGCTCACCGTATCTGGATACTTTTCGCCGAACACGCCAATAGCATTAAGCTTACGCGCCTCCTCAAGCGGCATTATTTCTTTCTTGACCGTCAGGTCGCGCGCTATCCAGCTGTTCACAAGTTCCTCTACGGCGCGCTTCTGCTCATCAGTCATTTTCTCGGGGTGGGTAAAATCAAACCTGGTTCGCTCTTTAGTTATGTTGCTCCCTTTTTGCCAGACGTGGTCCCCCAGCACCTGCCACAGAGCTTTGTTCATCAGGTGCGTAGCGGTGTGGAGACGTACTACCTCCTCGGTGTGGTCGGCCAGGCCGCCCTTGAACACGCCAGCTGAAGCAGTGTGAGAAAGCTCCTGGTGCTTTTTAAACTCAGTCTCAAACTGCTTTTTATCGGTTAGCGAACCGGAAACCTGATCGGCCAACTCTTGTACCAGCTCCCAGGGGAACCCGTAGCTCTGGTACAAATCAAACCCATCTTTACCTGTAATGCTCTGGGTCTTGCTCATTCGCTTTTCAAACTCTTTCAAACCGCGTTCCAGGGTAGCGCCAAATTTTTCTTCCTCGTCGGCTATGACCTTAAAAATCCGCTCCGACTGTTCCACCAGTTCCGGGTAAGCTTCAGCATATATGGCAATCACCTGCCCGACGAGGGCTTTCAGCCAGTGCGGCTTGAGGTTTAGGAGTTTGGCGTAGACCATAGAACGCCTGAGTAGCCGCCGCAGCACATAGCCGCGGTCTTTGTTAGAAGGCTCCACGCCATCCCCCACCATAAACGTAGCCGCTCGCACGTGGTCTAAAATCACACGGGCTTTACGAACCTGGTCATTGGCCATAACACCCTGGCTTAAACCTAAAACCTCAAACATCGGCTGAAACAGCTCGGTATCGTAGACCGACTGCTGCCCCTTGAGTACAGCCAGAGTCCGGTCGAGCCCCATGCCAGTGTCTACGTTTGGTTTAGACAATGGCTCGAAGGTACCGTCGGCTTTCTTGTTGTACTGCATGAACACATCATTCCAAATCTCCACCCAGCGCGGATCCTGGTGGTGTTCCTGAAATGGCAGTAAGGGGGTACTACCATCATCAACCCAGTAGAACATCTCAGTATCAGGCCCGCAGGGGCCAGTTTGCCCAGCCGGACCCCACCAGTTGTCCTCCTTACCTAAAAAGGCAATGTGCTCGGCACTCACCCCGTGCGATATCCACAGCTTGGCCGATTCCTCGTCACGTGGCGCGTTCTCATCGCCAACAAAACAGCTAAAAGCTAGGCGTTCCAGCGGCAGGCCAAGCCACTTTTTATCAGTTAGGAATTCAAAGCTCCAAGCCACGGCTTCTGGCTTAAAGTAATCGCCTAAAGACCAGTTACCAAGCATCTCAAAGAAGGTGAGGTGCGTGTCGTCCCCCACCTCGTCAATGTCGCCGGTGCGGATGCACTTCTGCACGCTGGCGAGCCGCTTACCGCCCGGGTGTGCTTCACCCAGTAGGTACGGCACCAGGGGGTGCATACCAGCCGTGGTAAAGAGCACGGTGGGGTCGTTAGCTGGTACCAGCGAAGCCGACGGTATAACGGTGTGACCTTTGGTCTTAAAAAAATCGAGGTACTTTTGGCGAAGTTCTTGAGCGGTCATAGCTATAAAATTTAAACGTCACCATTTCGACTATCAGAACTAAACGCACGCCTTGCCTCTTCCACAAGTTGTTTAAGCTCCGTGCTCACACTCACAGGATAGTTCACCTTTTTGTTGAACGAATGCAAATTAGTGCTAAAGTGGTCATAATCATTTTGGTAATGTGACCGAATACCCGTAAGTCCTGGTAATCTTCGCACAAGTTTACCCTTTTGAATAATTGGCACAAGTAATGGACGACCGTGCTTAAGGTGCTCGCTATCTAAAGCTATAACATCATGAGTATACTTGCCTCGACCAGTAAAACGAAAAACCTGTTTACGGCCAGGGAGTGAGGCCTTCTTGGACGAGGTTTTCATTTTAGGTACTACAAATTTACCTTGACGAAGCTCGCTGAGCTTATATACCAACTCAAGTGTGGGAGCATCAGGTGGGGTAAGCAAGTCAGTGACACCGGCATATACATCTATCGGTGCTTGCCGCCGCTCAAGCTCTGCCACACGGTGTTCATTTAAATTACTCATGGCAAAAATTTTGACATAACGTAACCCCGCGGCATCAAGTTTTCGCCGAGCTAATCGACTTAAAGAATACAAGTCACCGCTATCAAGCTGTATACCGACCGGACGTATACCCTCCCGAGCTACAACCTTAGCAGCTTGTATAAAATTATCTATGCCGCGAGCTGTATTATAGGTATCGACTAAAACATAACCATGACCATCCATTTGTCGTAGGTAAGCCTCCAGAGCAACTTGCTCATTCTTGAAAGCCATTATGAGGTAGTGGAAAGTGCTAGTGCTAAATACATGGCTTGCGTGTTTATAGTGGTACAACGAAAGTGAACTTGCATTACCAAAAATCTCATTTATCCGTGCAGACTTCATAGCCGTGTCACTCCCGTAGCTACGGTTCCAGCCTATAATGACAGACTTACCGTTTGCTGCGGCTACAAAGCGTGCAATCTTAGTAGCCAGAATGGTCTGTACGTATACGGTGTTGATCAGGTACATTTCAATAAACTGAGCTTCGATAATCGGCGCACTCACTCGAATGACTGGTTCCTGAGGAAAAAAAATTGATCCTTCGGGCATGGCCCATACATCACCCCGAAATCGAAAATTCTCAAAGTACTTCATAACCTCCCGTGAGAACCCAAACGACCGCTTTATCCAGGCGCATTGCTCACGGTTAAAACGAAGGTTTAGTAAGTACGCTACGACATGCTCTAGACCAGCAAACACAAGATAATTCCTGGCGGCCGGTAATTCTCTCACCAAAAGGTCAAAATTGGCAACATAATTCTCCATCTTTTCACCAAGAAAAACCTTGGCCAAGGTAAAGCGCGGGCCGCTGGTAAAAAGGGATAAATCTTCACGAGCAACAAAATCATTCACCATATAAGCTTGGACTACAAACTAAACCCACCCTCACGTAACTGGCTAATATGGTTATCGTAATTATGTCGGTAGCTTGCCTGTGCCAAGTACTGGCGCTCATCCTCTCCCAATTCCTTACCTAAAGATTGTTGATAATAGTCCTCTACTATTCTCTTCGCTTCCACGCTCGAAGATTCATTACCTGTTAAAAAATAAGTATGCTCAAGAGCACTACTACGTTGTAATTTCTTATCCCGATCCAGCATAAAATTTAAGGTATCCAGGTGCTGTAATGTCGAGTCAACTATAATTATGGGGCGCGGGGATGGTTTTTCTTGAGGCATACGGCGTACGCTCTCACTGTGTAGTGTTGTAATAAGCTCAACCACAGTACCAAACTTACCACCTAACACCACAAAAGCTTCTGACTCATCAATGAGGTGCTCTAAACGTTCAGGCAGAGTTTCTGATCTGGTGATTTTAGCGCCCTGAACCGCAGCTTGGTTCAAATATTTTTCAGTTAGCGGAAAGGCCTTAACAAATTCAGCCGTGTTTTCTTTACCGATTTTTTGGGCCGCGGCAACGCCACCCTCGCTAGCTGCTTTCATTACTCCCCCATCATAACCACCTGTAACTATACCAAACCCATTCTCCACTACACGTTCAGCAATCTTACGAGCGTTTTCCATAGCCACCTTATCCTCTATTGAACCTTCGCTACCGGTACCAAAAATTGCCACCTTGTAAGCCACTCGGCGCTCCGGAGAGTCTGCGGTTTCGATATGTTTTATATTTTCAGGGCCACTATCGTACTCAATCATATGCTTTATAATAACAAAAAGTTAACTAAAAAGGAAGCGAATCTCTTAATATTAAAAGCATTTACCAGACAAACCCTTTCTTTTCAACCTTAGCAATCACTGCGCCGCCGAGTACGCGCAAACTACCTCGCACGCGCTCGTAGAACACGGCTGACTGGCCGGGGGTAATGGCGCGCTGCGGTTTGCGGAAAGTTACTACCAGGGAAACACCCCGCCACCTAACTATGGCGGGGTAAACCGGGTGGTGGTAGCGGTGGCACACTAACAGCGTGGCGGGCAGCTTGGGCGGCTTACCTAACGACCAATGCACTTGGCTAGCAGTAAAGGTGCGCGCTAGCAAATGACTCTGTTGCTTAAGGGTGCCTACGATTAAGGTATTCTGCCGCCACCTGCGTCCGACCACGTACCAAGGGCCACCAGCGAGCCCCAGGCCGTGCCGCTGGCCCACGGTGTAGAACGGCAACCCACGGTGTTGCCCCAGCACTTTGCCTTTGGTATTCACCATGGGCCCAGGTGTTTCCCTAAGGCGTGTCCGTAAAAAATCCTCAATCTTCACCTCACCAATAAAGCAAATACCCTGACTGTCGGGTTTTTCCGCCACGGGCAGTTTTAATTTATGTGCTAACTTCCGAACCTCAGGCTTAGTCAACTCCCCCACCGGAAATAAGAGGTGCTTGAGCTGTGCCTGCGTTAAGGTATACAAAAAGTACGACTGATCTTTACCAACATCAACTCCATTAAGCAAAGCCCATTTTGATTTTTGATCTTTGATTTTTGATTTTCTTACGTAGTGCCCGGTAGCAATAAAATCAGCACCCTCCTTAAGCGCGCGTTTTAAAAACAATGGAATTTTAACAAACTGGTTGCACCTTACGTCCGGGTTCGGTGTGCGGCCACGGGCGTACTCCTTAAAAAAGTGGTCAATCACGAGGGCACGGTACTGGCGCTCAAAATCCCATACGGCGAAGGGTATCTTTAATCGCTTCGCCACTGCGGCGGCGTCGTCCCGCTCCCGCACCCAGTTGCACTCCCCGGCCAAGTTCTCGGTTGTGCCCGTCCAGTTCTTCATAAACACGCCCCTAACCTTATACCCTTGCTGCCGTAACAGGTAGGCTGAAACAGCGGAATCCACTCCGCCGGAAAGTGCTACGTAGGCTACCAGCTTTCTAGTGCGCATAGCAGTAGTATACCACGGTAAAAACCAAAAACGGGTCGAGGGTAACCCCCGACCCGTTCTGAACCGTAGCACTAGAGGCTTAAGGCAGCTTTGGCAACGGCGTATTAAGCGCCGGGCACACCATCAGGTTGATCCACCGCTTGGTGGTCTTGTAGACGTACCCAGTTGGCGTTTTGTCGTTCGGCAAACCGTAGAGCACCCAGGGGCTTAAGATCTCAGAATTGTGATCAAGCTGGTACTTCTTCACCGCCTGGTAGGTCTTGGGACCGTACACCCCGTTCACGGGTAGCGGGCCATAGCCGTTGTCGTTCAAGAACTTTTGTAGTTTCTTGACCTCCACCGGGTCGTTGCGCCGGCCGTACTTAATGTACTTGAAGAGGTATTCCGAGCACGTGCTCGCCCCGAGTACGCGGCCTGGAGGTGTAGTGGGACCGGTCTGGGCACCCAGCACCTGGCCCAGGGCCACGCTCTTATCAGCGGCGCAACCGCCTTCCTCGCGGAAACGCACGTAGATAGTGCTCGTGCCAGCGGGGACAAACAGGGTACGGCTTGGTACAGCCGGTTCAAAGCTAGCGCCGGTAAAATCAGCATGCACACTGAACGCCATGTACAGAATAGTCGCTGGGTAGGTAAGGCTGAGTGTCGCTACATCACCACTAAGGCCGGCCAGTGATACAGCAATGGTAGCTGGGCTAGGCGTGGTACAAACGAATCCACCACCACCTCCACCACCACCTCCACCACCACCTCCACCACAGTTCGCGGTGCAGGGCACGCTAAAACTTGAACTCGCGCTGTTATTTTTAGAGTTGCCGTCGCCCGCGCTGGAGCTCGTCACTGCCGCGGTGTTGGTAACGGTCACACTGGAAAGGCTAGATGAGGCGGTAACGGTAATGTCGAGCGTGGCCGAACCACAACCTTCACTGCAGGCCAAGGTCCCGACCGTCCAGAGCCCGGTGGTGTGGTCGTAGCTACCCTGGCTCGGAGAGTCTGAGACGTACGTCAGGCCGGCGGGCAACAGGTCGGTCACGACAACGCCGGTAGCGGTGTCAGGCCCGTGGTTTACCACCGTCACACGGTAGGTAAAGGTGTTACCCGCGCCTGGAGTGCCCTCAACGACGGTCTTAGCCATCGACAGATCAGCGTTCGTTTCCTGGGGCGGAATAACGGTATTGGTAATGGTACAAGTGGTCGTAGTGTCTTCCTCTACTGCAACTTCACTACAATTGTCGTAGGCTGTAGTGTAGCCTGAGACTTCCGGCTCGGTCACGGTATAGGTGCCAATAGATTCGGTAAGGTCGTTCTGGCCGTCAGCTTCAAACGACTGGAGTTCGCCACCGTTCACCGAGAACGAGAAGGTAGCCGGACTAGCCTCACTACCCACCACGTGCTTTACCACCTGCAGGGTGCCAGTCGGCAGCGCAGTAACGTTTACGGTCCTCGTCACCGAAGCGGTAAGCAAGCCCGAATCAGTTACGGTGTAGGTCAAGGTGTAGGAACCCAGGGTGCCGGTATCAACCGTACCGGTTACTACCGGCGTCAGCGGACCATCTTCAACGTCCGCGCCCGTAGCGCCCGGGTCGGTAAAGGTGTCGCCGATGGTAACCGCCATCGGATCACCGCCATTGAGCACAATCGTAGGCGCATCGTTTACTGGGTTCACGGTGATGCTCACCGTGGCGCCCGCGCTCGTCAGCTGCGGGCTGCCGTCGTCAGTTGCGGTAAAGGTAAAGCTATCAGCGCCAGCGTAGTCGGCGGCTGGAGTGTAGGTCACCTGGTTACCGGTGAGCGTGCCCAGAGTGCCGTGCGCTGGCGGCGTGTCGATGTTGTAGGTTAGCGCGTTAGCCGGAATGTCAGTATCGGTCGCCGTGAGCGTAATGAGCACCGGCACATCCTCGTCCGTGGTTACGCTCTGCTCGTCCCCGACCGGCGCCACGTTAACCTCATTAACTGTAATGGTTATGGTTTCGCTGGTAGTGAGTGCGCCATCAAAAACTTGGACGGTAACCGGGTAGGTACCTGGGCCTTGCTCTTCGGTCGGTGTCCAGGTGAAGTGACCGGACGAATCAATGGCCGCGCCCGCTGGCGGCGTACCGCCGAGCGAGAACGTCAGCGTGTCGCCCTCGTTCGGGTCGCTCGCTGTGGCCGTAAAGGCCAGCAGCGACAGTTCATCCACCGACTTGTCGCCGATAGAATCAAGCACCGGCGCGTCGTCGCTCACGGTGATGCTCACCGTAGCGGTGTTGCTGTCTACCAGTGTGTCGTTAGCCTTAAAGGTAAAAGAGTCGCTACCAACGTAGCCTGCCTCCGGAGTGTAGGTCACCTGGTTGCCCGAAGGCGCGCCGACCGAACCGTGGCTGGGTGGCGTAACAACATTGTAGGTCAAGGTTTGTACCGGAATATCGCCGTCGGTCGCAGTGAGCCCAATATTCACAGCCGTGCCCTGGTGGGTAGAGGTTGAGGTGCCACTGGCAACTGGGGCCAGGTTCACCTCCACAACCGTAACGGTAAC
>ORMF010774633.1_pt1 | contig 82244 bp, 81 predicted proteins | sample 1779871 | NCBI WGS metagenome assembly ORMF01 (sample SAMEA104232316, study PRJEB22302) | groundwater metagenome | biome: forest; feature: aquifer; material: groundwater | place: USA | collected 2011-08-07 | depth 5.4 m | reverse complement strand
TGAAGACGGGACTGTACACTTCGCCGCACCTGGTACGGATCAACGAGCGCATTCGCGTGGACGGCGAGCCGATCGCCGACGATGAGTTTGCCTTGCTGCACGATGTGGTGGACCGCACCGCCGAGCAGCTGGTGAGCGAAAACGAAGTGCCGTGGCATCCGAGTTTTTTCGAGATGCTGACGGCAATGGCGTTCGAGTATTTCGCGCGGGTGCGGCCGGATGTGGTGGTGCTGGAAGTGGGCATGGGTGGGCGTCTGGATGCGACCAACGTGGTTGAGCCGCGGCTGAGCGTGATCACCGATATTTCGCTCGATCATCAGAAGTATTTGGGGAACACGGTGGGCGAGATTGCGCGGGAAAAAGCGGGCATTATCCGGCCGGGCGCGGTGGTGGTTACGCTGCCGCAGTTGCCGGAAGCGAACGATGTGATCGGGAATGCGATTCTCGATAGGGGGGCGCGGGCGGTGAGCGCGGTGCCGTTCGTGCCGCCGGTCTCGCCGGGGAGCGCGGAGTTTTGGGCAGCGGCGAAAAACAGCTTTACCGCAGAGGACGCAGAGTCCGCAGAGAAAGGATTGGGAACACCCAGGTCGCGTTATCCGCTTCAAGTGATGGGCGAGCAGATCATGGTCGAGTCGCCGTTGGTCGGACGGCATCAGTTGAGGAACATCGCATTGGCCATCGCCGCCGCGGAAGAGTTGCGCGGGCAGGGGTTCGCGCAGATCACGGCGAGGACGATCGAACGCGGCCTTCGCGAGACGTGTTGGCCCGGACGCTTCCAGGTTGTGCCAGCCAAGGGCGGCGCGCCGGAGTATGTGCTGGATGTGGCGCATAATCCCGCCGGCGCCTGGGCCTTGCGCTCGACGCTGTCGGCCGCATACGAGGATCGCCCGGTCACGATGGTGTTTGGCGTGATGCGCGACAAAGCGGTGTCGGAAGTGGCCGAGATTCTGTTCCCGATCACCGAGCACGTGGTTGCTACCCAGGCTAACAACCCGCGTTCCGCGACGCCGGCCGAGATCCGGCAGGCCGCATCGCGAGTCGATGTTGATATTCGGGAGACATCGGACGTGACTTCGGCGCTTGTAGAAGCGCGGGGAATCGCCGGGCCGAGCGGACTGGTGGTTGTTACTGGGTCGATTTACATTGTGGGAGAAGCGATGCAAGTTCTGGGCGCGCGCATCTAAAGGTAAGTGACCTCATGGGGCTAAACAGAGTGCTGAAAAAGTCCAAACCGAGACCTCGGGGGCTGAAGCCCGCGATGAAAAGAATGCGGTTACCGCAGCGCTGAAGCGCTGCGCCACCCAAAAGCCGATGTCTTTCGCAAGCTGCCAGTGAGTACGAGAAAAGATTTGAGCAAAATCAGCACAACCGCGGAGCTGGAGAAAGAGCAAGCCGAGCTGCGCTCGGCTGGGCGGACGGGGTCGTCCGCCCCTACGTGGGATGAGGAGCTCCGGCCTGCTGCCCCAAAGCGCTACGGCTGGCCCAGCCGCCTGCGTTCCTACTTTATCTTCGACCCGCTGATCTGGGCGTACACGCTGGCGCTGGGCACGATCTCGCTGGCGTGCTCTCTGTTCGACCGCAGCGGACGGGCGCAGCACAATCTGGCCCGGCTGTGGTCGTGGCTGATCATGAAGACGATCTTTTCGCCGGTGACGGTCACAGGCATGGAGAAGGTCGTCGGGTCGAGACCGCGCGTGTATGCGGTGACGCATGCTTCCGCTCTCGACATTCCCATTCTTTATGTCAATCTTCCGTTTCAGTTCCGGATCATCTTCAAAAGCGAGTTGCTGTCGTATCCGTTTGTGGGCTGGCATCTGAAGCGCTCGGGGCAGATTTGCATTAACCAGCAGAATCCGGCGGCTTCGATCGGCGCGATCAAGTCCGCGCTCAAGAGCCTGAAGAGCGGCCTGCCGCTGGTGATCTTCCCGGAAGGCGGCCGCAGCTCGAACGGCCAGATTCTGCCGTTCCTGCCGGGGGCGTTCTTTCTGGCGATCAAGGCGCAGGCGGACATCGTGCCGATTACGCTGGTGGGAACGTTTGATTTGCTGCCCATGAACACCTATCACATCAAGAGCCGCCCGCTGGAAATGCGCGTGGGCGAGCCGATTCCGACCGCCGGGCTGACGCTGCGGGAGATGGACGCGGTGTCGGCGAAGGTGAAGGCGGCGATTGAGAATTTGCATTCAGCTCCGCGGGAGTAGCCTTTGAACGAGAAGGTTGCATTGGATCCGGAAGGAACCCTGAAAGCCGGCATTCAAGCACTTGATCCTGTTCCTCAAGCCCTATGGATTTCAGTTCGTGTTCGAGAAAACTGGATCGAGCTCTGGTGGACGTTTTGCCTTCGGCAGGTACGTGCGCGGCGATCGGAGCCTTGAATTGCATTTTCGTTTCACTCTTGGACTCGTAACCTATCAGATTGGCGACGCGTCGCTTGACCACGAGAGCTATATGCGTGCGCTGGGTGTCTATGGCCAGAACGCGTACCCGGATTTCCTAACAACCCGCTGGAATCGTTCGGGTCTTTGGCGCGGGACATCACGCGGTACTGTTCAGACTTTCTGAGTGGCGACGGTATTCAGTTCCGACGATACGCGGCGGAACTGCACAATCAGCATGGGGACCTTTCCAGGTTGCCCTAGTTTCAGGATGTGCATACCCGCCGCCGCTGACAATTTCCCCGCCCATCCGTCATAATCTTTGGTTCCCAGGAGGTGTCATGAAGTCGCTAAATCTTTTACTCTTATTTCTTGCCATGAACGCATACGCTCAAACCGTCCCGCCCACCGTTGCCGAAGCCCAGGAGTTTATGAACAAGGCCGAGGCTCAGTTCGCCGAACTGACCGTGAAGGTAAACCGCGCCACCTGGGTGCAGGAGAACTTCATCACCGACGACACCGAAGCGATGGCCGCCGATGCGATTGATCAGGCTACGGCCGTCATCACCGGCCTGGTCGAGGAGGGCAAGCGTTTCGACGGCCTGGCGATGCCGCCCGATCTGGCGCGCAAATTCATGCTGCTGAAGCTCTCGCTGACGGCGCCGGCGCCCAAGGATCCCACCCTTCGCAAAGAGATGACCACGATCGGCGTTTCGCTCGACTCCGACTACGGCAAGGGCAAGTACTGCCGCCAGAACGGCGAGTGTCTCGACATCACGGCCATCGCAAAGATCATGGCTACCAGCCGCAATCCGGAAGAACTGAAGGAAATGTGGACGGGTTGGCACGCGATTTCCCCGCCCATGCGGACACGCTACGCGCGGTTTGTGGGGCTTTCGAACCAGGGCGCGCGTGAGATTGGCTACACGGATGTCGGCGCCATGTGGCGAGCCGGCTACGACATGACGCCCGAGGAGTTCTCGGCCGACCTGGAGCGGCTGTGGAGCCAGGTGCGTCCGCTGTACTTGTCGCTGCATACATTTGTGCGGGCCAAGCTGGCAGAGAAGTATGGGCCGAATGCGGTTCCGCCGGATGGGCCGATTCCCGCGCATTTGCTGGGCAACATCTGGGCGCAGGAGTGGGGCAATGTTTATGACGTGCTCGGCGTGAAAGAAGACAAAGGCGGAGTGAACGTCACCGAGCTGCTCAAGAAGAAGAATCTCGACGCCAAGGGCATGGTGAAGTACGGGGAAGGCTTCTTCACCTCTCTCGGATTTGAGAAGCTGCCGCCCACGTTCTGGGAGCGGTCGCTGTTTGTGAAGCCGGCTGATCGCGACGTGGTTTGCCACGCCAGCGCCTGGGACATCGACAACAAGGACGACTTGCGGGTCAAGATGTGCATCCAGGTGCGGGGCGAGGACTTCGTTACCATCCACCACGAACTTGGACACAACTTTTACCAGCGCGCCTACAAGAGCCAGCCGCCTCTTTTCCAGAATGGCGCCAACGACGGCTTCCACGAGGCGATCGGCGATGCGATTGCGCTCGCGATTACGCCCGAGTACCTGCACAAGGTCGGCCTGCTCGAAAACGTTCCGCAGGGGACGAACGACATCCCCGAACTGATGAAGCAGGCGCTCGACCGCGTGGCTTTCCTGCCTTTCGGCCTGCTGGTTGATCAGTGGCGTTGGAAAGTATTTTCGGGCGAGATCAAGCCGGCGGATTACAACAAGGGCTGGTGGGATCTGCGGCTGAAGTATCAGGGCGTGGCGCCTCCGGTGGCGCGCAGCGAAGCGGATTTCGATCCGGGCGCAAAGTATCACGTGGCGTCGAATACGCCGTACACGCGGTATTTCCTGGCGCACATTCTGGAGTTCCAGTTCTACCGCGCTTTGTGCCGCGAGTCGGGATACAAAGGCCCGCTGCATAAGTGCACGTTCTACGGATCGAAGGAAGCCGGAGCGAAGTTCAACAAGATGCTCGCTATGGGGCAAAGCAAACCATGGCCGGATGCTTTGGAGGCGTTGACAGGCGAGCGGCAGACTGATGGCGGCGCGCTGCTGGAATACTTCGCCCCGTTGAAGCAGTGGCTGGATGAGCAGAATAAGGGGAAGAAGGTGGGCTGGTAGAGATCGCGGAAAAACTTACTCGTCCAAATTTGCGAGGACCGGGCCACCCTGATGAATGGCAACTCTGGGATTCTGGTACACGATACAGTTTTTCAAAAGCTTCGAGGGAAGCTTGATTCCGAAAGTGTGTGTACGGCCCCCACGACCCTCAGCGGCTTTGCTACCCTCGTACTTCCAGTCTTCTTCGCAGAGAAAAGCAATGTCAACTCGCCAGATCGCAACAACCTTGCCTAGCTTCAGCCGCCTGGTTTGGTCGACAGCATAGCGCCAGACAATGTACCAGCCCGGGTGATTGTAGTGCGATTGCAGAGCCCAAGAACGGGTCGATCCTTTCGATTCCAGGGCATGTTCTGGAGGGGGATTCAATTTCCCTCGTAATGAGAGGTCCGGGAAGCGCTGCTGAGCGACATCGGGATGTTTGTGTTTCTTGTATGGGCTTAATGCATGGAGGGCCTGGATACCTAGGATGCCAACGATTCCGCTGAACACATTCGCTTGCTCGAAATAGATGTCAATCAGTTCGGAGGCCCTGCCCTCAACATGCTCGATGGCCTCGCGAATGTGCGTGATCTTTAGTTCAGGGGGCAGTTTAACTGAACGATCAAAACCGTCTGCTTGCAGAGGCATCTCGGCAGCAAGTTGTCATGGTTCCAGCGGTAGTGCAAGGCTTTGCTGCAAGTCTAGATTGGTATTGGAACCTATTTTGCCACTAGCCCTTCCGTTCCCCGGCAAGGCCGCTAGCGCGGGGATGCCTTCGCGCGCCATCGTGAAGAATTGCGGGTCCGATTCGATGCCGACACTTTCGTAGCCCACAGAAATCGCAGCGGCAACAGTTGAGCCGCCGCCCAAAAAGGGATCCAGGACAACTCCTGTACCGAGAGGAAGGCTAGCCCGGACAATCTGACGTATGAAGGATTGCGGTTTCAGCGAGGGGTGGGGAGAAAGAGCGCGCTCTTCCGGCCGGGTAGGAGAGGAAGCTATGACGTCGCCAAAAGGAATCGCGCTCGAGATACGACGCAGACCTCCTGTTTTCCATTTGCGAAGGTTGTCCTGAACTCGTCCTTCACACGGCTTACGGAACAGGCCCCACGGCTCCCATGAAGAGCGCGGCATGACTGTAACGTCTGCAAATTCGTGGTGAGCATTCTTGGGGCGATCGCCACCTCTTAGTGTTTGCACGAGCCGAATCACCTCACCCCTTTTTTCAAAACCCGCTTCCAAGAGTGGCCCATAGACCAGGTGCGAAAGCAAAGGGTTGGTTGCGATGAAAACGTGCGCACCCGGAACGAGAATGCGGAACGCTCGGCGGGCAAAATCAGCAAAGAAGTGCCGCAGCCGAGAGCGATCATCTTCGGTCAGGACAGTGAAGCGGGGCAAGGGGCTGCGGACGCAACCGTCAAATGCAGGAGGAATTCTCCACACGCCTCCCTTTCCTCGGCGCAGCTTCCGCTTTTCTTCGGAATTGTATTCTTTCAGGCCATACGGGGGATCGGTGACGATGGCGTGAATTGAGTTCGCTGACTGCTGATCCATCCAGGCGAGACAATCGGCCAGGTACAAGGAATACCGAACGCCGTTGAGGCGGGAAGTTGCGGGTTTCCGGTCAATGGCTGCTGAGGGAGTCATCCTTGCATTAAGTACCACGAACTGCGGTGGATTTGTACACCCGTTTGGAGTGGCAGTGCGAACAGTGCCTCTGTGATGCACTGGACGACGTTTGACCCTCCTTCTGCACTCCTTTAAACTCAAAAGATTCAGCAGAATACAAGGCCTGATCTATGTCTGATGCGATTCACATCAAGCTCCCCGACGGGAGCACCAAGGAAGTTCCCAAGGGCACTACCGCGCTCGATGTCGCCAAGTCCATCAGCCCGCGGCTGGCGGACGCGGCGATTGCGGCGAAGACCGACGGCGATCTGATCGACTTGACCCGTCCGCTCGAGAAGGACACCGATCTGCGCCTGCTTACGGACAAAGATCCCGAGGCGCTCGAAGTGTATCGGCACTCGTCCGCGCATTTGCTGGCGGCGGCGGTGCTTGAACTTTTCCCCGAGACCAAGCTCGGACACGGGCCTGCGACCGAGAACGGATTCTTCTACGACTTTTTCCGTCCGACTCCTTTCACTCCCGAGGACCTGGAGAAAATCGAGAAGAAGATGCAGGAACTGGTGCAGCAGAACCTGCCTTACGCGCGCGAGTTTCTGCCTCGCAACGAAGGGTTGGAGAAGTTCAAGGGCGAAGGCGACTTCATGAAGTGCCACTTCATCGAGCAATTCACCAAGCCCGATGAGAAGATTTCGATTTACAAGACCGGCAAGTTCCAAGATTTCTGCCGCGGACCGCACATTCCTTCGACTGGCAAGATCAAGGCGTTCAAGCTGCTCAACATCGCCGGCGCCTACTGGCTGGGAGACGAGAAAAATCAGCAGTTGCAACGCATTTATGGCACTTCGTTCTTCTCGAAGAAAGACCTCGACGCCTACCTGACCGGCATCGAGGAAGCCAAGAAGCGCGACCATCGCGTGCTGGGCAAGCAGCTCGACCTGTTCTCGATTCAGGAACTCGCCGGGCCGGGGCTGATCTTCTGGCATCCCAAGGGCGGGATTATCCGCAAAGAGATGGAAGACTGGATGCGCGAAGAGTACCTGCGCCGCGGCTACTCGCTGGTCTGCACGCCGCACGTGGCGCGCCGCCAGCTGTTCCATACCTCGGGACACGAAGGCTACTACTCGCAGAATATGTTCGACGCCATGGAACTCGACGACGCCGAGTACCGCCTGAAGCCCATGAATTGCCCGGGGCACATCCTGATTTATAAAGACTCGCTGAAGTCGTACCGGGACCTGCCGGTGCGGCTGGGCGAGCTGGGAACGGTTTATCGCTACGAGCGCTCGGGCGTGATGCACGGGTTGCTGCGCGTCCGCGGCTTCACCCAGGACGACGCCCACATCTTCTGCACTCCCGAGCAGATTGAGAACGAGATTGTCGGCTGCCTGGAGTTCGCGCTCGCCGTCCTGAAGGCCTTCGGCTTCGATAAATACGAGACCGAGCTTTCCACCTGGGACCCGAAAGACAAGAAGAGCTTTCTCGGCACGGAAGACCAGTGGAACCTTGCTAACCATTCGCTTGAGAGCGCGCTGAGGCGTCTAAACATCGCGTACAAGACGATCCCAGGCGAAGCGGCGTTTTATGGGCCGAAGATTGACGTCAAGCTGGTGGACGCCATCGGCCGCCTGTGGCAACTCTCAACCGTGCAGTTCGACTTCAACCTGCCGCAGCGCTTCCAGCTGGAATACGTCGCCGAAGACGGCACGCGCAAGCAGCCGGTGATGGTCCATCGCGCGCTCTACGGATCGGTCGAGCGCTTCTTCGGCGTGCTGATCGAGCACTACGCGGGCGCGTTCCCGGTGTGGCTGTCGCCAGTGCAGGTGGCGATGATCCCGATTGCGGAGCGGCATTGCGCTTATGCCGAACAAGTCGCCTCGCAACTGCGCGCGGCGGGGGTGCGCGTCGAGGTCGATGCCCGCAACGAGAAGATGAACGCCAAGATCCGCGAACACGCCATGCAGAAAGTGCCGTTCCTGCTGGTGGTCGGAGATAAGGAAGCCGAAGCGAACAAAGTCAACGTCCGCTCCCGCGGCAAAGAGAAGACCGAAGACATGCCCACGGCCGAGTTCGTGGAGAAGATCAAGAGGCTGATTGTGGAGAAGAGTCCGGGACTGTGAACAAAGGCAGTGATCGTCGCACTTCGGAGACGGAGAAGATCTCTGATGTCTGATTTGTCTAATCTCTTCTCGAAACTCGATGAGCGGTATGGCCTCCCAACAGCCGGATTCGCGGTTGCAGGCTTTGCGGCATTCTTCCTCGCCCTCAAAACCGGATTCCACCTCACGAACCGCACGCTGATGGTGTCCGGCGTACTGTTCTTCGTTGCCTGTGGACTTTACTCCTGGCACAACCGTGACCAGTGCTCGGTAAGCTACGTCGACGAACATGAATCCTTTGAAAGAAGGCTGCGGGACCGTCCCTGGAGTTCGTTCTTAGCAGCGCTGATTTTTCTGTCTATGGCCGTGCTATGCGGCTATCTTGCGTGGACTGGTGGCCACCTGCTGATAAAGTGATCCATCACACAAGCTGTGGCAAGTAGTGAATCCGAGCTTACTGCGCTGAGGAGTGGCCCGCATTTGGCATTAGGTCGTATCTGTTCGGAGTGAAGCTTCAACGAACTTTTCGGCGAATCCCTTGACAAACATGGCCAGCCATTCGAGACAGCGCATAATTCTCCACATTATGACCAGCAGCAGGATTCCAAGTGCTGCCAGCAGCCACAAACCCAGTGCGATCATGTGACCCTCCCTTTGACACGCATTTAATCACAAATACAAAACCTGAAGTTCTCTTTATCGATACCATGAAAATCCACCACTGACTGGTGGATTTTCATGGTATAGTATCTCTCGTGATTGACCGCAAAAATGATCTCGCGCTGGTGCGGGCCGCCTTGCGGCGCAGCCGGGTGGTTGCCCTTCTGGGACCGCGGCAGTGCGGGAAGACCACGCTCGCCCGGCAGTTTGTCGCTGCCGATTCCCTTCACTACTTCGATCTCGAAGATCCGGCGAGCCTGGCGCGGTTGAGCGAGCCGGAGACGGCTCTGCGTCCGCTCCGAAAGCTGGTGGTGATTGACGAGATCCAGCGCCGTCCTGAGCTGTTTCCGCTCTTGCGGGTCCTGGCCGACCGCAAACCTCTTCCCGCACGTTTTCTCATCCTGGGCAGTGCTTCGCCCGAATTGATTCGTCAGTCTTCCGAGACGCTGGCCGGACGGGTTGAAAATGTCCCGCTAGAGGGCTTTCGGCTCTCCGATGTAGGCGCTGCCGCTCAAAGCCGCCACTGGATTCGGGGAGGGTTCCCGCTGTCGTATATCGCGCGCACTGAAGCAGATTCGCTGGCCTGGCGTCGCCAGTTTCTGCAGACTTTCCTTGAACGCGACATGCCCCAGTTGGGGGTGACGATTCCAGCCGTTTCCTTAAGGCGATTCTGGAACATGGTCGCGCATTATCACGGCCAGATCTGGAACTCCGCCGAACTGGCCCGCGCAATGTCGATCGGCGAATCAACTGTTCGGCGCTATCTCGACCTCATGGCCGGGGTATTCATGGTTCGGCAGCTGCCACCGTGGTTTGAGAACCTGGGGAAACGGCAAGTCAAGGCGCCGAAAGTGTACGTGCGTGATACCGGTCTTCTGCACGCACTGCTGGGTATCGCGAACCGGCGTGATCTTGAGTTCCATCCGAAGGTCGGCGCTTCGTGGGAAGGTTATGCCGTGGAGGAAGTGCTCAAGGCCTTCCGCGCCGACGAGGCCTATTACTGGGCCACGCACAGCGGCGCGGAACTCGACCTTTTGTTGTTCAAGGAAGGCCGACGCATTGGTGTTGAATGCAAACGCGCCGACGCCCCCACGCTTACCCGCTCGATGAAGACGGCTTTGAGCGACCTGAAGCTCGACCGGCTATACGTCCTCTATCCTGGGGAAAAGACCTATTCGCTGGCGAGAAAGGTTGAGGTGGTACCGCTGGCTGATTTCGTGAAGGCACGGTAGGATTCGGGGTCGAGAGTCCGCCCGCTTCCTTGAGCCTCCAAACCCCCTGTGCTAGCATCGGAAGTTTCGCAGGTGGTGTTGGGCTGGCCTGTATCTGTCCTGATCCTCATTCCGGGCCCTCGCAATTCTGCCGCAAGCCTGCCGAAGGAGACAACCCGTGAAAGTTTACGAAGGAGCCAATCTCCGCAACCTTGCCTTGATCGGGCACGGGCATGCCGGCAAGACTTCGCTGGTGTCCGCCATGCTCTTTACGGCCGGTGCCACGCCGCGCTTCGGCCACGTGGACGACGGCACTGCCACCACCGATTACGACGAGGAAGAAATTGCCCGCAAGATGTCGGTCTCGACCGGCCTAGCCTCGGTCGAGTGGGGCAAGACCAAGCTCAATTTGCTGGATACTCCGGGCTTCAACATGTTCGTCCACGAGGCCAAGATGGTGCTGCCGGTGGTGGATGCCGCGCTCGTGGTCGTCGATGGCGTGGCCGGCGTGGAGGTGGTCACCCAGCGGGTTTGGGATTACTGCAATGAGATTGATCTGCCGCGCATGATCGTGGTCAGCCGTATGGACCGCGACCGGGCCGATGCGAACCGCGTCCTGGAATCGCTCACCAACGCTTTTGGCCGCGCCGTTACGCCGTTGCAACTTCCCATCGGCAGCGAGAAGAATCTTTCCGGCGTCATCGATCTCGTCCGCATGAAGGCCTTCACCTACGAGATGGGCGGCAACGGCAAGGGCAAAGAAGGCCCGATCCCAGCGAACATGGCCGACGTCGCGAAGGAAGCGCACGAGAAGCTGGTCGAACTGGTTGCGGAAGGCAAAGACGAGCTGCTGGAAGAGTACTTCGAAAAGGGCACGATCCCTGAGGAGCATCTCGTGCCCGCGCTGCATGAGGCGATCCGCGAAGACAAGCTGTTCCCGGTGCTGTTTACGTCAGGCCTGGGCAACATCGGCGTGGACGAATTGATGGACTTCATCGTGGATTACACGCCCGCCGCCAACGAGCATCACGCCGTGACCGGCCAGCCGGCCGGAGGAAACGGTGAGCCCTCTATTCGCAAGGGGACCGACACCGAGCCGGCGTCGGTATATGTGTTCAAGACCGTCTCGGACGCGTTCGCCGGACGCATTTCCTACTTCAAGGTCTTCTCCGGCGTCCTGAAGAACGACGCGACGATGCAGAACTTCAGCCGCAACACGGCGGAAAAGCTCGCCCACATCTCGGTGGTGCAGGGCAAGCAGGCCATCCCGATCCAGGAACTGCACGCCGGCGACATTGGGGCGGTGGCGAAGCTGCGCGAGACGCTGACCGGGGACACGCTGGGCGACAAGGCGGCTCCCATCCAGTATCCCCACGTGAAGCTGCCTGAGCCCGCCATTGTGTTTGCCATCGAGCCCAAGAGCCGCTCCGACGAAGACAAGCTGGGCGTGGGACTTCACAAGCTGATGGAGGAAGATGCCATGCTGCGCTTTTTCCGCGATCCGCAGACGAAAGAATTTCTGATCGCGGGCACCGGCCAGCAACATATTGAAGTTGTCGTCTCGAAGATGAAGAAGCGGTACCACGCGGAAGTGATTTTGAAGGCGCCCAAGGTGCCGTACCGCGAAACCATCCGGGGCAAGGCTGACGTTCAGGGACGTCACAAGAAACAGACCGGCGGCCACGGCCAGTACGGCGACTGCAAGATCAAGATGGAGCCGCTGCCGCGGGGGGCCGACTTCGAGTTCGTCAACGACATTTTCGGTGGCGCCATCCCGAAGAATTTCATACCGGCGGTGGAGAAGGGGATTAAAGATGCCGCGTCGCGCGGCTACCTCGCGGGCTACCCGGTGGTGAATATCCGCGTCATCCTCTACGACGGTTCCTATCACGACGTGGATTCGAACGACCTCTCTTTCCAGATGGCGGGCCGCATCGCGTTCAAGAAGGCCATGGAAGTCGCCAAGCCGACGCTGCTCGAGCCGATCATGTCGGTCGAGATCACCGTGCCCGACGAGTTTGCGGGGACGATCATGGGCGCCCTGAACAGCCGCCGCGGGCGCATCCAGGGCATGGACAACAAGTCCGGCAACACGATCGTAAAAGCTGAGGTACCCATGGCCGAGATGCTCACGTACGGCGCCGACCTGACTTCCATGACCCAGGGCCGGGGCAGCTTTTCGATGGAGATGCGTCACTACGACGTGGTCCCGCAGCAATTGCAGGAGAAGATTATCGAGAAGGCGAAGGCGGAGCGCGGCGAGGTGAAAGAGGAAGAGGAGTAGGGAGCAGTGACATCACTGCCGACGTGTGTCCGGGAGCTCATGGAGCTTGCACTCCGAGGCGACATCGGGGAAGCGATCCTGGGGGCTTTTGCTGGGGATCTGGATCTGCCTGTGGATTCGGCGGAATTCGCGATTCACTTGCAGGAGTTTCGCCAAGAGGGCAGTCGAGCCTTGATGAGGGATGGGTATCGCCTGCGGCTTGCTGAACGCAAGGTCATGGGCACCAGGAAGCTGATACCTTCACTTGGCGCGGAGAAAACATCATCCGCATTATCAGCGCGTGGAAAGCAAACCGACATGACGCAGAAAAATACTACCGTGAGATATTCGCTTAGCGCGATCGAGAGGAAAATCGCTCGCGGCGCAAGCAAAACACGCGCCGACGCGCCGGAAACCGCGCCGGTCGGTGAAGATTTTTGGAAACGCGCCCGGGTGGTCATGCCGCGCGGCAAGACATCCGTGCATCTTCGCATTGACAGCGACGTATTCGAATGGTTCAAGAGACAAGGCGAAGGCCATCTTACGCGCATGAACGCCGTTTTACGCTCCTACGTTGACGCTCACAAACACTAACCAGTTAACGACGGTTGACATCCTTGTCAAGGAACCAGTTCCACGTCGGTGAAACGAAAATCCTCTCCCTTGGCCAGCAGTTTCTGCCCAGAGAACTTGGCCAGCGCGTAGGCGAAGCAGTCTCCGAAGTTGAGACCGGCCGCGTGCCGCCCTTTGCCATACTTGCGCCAGGCGGAACGCGCGATATCCGCTTGTTCGGCATCCACCGGCACCACTTCGAGCTTTGCCCGCACTATAAACAGGTCGAACTCGCGGCCCGCGGCTTCTCCGCGTCTGGCCTCGAGCACGATTCCGGTTTCCAGCGAGTTCGCCGCCGAAATCAGCTTCGTTTCTGCCTGGAGGATGTGTTCAAGGAACGGCTTGCGCTCGGGTTCACCCAAGAAGATGGCCACGAGTGCGGATGTGTCAATGACCATGGGGAGACCTAGAGCGGAATGCCGTCTTCGCCGTAGCCGAGGATTTCGTTTTCGGGGCGCGAGTCCTGGCTCGGAAGCGCGTCCACCCGTCGCAGCAAATCCTCAATTTGGCCGCTCAGAATGTGGCCTTTGCGCCGCCGCTTCAAACGCTCCCAGCGTTCTTCGAGCGATTTTTGAATGGCTTCCGTAAGCGACTCGCCGGTCTCGCCGGCCACCTGGCGGGCCAGTCGTTCGGTAGCTTCGTTTTTGATGCTCAGGGGCATATTATTTATATCTATACTCGCAGGAAGCATTATATACCATTGGGCAAGTCGGCTCATCCTCCGCAGTAAATCGTTTCCTGATCAAAGGTTTCTGTCGTACCATTCCCTTTTCTCAAGGGAGGCACGCATGCCCAGGCGGGAATTCGTTCCCTACCGCTTGTCCGTCGCGGCGCTGGTTGTGGTTCTTTCTTCTCTGTTTTCATCGTCGGTCATGGCAGACGAAAAGCAACCGCTGCTGGTTCTTGAGCTCGACCACGTCTCGATTTGCGGGCCGGATCTGGATGGGCTGCGCCAGGCATTCGCCGACGCCGGCCTCACTCCCGACTTCGGCGGCCCGCACGGCAACGGCGTCACGCAGATGGCCCTGATTGGGTTCGATGACCAGTCCTACATCGAACTGATCGCTCCGGTGAAGCCGGGCGTGACCGAGGGCTCGGACTGGGCCAAGTTCATGATGGGCGATGCGGGCTCCTGCGCCTGGGCGGTCGGGACCAACGTTCTGTTGCAGGATGTGGACCGCCTGAAAAAAGCAGGCCTGGCCGTAAGCGAGCCCAAGCGTGGCAGCCGCAAGCGGCCGGACGGCATGTCGCTGGAATGGATGACGGCGCAGGTCGGCTCGGGCACTCCCGGCTCTACGCTGCCGTTCATGATCGAAGATCAGACACCGCGGGCCTGGCGGGTGCAGACTTCGGAGAGCGTGAAAGGCGCGCCCGTCTACGGCGTGGATAGCGTCATTGTGGGCGTCAATAACCTTGACTCGGCGATTGTGCTCTTCCGCAAGGCTTATGGCTGGGCCGAACCGCTGACGGAAAACCAGAAAGACTTTGGCAAGCTCGCCTATTTTCCGGGCGAACCAGTGATTCTCGCGGCGCCCTCGGGCGGAGGGTGGCTTGCCGACCGCCTGGGACGATTCGGCGAGAGCCCGGTCGCCTATCTTCTGGGTACGCGGGAGTTCGCTGCCGCCGCGAAGAAATACAAGCTCAACAACACCAAAACCTGGTTCGGACAGAAGGTCGCCTGGTTCGATCCCGCCAAGCTGAAGGGGGCCCGGGTGGGAGTGATTGGGCCGTAGCCCGTGCGGGGCGGACACTCTTGTCCGCCGCAGTTGCTTTAGATCTCGCTCGCGTCAGAAACTCCTGTCCGCTGCGATTCATCCTCCGCCCACGTTCGGCGGACAAGAGTGTCCGACGACGAGCAAAGTCAAAAGGCAACAGCAAAAGCAACTGCGACGGACAAGAGTGTCCGTCCCACACGGCCTAGAACTGCCAACCGAGAACTGCTACCATCGCCCAGAGTGGCCCTCGCCAAGAACAATCCCAACCTGAAAGACCGCATCGTCTCGGCCGCGCCGGTCGAGGACGATTCCTCGTTTGAGCTGAAGCTCCGTCCGCAGCGGCTGGGAGAGTTCATCGGCCAGGCCAAGGTCAAGGAGAACCTCGCGGTTGCCATCGAGGCGGCGCGGTCGCGCGGCGAGGCGCTTGACCATGTTCTGCTCTACGGGCCTCCCGGATTGGGGAAGACCACGTTGGCCAACATCATCGCCAACGAGCTGGGTGTGGCGTTTCAGCAGACCTCCGGGCCGACGCTCCAGATCAAAGGCGACCTGACCGCGGTGCTCACGAACATGCGCGACCGGCAGGTACTCTTCATCGACGAAGTCCATCGCCTGCAGGCGGCTCTCGAAGAAATCCTCTATTCCGCGCTCGAAGACTACAAGCTTGACATCATGATTGGCCAGGGGCCTTCCGCGCGCACCCACACCATGGACGTGAAGCCCTTCACGTTTATCGGGGCGACCACACGCGCTGGGCTGCTGTCGGCGCCCCTGCGCTCACGCTTTGGTCTGCTGCTGCGGTTGGAGTTTTACTCGAGTGAAGACTTGCGCATCATCGTGGAGCGCTCGGCGGATATCATGGGCGTGAGCATTGACCGTCCCGGCGCTCTGGAGATCGCGAGCCGCTCGCGCGGGACACCTCGAATCGCCAACCGCCTGTTACGGCGGGTCCGCGACTATGCCCAGGTCCGCGCCGGAGGCAATATCGATCAGCCCACCGCCCAGGCCGCGCTCTCCATGCTCGAAGTGGACCGGCACGGCTTCGACGAGATTGACCGCAAGCTGCTGTTGACCATCATCGAGAAATATCAAGGCGGTCCCGTGGGAGTGGGCACGCTCGCCGCCGTGCTGGCCGAGGAGCCCGATGCGATTGAGGAAATCTACGAGCCTTTCCTGATCCAGATCGGCTTCCTGAACCGCACTCCGCGGGGACGGATCGCGACCCAGCTTGCGTATGAACACTTCGGGATTACGCCCAATCGACGGCAGAGCTCGCTGTTCTGAGTAACCTCCAGACGGAATCTGGCAATCCAACGGCGGCGGACAGAGCCCGCCCTGAAGCGAAGCCGAAGGGAGTGTCCGCCCCACACCGGGTGCGCTGGAGGTAACCAAGCCGGTTCTCGAAAGTCACATAACAACACATAACAACGCACTGACAAATTGAATGTTCTGTTGTATGGTCTTCAGTTCAGCTGTCTGAGGGGGCAGCGAAGCACGCGAGGGTGTCTTGGTGTCCGAATCGCTTGGGTTTAGGTGCTTACTGTCCCTGGTAGTACTAGCGCTGTTTCTGCCCGCTGTCCCAGCGGCATTGCCTCAGGCGCCCCCTCCCGCCGCTAGTGAATCGCAGCGCCAATCCGAAGCGCCGGCCTCTGCCCCACAACGTCTCGCCGTCGATGCCAATCATGACGATAATCTCGTAATCCCCCGCCTGCCGCACGGTCCCGCACTGGAAAATTTTCTGACCATGAAGCCCGAGGGGGAAGCTGCCCTCGCCATGGCCAAGGTCACCCGTTTCCTTCAGAGGGAGCCCCATGACGGCGAACCCGTGACCGAGCCGACCGAGGTCTACCTCGGATACGACGACAAGAACCTCTACGCCGTGTTCATCTGTCATGATGACCCGGCGAAAATCCGGGGACACGAAACTCGGCGCGAGGACTTCGAGGGCGACGATGCGGTCGAGATCATGCTCGACACTTTCCACGACCGCCGCCGGGCGTACGTGTTTCAGGTGAACCCGAAGGGCGTGCAATTTGACGCCATCTGGACCGAAGCTTCCTACCAGGAGCAGGGCGGTAACTTCGACGTTTCGTTCGACACGCTCTGGTATTCGCGGGGGAAGATCACGTCGCAAGGCTACGTAGCCTGGATCGCGATCCCGTTCCGCAGCCTGCGCTTCCCGTCCGCCCAGGACCAGACCTGGGGCGTCGTTCTGTTGCGTGAGATCACGCGCGAAAACGAGAAGGCATTCTGGCCGCATATTTCGATCAACCAGGAAGGACGGCTGGGCCAGGCCGCAACCGCCCAGGGACTGAGCCGCATTTCTCCCGGTCGCAATATCCAGTTGATCCCGTATGGCCTTCTGAATTCGTTCCACAGTGTGGACGACCGCGGCCCCTTCGGAGACCCCGCTCGGGCCCGCTTTCAGAACCGCGACATCGGGGGGACATTCGGCCTCGACGGAAAAATGATCTTGAACGACAGCCTGGTTCTGGACGTGACCGCCAATCCGGACTTCAGTCAGGTGGAGTCCGACGAACCGCAGGTCACCGTCAACCAGCGCTACCGCGTGTACTTCCCGGAAAAGCGTCCGTTCTTTATCGAGAATGCGGACTTCTTCCGCACGCCCATCGATCTCTTCTTCACGCGAAACATTGTCGACCCCAGCGGCGGGATCCGGCTCACGGGCAAAGCGGGGCGGTATTCGCTCGGCATCCTCTCGAGCGACGATCGCGCTCTGGGGTTGAGCGTCCGCACCGACGATTCTCTCTTCAAAACGCGCGACTACTTCACCATTGCCCGTGTGTCCCGCGACATCTTCAGGCAGTCCAGCATCGGCGCGATCTATACCGATTGGGAATATCCGGCAGCCGATAGCTTCAACCGGGTTGGCGGCCTTGATGCACGGCTTAAGTTTTCGCCGAGCCTGAGTGCCACGCTCCAGGGCGTGGCGAGCTCCACCCGCAATTTCGGCAGCAACTCGACGGACCCTGCCTACAAAGCCACCTTGACCTATACCGGCCGGCACTTTTCTTCCAATAACACTTATAACGACATGAGCCCCGGTTTCTTCACTCAGCCTGGATTTGTGAATCGCGTGGACATCCGCGAATATAGGGGGGCCTCTATCTATCTGTTCCGTCCGAAACGCGGCCCCGTCGTGAGCTGGGGCCCGGAAGTTTTCGGGCACTGGACGTGGGACCATAACGGCCTGCGCCTAGACACGGATTATAACCCCTCTCTCAACATCAATCTGAAGCGGCAAACCCGAATTTACATCCTGCCCTACGAAGAATCCCGCGAGCGGCTCCGTCCCGGCAAGGATTACGCCGTGCCGGCAGGCGATCTGCCAGTGAACCTGGACTTCCACGAACACTCCAGCGGGATCAACATATCAAGCTCACCCATTTCCCAGCTCACCGTGGGCGGACAGTACTTCTGGGGAGATGTCGCCAACTTCGTTCCCGGCCGCGTGGCTCCGTTTAACAAGCCCTCCCTGGCGCGCTATGACTTCGCCAATGCAGTCGCGAGCATTCGCCCTTTCACGCAACTCAAGATCGACAATACCTATCTTTTCTTCCACCTGCGGACGCGGGAATCCAACGCCAATATCTTCAACAACCACATCATTCGGTCGAAATGGAACTGGCAGCTCAATCGCGAACTATCGCTGCGCGTGATCCTGCAGTACACCGCAACCCTGACCCAGAACCGACCGGGAGATCCGACCAACGCCTACCCCTTGACCTCCCTGCCCACTACGAAAAACTTCAATACCGATTTCCTGATCACCTACCTGGTGCATCCCGGGACCGCGTTGTACGTGGGTTACAACAGCAATCTGCAAAACCTCGATCCGGGGCTGGGGATCGACCCCACTCTGGGTGGGGTACGCCGCTCGGACCGCCTCATGAACGACGGCAGATTGTTCTTCGTGAAGGCGTCGTACCTGTTCCGGTTCTGACAGGCTGGGTTGCTCCCCCGGCCCCTAAAGGGGCCGTTGAGAAGAGGCTGTCGGCATCGCTGAAGCAGCGATGCCCTGATACAGTGCCGCGCTTCTTTCGATTCCTGTCGTGCTGACCGGAGGCCAGGTTTGACTTCTGCTCGGCGAATCTGCGTTAATCACCGTTCATCGTTTATTGCGTAGAGACGCGGCTAGCCGCGTCTCCGGAGGACGCATGCGCGAAGTGATTGCCACCGATCAAGCCCCGAAAGCCATCGGGCCGTACTCGCAGGCTATTCGGGCGGCGGGGCTTATCTTTACGTCGGGACAGGTTGCGCTTGATCCCGCCACACAGCAGGTGATCGCGGGCGACGCGGCCGCGCAGACGGACCGGGTGCTCAAGAACCTCGCCGCCGTGTTGCAGGCCGCTGGGAGCAGCCTGGACAAGGCTCTGCGTTGCACGGTGTTCCTCAAGAATATGGGGGACTTCGCAGCGATGAATGAAGTCTATGGACGCTATTTCGCGCTGGCTCCGCCGGCGCGCACCACGGTCGAGGCGGCCCGCCTGCCGAAGGATGTGCTGGTCGAGATTGATGTGATCGCGCTGGCGTAAATTCGATCGCAGAAGTAAAGGCTCAACGAATGGAAGGAATCATGAAAACATTTGTTCTCGCAGTTGCCATGTTCGGGCTGGCCATTCTCGCCTCGGCGCAGGCCGCTGGCACTCCCAAGAAAACTACTGCGCCCCAAAAGCCGGCGGCGCGTCCGGCTGCCGCCGGGCCGACGAAGGTCACGGGCGAGGGGACCAAGACTCCGAGCGGCTTGCAGTACTGGGACATCAAGGTCGGCACGGGGCCAGAGGCTCACAGCGGCCAGCACGTCAAGGTGGACTATACCGGCTGGCTCACCAACGGCAAGAAGTTTGACAGCTCGGTGGGCACGGGGCGTCCGTTTGAGTTCCTGATCGGCGCCGGGCAGGTCATCAAAGGCTGGGACGAGGGTGTCGCCGGCATGAAGGTCGGCGGCAAGCGGCAACTGCGGATTCCGGGGAATCTCGCTTATGGCGCGGCAGGTTATCCGGGGCTGATTCCGCCGGATGCCACTCTGATCTTCGACGTGGTGCTGCTGGGCGTGCGCTAGCTTTTTCGCTAACTATGCCTTGACGACTTTGCCGCTGCGCAGGCAGGACGTGCAGACGCGAATGCGCCTGGTGGAGGCTCCTACCTTGGCTTGCACGGGGCGCAGGTTGACGTTCCAGCGCCGTTTGGTCACGTTGTGGGCGTGGCTGACGTTGTTTCCGAACTGCGGCCCCTTGCCGCAGATATCACAGACTCGTGCCATAACTCCTGAATCCTCTAGGGCTTGATGCCGAAACCATGATTTTACAGGAAATCGGGTTGGTTCGCCAAGGCGGGGTCGGCGAACCAGCTCGGGCGTCAGGCCGCTTTCCCGGCAACCGGCTGGGCGCAGTGAGCGCAGCGGCGAGCGTCGATGGGGATCTCGCTCAGGCACTCGGGACACTTTTTAGTAGTGGGGTCGGCCGGCGCCTGGGCTTTGCGGGCGCGAGCGATCAGGGCGTTGATCGGCGTCACGACAAAGAAGTAGATGGCAGCCGCGACCAGGAGGAAGTTGACCAGGGCGGTGATGAAGACGCCGATCGGGAAGGTGGTCTCTCCGATCTTGAAGGCAATCGAAGTAAAGTCGGGCTTGCCTACCACCAGGGCGATCAGCGGCTCAATCAGCGATTTCACCAGGGCGGTCACGACTCCGCCAAAAGCGGCGCCGATGACCACGCCGACTGCCAAGTCGACTACGCTGCCGCGAAGGATGAATTGCTTGAAGCCAGAGAGCATGCGAGCCTCCAATGAATGGAATCGGCGCCAATGTAAACGGTGACTGGGAATTGGTCAAGAACGGATGCTGCACACCAGCGGGGGCGAGGCGCCCCCACGACAGCCGGCGAGGGCGCCGGCGCTACGCTCAGATCCGCATCGGCATCACGATGTAGCGGTACTTGTAATCGTCGCCCTCGGCGGGGCGGAACTGGCCGGCGGACTGCGCGTCTTTGAGCTCGAGTTTTACTTCGGCGGAACCAGCGGCTTTGATGAAGTCGATCAGGTATTGGGCGTTGAAGCCGATCGTCATGGGGTCGCCGGTGTAAGCGATTTCGATGGAATCTTCCGACTCGCCCGAGTCGGTTGAGGACGCTGAAAGTTTCAGTTCGTCTTTCTCCAGTCGCAGGCGCACGGCATGCGAGCGCTCGTCGGCAAATTGCGCGACGCGGGAGATGGCGGCGCCCAGCTCCTCGCCTGGTACTGAAATTGACTTGGTGATTTCCTTCGGCAGAACTGCCTCGTAGTTGGGGAATTGTCCGGTGAGTTGCCGGGAAGTCAGCAGGCGCTGCCCGACGCGGAAGTAGAGCGTGGACTCGTCTTTCGCGAAGTCGATGGTCTCGGCGTCGGTCGCGTCGAGCAGCGACTTCAGTTCGTCCATCGCTTTCTTTGGAACCAGCGTTTTCATCTCGCCGGAGACGCCTTCAAACTTTTCTCCTGAACGCTCGATGTGAGCCAAGCGGTGGCCATCGGTGGCGACCATGGTGATGGATTCCTGCTTCAGCACCATCAAGGCGCCATTCAGGGTGTAGCGCGACTCTTCGTGAGCGATGGCGAAGCCGGTTTTCGCGATCATGGAACGCAGCACTGCTGCCGGGATCTTTACAACGCCCGCTGCTGGAAACACTGGCAGGGTGGGGAAGTTCGAGCGTGCCATGCCAACCATCTTGGTATTGGAGCGGCCACAGCGGATGCTGACCCAGTGGTTCTCGAGCAGTTTGATGGTGATGTCGGCGTCGGGCAGCAGCTTTACGTAGTCGTATAGTTTGCGCGCGGGGATGGTGCAGGCGCCTTCTTTTTTTACTTTCGCATCGCAGGCGGTGCGCAGGCTCAGGTCGAGGTCGGTAGCGGTCAGTTGCAGTTTGTCTCCTGCTGCCTCGAACAGGTAGTTGGAGAGAATTGGAATTGTGGTCTTGCGCTCCACCACGCCCTGGGTTGCTGTCAACTCACGCAGCAGTTCGAATTTGCTGATCGTGATCTCCATGGTCGCCGTGGCCACGGCAGGGGCGACTTCAACCGGCATAATGGCTCTCCCAACTGCTACTTCTGTTACTTCCTTATATCAAAAGCATACACAAGAAAACCAGCAGTAACAGTAGGCGCTTCGGAGAAGTGGAAAACCGGTCTACGTCCTGCCGCTGCAATCAATTCCACATCCACCCTTTATGTGAAGAATCAACCCCGAGCGCGTTGGAGGTCACCGCAATACGAGGGCGATTCCTAAGTTTCCATCCCAGTCTGTCACAGCTTCCACAGTAGTTCCACTGCCCGAAGGTAGGAAGACTGGCCCGTAGAGTGGAAAAGCCTGCGGAAACCACGATTCACGCGCCCAACTGCTCAGTCAATTTATTGAGCAGCCTGTTTAAATCTTTATCGCCTTTGCGGACCTCTTCAATCTTGTCAACCGAATGCAGCACGGTAGTGTGATGCTTACCGCCAAACTGGCGTCCGATCTCGGGCAGAGAAGCCTCAGTCAGGTGCTTGGCCAGGTACATCGCAATCTGCCGCGGATACACGATCGAGCGCGAATTATTTTTGGCCTTGATCTCCACCAGGCGCAGGCCAAACTGCTCGGCTACAGCCTTCTGGATGGATTCAATCGTCACCCGGCGAGCCTGAGAGTCAATAAAATTCTTCAACACCTGCTGGGTGTAGGGCAGCGTAATCTCGGCACCGATCAGGGAGGAATGCGCGACCAGACGGATCAGGGCGCCCTCCAACTCGCGCACGTTGGACCGGATATTCGACGCGATGAACAACGCCACGTCGGTCGGCAGGGTGACTTTCTCCTGCTCGGCTTTCTTCTGCAAGATCGCGACCTTCGTTTCCAAGTCGGGAGGCTGAATATCGGCGATCAGACCCCACTCAAACCGGCTGCGCAAGCGATCCTCGACTTCGGCCAGCTCTTTTGGCGGACGGTCGCTGGCGATCACGATCTGCTTCATGGAGTCGTGCAGCGCGTTGAAGGTGTGGAAAAATTCCTCCTGGGTGCGTTCCTTCTGCGCCAGGAACTGGATGTCGTCAATGAGCAGAACGTCCACGTTGCGGAACTTGTCGCGGAAGCTGGTCATCTTGTCGTAGCGCAGCGAGTTGATCATCTCGTTGGTGAATTTCTCGCTGGAGACGTAGCAGATGGCCGCCTGAGGCGCCCGCATTTTGACTTCGTGCCCGATGGCCTGCATCAGGTGGGTCTTGCCCATGCCGACGCCGCCGTAGAGGAAGAGCGGGTTATAGGCCTTGGAAGGACGCTCCGCTACCGCCTGGCAAGCGGCGTGGGCAAACTGGTTCCCGCTGCCGATCACGAAAGCGTCGAAGGTATAGCGCGGATTGAGTTGGGCGGCGCTGTCCCAGTCGAAGCGGGCCTGGGAGTGGAATGTGGAGGTTGCCGCCGCCTGCGCCCCGGCAGTGGACATGGAAAGGCCGCCATTGTGCCGGATGGGTGTGTTCGAAGGATCGTCGTCGGCGGTGACGAATTTCACGTCCTGGTACTCGAGACCCAGGTTGTCGATCGCTTCCTGGATCAGGTCCGCATATTTGTCTCCCACGTGGCGGAACTCGGCGGTGGGAACGCGGACGAACAGCACTCCGTTGCTGGCATGGCTGTAGCGGGTGGGCTTCAACCAGGTGTCGTAGGAATGGCGGTTGACTTTCTTTTCCAGCGCATCGAGGATGCGCACCCACGGGTTCGGGATGATGGCAGAACTGGAAACGGACATTGTTTTAAGAAAAACGCGGGGCGCCGGTGAGGGCGCGTCCGGGAGAAATCCGATCCTGGCTATGAATTCTTGCTTTACCGCAGAGCAGCTTCTGCTTTCGCAGTTACCGGTTGCCTTGGCGAAATTCACAACGGAGACGAACGGCATACTAGCACAAAAATTTTTGTCGCGCCGGTGTCGCCGAGAAAAATCTTTTGCGCGAGCGCTTCATCGAACCGCGATTTTTTCTCGCTGTCAAGTGTCGAGAAAATAACTGCCGCGTAAAGAGTGCAACTCAGTTGCGTCCCTTCCGGGACTCGTTCCTTTCTACAGCTACCCAGCGCTCACGCGCTGGGCTAACGAATGGCGCCGCTCCGCGGCTGGACCTCGTTGTTTCCTACGGAATCGTGCGCCGGTCCGATGTTGCAGCTGTCTTATAGTTTCCGGGATAGACGACCACCGACCGCCGGCCGCCTTCGCCATCGCTCTCGGTGCGCAAATCTTTTTCCTCGCGCAGCGCCAGATGCACGATGCGGCGCTCGCGGGAGGACATGGGCGCGAAGCGGTAGGGCTCGCCCGTGTGGCGTACCTTCTCGGCCGCGGCGCGGGCCGCCAGCTGGAGCTCCTCAATGCGCAGCGAGCGAAAATTCTTGCAGTCGAACCAGATCTTCTCGTGTTCGTTGCCTTGCAGGCGAAGGATCTCCGTTCCCAGCAATTCGAAAGACCGCAGCAGCTCGCCGCTGCGTTCCAGCAGCAGCGCCGAGTCCGGCCCGGCGAACTCCACCAGGATTTCGGGATGCTCCCACTCGCGCTGCTGGGCGATGGGCGGATCGACCGTGATGCGGTATTTCAGCTTGAATCCGCCGTGCGTGATCACGGCCTGGAGGAATTCTGAGATTTTCTTTGCGGCGGCAACTTTGTCGGAAATTGGCATAAGCGTGCAGCTCTCAGCTTTCAGTCTGTTTTGCAATTGCTCTTTCGCCCCTGCGGGGCTCGGTCAATCTTCACTGCTTACCCACGGCTTACGCCGTGGGCTGTATTCTTGCGCCGCTTCGCGGCTGGCCGCGGACCGCGAGTGGCGGACGATGGTCGAGGGCTGACAGCCGAAAGCTGATGGCTGACAGCTCACTTGTCTTTCTTGCGCGCGCGCTTCTCCATCATCTCGCGCATTTCGCGGCCCAGCGCGGTGCGGTTCATGACCGCCTGCTGCACCAAGCCGATCAGGTTTCCCATCGACCAGTACAGGCAAAGCCCGGATGCCAAATTCAAGCTGATATACCCCAGCATCACCGGCATCATGATGTTCATCATCTTCTGTTGGGTCGGGTCCATGCCGGCTTGCGGCGTCAGGCGTTGCATGAAAAACATGGTGACCACAATGGCGATCGGCAGAATATAGTGCGGGTCCGGCGCCGACAGGTCGTGTACCCAGCCCCAGCCTGCATGGCGAAGATCAATGGCCACTCCCAGCATGCGGTAGTAGGCGAACAGGAACGGCATCTGGATCACTAGGGGCAGACATCCGCCTGCCGGGTTCACGCCTTCTTTCTTGTAGAGAGCCGAGACTTCCTGGTTCATCTCGGCTTTGCGCGGGTCGCGCAGGCTGTACTTCTTGTATTTTTCCTGGATGGCCTTGATCTGAGGCGCCACGCGCTGCATCTTCAGCATGGATTTCATTTGCGAGAGGCGGAGCGGCAGCAGGGCCAGGTTGATGATCAGCGTCTGAATGACGATCGCCCATCCCCAGTTGCGGACGACATGTTCGTGGGTCCACTTCAACCACAGAAACAGCGGCCGCGCGATCACTCCCAGCCAGCCGAAATCGACGATCGCCCGCAGGTCGGGTTCAGCACCCGTGAGACCCGGAACCTGCACCTTTTCGAGGTCCTCCAGCGCCTTCGGGCCCACATAGAGCCGGTTGGCGGTAGGGCCTTTCAAACTGCCGACCCCGGCGCCCAGGACTTCCACTTTGTCCAGTTGCTTGTTGTTCCGGTCGGACGCATCGTGGGGGATTTCAATGGTGTTCCGCAGCGTCACCAGGGCTGCGCTTTGCGAGTCCTGCGGAATGAAAACGGCGGCGAAGTACTGGTCCTCAATCCCCGCCCAGTGCAAGGGACCGGGCAACGTGGCGCCGCTGCCGATCTTCTTGACGGCCAGCCGTTCGACTTTGCTGTCGTACTGATAGGCGATCTGGCCGGCCGCGTACGCTGGGCCGTTCGTCTGGTCTCCGAAGCCCGCCGGCCACATCGGGAACGCCGTAACCACGGCACCCTTCAACTTCACTGAAGTCTGCGTCTCGACCACATAGCTGTGATCGAATTTGTAGGTCTTGTGGACAGTGACATCGCCGTCGGAGTACTCAAAGGTCACTTCGGCCGGGGCTCGGGAACTGGTGCTGCTGGCCACGTAAAGCGCCGAGTTCACCGTGCTGCGCAGGCTCTCGTCGTAGAGCCAAAGCGACAGTGGGTAGCCATACTTCTCCGCTGCCACGTTGTTGACCAGTTCCAGCGGATTGCCGTCAGGCCGGTCTTTATACTTTTTCAGAACCCAGGATTTGACTTGGCCGCCGCGATTGGTGAACACGATCCGGTAGAGGTCATTCTCGATGACCGTCTCGGATTCGCTGGAGGCCTGTTTGCTGGCCTGTGCCGCCGCTGCGCCCTTCGGAATCGAGGACCGAGTCGCCGTCGCCGCTGTTCCTGCGGCAGCAGGTGGTTGGGCCTGAGTCTGCTGGGTTTGCGGATTCTGGGGCTGAGAGGCTTCGGGCTTGGGCTCCGGTGGCTGGGGCCCGTACTTCTTCAGCAGCGGTTGGAACAGTATGATGGCCAGGAAGGTCAGCGCAAAGACCAGCAGCAGCCTGCGCTCGGTTCCGGGTTCTTGCTGAGGATTTTGAAATTCGGCCAAATCGTCGCTCGTCGTTAATCGTTGGTCGTTAGCACAGCACCGTGGTGGCGATGTTCGTGGTGAAGTGGATCGCGCACCGGGTCATATCCGCCTTTTACAAACGGATGACACCGCAAGAGGCGCCATGCCCCCATGAACCCGCCACGCAGCACTCCGAATCGCTCGACCGCCTCCAGCGCGTACTCGGAGCAGGTCGGCACATAGCGGCACGAGGGCGGAAACAGCGGGGATACCCACCGCTTGTAAGTCCGCAGAATCGAGAGTGCCAGCGTCTTCATTTCTCCGCCATCTTCCTGGCGATCACTTCGAATGCCCGGCTTACTTCCTCGAGCAGCGCCGGAAACTCAACCGCCAACACCGATTTCTTGGGATTGATCACCACATCCACCGGGCCCTTCAAAATCGAACGCCGCTGCCGGACCGCCTCTCGCAGCCGCCGCTTAATGCGATTGCGGTCGACCGCGCCTCCCAGAACGCGTCCGACGGTGAATCCGATGCGCGCCCCACCCTCCGCCTGCCGCAGATAGAACACGGTCATGTGAGAGGAAAAGTGACGGCGTCCCTGCTTGTAGACGCGCTCGAAGTCGGCGTGTTTCAGCAGCCGGGCCGCGCGGGGAAATGCCGCCCCTTCGCGTGCCGCGGGTTGCTCTACACGTTGCTCTGCACCCCGGTTCGGAGCGTCTGCGCTCACTCACTCACAATCCTGTACAAATGACGGGCTTTCTGCCCGCTTTACGGGGAAGACTACTCGCGGAAACCCGGCTTTACCGAGACGCGCTTGCGTCCCTTGGCCCGGCGGCGCGACAGCACCTTGGCTCCGCCCTTGGTCTTCATGCGGGTGCGGAACCCGTGCGTTTTCGAGCGCTTCCGCCGGTTGGGTTGAAATGTACGTTTCGGCATGAAAAATCCCTGCTCCTGACTGAATCAACTGCCTTGAGGCAAACGGAAAGTATAAATGACGGCAAGCACAGCGGGCAAACGCGGGAGCGGGTGATAAAGTGAAAAACTCGGAGTCCATCTCTGGCCGTGAATGCAAGGCCGCACTATCGTCTTTACGTTGATGAAGTGGGAAATCCCGACCTGGAAAGTTCAAACGACCCTAATCATCGCTTCCTCAGCCTCACGGGTGTGGTTCTGGAACTCAGCTACGTGGCGCAGGTGTTGCATAAACAAATGGAGGAGCTCAAGAGCAAGTTTTTTGGCGCCCATCCTGACGAACCAATCATTTTGCACAGGAAAGAAATGGTGAATGCTGCCGGGCCTTTTGTGTCGCTAAAAGAGCCAGCCCGCAAAGAGGAATTCGACGCCGAACTTCTCGATTTGCTCTCCGCTTGGAATTACATCGTCATCACCGTCTGTCTGGACAAGAAAGCGCACAAGGAAACGTACACCACCTGGCGCTACGACCCCTATCATTACTGCCTAGCTGTTTTACTTGAGAGATTCGTGTTTTTCCTAAATCGGAAAGAGGCTAGTGGCGACGTGATGGCGGAATCCCGCGGCGGGAAAGAGGACACTCGCCTGAAGCGGTCCTTTGCCCGGCTCTATGAAACAGGCACCCAATTCGTCGCCGCAGATCAGTTCCAGAAGGCGTTGACCAGCAGTCAGCTCAAGGTCAAGCCCAAAGCCAACAACATCTCGGGACTGCAAGTGGCTGATCTGCTGGCGCACCCTAGCCGGAACGAAGTCTTGAACGAACAAGGTCTTCTGAGTCGCGAAATAGCGCCATTCGCAAAACGTGTGATCGAGATCTTGCAAAGGAAATATGACCAGCAGGGAGGGAGAGTCTTTGGGAAGAAGTTCCTCTAAACAAAAAGGCCCTTTCGGGCCCCGATGGCATTCGCCATCCACCTCCGGATAACCGGATTGATCTAAGAATAGCGCTTGTTGGAGTGGCGAGACAAGGAGTTTGTTGACAAACGGTGAACCTCGACGACACTATCGTGGCTATCGCCACTCCGCCCGGACGTGGCGGCATCGGAATTGTCCGCCTTGCTGGCCCGGAGGCGCGGAGCATCACCGAACCGATGCTCAGACTGAGGCGCCCCCTGGAGTCTGGGCGGGCGATCTTTGGGGAACTGGTTGAACCTGAGATGGCGGGCCGCGGCTTCAGCCGCGCCGATCAGACAACCAATAAAGAAGGGGCTTTACAGAGTGCTGAAAGAGTCCCAACCCCGCCCTCCGGGACTAAAGCCCTCGATGAAAAGAATGCGCCTACCGCAGCGCTGAAGCGCTCCGCCACCCAAAATCAGACTTCTTCAGCAGACTGTTCACCCCCTGGAGTCGCAACGCGCATCGACGAAGTCGTCGTTACTTATTTTCAGAAGCCGCACTCCTACACCACCGACGACATCGTTGAAATTTCGGCCCACGGCTCGCCCGTCGTGTTGCGGCGTGTCGTCGAGCTTTGCCTCGCCCGCGGCGCACGGCTGGCCGAGCCGGGCGAATTCACCATGCGCGCCTTCCTCAACGGGCGGTTGGACCTGACCCAGGCCGAAGCCGTCCGTGACCTGATCGACTCGCAGACGCTCTTCCAGGCCAAGGTGGCTGCGCAGCAGCTCGAGGGGTCTCTCTCCAAGCGCCTGAAGCCGATCAAGCAGAAGCTGGTCGAACTGATCGCGCTGCTCGAAGCCGGCATCGACTTCGCGGAGGACGACGTCTCGATCGCTCCCGATGCCACGATCCTCGAACACATCGCCGAAGTCCGCCGCCCGCTCGAACAACTTGCCGCCAGCTTCACGTACGGGAAGCTCGTGCACGAGGGGCTGACTCTCGCCATAGTCGGCCGTCCTAACGTCGGCAAGTCGAGCCTGTTTAATCGTCTTGTAGAACGCGAGCGCGCCATCGTGACCGCGCAACCCGGCACGACGCGCGACCTGGTCAGCGAGACGGTCGCGATCGGTGGAATTCCTGTGCAACTGGTGGACACGGCCGGCATCCGGCGCGCGCTCGATGAAGCGGAGAGCATCGGCATCCGCAAATCCATGGAAGCGCTCGCCGACTCAGATCTGGTGCTGGTCGTCCTCGACGCGACGCAGCTAGTCTCTGACGAAGACCGCGAGTTGCTGCGGCAGGTGGAAGGCCGCGCCGCGATTGTGGCTGAGAACAAGTCTGACCTGGGGAGTTCTCAGTTCTCAGTTCCCGGTTCTCAGTTGGCGAGAGTTCGGACTTCCGCTTTTACCGGCGAAGGCATTCCGGAACTGCGTACGGAGATTCTGCGACACGTAGGCGGAGAGGCGGGCGCGCAGATCGAAAGCGGCTTCCTGACCAACGTGCGCCATCAGAAGCTGGTCAGCGACTCGCTGGCTGCGCTCGACGCCGCCAAGAATGCCGTTGCCGCCCGCGTTCCGCACGAAATGATGCTGCTCGACCTCTATAGCGCGCTGCGGCCGCTCGATGAAATCACCGGAGCGACCACGACGGATGACATCCTGAATCTTATTTTCGGGTCGTTTTGTATCGGAAAGTAGTCCGCAGAGTATTGAAACCAGTTCTAACCACAGAGGACACAGGGGCGACGATTGCCGTTTCCCTCTGTGTTCCTCCGTGCTCTCTGTGGTTAAAGTCTTTGCGTCTGCTCTGCGTCCTCTGCTGCTAAAGCTCGTCGCACCCTCTCCACTTCTTCCGCCATTGCGAACTTCAACTTCTCGATCCCCTCGCCGGTCACGGCTGAAATGGGATAGAGCTTCAGCTTCTTGCGCGTGGACCATTGCTTTAGCTTCTTGAGCTTCGCGGGGTTGGCTACGTCGATTTTCGAAGCCACCATAATCATCGGCTTCTTTTCGAGTCCCGCGCCGAAGCTCGACAACTCACCGAGGATCACCTCGACATCCTTTACCACATCAGGACGTCCGCTCGCGTCCGACACGTCCACCAGATGGACCAGCAGGCGGGTGCGTTCGATGTGCCGCAGAAACTGTGTCCCCAGTCCCGCGCCGGTGTGGGCGCCTTCGATCAGGCCAGGGATATCGGCCACCACGAAGCTGATCTGCTCTTTCGCATCGCCCGCGGCGACCACGCCCAGGTTTGGCTCGAGCGTCGTGAAGGGATAGTCGGCAATCTTCGGGCGCGCCGCCGAGATTCGCGAGATCAGAGTGGACTTGCCCGCGTTCGGATATCCCACCAATCCCACGTCCGCGAGTAATTTCAACTCCAGCCGAAAGTTGCGCTCTTCTCCGGGACGGCCGTCTTCATGCTCCCGCGGGGCCTGATGCGTGGAAGTCGCAAACTGCGCGTTGCCGCGTCCGCCGCGTCCGCCGCGGCAGATCACGATGCGGTCGTCGGCGTGCGCGAAGTCGTGAACTATCTCGCCAGTGTCTTCGTCGTACACGATCGTCCCGACCGGAACTTTCAGGACAATGCCCTCGCCGTCGCGGCCGGTTTTTTTGGCGCCTTCGCCGTGGCGTCCACGCTCGGCTTTGTATTCTGGATTGAAGCGGAAATGGACCAGCGTGTTGTGCCGCTCGCTGGACTCCATCCAGACGTCGCCGCCCTTGCCGCCGTCGCCGCCGGACGGGCCGCCGCGCGGGATGAATTTCTCCCGCCGGAAGGCCATGCAGCCGTTGCCGCCGTCGCCTGCTTTGACCCGGATTTTGGCTTCGTCGATGAACATCAGTGGTTCGTGATTGGTGGTTGGTGGTTCGTGAACCCGCTGCCCGAAAAAGAGAATAGCCCCTTGGCGAAAGGGGCTATGGTTGCCGCCTCGTGCCCGCGGCGACTGCTAGTTCTTGGCTACTTCGGCCGGCTCGATCATGACGAACTTTCCCATCGAGCCTTTGTTGAGAAACTTGATACGCCCGGTGATCTTGGCGAACAAGGTGTCGTCCTTGCCGCGTCCGACGTTCAGCCCGGGCTTTACGCGCGTGCCGCGCTGGCGAACGATGATGGTGCCGCCGGGCACCAACTGTCCGCCGAATGCTTTGAAGCCAAGCCGCTGCGCGTTCGAGTCGCGCCCGTTTCGTGATGTTCCCTGCCCTTTTTTATGCGCCATAAATCAGTTCTCAGTAGCCGGTTGCCATAAAACAGTTGTCAGTAGCCAGTAGCCAGTTGCCAGTAAATCCAACCCAAATCGCTTGTCATCCTGAGCGAAGCGAAGGACCTGCTCTCTGCTACTTCTTCTTCGTCGTCTTCTTCGCGACGGTTTTCTTAGCCGCCTTCTTCTTCGCCGGTTTCGCGGACGTTTTCACTTCCGCGCCTTCGGCAGCCGCCTTTTTCGCTTTCGGTGCTTTCTTCGGCAGATCGGGAGCCTTGAACGACTGCCCGTCGAAGGCGATCTCGGTGATTCGGACGGCGGTGAAGTCCTGCCGGTGTCCGCGCAGCTTCTTGTACTGCTTCTTGCGCTTGTAGTGGAAGACGAGGATTTTGTTGCCGCGTCCTTGCTCGACGACCTCGCCGGTTACGCGCGCTTCCGCTCCGGGACGCACCACGCTGCCCGCCTCGGAGGAAACCGCCAGCACGTCGGCAAATTCCACCCGGCCATCGGTGCCGTTGACCTTCTCGACCCGGACCACGTCTCCCGGAGCCACCTTGTACTGCTTACCACCTGCGCGGATCACCGCGTACATAACTCTCCTCCACGACTCGCGTCGGGGGCTGACGTCCTTGAAGCTACCCTAAGGACCCCGCCCGGCGGAGCGAAGCTCCGCAAGTCTCAAACTTGTGCTTGCTGTTTTTCCGCTGCGGCTTCTGACCGGAAACGCGGCGCGGCCCCAGAACGGGCCCACATCTACAGGCAAACCCAACTAGTTTATCGTGCGCTGTGGAAATCGGTCAAACCGAGGCAGCTGTAGCGACCTGTAGCGCCGGCATCTTGCCGTCTGTCGCGAGGGCCTCCTGCCCTCGCAGGTGGGGGGACGCCCCCACGACAGCCGCCGGGACGGCGGCGCTACAGCGGTGCGAGATCGCTACTTTGCGGTCTGCTCAGTGGCGGCAGGGGTTTTTGCTACCACCTGCTCCTGCTCGACGGGCTGGATCTTCACGCTCGCCAGGATTCTCTCCAGCTTGGCGAAGACCCCGTCGCGGTTGACGGGCGCAATGCCCTCTTCCGTGCCGTATCCGGCGGTGCCGAGTCCGAGCACGAATTCGTAGCACGCGCCACTTTCATAGCGATGGTAGTACTGGGTCTCGCCCTGCTTCATGGCGTCAGCGGAGAAGTCGGAGGTCTTCTCCATATCCACGGAGCCGACCTGCACTTTTTCCGCGTCCACAGGCTCGCCGTCGGGATTGCGCGTGTCGAGGAAGGCGAACTGTGAGCACTCCTGCTCCGAGAGGCTCCGGTTCACATTCACGTTGAAGAACGCAGTGGTGAAGTCCGTGCCGGGATACGAAGCGGCCGGCAACGCGACCGTCGCGACCGCAGTTCCTCCGGGTTGCACGAAGTTCATGGGCACCGGGCCGAGACCGTCAATTGCTGGCTGGATATTGTCGCCCGAGGCAAGTTCGTACTTCCGCGGATAACGGAACGAGACGCCGGTCTTCGGATCGCTGTAGGTCACAATCGCGGCCGGCCGCTTCTTGTGCGTCTTCTTCTTCGCGACGGGCGCGGGAGCAGCCGGCGGCGCGGGGGCTGCCGCGGGAGTTGAAGTTTGCGTTTCCGGGCTCGAAATGCCGACCAGCGCCGGCTTGGGCGCCTGTTTCGAGCACGCGGCGAGCGCAATCAAGATCCCGAGGATCACGAACCCGGCGATCATCGCGATCTTCTGCTGGCGCGACCAGGACGAGAGCGTCGCGCCGGAATAGTTGCTGTTGGTCTTGTGGGGGAATTGCTGAAAGTTTGCCATATTCGCCTCCGCTGCTGACGCAGTCGCAGAGAACAGTGGCAAGGCTTCAACCATTTGTGAAAGCAATGATTCTTCGAGACTTGCGGTCAGCACATTGCATTACTGACGTGGCTGCCCGAACACGCTGTGTTCGGCAACGCACGGGCGCACTTAGTCTTCACCACTGTATTGAGAGAGCGGCCCCGCTGCTCCACCAGATCGACCTCGCACAGACCACTAACTACTGCCTTCCAGCTTTTTCACCACCACCTCATTCACCAACTGCGGATTCGCCTGTCCCTTCGAGGCTTTCATCACTTGCCCAACGAAAAACCCAAGCATGGTTTTCTTCCCCGCGCGGTACTGTTCCACCTGCTTGGGATTGGCCGCGATCACCTCATCGGCCAGTTTCTCCAGCGCCGACGTGTCGTGCGACTGCTGCGGACGTCCCTCTTCGTCATACACGGCGGGGAAATCTTTGTTGCGCTCGAAGCTGAGGTCGTAGAGGTCTTTGAGCATCTTGCCGGAGATGGCGCCCGACTCGACCAGATCGGCCGACGCCGCGACCCCTGCCATCGAGACCGGCGACTGTTCAAGTTCCAAACCCTTGGCCTTCAGCCTCCCAAGCAGTTCGCTCTGCACCAGGTTGGCGACGCGCTTGGGATTCTTCGCGGCCTGCGCCGCTGATTCAAACTGATCGGCCATCGCACGGGTGCGAGTCAGGGTCTGGGCGTCGCCGGCGGTGATGCCGTATTCCTTTCTCATGCGCTCGCGGCGCGCTTCAGGAAGCTCGGGCAAGCCGGCACGAATCTGCTCCTGCCACCTTTCGTCCACCACCAGCGGAAGCAGGTCGGGCTCCGGGAAATAGCGGTAGTCGTGTGCCTGCTCTTTGGAGCGCATGCCGTAGGTTCGGCCTTCGTTGGCGTTGTAAAGACGCGTTTCCTGCGTGATCTTTCCGCCGGACTCAATCACGCTCACGTGCCGCTCGATCTCGTACTCCAGCGCCTGCTTGATGAAGCGGAACGAGTTGACATTCTTGACTTCGGTTTTGGTGCCGAACTCTTTCTGTCCGCGAGGGCGCACGCTGATGTTGGCGTCGCAGCGCAGCGAGCCTTCCTCCATATTGCAGTCGCTGACACCGGTGTACAGAATGATCTCTTTCAGGCGCGTCAGGTATTCGTAGGCTTCATCGGGCGATCTCATGTCGGGCTCGCTGACAATCTCAGCTAGCGGCACTCCCGTGCGGTTGAGATCGATCGCAGTCTTCTCGGCGGCGTCGGGAAAACCCTCATGCAGGCTCTTGCCTGCGTCTTCTTCCAGATGAAGCCGCGTGATGCCGATTTTCTTGGTACCGCCGCTCATGGGAATCTCGATGGATCCGAACTCCGCCAGCGGCTTGTCATACTGCGAGATCTGGTAGCCCTTGGGCAGGTCGGGATAAAAGTAGTTCTTGCGCGCGAAAATCGAAGTCTCATTGATGCGGCAGCCGAGTGCCATCGCGGCCAGCGTGGCGAACTCCACCGCCTTCCGATTCAGGACCGGCAACGCTCCCGGCATTCCGAGACAGACCGGGCAAACGTTCGTATTGGGAGGATCGCCGAAACGAGTCGAGCAGGAACAAAAAATCTTCGAGGCGGTCAGCAGCTGGACGTGAACTTCAAGCCCGATGACAGGCTCGTACTTCGCGAGAACCTCCTCGGAAATGGCTGGAGTGGTCGCCATATCGGGATTATAGACGCGCAGCTGAAGGGTTCGACTGCCGAAGCCCCTGCCGGTAGTGGGCCACTTTGCGAACTTTGCGGATACTTCGCGGCCTTCGCGGTTAAGAGCTTCTAACCGCAAAGATCGCAAAGGAACGCGCAAAGGGCGCGAAGACGTATTGCGTCCAATAATTTCTGTTCAACTCAGTGAACTCAGACTGACCCACTACCCCTGCCTTACGGCTTCTTCGCTTCCGGCGCGCTCAGATATTTCTCCATCGGAATTTCAAAATACATCAGTTCGTTGCCGCCTGAATCGCGGACTCCGGTCACATAGAAATTCGCCCCGGCTAACGGCGTCGAAATGTCGGAAACGTCGAAGAACAAGAACCCGGACGCGGTCGAGTGCGGCTCCACCGACCGCGCGCCGAACTGCGCCTGGCTGATTTCGTCCATGGTCTGGCGGCTGACCGCGCCTTTCACTTTCTTGCTTCCCGGCAGCGGAATCGGCAACTGCACGCCCGGGCGGTCGTTGCGCGAAGGATGCGACAATCGGCGCAAAAGGTCGTCGGTGCTGGCAGGCAAGAGCTTGGTGCGGTTCACGGTAATCAGCTGCGCCTTCATTCCGCTCAGCGCGACGGGCTCGTCGCCGTCATTGGTCACGATGAAAAAAACCGGCAGGTAGCCGTAGCCGCTGTAGTTGGTGCTGAAGATCTGGGCCTTGTCCGCCATGTCGTAGGGATCGACGGCGATGGCGATTTTCTCAGTGGGATGCTCGTCGTGCGCGGGGTAATTGCGGGCCGCTTGCGCGGTTGGCATGACAAAGTCTTTGCCCGCCATTGCCCCCAGGCAGGAGAGTAAAACGAATGCGACGACTCCCGGGATGACCTTGGCTCCCGGAAACTGCACACACGGTGATCTACCCATAGCTGAATTATAGGATGCGCCCGGCAAGCAAAACCGCTGTTCCGTCCATTTAGAATGTGACTTCTCCAAATGTATGCGCTCTACAGTGCGCTGCTGAGTCTCTTCCTTCTGTTGACGCTGCCCTACTGGCTGCTGCAAATGATGCGGCACGGGAAATACCGGGCCGGACTGCGCCAGCGACTGGGCGGCGTCCCGCCCAACCTGGCGGCCCAACCGGGGAAACCCACCATCTGGGTCCATGCCGTCTCGGTCGGAGAAGTTGTCGCTTCGAGCGCGGTAGTTGAGGCACTGCAACGGGAATTCCCCGGCCACCGCGTCGTGGTCTCCACCACCACCGATACCGGGCAAAAACTCGCCGCCCACCGCTTTGGCGCGGCGAACGCCTTCTACTTCCCTCTGGACTTTGCCTTCGCCATCCGTCCTTACCTCGCGGCCCTGCGGCCGGAACTGGTGGTGGTGGCGGAAACGGAGTTCTGGCCGAATTTCCTCGCGCTCGCCAAACGCAGCGGCGCACGCGTTGCCGTCATTAACTGCCGGATCTCCGATCGTTCGCTCCCCGGCTACTTGCGTTTTCGGTTCTGGCTGCCGAAGGTACTCGACAACGTGGATCTATTCCTCGCCCAGACCGACGAAGATCGCCGGCGGCTGATCGAAATTGGCGCGCCCGAGCCGCGCGTATCAGTGGCAGGCAACCTGAAGTTCGATGTAGCGCCGCCGACACCGCCCGCCATTGTGGCAAGCCTCCGCGAGAGCCTGAGCCAGTCGGAAGCGGAACCGGTGCTGGTCTGCGGCAGCACGCTCGAAGATGAAGAAGGATCGCTGCTCTCCGCGTTTCGCAATATCCTGGCGAATGATCCGAAAGCGGTGATGATCCTGGCGCCACGCCATCCCGAACGCTTCGCCGAGGTCGCGGAACTCGTGGAGAGGCTCGGCTTCCGGATGTGGCGGCGGTCGCTGTGGGGCGGAGAATCCCTGGCTGGCGGCGTGTTGCTCGTGGATAGCATCGGCGAACTGTCTGCGCTGTATTCTCTTGCTACGGTGGCCTTCGTCGGTGGAAGCCTGGTCCCGCGCGGCGGACACAATATTCTTGAGCCTGCGCTCTACGGCGTTCCGGTGGTCACCGGCAACCACTATGAGAACTTTCGCGATATCGTGAACTACTTCCGCGGACGGAACGCTGTGCGCGTGGTCGGTGTGGCGGAACTGCCACTGGTCTTCATGGAACTGATCGACAGTCGAGAAGCGCGCGAGACCCTGGGCCGCAATGCGCTGGCAGCGCTCGAATCCCAGCGCGGCGCAACTGCCAGGACCGTGGACGCCCTGGTGCGTTTGATGGGCAAGGGTTCCGCATGAATCCGCTAACCGGACTCTACGGTGCAGGCATTGCCTTGCGGAACACGCTCTTCGACCGCGGAGTGCTTCCCGCGCTGCGGTTGGAGCGGCCTGTCGTCAGCGTAGGCAATCTGTCGGCGGGTGGTTCGGGCAAAACGCCTTTTGTGATTGCGCTCGGTGAGTTGCTGAAGGAACGCGGCATTCGTTTCGACGTCCTCTCCCGTGGCTACCGTCGCAAGACTCGCGGTGTGCGGGTGGTTGATCCTAACGGAAGCGCGTCCGATTTCGGCGATGAGCCGCTGCTGATCGCGCGGAAGCTGGGCGTGCCGGTCGTCGTCGGCGAAAGCCGTTACGAAGCAGGACAACTTGCCGAGCGGAAGTTTCCAACGCAACTGCATCTGCTGGACGACGGTTTCCAGCACCGTTCACTCGCCCGAGACTTCGACATCGTGCTCATGGCGCCGGGTGATTTCGAAGATCGCCTGCTACCCTCCGGACGCCTGCGCGAGCCGATCTCTTCGCTCCGACGCGCGGATGCGATCGTGTTGCAGCAGGGTCTCGCAGCCGAGCATTCGGGGCTACACGAAAAGCCCATCTGGCGGATGACGCGGGAGATACATATCACCGGCAGCGATCTCACGAGTTTCTTCCGTGAGGGCACGGCTTCAGCCGTGCCGCAAGCGCCCGCCCAGAGTGCGGGCTTTAGCCTCGGGGCACCAGCGTCCCCGGTCGTGTTTTGTGGGCTCGCTCGGCCGGAGCAGTTTTTCGCCCAGGTGCGCGCGGCTGGCGTGACCCCGACCGCCCAGGTCATCTTTCGCGACCACCACGCTTACGACAAGGGTGACATTCAGCGCCTGCTTACGATGCGGCGCGAACGCGGCGCCGGCGGTTTCCTGACCACCGAAAAGGACTTCATCAATCTCGGACCACTGCGAGCCGACCTCGAACCCTTCGCGGTCGCCGCACTGAAACTCACCCTCGACCGTCCCGCCGAGCTTGTGGATACAATTCTGGCGAGAATTGGGGAACGAAAGCCGCGCTCGTGAGAAAATCTTAGGTTCCGTCATGGCCAAGCACGTTAAAGAAAACGACCGCCTGCGCAAGATCGTAGAGGCGTTTCCCAAGACCACCGTCACCGTCCTGGGCGATCTGGTCGCCGACGAGTTCGTCTTCGGCGAAATCTCGCGCGTCTCGCGGGAAGCGCCGGTGCTGATCCTGAAGCACCGCGATCGCAAAGTGGTGCCCGGCGGTGGCGCCAATGCCATCTACAACCTTGCCGACCTCGGCGTAAACGTCCTGCCCGTCGGCGTGGTGGGCGACGACGAACCGGGCAGACTCCTGCTTCGCGCCTTCCGCCACCGGCGCATCCCGGTCAGCGGCGTTCTCAAGGACAAGAGCTACACCACGGTCACTAAGACGCGTATCCTCGCCGGGTTTGCCCATACCGCCGGGCAGCAGGTCGTTCGTCTGGACCGGGAACCGTCGGAGGGGCCGAATTCCCACCTGCGTCGCGAACTCGTACTCGCCACCCGCGAATATGCCCGCGCCTCGGACGCGTTGCTGGTTTCCGATTACGGCTACGGCGCAGCGACTCCGGCTCTGCTCACGGCCGTCCGCGAAAAACGCGGGATCGACAAGGTGCCCGTCACGCTCGACTCGCGGCACCGGATGCTACAGTTCTCCGGCATTACCGCGGCGACGCCGAACGAAGCGGAAGTGGAAGAAATACTCGGCATTCGTATTGGCAACGATTGGAACCGGCTGGTCGCCGCGGGGGAGCAGATCGTCGGCGAAATGAAACTGGAATCGCTGCTCATCACTCGCGGCAAGGATGGCATGGTCGCTTTCCCGCGCCGCCACCGGGCGATCGACATTCCCATCTTCGGCAGCGATGAAGTCGCCGACGTAACCGGCGCGGGCGACACCGTGATCGCAACCTTCACCGCTGCCCTAGCGGCGGGCGCCGACACCGAGGAGGCCGCGCACCTCGCCAACTATGCTGGCGGTATCGTAGTCATGAAGCGCGGAACCGCTACCGTCAGCCAGCAGGAACTGCTTCAGGCGCTCGACCAGGCAGCGCCCGTGACTCGACCGCATTGAGCGCATCCGTCCATCAAAAGATTCTTTCGCGCGACCAACTCAGGGAACGTGTGGCCGAATGGCGGCGCGCCGGCGCCCGCGTTACGCTCGCCAACGGATGCTTCGATCTGCTGCATGTCGGGCATGTGCGCTACCTGCATGCTGCTCGCGAACTGGGCGGGAAGCTCGTGGTGGCGGTCAACTCCGACGCGTCTGTTCGAACGCTGAAGGGCGCGGGGCGTCCCCTGATGCCGGCCGAAGAGCGCGCGGAAATTCTCTCCGCCCTCACCGACGTAGACGCGGTTGTGATCTTCCCCGAGAGCGACGTGCGAGCCATCATCCGCGAAATCCGTCCCGACTTCCACGCCAAGGGCACCGACTACACCGCTGAGAGCGTCCCCGAACGTGCCGAAGTGGAGGCTTGTGGCGGGCGCGTGGCGATCGTGGGCGATCCCAAAGATCATTCGGCCACCGAGATTATCCGCTCGCGGCTCACGCCGCGGAGTACGTGAGGCAGGATGGCTGCCGACACCCCTCCTCCCGCCGAACTGCCAGGCTTCGAACGCCTGCTGGTGGTGCGCCTCAGCGCGATGGGAGACATCATCCATACATTGCCCGCGGTAGCCGCGCTGCGCGAAGCCTTTCCCCACGCCACCCTCGGATGGCTCGTCGAAGAGCGCTGGGCGGAATTGCTGTGCACGCTGCGCTACCCACGTTCGGGGCGGCGCTCCCCGCAGCGGCCGCTCGTGGACCGAGTCCATACCGTTAACACGGCAGCCTGGCGGCGCTCGCTGTTCTCCTTCAATACCTGGCAGCAAATGGCGGTCGGCCTGAGTGAAGTGCGCGGCATCGGGTACGACGCAGCGGTGGACTTCCAGGGAGCGGTGCGCACTGCGCTTCTGGCGCGCTGGTCGGGCGCCGGAGTGGTGTACGGCGACATCCAGCCTCGCGAGAACGCCGCCAGCATGTGGTACACGCGCCAGGTCATGACCGCGGGGACCCACGTTGTTCAACAGGCTCTTTCGATGGCGCAAGCCGTGATTCAGCGCTCTTCGCCTGTGCCCGCGCCCAAAGTCGAGTTTCCCGTGGATCCGGATGCGGAGAACAGAATCACCGCTCTGGACGGGGATGCGCGCGATTTCGCGATTCTTAACCCCGGCGCCGGCTGGGGGGCCAAGCAATGGCCCGCCGAACGCTACGGACTGGTTGCGAGCGAACTGGCGAAAGATGGATTGCGATCGCTGATCAACTACGGCCCGGGAGAAGAAGAACTGGCCGGGGCTGTGGAAACCGCGAGCGCAGGAGCGGCACGAAAAATATCCTGTTCCGTCTCCGAGTTGATCGCGCTCACGCGCCGCGCCCGCTTGTTCATTGGCGGCGACACCGGGCCCATGCATCTGGCCGCCGCGCTACAAATCCCGGTCGTCGGGATCTTCGGCCCGACCAATCCCGCGCGCAACGGCCCTTTCGGCACGTCCTCGATGGTGCTGCGGAGCGCCACCAGCCTGACGAGTCACGCCCGCCACCGTGAGCCGGAGAAAGGCCTGCTGGAGATTACCCCCGAAGAAGTCATCTCGGCCGCGCGGAAGCTCTTGGGGAGCAGCCATGCGTGAACCATTGCCATCCGAGCCACAACCCGCGATCGTGACCTGGTCCCGCGTGGCCCGGCGCATCCGCGTGCCGCTGAGCTTTGCCTTCGCCGTTGCCTATGTCTGGTTAGCCCGTCCAACGCGGACCTCGCTGCTGGCGGGCGCTCTGCTGCTGGCGCCCGGCTTAATCCTGCGCGCACTCGCTTCCGGTCACGTACAAAAAGACAGACAACTTACTACCAGCGGACCCTATGCCTACACGCGCAACCCGCTCTATCTCGGCTCGCTGATCCTGGCCGCCGGATTCGTTATCGCCGCCCGCAGTTGGTGGATCCTCGGACTCCTCGTCCTGATGTTTGTTGCAATCTATGTTCCCGTGATCGCCGGCGAAGAGCGTTACCTGCGCCAGACATTTCCAGACTATGAAGACTACGCCCGTCACGTGCCCCGCTTCGGGCTGCGCCTTACGCCGTTCGGCAGCCAGCGCGGCGCGTTCTCCTCAGCCCGCTATTGGAAACACCGGGAATACAACGCGGTCCTGGGATGCCTCGTCGTGCTCGCAGTCCTGGTTGTGAAGTTAGTCTTGTGGCCGGCAACCTAGCCCATGTTTCTTCCTAGACACTCTGCTGGACAACGGCGAGGGCTTCCGCCTGAATACCGGGATCGTCGCCGAAACCGGCCAGCCAGCGCACTTCGGGCTCCCGGCGGAACCAGGTCATCTGGCGCTTGGCGTAGTTGCGATGCGCCTGCTGGGCCGCTTCCAGCGCTACTTCCCGGTCGATCTCGCCGCGCAGCACTTGCAGCGCCTGCCGGTAGCCGAGCGACGTCAGTGGCCGCGCCGCATCGCCATATTTCTTCCGTAGCTGTTCAGTCTCGGCGATCAGCCCTTGCTCAAACATCTTCGCCGCGCGCTGATTGATGCGCAAGTAGAGTGCTTCCCGCTCTGGATTGAGCCCGAGACGCAGAAAGCGGAAGCCACGCAAAGGCTCGCGGCCTTCCTGCCAAAGCTCGGTCATGGGCCGGCGCGAGGCCAGGCACACCTCAATGGCGCGGATCACCTTGGGCACATCATTCGCGTGAATGCGCTCCGCGGCGGAAGAATCGAGCCGGCGCAGAATGCGATGCAGCCGTTCCGGACCACCCACCTCGGCGCGCCGGCGCAGGTTGTTACGCAAATCTTCCGAGCGCTGCGGGCCGGCGAACAGTCCTTCGAGCAAGGCGCGCAGATAGAGTCCAGTGCCTCCGCTGACGATGGGCAAGCGCCCCCGCCCCGTGATCTCGCGTAGAACCTGCCGCGCCTGGCGCGCATACTCTCCCGCGGTGACGTTAGCGGTGGGATCGACAAAATCGAGCAGGTGATGCGGGACCTCGGCACGCTCCGCGGCGCTCGGCTTGGCGGTGCCAATTTCAAAATCGCGGTACATCGCGACCGAATCGCAGTTAACGATTTCACCACCGAAGCGGCCGGCAATCGCCAGCGCCAGCGCAGTTTTCCCGCTCGCCGTGGGGCCGAGCGCCACCACCAGCAGGGGCTCCCGAGGCGGCAACGTTAGCGCATGCTCCAATTGATGTACGACCAGTAACGGGCGAGCGTCAGAATCAGCAGCAAAATCCCAATCAGAAGCAAGCCAGTGGCTTCAGCAGCGTAGGCATGATGGCGATGCCGGTGCTTATCCTCAGACACGGGCTTGGGGGCGGGGGTGGCCACGCCGTTATTGTATCCCCTTCCCGTGCGATCCCAGGACGCGTCGGCAGCGACGAAAATCATCGTTCCTCCGGTGTAAACTAACGGGCGCAAAGTCATGCCGATGCCACCCTCCAGCAGCGAAGCCGGGCCTCTGCGGTTTGGCGTTTTTGAGGTGGATCGGGCGGCCGGGGAACTGCGCAAGAACGGCGTTCGCTTGCGCTTGCAGGAGCAGCCCTTTCAAGTCCTCGCCGCTCTGCTGGAAAACGCCGGCCGCGTGGTCACGCGCGAAGACCTGCGCCAAAAGATCTGGCCCGCCGACACCTTCGTAGATTTCGATCACAGCCTGAATACCGCCGTGAACAAGATTCGCGAGGCGCTAGGCGACTCCGCCTCCAGCCCGCGTTTCGTCGAAACTCTGGCCCGCCGCGGATACCGCTTCATCGCGCCGGTGAATGGCGTGGAAGCCCTCACCGCGAAATTTCCCAACGTAACGGCCAGCGACTCGGCGGCCGGGACCGGAATCGCGCTCCACCCCGATCTGCACGTTCCCATTCCTCGTCGCAGCCTGGTGCGCGCTTTGTTCGCCCTGATCCAGGTGATGTATCTCGCTTTTTACGTGAACGCGCTCCACCACCTCAGCGGCGTGGATCGTGTGGCCAGCGGCTCGCTGCCGGATTGGGGCGCTCGCCTGATCGTGATCGCCGTACTGGTGACGGGCGCGACCGGCATCCCGCTGCGGTTGTATCTGCTGTCGGCGATCGCCTTCGATTTCCGCAAACTGGGAGAAACCTTCCGCCGGTTGTTTCCCTTCGTGCTCATCCTGGATCAGCTCTGGGCAGTGGCTCCGTTTCTGCTTTTGCCGCAGATCGGAATCGGACTCGCTTTCGCCGCCACCGCGGCTTTGCTGTATGTACCCTTCTCGGAGAGAACGCTGGTGCGCATGGGGTATCCGGTGGGGAGCTGAGAAATAACGGGGCGGAAAATAGGCTTGCCTTTCCGCCCCGCTCACGAGAGTGAGTCCTAGCACCGACTCTATGGGGTAGTGGTAAGGATCAAAATCGGCGCTTTGCAATTAGCCGGGCGTGTGCCGAAGAGGTAGAGAGCGGCCATCGCGCGATGCGCGAGGGCTTTTGGGACACCCCAGGTGAGAACCTTATAGCCAGGTGTGGTTTCTATCAAACCTGCGCTCGCCACCGGCGTGTCTGTGAGGCGTCCTTCCAGCAAGGCCGCCAATCGTTCCAGCGGGGGCGCTGCCGCTTCTGCTTTGGTGGCGCGAGACTTCTGTGGATCTTTGTCGCGGCATCCACTGGCGCTCTCCGGAAAATCCACATACAGAGTGATGTTCAGCAGCTTGGTCAGATCGCGGAATGCTTCCCGTGAGTGCGTTGAACAATTGTCGAGAGGAAGGTCACCAATGGCCGGGTCGATGAGAAAAGTGATGGTCGGAGTGTCCACCTGAAGGAGCAGCGGGTTGAAAGTGCCGCTATCCGGTGTGCCTGCCAGGGAGAATCCCGCGAGGCTGCTGACGCCATAGCGCAGCGATGCGGACGTGACGTAATCTTTTTCTGTCGAGGGATCCGGTGGATAACTGGCGCCTACGCGGCTCCGGTATCGGATCGCGGCCGCGTATGCTTCGGGCTTGGGAAGGCGGATGACGTACCTTTCCGACTTCGCACCGAGGGCATGGTCCAGGCTTTTAGCGTCGATCTGGGCCTGCGCAAAGGTGGGATCGGGCGTGCCGGCGGTCAGGGTACTGTGAGCTGGCACCGACAGATCGTAGGTTCCGGCGGCGAGCGTTGCCTTGTTGGAAGCGGATACCTGGAGATCGCGGTGGCTTTTGGTTTTGGGCGCGATCGCGAGAACTGTGTTCGGGTCCTTGGGATCGGTAGCGAAGGCCCATGGACCATCGAAGACGACGAAGACTTTTTCGCTCGCGGCCGCCGAAGATGCGGCCGCCGCCGGAGCGGGCGCTGCTGGTTTGGACTGTTCGCATACGACGAGCACGAGTGCCGCCAGAAAAACACTGGCAATTGCAATCGGCTTGCCGAAGAAGTGGCTGCGGCTAATCATAGGGTCTGCTCTCCTGTTTTTTGGGAGTTACGAAGCCGTATTATCCACCGTGCTCAGGCCCACCGCTTTGTATGATGACAATCCGGGCTAAGAAACTTAGGGTCGTCCGTAAGCCGCAAACGCCGACCAGTAGTAAGGGTGCGCGGTGCGCGGGTTGGAAAGCATTTTCCGCGAGGTCAGGCGGATCGCGTCGGAAACGGACTGCCCGGAAAGCGCGTTGCGGTAAAAGTCCTCCACGAACGCGCGAGCTTCCACCGAGTCCACCGCCCACCGGCTCGCGACCACGTGCGGCACACCGGCGCGCAGAAGAGCTTCCGTAATGCTGTTGAATCCACCGGAACCTCCTCGACCGGCCGCGGTGCTGCACGCGGAAAGAACCGCCAATTGCAGGTTCGGTAACTTGAGCCGCCGCAGGGCATCGGCATCGAGCAAGAGTGGATGATCCGTGCGCGCCTCACCGCTCATCAGCATCAAGCCTGCTTTGTTAGGCGTGGAAAGCGAGTGCCCGGCAAAATGGAATACCGCCGCCCCCGGCAACTCATCCCTGACAGCGTTGAGGGTGGCTTCCCCGCCCTTGAGCACGCTCGCCCAATGAAAGCCGCTGGCGACCGTGTCCGCCTCGGCGGCCACGTCCGGCAAAGGGATGAGTCCATCGGCTGTAGAAGAGGCTGTGCTGCCCACAACCAAAGTCGGCAAGTCCGCCGAGATAGGTCCGACCCTGCGCAACCGCGCCTCCGAATCCTGTCCAAGGGAGTGAACAATGGACCAGCGCTCGACCAGGTAGTGATCGTTGGGATCCAGCAGCGCTTCAAACGGTACTCGCGCCAACGCTCCTTCCGCCTCGACCACCAGCGTGCGCCCCGGCGCAAGATGCTGTTCCACGGGGGTAATCAGGAGTTGATACAGCTTGCGAGCGTCCCGACGCAAGGCGCTGACTTCGGACTTGGGATCCGAAGACAGGTCGTAAAATCTCGCCGCCAGCTCTTGCAGGTCCTGAGTTGCTTTCGGAATCCACTGCGCGCTTAAGCCGCGATCGTCATAAACCCAAATGGCAAGACCGTGCGGCAGCAGCCCGTAGGCGAGTACGGTTTCCCGAGAAAGAAGCGGAAGTCGAGATGCCAGCCCCGGAGGAACCGGCAGCGATGAATTGATCAGGGGCCTGTGGGGACGAGGATTTGGGCCTTCCCGCTGCGACGCCCCCAGATACCACTCATACACTTCGATGGCTTCCTGTGACCGCCCTTGCGCCAGTTCCGCTTCGACGAGCGCTAGATATGCCGGCGCTGCGTTTTCGCTCCAACTCGCGCGGTCCGCCCCGGACACGATGGTACTCAGGCTCTGCTCCGCCAGAACCAGGGCAGGGCGGAGAGCCTGTTCCGCTTCCGCTTCGCGATGCCGCCCGAGCTCCAGTTCCCCCAGCGTGGAATAAAACACCTGCTCGAGAAGGCTGTTTGAAAGCGGGCGGACTTCACTCTGAATGCGGGTCAGACGCGCAACGGCGTCGTCAAACCGGCCTAGCCGAGCCTCCATCTGAGCAGTCAGGATCTCGTTCTCAAGGGCATCGCTCCTGCTGGCCTCGGTCCGCGGAGCCAGCGCGTAGAGCCGGGCAGCCTCGGCATACTGCTGTTCGGCAATATACGGCTGATGGGCGACGGTGGCGGCTCTTGCCAGCGCTTCGTGGACAATCGCGCGGAGCAGAACGTCCTTATCGGAATCAATGAGCGCGACCGCTTCGCGCCATGTCGCAACCTGCAAACTGGGTTGGATTGCCGCTTCGGCGATGTAAGCCTGCTGGACGTAAAGACTATATCCACGCATGGCCGGAAATTGCTCCAGCCAGTAGCGGGCCAACCCCGTACTTGTGAGTTTCCCGGCTTCCGCCCAGTCGCCGGCATCGAATTTTTCGTCGGCGGCAAGTGACAAAGCCCGCAAAAGAAGGGCTCCGTAGCCACTCTCCCGCGCCCGCTCGTTGCCCTGCCGTACAGCTTTGTCGTAGGCGCCAATATCGCCCGTCAGGCCGGAACAAACACCCTTCTCCAGGCCAAGCTGAATCTGCAACCAGGGATATGCATATCTTTCTGATTCCGTTAGAGCCGCCGCCGCGTTTCGCCTGCAAGCCTCGCTGTCACGCTTGATTTGCGCAGCGAACGTCTGCTCGAACTGTGCCCGCAGCGAACCAGCCACGTTCCCGGAAGCGCGAAACAAGCGGTGGGCGCGGACACTCTGCTCGCTGGCAGCATCGTACTCACCCGCCTCGTTGGCCCGGATCGCGCGGGCGAGCGCAGCAACCGCTGATGGAAAGTCTGCGGAAGAGGAACTCCGCAGAAGGTCAGAGAGCCAGCGGTCGTTGTGTTGCTGGCTGGTCAGGTCCGCCAAAAAAAAAAGTGCCTGCTGGGCAGAGGGATCGGCTGCGCTTGCCGTTTCAGGATAGGCTTGCGGCAACCAGGAGCTGACTGCGTCATGCAAATACTCTTCGATGCGCCGATCCACTTCAGAGCGGTGATTCGGGTTGTCGGTGGACCTCGCCAACTGCGCTGGCGACAGTAGTGGCGTCCTATGACTCTGGTCGTGTTCCTTCAGCTTCGCCCGTATGCTATCAACCCGCGTGCTGGCCTCACCCGCCCACTCGGAGTGCGGTTCAATCTGGAGGTAGCGCTCCGCGTCATCCAGCGCCTGCCGGTAGAGATGGAGTTGCTCCCCCACAATTGCGCGATTGAAGAGCGCCACCGGGTTGTCGGGTTGCTGCGCCAAAACCTGGCTGAGGGACTCGAAGGCAGCGGCGTAGTCAGCCTTCTGGAAGTACGCAGTCGCAAGGTCGGTCAGAATCTCGGGTGACTTGGGCGAAAGTTGCAGCGCCCGCCGCAAAGAGTCCACCGCGCCATCGTACTTTCCTTCCAGCAGATCGGCGCGGCCCTTCGCCTGTAGCCAGCCGGCATCGGAAGGATGAGACGCCAACTGTTCGGCGATCAGCGCTTCGGCTTTCAGCAGCGTCCCCGGGCGGCCGAGGAACGAAGTTTCCGATCCCCGCTGTACTCCCTCTCCCAAGGGGGCATACTCCGCTCCCGCCATTCTCAAGGGGACGGTACGCTGTTCGGTATAGGCCTGCGCCAGCAACTTCCCCACCAGTTGCTGTTGGCTTCGTTGAAATTCGATCCGATAACCCACGATCACGACGGCCAGCAGACCCGCCGCTACCAGCGCTAGTCGAGGTGCTGTACGCCATCTCAACCACCGGGACACTGGCTCCCGGTCGGGAGTAATCGTCCCTGTGATCCGCCGCGCCAGCCGGCGTTGCCACTCTGGCCGGGCGCTCTCCAGACCCGCAATCTGCTTCGCCTCAGGGGCAGTTGTTTCCTCGTTCAGGTCGGACACCGCTTCGCCAAGCAGGCCGCCGCAATAGTCACAACCACTTGCGTGTTGAAGGTATTCCTGTGTCGGCTCGGGGGCCAACTCGCCACTCGCAACCTCGTACCACACTATCGGCTCCGGGCAATCGGGCCGGCGGATCCGGCGCTGCCCCGACCCTAAGCTTTCGGAATCACGGTCCAAAATGCACTCTCCTCAGGACGATCTCAATATGCCCAGCGCGTACCCAGCGCTGCAAACGGAACTCGGCCAGCGTCCCCAGGGTTCACAAAACTGACATTCACAATCTAGAACGACTCCCCGCGGTAAAACCCTTCACTCATTAGTTCCGATGTGACTTTGGATCATGTGCGTCATCCGCCGAAGTACGGTCTCCACTCCCTTGGTATTCAGCCCGATCCAAGGGATGGACGCGATCGCCTGGGCAGTCATTCCATCCCGGTGATTGAGCCAAAAGATCGCTCGATTTCTCACCAGAATCGTGCCCGTGAAAAGCTGGCCCACAATTTCGTCAATCTGCCGCAAAGCAACCTGTTCTTCCATAGTCAGGAGGCTTCCGCTGCCGGCTGCCGGGCGATCCAGCGAAGCCCGCTCCGAGAGCGCCTCGGTTTGACTGGTGTCCCGTTTCCGAGCCCGTTCGGATTTGAAGTGATCGAGCACCACGCTGGCCGAAACAACTTTAAGAAATCCATAGATGGAGTCGCGATGCCGGGATTGGAATTGCCGCAACAGGCGGCAGTCGTCCGCGCACAGTTTCAGATAGGTTTCCTGGATGAGATCGTCCAACAAATGCCGGGGAGCCTGGGGCCAGTACCGCCGCGCAGTTCGCCCCACAACTTTGGCGATCAAGGGTTGAAAGCGGCGAATGAATTCCGCCCATGCGGCTTCGTTATTAGAACCGACGCACGCTTTGACCAGGTCTTCCGAGAGCGCTGAGTAGCTGGCCACGGGTCACAATCCTAAGGGGGCGGATTTTACAGCACTTTTGTGAGAATGTTGCAAAGATCGGTAGGGAACCCTTGATTCTGAACAGACCAGCCAGACCGGCCTAGGCCAGCAGTTTCGCCGCCTCTTGGGCGTAGTAGGTCAGGATGATACCGGCGCCGGCGCGCCGAATGCAGAGCAGCGATTCCATCATCACCCGTTCCCGGTCGATCCACTGATTCCGGGCAGCGGCTTCGATCATGGCGTATTCTCCCGACACCTGATAGGCCGCCAGGGGCAGGTCGAAGCGCTCCCGGGCAGCGGCAATCACATCCAGGTAGGGCATGGCCGGCTTGACCATGATCATGTCGGCGCCTTCTTCGATGTCCAGTTCGATCTCTCGCATCGCCTCGCGGACATTTGCCGGATCCATCTGATAGGAGCGCCGGTCCCCGAACTGCGGCGCCGAATCGGCCGCCTCCCGGAACGGGCCGTAGAAGCCGGAAGCAAACTTGGCCGCGTAGGAAAGAATGGGTGTATTAACGTAGCCCGCCTCGTCTAACGCCTTGCGAATCGCCCCTACGCGACCGTCCATCATGTCGGAGGGCGCGATGATGTCCACGCCTGCTCGCGCCAGCGAAACCGCCGTGCGGGCCAGCAGTTCCAGGCTCGCGTCATTGACAATCTCGTACTCGGCGGTCGATGGCGGCGCGGCGGCCGCTGCCCCCAACGATTGCGGCCCGGACTTCACGATTCCGCAATGCCCATGCGAGGTGTATTCGCACAGGCAGACGTCGCCGATGACAACCAGATCCCGCACTTCGCTCTTGATGGCTCGCGCCGCCCGTTGCACGATGCCATCGTCCACCCATGCGCCCGTCGCCACTTCGTCTTTCTTTTCCGGGAGCCCGAAAAGAATTACGGCCGGAACGCCCAGCGCATGCGTTTGCCGCGCCTCCTTCACCGCTTCGTCCACGGAAAGGTTGCAAACTCCGGGCATGGAACGCACTTCCTTGCGGACTCCCGATCCCGGGCAAATAAACATGGGATAGACCAGAGACTCGGGAGTAAGCCGGGTTTCGCGAACCAGGGAGCGCAACGTTTCCGTCAACCGCAGACGCCGCATGCGCGTGGCAGGGAAAGCCATGGGCAGATTCTAGCAGCCGGAGCGGGGAGCAGGGCAATCCTTCCTCGGATATCGCAAGGCGAGCCTGACCACTCCCCATCGCCAGTTATAACCGGAACCCGGCGCAACGCCGGGAAGCCGCGCCCACCACGGCAAATCCCAACCCGGTGTCGAAGCGGTGACCACATGCTCAAAAAATACGGCAAATTCTACGCCGACTGGTACGCCCCGGACGGCCACCGCCGCCGCAAGGCCTTCCCCACCAAAGCCGCCGCTCTCGCCTTTCAGGAGAAGCAGCGCCGCCCTTCGTCGGCCCGCCGAGGATCGCGCAACTCGTCGCGGCCATCGTCCGCGAACCGCAAGGCCCCATGCGCAACCATCACCGGGCCACGGTCGCGATCTATCTCGGGCACCAAGCGCCCTCCAAAACGGCAGCGCAAGTGACACCGCTCGACATCACCGCCGTAACCGCGTGCTGGCGTCCTCTGGCGCACAGCACGCGCTACGCCTACCACAAAGCGCTTCGCCGCGTCCTCCGCGAGATCGAACGCCCGGACCTCGTGCAGCACATCGAACGCCTTGCCGATCCTCTCCCGCGCGAAGTCACCGCCACCGATGACGAGCGTCAGGCTCTGATCGCCAACGCGAAACCATCGCTCCGCCTGCTGCTGCTGTTGTGCTCGGACTGCGCTCTGCGAGTCGGCACCGCCCTTAAGCTCGCGCCTCAGCACTACGACCCGGAGACGCGCACCATCAGCACGAGAAGCAAGCACGACACTGTCGTCAACATGCCCGTGACGGGCGAGATCGCCGACCTCATCCAAGGCATCACGCGCATCACCGACACCGCCCTTCCCTTCTGTTCCTACCTGCACGGCGGCACCGGGCGCACCTACCGGGTGGATCACGCCTACCGCCAATTCAAGCAACTCAAAGCCCAACTCGGCATCACCCGCCGCCTCACCTTCCACGACCTGCGCCGCACCACCGCCCATCGTGCCTACGAACTCACCGGCGACATCCGCGTGGTGCAGCAGTTACTCGGACACCGCAGCCCGTCCACCACCCTGCACTACCTGCACGTGAAACTGCACCCGCTACAGCCCGAATTGCTCGAAGCCCTGAAAGCGGAAAGGACACCGCGCCATGACCAAGCCGTACGCACTCCGCGACGATGAACTGGACGAAGGGGACGATCTGCCGGCAGAACCCGAGCCGCCCGATCCGCCGACCGTCAAATACGAGGGCCCCACGCTGGCCGCGACCCTGCTGGTCAGGATGGGCCTCATGACGAAAGAGCAGGCCCAAACCGCCTTCGAGGCGCAGCAACTCGACAGCGCCAAGCTGAACCCCGTGGCGGCGATGCTGGCGAAGGCTCACACCACCAAAGAGATCGGACAGGCGTCCCGCAGCATTGCGGAACTGCTGGTGTCCGGCAGACTCGAACCGCAGCAAGCCCGCACCGCGCTCTATGCGATGCAGATTGCTCTCACCGCGGCCAACCTCGAAGAGGCGGCCAACTCCAGAAAGGAACTCCAGACATGGAAGCAAATCGACAACCAGAAGAAGCGCAGGCCAGCGCGTCCGCCCCAAACCCTTGCCGCATCCACGAAGCCGACACCGCCGAAACGCGGGCCCGGACGCCCGAAAGGGACGAGTCGCTCCTTACGCCCCAACAAATCCTCGCGATCGCCCGCGCCGTCGAAGAGGAACTCCCCACGCAAGCGGCGCTCGAATTCTCGCTGATGGCGCAAGGGATCGCGCAACTCGCAGCCATCGGCGTGACGCTCGCGCAATTCCTCGAAGATCAAATCGACCGCACCGGGGCGACCGTGGACATCGCCTCGAACCTGAGAGCGATCAGCCAAGACGTGATGGCGATCCTCAGGCGCACCGAACCAAGGAGGCAAACGTGAGCCGCATCGAAAACTACACCGTCGCGGTGGACACCGAGCCGCCTGCGGCCGCAGGCACGGACACCACGCTGCCCTTCATGTGGGCGTGTGCCGACGACGCCCCGGACGACTTCAACGTCCGCCTCTACCACTGCCCGATCGATCCGCTGGAAGAACTGCGGCTGACGTGGGACGCGCTGCGCAGAAAGCACGCGGGCTTCTGCAAGGCGTGCCGAAAGCTGTGGCCGCTGCCGCGCCGCGTGCTGACGGCGCAGGAACTCCGCGCCATCGCGGACGCCAGACAACTGCACCTCGGGGACCAGACGTGAGCATTGACCCCCACGGCCGCGAGCAGGAGCCGCTCTTCCCCACCTCGGACGCGGAGCGCCTGGTCATGCAGGAAGAATTCCTCGACCTGCTGTCGCAACTGGAGCGCGAGGCCGAGGCGCTCTCGCTCGAAACCAAGAAGCGCAGGGGTGTGATCGCGGGCCTGACCAAGCAGGCCCGCAAACTCGAAGACCTGCTACGGCAGTCGCGCCCGCGAAAGTGAGGATCCATGGCCTACGGTTACGGCACGCGCAGCTGGATGCACTCGACCGAATTCCACCACATGAAGAAAGACATCGCACAGACGACCGCCCGGTATCTCGAACAGCCGCACGCGGAAACGGAAGTCGCGCCGCTCTGTAACTGCGACACGGTGTCGCACTCACACGACCCGCTCTACCACCACAACCAACAGTGGCCGCTCGTCTGGAGTAAACGCCCATGACACTGGACACCATGCTGATTCTCGCCGTGGCCTTTCTGCTGTGCGCCCTGCTGGTCTACGCACGGCACACCGGCGACTTCTGACGGACACAACTAACAAAGAGCGCACGCCTCACAGAAGCAGCCCTGCCACTCGCCACCGGCTGAAGCCAGTGGACTCGCGGCAGGGCAACCCATGCGGCATCGTGGCGCGCCAGTGGCCGCAAAGGACGCGGCCACCACCGGCTAAAGCCGGTCGCGGCGCGCAACCCTACAGCGGCCCCGGCTGCAAACGTCATCGCGGGCGCACGCTGTCCGTGGCCGGGGACCGCAACTCGCGCGGCTCAGGCGGTCGCGAGCAAGTCAAGGGCAACCCCATCTCGCAGGTGTTCCATACAGCGGTGTCGCACCCGCAAAGCAAGCAAGGAAAAGTGCATCTTTTTTTGTAAGTGCGCGTAAGGGTTTGCGGGCGTCGGCCAGCAAAAAAAAGCCGGGCTAAACGCACGCGGGCGGGTGCGACGGTTAAGGAAGGAAGCTTGCGTCGTCGCACCCGCCCGCGTGCAGCCCGGCTTTCCGCTCCAGTGTCCAGCGGAGGCGCACGCACCCTCAGCTAAGTGTAACGGCCCGGGGGAAAGGGGGCGGCGCGAAACATCGGCTGGCCCCCTCTCCCCGATTGCCTCACCTTCTCTCCGACCATGCCCTACTGACCGCGACTCTCTCGCAGAGCACGCCGCTTGCCTATGGGACCCTGTCCGTCCACACCGGGGGGAGGAGAGATGGAGCTTGCGGCGTGGACGGACACCCATAGGCAAGCGGCGTGCAACACGCTTTCGAATCTCGCGGCTGCACGCAGTCAGGCCCACTCGCTGAAAACGTCGGAAGGCAGGGCGACGTTTTCAGCGAGTGGGAAAGAGGAAAACCGCTGACCGCCCGCTACAGCTGTAAAACGCAGCGCCACGTTGCCCCAGGACGCGCCGCTGCGGGATCCGCTGACCTCCAGCACCCCGGAAAACTCCCGCTCGAAGCCGCCTTGCAAAACACCGGCGCGGGATCCAGCACGCCGCATCCCAAACCCCGCGCCCCGTGCGGGTTTCAAAATCGTCAGCTGAGGCTGACCCCCCCCATCCCCCCATCGTCTCGGTGCGGCAAGGGAGCACAGACTCAGAGACTTACGAAGGGCTAGAATCGACGCGCGTCCATCGCCGATCCCGCTGAGACGCGCAGGCGGGGGAAGCCGTGCGGCCACACCAGCCGTAAGAAGACGGCATAGGTCACCGAGCCGGACGGGCCGGACTTCTCCCGCCCTTTCGACACCCCTCGACACCACGCAACAGCAGTGTCTAAAAGGGGACTAGACACCGCGCGGCAGCCGGTCTATAAAGGACCAACCGCACCGCGCCGACTCCGCCAACGCCAGCCTTCCCGCCCCCACCGCTGGTTACGAGAGTAACCCAGGGAAAGCGTGCGGTGATCTCAACATAACGACGAAAAACTCATATCATGCACTGGGATGCCTCTGCGCCCAATCTCGTCCCTGACTTGCGGAATCGCACTGGTGCTGGGCTTTGCTCTGGCCCCCGTCGTGTTTCCAAACCCGTTCTTCCGGGTCGTAATGGGCGACCTGATTCCTTTACTTGTCTCCACGGCCACACTCGTCCTCACTACCAGAAATGCTCTCGACAGCCGCGGCCACACCAAGCTTTTCTGGGGTCTGATGACAGCGGGCGTGGCCATGTGGTGGTTCAATCAGGCAGGCTGGGCGTGGTTTGAGGTCGTTCTCCGCCAGCCGCTGCCCGACCCCTTCTACGGAGACATCATCCTCTTCTTGCACGCCGTTCCCATCATGGCGGCCATAGCCATTCGCCCGCAAAAGGCGGATGAGCGCGAAGGCGTGCTACCCAGCGCCTTGAACGTCGTCATTCTGCTGGTGTGGTGGGTCGTTGTCTATGCCTTCGCCGTTTTCCCGGACGAATACCTCGTTACGAACGTCCCCTTATACAGCCTCCGCTGGGACCTCCTGTATCTGGTGGAGGCGCTGATCGTGATTGCCGTCTCCGGATGGTCCTTCCTCACCAGCTCCGGGCCCTGGCGAACGCTCTATCGCAACATCCTGCTCGCCAGCATTGTGTACGCGATCTCCTCGGAAGCCATCAATGCCGCCATCGCCCGTGGCACTTACGTGAGCGGCGGAATCTACGACGTTCCCTTTCTCATAGCGCTGCTCGTTTTCTTCCGGGTCGCGCTCATCGGACGCCGCTGTTTGCGCGAAACGCAATCGATGCCTTCGGTCACACCCGCGACTGGACCTTTTGCTCCACTGCTCGCGAAGGTGGCGCTGCTTTCGCTGCCCTTCATGGGATGCTGGGCGTTGTTTGTAGGTGCAGAACCGCCCTACTTGCGGCAGGTACGCTTCACCGTTGCCATGGGCGGATTCGCCGCTCTCGCCTTCTTCGTTTTCCTGAAGCAGCACCTGCTCGATCGCAAGCTGGTGCAACTGCTCCGGCACTCCCGCAAGAGCTATGACAACCTCCAGCGGCTACAGGGAAGAGTTGTCCAGCAGGCCAAGCTGGCTTCGTTGGGAGAACTGGTCGCGATGGCGGCCAGCGAATTGGAGCATCCGCTCTCCACCATTTTGGGAAGTTCCGAACGCCTGGCCGCCAGCAGCAACCTGAGCCGCGAACAACTCGCCACCGCGCAGAAAATCGGCCAGCAGGCCCGGCGCACCCGCGACCTGGTCAGCGATCTGCTCAGTTTTGCGCAGCAGACTCCCGGGGAGAAGGCTCCTCTGGAGCTGAAGCCTCTCTTGCAGCGCGCCGTCCAGATGGAAGGATTCAAAGTGGACAACCGCGAAATCAGTCTCACGGTCCAGAGCGACGGCGCTTTGCCGCGCGTCCTCGGCAACTCCAATCAGCTCTTGCAGGCCTTCCTGCAGATCGTCGAAAACGCCGTGGACGCCCTGCAGGAGGCCGGCGGGGGCCGCCTCCGGGTCTCCCTGCGCCAAGAAGGCAAGGAAGTCGTCATCGAATTCGCCGACACCGGTCCCGGCCTGCGCGATCCCGAACGGGTCTTCGATCCCTTCTATACCACCAAGCCCGTCGGCAAAGGTACCGGTCTGGGCCTGAGCGCCACCTACGGCGTGGTGCAAGATCACAAGGGACAGATCACCTGCTACAACCGCCCCGAAGGTGGAGCGGCTTTTGAAATCCGGTTGCCCGCGCTGAAGGCGGGCGTTCCTCTGACCGAAGCCGCCCGCGCCTGAATCGCTCGATTGCAGAAGTCAGAAGTCAGATTGCAGAAGTGTTGGCAGTTGCCAGAGATGGGAAATTTAGGTTTCAACAAGACTCTGCTGACGGCCGACTACTGGGCTTTCACTTCTGCAACCTGACTTCTTACTTCTGACTTCTGACTTCTCCTACCCTCCACTCGCCACGATCGCATCCGCAATTCTCGCTGCGTCCACCACACAAGGCACATCGTGCGTCCGGATGATATGCGCTCCTTTCAAAATCAGCGCCACCTCCGTAGCCAGCGTTCCGTGAAGCCGCTGCTCGACGGGAGCGTCCCGGCCGTCACGGGCCAGCGTCCGTCCGATAAACGATTTCCGCGACGTGCCCGCCACCAATGGATACCCAATCTGCTGGAGATCGGTAAAGTGCGCCAGCAGCGGATAGTTTTCCTCGAAGCTCTTGCCGAACCCAAACCCCGGATCGAGCGCCAGGTGATCGCGCTTGATCCCCGCCAGGATCGCCGCCTCGGCCCATTGCCGCAATTCCCGCTTGACGACCAGCACCGGGTCGCCAATTGGAGGCAGCGAGCGCCACTCTTCGGGGCGGCCGCGCGTATGCATGAGCACCGCTCCTACTCTCAGGTCCGCCAGCGTCTTCGCCATTTTCGGATCCCAGCGAAAGCCGCTAATGTCATTCACGACTTCGGCCCCGGCCTCCACTGCCGCGCGCGCCACACTCGCCTTGTAAGTGTCCACGCTCACGATGGCGTCCGGACGGCGCCGCTTCAGGTCCCGAATTACCGGTAGTATCCGCTTCCGTTCCTCTTCTTCGGATACCGGCGTTCGGAGGGCTGCCGCTGGCTGCGATTCCCCGTGCACGGGCTCGCCTGCCGGAGCCAGTACCCCCGCTCCCGGCCGCGTCGATTCCCCACCCACGTCAATCAGCGTGGCCCCCTCGGCCAGCAACTGCTCGGCGTGCGCGACGGCCTTCTCCGCATCGAAGTAGAGACCGCCGTCGGAGAACGAATCGGGCGTCACATTCACCACCCCCATGATCAGGGTGCGCCGCCCCAGTTCAATCGTCCGGGAACCCAGGTTCCAATGAAAGATCGCCCGCATGCCGCCGCTATTCTAGACCGTACCTACATTTGCCGGGTGTTACAATTTGGATAATGCCGCGCCTGCGGTCAGTTTCGCATTGCTTGGTTGCTGTCCTGCTACTTGCCGGGGCAGTGCTGGCGGCTCCGCCCAAACCACTACAGGAACGTCTCGCAGGCGTGCTCAGCGCACCGGACCTGGCGCGCGGCTTCTGGGGCATTGAGGTAACTTCGCTCTCCTCAGGCCAAACACTGTACTCCTTCAACCCCGATAAGCTTTTTACTCCCGCTTCGAACACCAAGCTCTTCACGACTGCGGCCGCGCTCGCGCTGATCGGTCCCGACTACAAATTCCGCACCACTGTCGAAACCGCCGGCACGCTCGATCGCTACGGCCGTCTCAATGGCGACCTGCTCCTGGTCGGACACGGCGATCCGAATCTTTCCGGACGCGAGCTGCCCTACGACCTGCGCACGCAGCGCAACGACCATCCCATTCAGGCGCTCGAAACGCTCGCCGACGCCCTCGTCCAGAAAGGCGTGAAGTATGTGGACGGCGACATCGTCGCCGACGACTCCTACTTCGCCTTCGAACGCTACGGCGAAGGCTGGAGCCAGGACGATCTGGTCTGGGCCGATGGCGCGCCCGTTTCCGCGCTCACCGTCAACGACAATGTCGTCTTTGTGAACATTCTGCCCGCCGATCGCCCGGGCGAGAAGGCCTTTGTCAGCGTCACTCCGTTTGCCGACTATTACCGTCTCGACAACCGCATCATAACGACTCCGGCCGGCACCGGACGAAAATTCTTCGTGAATCGCGAGCCCGGCTCGACCGTTCTCACCCTCTGGGGCAACATGCCACTCGACGACCCCGGCGCGAACGAAGCGCTCGCGATTGAAGATCCCGCCGAATTTGCCGCCGCGCTCTTCCGTCAGCTACTGGAGAAGCGCGGCATTGTGGTTTACGGACGCCAGCGCACTCACCACACCGAACTGGCCACGCTTTCCACTTTCAGCGTGACTGCGGTGGCGCCCTCGCGCGGCGGCAGCGACGGCCAGGCGCGTCCGCTCAAGACCGACCAACCGATCGTGCTCGCCAGCTACGAATCAAAACCGATGGTGGACGATATCCGGGTAGTGAACAAAGTCAGTCAGAACCTGCACGCCGAAATTCTGCTGCGCCTGCTGGGACGCGAACGCGGCACCGCCGGAACCATCGAAGGCGGCCTCGAAGTGCTCCGCGGATTTCTCACCCAGGCGGGAATTTCGAACGACCAGTACCTGTTCTATGACGGCTCCGGACTCTCCCGCCAGAACCTGGTCACGCCGCACGCCATCGTGCAACTGCTGCGCTACGCCGCGATCCAGCCCTGGGGCCCGGCTTACAAATCCACCTTCCCACTCTCGGGCGTGGACGGCTCTCTCTCCGACCGCCTGAACGCTCCACGTTTGCAAAGCCGCATCTTCGGCAAAACCGGCTCGCTCGGCGGAGTGAAGACGCTGTCCGGCTATGCCACCACCGACAGCGGAGAGACCGTCGTGTTCTCCATCCTTTCCAACAATTCCAACCTTCCCGCCAAACGCGTTACCGACACGATTGACCAGTTAGTGCAGGCCATCGTCGAAGACACACCTGCCGGACGATAGAAAGCGTCCGCTATTTCCACAAACCGAAACTGATCGACTTAAGGCGATAGTCAGCCAGCTGCAAACCGTTGAACTCCAATTGTGTGCGGGCGCGACGCACCGGTTCCGGTTTACTGAGGACAAGCGGCGTCCCTGGACATATGCCGTCAATCGTCCTCGCCTTGGAGTTACTCGAGGTCCGCAGATAGAAACTGACGGACTTGAGCGGGCTTATGCCGAATTCTGCTGGTCCTGAATACGAATTCTGATGCCAGTCCCGAGCAACCTCGCCGGGCTTGGCCCGCGACTCTCCTTCTCTGGCGGGACAGGTAGTTTCTGACAAATCGGAAGTTATCAACAGGGAAGAGGGTGTTCGCAACGCTGCGCGACACTGAATGCCCCTCGTGTACCCCGCTTCCGTAGAGCATAGCCCCACATCAGGCATCACGAACTCGCCATCCGGGGTCACAAACCTCCTTCGGTTTTGGTCATCAAACACAGTGAATGCCAGCGAGATCACAGTCTTCACGTGGAGCGACTTGACTCGCTCAAAGAAATTCTTCTTGAGGCTGAAGTCTATGTGCGTCTCCGTCTGCTCAGGGTAAAGAGATGTGCCCGACGACCTCCAGCCAGAGTTCCAACTTACGCCATCGGGTGACTCAATCCGGACCATCACACCACTCAGAACCACGATGGATTCTTCCGAGATGCTCGAAACACTCAGAGGGATCTGAATCTGCACCTCTTTCTCTTGGTTGGCAATATCGGTGTCGGCAGGTTTCTCGGCGGGTAGTAGAGCCAACTGCACCGGTGGCTGTTGGCCGTCTCCAAGCATCGGGTATTGATGGGCGACAACGGCCTGGTAGGGCGTAGCCACTAAAATCAGGAGGAGCACAGCAGCGAAGCCGATTATCAGCCAGCGTGACTTGCCCGTCTCTCGCCGCGCATACTGAAGCAGAACGACCGCCACAGATGTGCCGATCAGAAGCACGGTCTGCGCGGAATCGGCAATCGACGAGGAAAAGCTGGAGCTCGGTATTTGTTCTGAAAGGGATATCATACCGATCAAGTACAGCGCGATGACCAACACAGCTAGGCCCACCTGTAATATGTTGGCCGTCACCGTTGCCAGCACGGCGATCAGCAAGATGGGAAACAGCGTCATCAGCACCTGCATCCACAACAACCCGGCCAAGTAGCGTGTCGGTGGGAACCCCGCCTTCGCCAGCAGAAAAATATCTGCGATCAGCAATGGAAAGTTGACAAATACCAGAACGAAAAGAACCTTGGCAGCCAGTAAGTTCTTCCACTCGTAAGGCCGCGTAATCCAAAACTGGCGATCGCCGACGAGCGACTCGCCTTGGATCACGCGCACAATCACAAACGCCCAGGCGATCGGCAGCAGCACCTCGACCAGGCCCAACAAAAACCTGTCGCTTAGGAGGCCACCAATGCCCGAATATCCCACGGAGCCCTCGCCTGCCCAGCTGCGCATGTCATTCCACGCAAACGCTGCCATCAGCGCGACCGCGACCGTGCCTTCGCGCCAGTAGTGACGCACGTCTTTTTGGAAAATGTGCAGGACTTGTTTCATTGCTGGCCTCGCTATGTATCTCGCCCGGCTTTAGCCATTGCCAGGAAAATCTCTCGCAGCGACATCGGATTAAACGTCGCGTCCCGCGTTTCTCCAAATACCTTTCGAACCTCGACGCTGGTGCGCTCCGTCTCAAAACGGCTCTCGATGAAACGCACCACTACGGCCGAGGTACTGAGGTGCATCCACGTATCGGGCGCGTTCGTCGGCAAAGAAGGTGGCGCGTCGAACGTCAGTTCCACTTCTCGAAAACGTTCCACCAACGCCGTCAACTCCTCCGAAAAGCGCAGTCGCCCCTGCTCCAGGTAGCCAACGTGGCTGGCAAAGGTTTCGATCTCCGCCAAGTCGTGCGAAGAGATGAAGATCGTCGCTTCCTCGGCGCGCTCCAACAGTCCTTGGATCAGGTCATCGCGCACCAGCGGATCGAGGCCCGTGAAAGGCTCATCCAGCACAATCAGTTTCGGGTGATAGGCGAGAGCGCTCGCCAGCGCCGCCTTCATCCGCATCCCGCGCGACAGATTGCGGAGTTTGCGGTCCAAGGGCAGATCAAATTGCCTTACGAGGTCGTTCTCCAGCGTTCGATCCCACGAAGGGTAGAACGGCCTGAGATAAGCGAGAAACGCCCCCACTCCCATCCAGTTCGGCAGTTGCTGGTTTTCGGATACATAGCCAATCGACGTAAACGCGCGTCCGTGGATGCGCGTCGACTCAATGCCCAGCACGTCGGCGCGCCCGCTCGTCGCCTCGAAAATGTTCATCAAAATCTTTATCGCGGTCGTCTTGCCGGCGCCATTCGGACCTACCAGGGCATAGAGCGCGCCTTCCGGCACGTCGAGGTTGAGCCCGTTCAAGGCGTCCACCCGCCGGAACTTCTTGACAAGGTCTTGCGTGCGTATCGCGCTGTTCATCGCTTCCCGCGTCCTCCCGGATTCGATTCGCCACTGGATTCTCCAGGCCTACCGCCGAGTCGCTTCCAGTGCGACGACATAGATGCAAACACATCCTCCAACGCGATCCCGAACTTCTTCGCCTCTACCACAAGTTGTTCGATTTCGTGCCCCAGCAATTGGGTTCGCTCGCTTCTCGTCGCCTCGGGTAGCGCCGCGACAACCGTGCCAATTCCCGGCCGGGTCTCCAGCAGTCCAGCGGCAACCAGGTGCGTGACGACTTTGTGAGCCGTGTTCGGATTGATCTTCAGGTCTTTGCTCAGAATCCGTACCGAGGGGAAGGAGTCCCCCGGGCGCATCTGCCCGGCAACCATTGCCTTCTTGGCGGCATATACGATCTGCTCATAGAGGGAAATGCCGGGCCGGAAATCCACGCGAAAGGGGATCACGGGCCGTACTATAACACATAGTACGGCAGAGAAAGAGAGGCGCTGTACTTTGCCTGGCAAAGTACTTGACAGAGAGCTGTTACCCAAGGTAGCTTCCTCTCATGCCTGAACACCGCCCCCGGCGATTCCGCTCCCTGTCCCGCGGCGCCCGGCCCCTCGATGTCCGCGCGGTCGACGATCTCCATTTCATCCGTCAGACCATGGAGCGCTCGGCGGCCTTCACGGCTGTACCCGGATGGGGAATGGTCGCGGTGGGCGCGACGGCCCTGCCCGCCGCGTGGCTGGCTTCCCGTCACAATTTTGATCTCCCCTGGCTTGAGATCTGGATCTGCGAAGCCGTGCTCGCCGTCAGTCTGGCCATCGTCGCCATTCAGAGCAAAGCGGCGCGCAGCGGACTGCCCTGGACCAGCGGCCCTGGGCGGAAAGTCGCTCTGAGCTTTGTGCCTCCGATTGTGGCGGCAGCGTTACTTACCATTCCGTTGTTCCGGGCAAATCTCGGGTCTGCGCTTCCCGGCACTTGGATGCTGCTGTATGGAGTGGGCGTGATCACCGGCGGCGCTTTCTCCGTTTCGGTCGTTCCCGTCATGGGCGTCTGCTTCATGGTGGCAGGCGCTGCGGCCCTGTTGCTGCCCACGATGGGCAACTGGGCCATGGCCGCCGGCTTCGGGGGACTGCATATTCTCTTCGGAATCTGGATCGCAAGGAGATACGGTGGCTAAAAGCTCTGTTGCACGGGCCGAAGCGCGTCCGGAACCCGCCAAGCCTGCCGGCAAGGGCCGCGAGCGGCGCGTGCCCGGCGAGATCCCGCAACTCGACCGCCTGATTCACGAGCGCATTCGTCTCGGGATCGTCAGCGCACTGGCGGTGAACGACTCGCTTAGCTTCAACGATCTGAAACGGCTGCTCCGCACCAGCGACGGCAATCTCAGCGTGCACGCCCGCAAGCTCGAGGAAGGCGGCTATCTCGCCTGCCGCAAATTTTTCGAAGGACGAATTCCCCGCACCGAGTATCGCTTGACCGCCGCCGGTCGCCGCGCCCTCGACCATTACCTGGGCGACATGGAAGAGGTGATTCGCCTGGCGCGCCAGGCAGATGCAGGCCGCGAGAAAGCGCTGCGCGTTGGCTAGGATTGAACTGACAGATGTCGTCAGGAGTTTTTTGCGAACATTCTCACGCGAGGAGCCAAACCATGAGTATCGTTTCGTCGCTCAAGCCCAACGTTTCTGCTGTAGTTGGAGCAATTCTTCTCGCCGTGCCGAGCTACTTTATCGGGGCGTCGGCTCTGAGGCAGAATGCGCCGGGACTGTCATTTCTGGGCAGCCCCATCATTCTGCTCGGCGCCCTGTTCATCGCATTCACTCTCAACGCTTGGTCGATCCTCTCGGTAAACCTTCGCAGCGACACCACCCCGTTTGTCTTGAGCGTTTCGCTCTCTTTACGTTTCTCGAATCTGGCGGTGGTTGGGATCGCGTTGCTGCTGCTGGGCACGCTGCTGGGTTATGCATTTCTTGAGAATTTCCAGCCGCGTCCAGCCGGCTAGAGCAGTTCTCCAATTGCTGTAGAGTGCGAATCAAGAACGGGAGGGCACGGCTTCAGCCGTGCCGCAAGTCCCGCAAAGCATCCCGGCTTTAGCCGCTGCGGTCAGGCACTCTGCATCAACACGAGAACTGCTTTAGCGGTCGTCTCACGTGTCAGGTGCAAAATCGCAATAGGGAGTAGTCCGATGTGCCATCCACCCATCTACCGCAACATGAACTTTCCTGCGCCCGCTGCCGTCCTCGGATTCCTGACGGCTATCGCAGGACTGGTATTGAGCGCTCTAACCGCTCTGACGTTGCTCTTTCTCGGTAAGGTCCAATGGGCGCGCCGGCTGGGCGCTCTCGTCGGCGCGGGGGCATTCGTGTATCTTGCGCTGCTCTTTGGATTCGCGCTCGGCAGCCGGGAGGTTACGCTCGCCCCCGGCCAGGAAAAATACTTCTGCGAGATCGACTGCCACCTCGCCTACTCTGTGCGCGCGAGCCACGAAGAGGTTCAGAACGGCCAGCGGCAATTGCACGTCACGCTGCGTACGCGCTTCGATGAGACCACCATCTCATCCCGCCGCCCGAAAGACATGCCCCTCACGCCCAACCCGCGCCAGGTGTTGCTGCTCGACAGCCAGGGACGCAGCTTCGCTCCTGTCGCAACGGCAGGAACTCCACTCACGCGCAACCTGATCCCCGGCGAATCGTACGAGACCGAGCTTACGTTTCGCCTGCCCGCCGACGCCGCCCAACTGCGCCTGCTCATAACCAGCCCCGGTTGGGAGGAACATCTTCTGATCGGCGATGAGAACAGCCTGGGCCATAAAAAAACTTACCTCGCAGTACCGGTTGCGAGATTGGCCATCGTGCTCCGCGACCGCAGTGGCTGAAGCCTTTTTCTGTGAGCGGGGGTTTCAGTGCAGGCCTGAAGGCCTGCTCCACCCGTCATCCCATGACTCCCATTCTCTTCCCCACACGCCCGAGCACTTCGAGCGCCCGCGTAAGTTCGTCCGTAGTGTGCGTAGCGGTCATAATCGTCCGCACGCGCGCTTTTCCCTCCGGAACGGTCGGAAACGCGATCCCGGTCCCGAGCACGCCTTCTTTGAACAACTCGCGCGAGAATTCCATCGTCAACCGTCCGTCGCCGATGATGATGGGTGTAATCGGCGTCTCGCTCGCGGGCGTAGTCTTGCCACCGATATTGAAGCCAAGCAAACCGAGTTCCTTTTTCCAGAAACGCGTGTTCGCCCACAGCTGCTCCATAAGTTGCGGTTCGTTTTCCAGGACGTCGAAGGCAGCAATGCAGGTCGCCGCCACCGAGGGCGGATGCGATGTCGAAAACAGAAACGGCCGCGCCCGGTGATACAGGAAGTCAATAAAGTCACGCGTCCCGCAGACGTATCCGCCCAAAGCTCCAATCGCCTTCGACAGCGTTCCCACCTGGATATCCACGCGCCCGTGCACGCCGAAGTGGTCGATGGTGCCGCGCCCGTTGCGGCCGAGCACGCCGGAGGAATGCGCATCGTCCACCATCATGATAGCGCCGTACTTTTCCGCCGCTTCGCACAGACCGGGCAGCGGGCCGATGTCGCCGTCCATTGAGAACACGCCGTCGGTGATCAGCAGCTTGCGGCCGGGCTGATCCTTCACGCTCGCAAGTTGCTCCTCGGCGTGGGCAACGTCTTTGTGCCGGAATACCAGAATCTTCGCCCGCGACAGCCGGCACCCATCAATGATCGAAGCGTGGTTGAGTTCGTCGGAGATGATGAAGTCCTCCTTGCCGAGAATCGCCGACACTGTGCCCGCATTGGCCGTGAAGCCGGACTGAAAGACCACGCACGCCTCAACGTTCTTGAAGCGCGCGATCTTCTCTTCCAATTCCATGTGGATTTTCATGGTGCCGGCGATCGTCCGCACGGCGCCTGACCCAACCCCATACTTGCGCGTGGCTGCGAGCGCCGCCTCGCGCAGCTTGGGATGCGTCGTCAGCCCGAGGTAATTGTTCGAGGCCAGGTTGATGACTCGCTTGCCATCGAACGTGCACTCCGGCGCCTGCTCGTCTTCCAGCACGCGCAGCTTGAAGTGCGTGCCCTTGGCTTTGAGTTCGTCGAGCTGGTCGGTAAGAAATGAGAGCGGATTCTTGCGGGTGGCGGTGGGCATGATCTTCCTCGGAATCGGCCTCGAAAACCTTGAGCGCCGCAGATCAACGCGGAGCTGTGCAGATTTCGAACGTATCAGTCTAATACTGCCGCCAACGTGATGGAAATTCGCGACCCGAACTCCAAATGGCGGGCCTGGCGCGGCCGCGAAAGCCCTGAGGCCGGTGTATAGTGTCCACCAGTCCGAAAAGGAGGTCCGCCCCGTGCGTCTTCTCCTTAACTGGGTGCTGAGCGCCCTGGCGGTCTGGATCGTCGCTCACGTGGTGCCCGGCATCAGTGTGAGCAGCCCGGTGGCGGCCCTGATCGCCGCGCTGGCCATCGGCTTCATCAACGCCACCATTGGATTGGTACTCAAAATCCTCACCTTCCCGCTTACGCTTTTAACGCTCGGCTTGTTCTGGTTCGTGATCAACGCCCTGATGCTGAAGCTGGCCTCGGTGCTGGTGCCGGGGTTTGAGGTGCACGGCTTCCTCGCCGCTTTTCTTGGCGCCATCGCGCTCAGCGTGGTGAGTTCGCTGCTGCACTGGCTGGTGATGCCCCGCCGGAACAGGGAATAGACGGTTCACGACGCGCAAAAGCCTTCGTGCCAAAGCCGCAGAGTAACATCTAAGAGTAAGGGACCGTCTCGGGAAGTATTCAAGCGCATGGATATCAGACAATGAAGAGAATAGTGTCGTTGGCGGCAATCGTCACGGTTGCGGCGGTGAGTCTCAGCTTAGGTGGCACGGAAGCGCAAACGAGTCCGGATTCCTGGCAGCGCGACCTGCTGGCTTGGCGGGACAAGCGGGCAGCCAATCTACAAACGCCCGAAGGCTGGCTTTCGTTAATCGGCCTGGAGTGGCTGAAAGAAGGAGACAACAGCTTCGGCTCCGCAGCCGACAACAAGATACAGGTTGCAAAAGCCCCAGCCCACGTCGCGGTTGTGCGTCTTGAAAAAGGTGGTGCGCTGCGCCTGCTCCCGCCGCCCGGCGGGTTCCCCAAGGAGCTGCTGGTTGATGGCCATCCCGCGCAAGAACAGGCCTTGGCAGCCGACGACAGTCCGAGCCGGTCGAAACTCAATTTTGGCGGGCTCACCGTAATTGTGATTCATCGCGACGAAAGGTATGGCCTGCGGATCAAGGACGCACAGGCGCCCACGCGCGTCGGCTTTCATGGGCTGCGCTGGTATCCGCCGAATCCCGCGTACCGCGTGCACGCGAAGTGGATCCCGTATAACCCTCCCAAGATGCTGGATATCCCGACGATTCTTGGAACTGTGAGCAAGCTTCCAGCGCCGGGCGCTGCCGAGTTCACGCTCGATGGGAAGGTTTTTCGCCTCGAGCCAGTACTCGAAGATCCCAAAGACACCGAGCTTTTCTTCATTTTGCGCGACACCACCAGCAAGACCACGACCTATGGGGCAGGGCGCTTCCTCTACACCGAACTGCCCGACCACGGCCTGTCGCAGCCGGGTGAAGTCTGGCTCGATTTCAATCAACTGGAGAACCCGCCCTGCGCGTTTACTTCGTATGCGACCTGCCCGTTGCCGCCGGCACAGAACCGCCTGACTGTCGCTATTCCTGCCGGTGAGCAGCGCTATCACGATTAGCAGGTGAACGGAGCGGGACTTCTAAGCTACATTGGTTCGGACGGTTTTCGGAGCGCCTTTTCATGAGATGGATTCTGGTTGTGCTGTGCGTGGTGGGGATCGTTGCTGCTTCGCTCGCGCTGCGCGAGCACTATCGCGAAGACACTTCCCCGTGCAGTATCAACGAGCGCTGGGACTGCGGGATCGTGAACCACAGTAAGTTCGCCGTGTTCCTGGGTGTGCCGGTGGCGATGATCGGAATCGTAGGATATCTGCTCCTGAGTGCGCTCGCGTTCAAGAGAGCTTATCGGCTGATGCTGCTGGCCGCGCTGCCGGGATTGGCTTTTTCGCTTTACCTCGCCCGCATTGAGGCCCGCGTGCTGGGCGTGTGGTGCATCTACTGCGCGATCTCCCTGGGAGTCATTTCTCTGCTGACGCTGCTGGTTTTGGGCACAGTGGTTGCGTGCTCGCTGTGCAAATCCAAGCGAGTGCTCCAGCCATAGACTGCCTAACCCGCTTCTTTACGAAGCGACGCAAACACTCGTAGCACCTGCTCTTCGCTCGCGTCTAGCGATTCAGAGTTGTCGATCACAAAATCCGCTGCCTTGATCTTCTCTTCGTCGGGGATTTGCGCCGCCATGCGGCGCGTCACTTCCGCGCGCGCGGCCTCTTCGGCAATCCGAAGCCGCGCGGCGAAGCGCTGAACCCGCTGCTCCGGACGGCACGTCACGACAATGAGCCGGTCAAAGCGGTCCGCCACGCCCGCTTCCAGGATCAACGCGGCTTCCACCATGGCGATAGCATGCGGATCGCCGCGGCCGACTCCCTCCATCCACTCGTCCTCGCGCTTGACCACCGCGGGGTGCACGATGGCATTGAGTTCCTTGACCCGCGGAGGGGCCTTGCCGTCGGGCGCGCCGAAGGCAACCGAAGCCAGCCGCGCCCGGTGGACGCTCCCGTCGGAATTGAGAATCTCCCGGCCGAAGCGCCTCACCACTTCTTCATAGACCGCTTGCCCGGGCTGCATGAGCTGGTGCGCGATGCTGTCAGCCCGGATCACATGCGCGCCCAGCTTGACGAACATCTCGCCGACTACGGATTTCCCGCTGGCAATGCCGCCGGTTAGGCCAACTTTTAGCAAAGGTTTTTTCTCGTTTAGATCGGCTAATTGAAGTCAGAAGTAAGAAGTCAGATTGCAGAAGTGAAACCCAGGGAAATCAGCGGCAACATCTGTCGGCAAGGTTTACTTCTGCAATCTGACTTCTGACGTCCGCAATCTCCTACCTCTGCAATCTGACCTCTAACCTCTGACCTCGCATTTTTGCCGCCTTCACCGTATTGGCCATCAGCATCGCGATGGTCAGCGGTCCAACGCCGCCCGGCACCGGCGTGATCGCGCCGGCTACTTCCGCTACCTCCGGGTGGACATCCCCCACCAGGGTCGAGCCCTTTGCGAGAAACGTCTCTTCGCGCTTCTTGTTTCCGGCGAAAAGACGGTCAAACTCCGCCCGGGTACTTACCTGATTCATGCCGACGTCGATCACCGTTGCGCCCGGCTTCACGTAATCCCGGGTGATCATCCCGGCGCGGCCAATCGCCGCCACCAGGATGTCGGCCCTCCGGCAGACTCCCGGCAGATCGCGCGTCTTGGAGTGGCATACGGTCACGGTCGCATTCCCGTTCAGCAGCAGCATGGCCACCGGTTTGCCCACGATGTCGCTACGCCCCACCACTACCGCTTCTTGTCCCGCTACGGGAATGCCGCTCCGTTTCAGGATTTCCATCACTCCCGCCGGCGTGCACGGCACCAACCCCGGGCGCTGCGTCGAAAGAAACCCCACGTTCATGGGATGGAATCCGTCCACGTCCTTCGCCGGATCGACCGCGAGCAGAACTTTCTTCGCGTCCACCTGCGGAGGCAGCGGCAACTGCACCAGGATGCCGTCAATTTCCTCACGCCGGTTCAGGTCCGCGACCAGTTCCAGCAGTTCGCTGGTGGTTACACTCTCGGCTGGCGTGTGCTTCTCGCTATAGATTCCAACCTCTTCCGAGCTTTTCACTTTGCCGCGAACGTACACCTCCGACGCCGGATTGTGCCCCACCAGCACCACCGCCAGCCCCGGTCGCACGCCCGACGCCGCCAACGCCTTCACCTCCGCGGCCACTTCCGCGCGGATTTCCGCCGCCATCTTGCTGCCGTCTAGAATTCTCGCTGCCATGCCACCTCGCGCCTGTTCGTGAATGCGAAGCGATTCTATCGCAAGTTCCGCCGCTGCTTCTTCGGTCTTCGGCCGATCCGCGGTAGAATGATCCGTCATGATTCCGCAGGATCTGCTCGACATCCTGGTTTGCCCGGCTTGCAAGAAGCCGCTCGTGTTGAAAGAGAATCCGCCCAGCCTGAAGTGCGGAGAATGCCGCCGCGTGTATCCGATACAAGACGGCATTCCCATTTTGCTGATCGACGCCGCTACCATCGACGCCGCCTGAAGCGGATCGCCAAATCCAGGCCCACCTCGCCGCGAAACGACACGGAGTGTCATTTTGGGGATTCGTGGCGCCCCTCTTTGCGACACCGGATTTCGGCCCCCTTCACCCTAAACCGCTGCATTTCCTCGATTTGGGGGAACCGGACTACTCCGAAAACCGTACCCTTTCCCATACCAAAGTTACGGCAATTCGATTGCATGCAACAAAGTGTGTTGCCGATGAGTCTAATAGAACAGAGCGGTAAACGGTCGGAGGTGATGACGGCCATGAGAGACAGATTTTCGGTGATGGAACTGGCTGCTCTGCGGAACGATCTTCTCCAGGGCGGCATGATCGATTCCCGCGAGGCTGCGGAACTCCTACAGGTTTTTCTGATGGGCCGCGGTTACGGCGTCTCGCCGCAAGCCGCTTTGGACGCCGCCGGCCGGGTCGAGATCTCAGGGTGTTCTCTGCCGGTGCTGCAACGCGAACTCGAGGGCCTCGCACTGGTGATGTGAGGTTTTCGCGAAGTTTAGCCAGACAAGGTTAATGGGAAACTGGATCCAGTAATGGGAAGTTTCGCATGCGAGAAAGCCGGGCCAACCAGCCCGGCTTTCCTGCGTTTGCTGTGTTTGTGCGCGCTCACGATCACTCCGCGCGCTCCGTTACTTTGGTTGGCTTAGGAGAGAAGAACCCTCATCTTCCGTTCCTCTTACCTATCTTCGTACAGAACTTCTCAAGCCGGGCCTGGAGACATTGCCTTCTGGATATGATTCCTGATCGCCGTGAACTTCGCCTGTGTCGCTCGCAGCTCGGGCTCGCCGAAGTTCCTCACGCGGTAACGGGCATCGTTGCTGAGCGTCTTCAGATAGCGGTATTCGCCGTAGACTTTCCGCAGCACCGGACTGCGGGCGATGCTGCTGTCCCGGGCGGGATGGTTCGCCGAATGCCGGTTGTCCTGCGCGAGAACCGCCTCCACATAGTGCAACGCAGCATAGAAGAAGGCCGTGACCGCCCAGTCCGGATAGTTATGTTGTAGAAGAAACAGCGCAACCGATTCGTTGTGTCGGGCCTGAGACAGGTGCGCGTCTGGGGCTGGCAAAACTACGCCTTCGAGAACATGAGTTCGCCCGTCGGTGTCACCAACTCCCCGAGCGGACGTCCATCCTGGCTAATGACCGTGAAGTCAAAGTCGAGGTCAGGAGAGTTATCCACTACATCCAACTCAACCGCAAAAATCTTCTCCAGCACGGCCTCGTCGTGACGGGGAATCACGATCATGACGGAACAAACTTGTCCCGCCTGCTCCGCGAAGATCTTTTCTACCTCCGGCACTTGGGTAAGAGGCCGCAGGCCTTTTTGATCTGCGCAAGCCCAAATATAGGAAGGATTCGCTGCCAATTCCTTAACGCCTTTCTTTTGCCAACGATGAGCCAAGATTCTACTCCTTCCTGTCCAGCGCGCGCTGTGCTGGCTTTACCATCGAGCTGTATGCAGAGCTTTGCAACGGAAACCGGCCAGTGAGAACCCGCGGAGGCACGAGGTGGTCGGCCCTCGTGATGCCGAACTCCATTAGTGTCCCACTCAACTTTGTTGGCGGGAAATTACCAAGGTACTGCCTCGCTGGTCGCGACCGGCTTGGCTGGCTTCCCCAATTCGCGTAAACCGGCAACAGTTAGGCAGTTTCGACCATCCGCGGTATGTCGTCACAAACCCTCTACGATTTTCTGCAACTCCCGCGCAATCTCCTCCGGATCCCTCTCCGGCGCAAATTCCACTGGCTTCCCGATCCGCACCTGAATCTTCCCCGGCGCCGCCAACTTCTTCCCAGCCAGCTTGAGTTCGAACAACCCCTCAATCCGCATCGGCACCACCGGGATCCGCAGATTGTTTACGAGCAGGCCAATTCCAGAACGGAAAGACCGAAGCTTCCCGTCTTCGGTGTGGCGTCCTTCCGGAAATACCAGCACGCTGTAGCCGCGATCTACCGCCTCTCCCGCGTAGGCGAAGCTCTTGCGGAAGCCGGCCTGCCTCGGCAACGGGAACAGGTTTAGCAACGCTACGCCGAGCGCCCATTGCAGGCGGTCGTAAATGCGGCCGAACCACGACCGATCCGCCCCGGGCGAGCGCAGAGTTTCCAACGCTTCGCCCCCGGTTGCTGTTGCCAACATGTGCCGGATTCGCGCCGGAAGCACCGTCTGAATGAAACCCACATCCACATCGGCAATGTGATTCGAAATCACCAGCACCGGCCCGCGCACCCCGCGCAGGTTTTCCCGTCCCAGCACACGCGGCCATCCCAGCAGGAACACTGCCGGACGCACCAGCAGATAATGGGCCGCTAGCCGCACCCACGTTACCGGCCAGCGCAGCGCCCACCGCGGATAGTGAAATTCGCGCCGCTCCCCGCGCTCTCCCTGCAACAGCCGTTCCAGGTCGCCGACGGTCGCAGCGCTGGCGAATTTCGTCTCGCTCAGATCTACCTGGTACCAGTCTTCGAGCGCCCCCAGCAGTTCCACGCGCTCCAGCGAACTCAGCCCTAACTCACTTTCCAGATCGGCATCGGGCGCCAGTTTCTGCGGAGAACGTCCGGTCACCCGCGCCAGCAATTCCGAAAGTGCGCTGGCCGAGCCCGCCACCGCCTGCCCGCTGAAACTTGCCTCGACCGCATCGCGAATCACATTCCGGCGCGGCTTCCCGGTTGAAGTTCTGGGAAAATCCTCTTCCGGCCAGACGAACCACGAGCGCATGTGCTGGTACTCGGCCAGTGTCTCGTTCACGCGCGCCACGATTTGCTTTGCGTCTGCGCTCCGGTCGCGCAGAATCAGCACCGCGCACGGTTCGGCATTTCCGCCGCGCTCCAGCCCGACGACCACGCAATCGCGGACTTCTTTTTGACCTCGTAACCCCGCTTCCAGGTCCTCGGGATAGACGTTCATGCCCGCGGGCGTGACGATCACGTCTTTCTTGCGGCCCTTGAAATAGAGGTTGCCCTCCGCGTCCAGCGCTCCCAGATCGCCAGTGCCATACCAGCCTTCCTCTCCCGCCACCGATTGCAGCTCGCGCCCATTCCAATAACCGCTGGCGACGCCGCTGCCGCGCACCAGGATCTCGCCGTCGTCCGCCAGTTTGATCTCGCGTCCGGGCAGAACCTTCCCGATCGAACCCTGGCTCATCTTGAAGGGATGATTGACGCTGACCAACGAAGTTGTTTCCGTCAGTCCGTAGCCCTGAATGACGGCGTACCCGATGCGCCGCCAGAATTCTTCCGTCTCGCGCTCCAGCGCAGCGCCCCCGCTGATCATGGCCCAGAACTTCCATCCGAACGCGCGATGGATGTCGCGGAATGTCCACCAACGCCGCAGGAAGTCTTGACCCGCCGCATCGCGATAGCGCCCTGCGAAATGCTCGCGCCGTCCGCTGTCCTCGAGATCGCGCTCGATCTTCTGCTGCAACGATTCGATCATCCGCGGCACTGCCACCAGCACCGAGACGCACTCGCGCCGGATCGTCGCCATCACCTCGGTTGGGTTGAGCGTGTTCTCAAACACGACCGTTCCACCCATCAGGGGAGGAAGGAAAATTCCGAGGAACTGTCCGAACACGTGGCTGAGCGGCAGCAGGTTCAAGAAGCGGATCGGATGCACCAGACGCTCGTACTTCAGATACTTTCTGATTTCTTTTTCGAGGGGCGCAATATTTCCGAGCACGTTGGCATGGCTGAGCACGACTCCTTTGGGGTCGGCGGTTGTGCCCGAGGTGAAGACAATCTCCAGCGGATCCGAGGGCTGAATCGCCACCGGACGGGACGGATCCGCCGGATGCCGGGAAATTGCCGATACCAGGTCTGCCGGATCGATCGAAGGAATCGCGTCAAAAATGGGCGCGCGCTCGCGCGGACAAATAACTAGCTTCGTCTTGACTTGCGAACCGATCCGGCGCGCAAAATCTGGACTGGCGCCATCGTCGATCGGAACGGCAATGACTCCGCAAAGCGCGCATCCCCAGAAGGCCGCCACCCACTCCGCACAATTCACACTCCATATCAACACCGCATCGCCCTTGCAGATGTTTCGCGCCAGCAGCTCCTGCGCAAAACGGCGGGCGGGATCCGTTACCCGCCGATAACTCCAGCGCTCGCGCCGGTATCCTCGCGGGTAAACATAGGCGCACTCCGCCCCGTGGCGTGCCAAGTCGTCGAAGTAATCGAGAAGGGAGCTGCGCTCCATCGCTCAAATCGTAGCGCGTTAGCCTGCATTATTCACGACAGGGTGGAGCAGGCCTTCAGGCCTGCATGAAAAGGCAACAAGCATGCGGGCTTCAGCCCCTGAGGTGCCTTGCGCTTGCGTCCGCACGAAGTACCTCAGCGACTGAAAGCCGCCAGTTCAAATTGCAGTCTTAATGCAGGGTTGAAAGCCCTGCTCCACCCAGAATCCGACTATTCCCTCCGACTTGCCCACACGTCCTGTTTAGGAGCACAATTTTCGAACGTTTCAGACGAAGTTGTATTTCTCCGGAGCTGAATGACACAGCGATTTCTAATCTGGATGGCTGCGGCGTTGGTGGTGGGTGCGTCAACTTCCTGCCAACCATCGCAGTCGGCGAGCAGCCCGGGCACTGCCGCTCCGGCCGCGTCCGGCCGGAACGAAGTCCGCACTGAGTACTGGCAAGGCTCTCCGCGCGATCTCAGCCAGGACGAAGCCGCCGGCGGCCACGTCCTCCGCAAGCATGTCGGCCGCACGGATGACGAACTCCGCGATCGCCTCGAACGGGAGCGAAATATCTCGGGAGCGTCTACCTACACGGACCGCGCCGCCGCCGAGCATGCCATCGGCGCGGCCATCGCTCTCTCGCAGGACCGGATTCAACGCTGGCTGAATCGCCCGGGCGGACATCCCAACCTCGTCCTCGACTACGACAGCGGCCAGCCGCTCGGACGCACCCTCAACCGCGGCGACAGCCGGCCGCGCCCGTGCTCGCACGCGGTGGTCGTCTTGAAATATGCTGCACCCAGTTATTACGTGCTGACATCCTACCCGGAGTGCCGCTCATGACCAAGAGCACCAACGCGAAACCGGAAATCACCCCAGCCAATTTTCCCGCGCTTCGTTCCTTTTTGCGCGGCTACTTCCACGAAGATGTGGCCGACGAATACGGCACCCCGGTGGATGCCGCCGATCAGTTTTGCGAGGACGCCGAAAGCGACGAGCGCAACGCCGTCGCCAACGAATGGACACTGTTGATGAACGTGCTCCAGGGAAGGCCGCTGCCGGAGATCAACCAGGCGTTGACCGGGAAACTCGGCGGAGCGGTCCGCCTGAATGAAGAGGAAATTCAACAGGTATCGCAGATCTTCGCACGGTGTCTGGCCGTGAAACCGCACCGTAAAGCCGCCAACGACTAGCGACAACTCAATCGCCATTTGGATGGCTTTTGGGTGGCGCAGCGCTTCAGCGCTGCGATAGAGGCCTATTTTGAATGTCGGCTTCAGCCGCCGAGGTGACGACCAGCGACCGCCCTACTCCCGTCCCACCCCCAGCGCATCCGCCACCCGGTTGATGTAGTTGAACCAGGAGGCGATCAGCGTAATTTGGAGGATCGCTTTATCGTCGAAGCCCGCCGCTCGTAACCGCTCGTGATCATCCTTCCAGACCTTGGTGGCATCCTTGGTGAGTTTGACCACATAGTCCAGCATCACGCGCTCTTGCGGCGTGATCGACGCCGTGGTGTAGTCGCGCTCCAGCGCCGCGACCATCTCTTTATCCAGCGTCACCCGACGCAGAAACTCTGCGTGTGACTCGATTCAATACACGCACCGGTTGATCACGGAGACAACGGTCGTGATCATCTCGTGCTGCCGCCGCGTGAGCGGCAGATCGGGGGACATCAGCGCCCCGAACGTGGCAAACGCATGGTAGAGCGCCTGCGGAATCAGCGAGTGCGATTCGACGATTTGCGCCCCGCCGCCTTCCGTTGGATGCGCCGGCGTAGCGTACTCGATTGGATAGAGGGACTTCTGTCCCTCCAGCGCGCGGCGGAGTTCGTCGTCGGCTTCGGAAAGAGGAATCGTGCGAATCCAGGTCATAATTTCGGTTTGCCCTCCACCCGGAAGTTTGCCTACAATGCGGGCGTTCACAAACCCTACACGCAGGTCCCGGCAGTTGCCAATAGCTGGAAAGCGCTACGCCGGGCCTGACCGATTCGCTCGCGGACTCCCCCGCGCGGAGGTTCGAATCGATGACCTACATGCTCTACAGGGTTCTGCGCAGGCTTCCTCGCCCGGTACTGCTGGGAGTGCTCATCGTACTTTTGACCGCAGTGGCCCGAGCCTAATGGGTTCTCCAGGTCGCCGCCGGCGGCGGTAGAATAAAGCTAGCCTCGTGTCGTGGCTCACCACGCCGAGGCGCAGCGGTTGACTGCATCCAGGAGAACTTGATGCCGCAAGACACTCTGACCATCACCGACAACCGAACTGGCCAGACCTACACTCTGCCGGTTGAGAACGGAACCATCCGCGCCATGGATCTGCGCAAGATCAAGACCGGCCCCGAAGATTTCGGCCTGATGACCTACGACCCGGCCTTCATGAATACCGCTTCGTGCAAGAGCGCCATCACTTATATCGACGGCGACAAGGGCATCCTGCGCTACCGCGGCTATCCCATTGAAGTTCTCGCCGAGCACTGCACCTACCTGGAAGTCGCCTATCTGATCCTGTTCGGCGAGCTGCCCACCACCGCCCAACTCAAGGACTGGGTTCACGAAATCACCCATCACACCATGCTGCATGAGACCACCAAAAAGTTCATGGAGGGTTTCCGCTACAACGCCCATCCCATGGTCATGCTGGTCAGCACGGTGGCTGCGCTTTCGAACGTCTATCCCGATTCCAAGAAAATTGAAGACCCCGCCACCCGGCTGCTGCAGATCAAGCGCCTCATCGGCAAGATGCCTTCCATTGCGGCGATGTCCTATCGTCACCTGGGAGGATTCCCGTACGTCTATCCCGACAACGAGCTCAACTACACCGAAAACTTCATGAACATGTTGTGGAAGATGGTGGAACCGAAGTACGTCGCGAATCCCGTAATCTCCCGCGCGCTCGACATCCTCTTCATCCTGCACGCCGACCACGAGCAGAACTGTAGTACCAACGCGATGCGCGCCGTCGGCAGTTCGCACACCGATCCCTATCTCGCCACCGCGGCCGCTGCCGCCGCGCTCTCCGGGCCGCTCCACGGCGGCGCCAACGAAGAAGTGCTGCGCATGCTCCACGAGATCGGCTCCAAAGATAACGTCCCGGCCTACATCAAGAAGATCAAGGAAGGGAAAGGCAGGCTGATGGGCTTCGGACACCGGATCTACAAGAACTACGATCCGCGCGCCAAGATCATCAAGTGGGCGGCCGACCAGATTTTCGAGGTCACCGGCCGCAATGCGAAGATCGAGATTGCCATGGAACTGGAGCGCATCGCTCTCGAAGACGACTATTTCGTGAGCCGCAAGCTCTATCCCAACGTGGACTTCTACTCCGGCATCATGTATGAGGCCATGGGCTTCAAGCCGGAAATGTTCACCGTGCTCTTCGCCATTCCCCGGACCGCCGGATGGCTGGCGCAATGGCAGGAGATGCTCACCGATCCCGAGCAGAAAATCGCCCGCCCGCGCCAGATCTGGACGGGCCACGAAACGCGTAAGTTTGTGCCGATCGAGCAGCGTGGGGCGGGAGTAGTGGTGCGATAGTTGAGCTCTCGGTTCCCGGTTCTCTTTTCCTGGGAAAGCGTTGGACACCTCTCTTGGCGATCGCCGGAAGCTCCTCGTAAAGCCGCGTAAACACGCGTGACAATTGCTCCCGCGGCATCTAGCATCATATTTCTTATGTCTTACCGCTCGAACGCCGCTGAATCATGGTATCCGGAGCCGGAACCCTCGGCATTACCGCCTGAGATTCGGGTTGATCTGCTTCCGCCCGCGTCCCTTACCCAGCCCTTGTGGAAGTCCCTGCTCACCAACTTGCGCGACACGTTGGCGCCGGAAAAGCTGCCGCCTCTGCAACTCACGTCACGGCCCGTTAACGTCGGCTTGCTCCTCGGCGACCGCCTGCGCTTGCCCTGGTTTCGCACGGTGTTCACCAACCTCGGGGACGTAATTTCGCCCGAAATCCTGCCGCCCCTTGAACTCGAGTCCACTCCGGTAGATGTCGGCGAACTCATCACCGACCAGCTGAGTCACTATTGGTTTAGTTCGCTGCTCCGCAATCTTGCCGACCGGCTGGTTCCGGAAAAGTTGCCGTCACTCGAACTGACCTCCAAGCCCGTTGCCAACATCATCCCCGAATCCTGGATACTGCTGCCCGCGTGGTCCGAAGTGATCAGCACGCCGAAAGTGTTTTACCCTGACAAGGCGAATCCTGCCGGTCCCGCCGCGCCTCCACCGGCCCCGAGGCCCGCAGCAGTCCCGGAAACACAGCTCGTCCGCTCCACCGACCCCAGCGAAGCGGGCCTGCTCCGCGATCTGCGGCGGTCGCGCCTTCGCCGGCGCATCTGGATCGCCATGTCCGCCGCCCAGGCAATCTACTTGATCGCCATCGTGTTCTGGCCACATTAACCGCACGCGAGCAGCTCGCTATATCAAGCAATCAATCAGCAATCAGACTGTCGGCACTGGGCCTTGGCCAAGTGCTAAGTGCTAAATGCCAAGTGCTGCACTTAGAACGTCGTCGACACCGAGAAGCGGAACGTTTTGCGAGGCTCGCGCAGGGTGTAGTTGGGGCCGAGGGTGTCAATGGTCTGCTGGAAGGTAAAGTCGCCGGCGCCGCCCGGCGGGAACATGTCGCGAGTGATGGGCACGGGCGGATTGGTGTTGCGGTCGAGCCGGAGCGGGTTATACGCCCAATAGATTCGGAAGGGCGCGTTGATGACGGGCAGCATGACCTGGAACTCCACGCCGGTGGACATGCGGGGAACCCAGTTGGTTCCGGGGACCGGCCGCAGGAACTGCGAAAACGCGATGTGCTGCCCACCAACGCATTGCAAGGCGGGGTCGAGCTCCGGACATCCAAACGCGGTGTTCAGAAGATCGTTGAACTGGCCATTGTTGATCTTCAATTGCGACGTACGAACGATGGGGTTGACGCCGACGTCCATGAAAGGAGCCAGCACCACCGGGCCAGCGATGGTGATTCGGTATTCCAGGTTGCCGGCCAGACTCAAGTCGCCTCCCGGCGTGACGAGTTGCTGGAAAGGCACCGGGATGGTCCAGTTGCCGGCGCGCGGGTTGCGCGGATCCTTGGGAACTGGTGAGCCATCCGGATTGGTCAGCGTAACGTTTTGACGGCTGGGGAGAAAGGCGATGGGCGAGATGGTGCGGATGTCAAAGCCGCGTAGATCGTTGTCGCCGCCGAGATAAGCGCGCTCGAAAGGCGGCGCCACTACCCCGTTGTATCCGGTGATAAACGAGCCCTGCAGGTTGTAGCCGATCGCGTTGCGGCGCTTGTTCACAGGAAAAAATTGTTTGTATTGAACGATTGGACGGATGGTGTAGACGGTGCCGCCGAGTCCGGAGAACTCGCCTCCGAGGAAAATGCTCTTGCCGTGGTGGGGTTGGTAGGCGGCGTCCAGGGTGTTCATGGTAAAGCTGGGCACGATTTTGCTGGTGATGATTCCGTTGAGCGCGTTCGGCCCGCTGATGCCGCGGAAATTGATGTTGGTGAACAGAATCTTCGAGGCCTCGCTGACGGCCACCAGCGAAGAGCGATCGAACGAATAGCTGAGGCCCACCCGCTTAAACGAACGGCGCAGCGGATAACTGGCCGAGAAGCTGAAGCCGGTGCTCGACTGGCTGTAGTTCTGCAGGTTCTGCAAAAAGGGCGAGGGCAGGTTCAAATTCTGGCCCGAGGTAATCGAGAGCTGCCGGGCCTGATCGAAGTTGAACTTGCGCGTGTACACCGTGAATCCCGCCTGGATGGGGCGGTCGAACAAATAGGGCTCTGTAAATCCGAAAAGCAAATCGCGCTGCCGGTTGCCCAGGCTGGCCTGCACGGACAGCGTTTCACCCAGTCCCAGGAAGTTGTTGGTGCTATAGGTCAGGCCGATAAAGGCTCCGGCCAGGCCGCTGACACCGCCCTGGAGTCCGATGCTGTTCTTGCCTTTCTCCTTGACCTTGAGCGTCAGATCGACGGTCCCGGCTTTTTCGTCGAGCTTGCGGTCGGTGGTGTTGGGATCGTCGGGCTTGAGCTGGTCGAAATAGCCAAGCTGGTTGAGGCGGAGCAGGCTGAGTTCCCAAAAACGCGAGTTGTAGATCTGGCCTTCTTCGAGGGCGATTTCGCGGCGGATGACCTTGTCGCGAGTGGTGGTGTTGCCCTGGAACTCGATGCGGCGAACGTAGAACTGCTTGCCTTCGTCCACGTCAATCTCGAGGTTCACGATTTTCTTTTCGTCGTCGAACTTGGTGTCGGGGACAGAAGTGAAGTTGATGTAACCGAGTTCCCCATAGGCCTTGCGCAGACCTTCGAGGCCCTTGGCGACTTTTTCGCGGGAGAAGATATCGCCATCTTTTATTGCAAACAGGCTGCGCAGGGCTCTCTGGTCAGCGACCGCCTTGTTGTTCTTGAAAGTGATGGTGCCCAGGTGGTAGCGCTCGCCTTCCTCGATGGGCATGACGATATCCACCGACTTGCCCGCGCCCTTCTGGAGGAGCGGGACATGGAACCCGGTGTGGCCGGTATCGTGGATGTCGGTCTTGGGGTCGTCGACCAGCACTTTGAAGTAGCCGCGGTTCTGGAACTCGGCGCGAACACGTTCGACGTCTTCGTTGAGCTTGGTGGCGTCGTAGGTCTTGGCGAAGAGGCTCTCCAGAAAGATGGAGTGCGGAATGCCGATAGGCTTCAGGTTCTTCATGGCCGCCACCAGGGAGCGGTTGTTGATATGTTTGTTGCCCTGGAAGCGAATCTTTCCGACTTTGACCTTAGGGCCCTCGCGGATGACAAAGGTCAGGCTCACCGCAGCCGGGGGAATGGGACGAATCTCGCTCCGGATGGTCGCAAACTGGCGCCCGTGCTCAGCTAGCAACTCCTTCAAGGTGACTTCGGCTTTCTTGATCTTGGTGGGATCGTACTGGCTCTCCACCGAGAGGCCGACCTTGCGCTCCTTGAAACGATCGAGGACGTCGCTGGTGGAGACGGAACTCAAGCCCGTGTAGTTGATCTCGCGGATGGTGGGGCGCTCTTTGACGTAGATGTGGAGAACCCAGCCTTTGGGAGTCTGCTCACGCTCGAAGCGGATGTCCTCAAAGTAGCCGGTGTTCCACAGGGAGTTGAAATCACGCTCGATGGCGGCGAGGTCATAGACATCGCCGATCCGCGTGAAAATGCGGGATTTGACTGTGTCCGCGGGGATGCGGCGGTTGCCATGTACGGTGATGCCGACGATGAGGTCCTGCTGGCCGACGGCGGGCAGAGAAAGCAGCAACAGAGCCATCATTCCGAGGAGCCGTCCCGCAGCGCGCCAGTTCCTCCAACCCCTTGAAGAAAAAGAGGATGGCAACGAACCGGGGCCGCTCCGCGTGCTTACGCGGCGACGCAGGCCCTGGGCGCAAACAGGGATTTCCTGATGACGGCGATGAATCGCAACTACCTCGGAAAACCGGGAGTTAGGAAAACCGTAATTATACGGTAGAGTCCGGCGGGGCGTCCAAGGCAGAGCGCAATCTTCCCGCCGTGTCAGGCCCGAAAAAGCTCCACCTCAATAGAGACGGAATAGAACGTCGCCGCGTTGCCCATGTCGGTGAGTTTTTCTGAGGTGAGGACATTGATATTGCGCCCGCCGGGGCCAAAGCGGGCCCAATCGAGCCGGGCGGCGACTACGCCGGGGGGCACGGATCCGTTGACGTGGGCCCTTAGAACAATCTCTCCGCGCGGGTTGAAGGCGCGAACGCGGTCGCCGTTGCGGATGCCACGGCGTTCCGCGTCGGTGGCGTGCATTTCGATCATGCCGATCGCCGGTTCCAGCTTGCGGACCGAGGGGATGTTCGCAAAAGTCGAGTTGAGATGGTTGTCCGCCTTACGGGCCAGCAGTTCCAGCGGGAAGCCGGCGGCTTTGGCGCCGTGGCGGGATTCTCCGGGCGGTGTGAAGGCGACGACGGGATCGAGTCCCTGGCGCTTCAGGGCTTCGCTATAGAACTCGGCTTTGCCGGTGGGAGTGAGAAAATTGCCATCGGCAAAGGGAAGGAAAGGACGAGTCTCTGCTGAGTGCTTTGCTCCATTGCCGGAGAAGTTCAGGCGGATGTGATCTTCGCGCTCCAGGCGTTCGCGCGTGATTCCTTTGAGCCATGGGTTCGGGGAGTCGAGGGCGCGGTCGATCATCGAGTCCACGCTCTCGCGGAAGCATGCCTCTTCGAAGCCCATGCGTTGGGCCAGCGCGCTAAATAGTTCGACGTTCGAGCGGCACTCGCCGAGCGGCTCGATCGCCTGCGTAGAGACCTGGAGATAGTAGTGTCCGTAGGCGGCCTGCAAGTCTTTGTGCTCGAAAAAAGTAGTCGCGGGCAGAACGATGTCGGCGTAATCGGTCGTGTCGGTGAGGAACTGCTCATGCACCACCGTGAACAGGTCAGGACGTTTCAGTCCACGGACGACCTCGTTGTGATTGGGGCAGACAGCCGCGGGGTTGGAGTTGTAAACGAACAGCGCTTGAATAGGCGGACCGTCGAGCGAATTCAAGGCCCATCCCAGCTGCACCATGTTGACGACTCGCGCGGGACGTCCCAGCGCCTTCTGCATCAGATCGGGCATTTCCAGCGCAGTCTTGTTCAGGCCAAAGGCGCCGCTGGTCGAGAGCTGGAGCCCGCCACCAACCTCTTTCCACGATCCGATCAGGCAGGGGAGCATGGCGACGGCGCGCATGGCCATGCCGCCGCCTTCCGAGCGCTGAATGCCGTAGTTCACGCGGATCACAGACGGCCTCTGCGTCGCATATTCAGTCGCGAGGCGGCGGATGTCCGCCGCGGAGATGCCAGTCCAGTGGGCTACTTTTTCCAACGGGTAGTCCTGGACGCGGGCTTTCAGGTCGTCGAAACCAACGGTGTGGCGGGGGGCAAACTCCGGCGCGTAGGGGGGCACCCTGCAGAG
>ORMF010942393.1_pt1 | contig 82529 bp, 71 predicted proteins | sample 1779871 | NCBI WGS metagenome assembly ORMF01 (sample SAMEA104232316, study PRJEB22302) | groundwater metagenome | biome: forest; feature: aquifer; material: groundwater | place: USA | collected 2011-08-07 | depth 5.4 m | reverse complement strand
TCAGGAAGAGAACGCCCGGGCACTTGAGTCCTATTGGTTTTGAGCCGGGCAGTCCCGTAGGGACGAAATATCTATAGAACAAGATGAGCCAAATGAATTTTTCAGCCCATTTATGGGCTGCAGAAAAGGTGATGTCGCTCCAACGGAGCTTTGAGGCCAAGCACGCTCACGGGGCTACAAATATTTCGTCCCTACGGGACTCTGCTGAAAAGTTGGGACCTTCACTTGATCAGAGTTTCACTAAATTCTGTTGATATCGAGTATTCTGATCAGAAGTGATGAATAGGTCGAATTCCGGCTCGGCTTTCCGCAGCAGCTCGCCGTTCTTGACGCCCCTCCATCCTCGATCTTGCACCGTTGTGCAGACATGATTGGGAAGCAGGCTCTGCATCGGCGCAGGCACGCACTCGTCCAGCAGAATTCTCATGCGGCTGGTGAAAGCAAGGCCTGCTCAGAGCACTCCAACAACCCTCGGGCCATGTCCCGACTCACTGAGGGAAAGCAGTCAAGGAATTCTTCCAGTGAATAGTCATTCTCCAAGTAGTCGAACAGAGTTTTCACGGGAACGCGCGTGCCCTTAAACACCGGAGTGCCGCCGAGGATATCGGGGTCGGTCGTGATTAGTTCACTGGCGATCATGTTGGCAGTTTAGTTCAGGTCGGGCCTGGTCGTAAACATCTGAGATTCAATGGATGTTATTCCGCGATTTACGATTCACCATTTACGATTTACTATAAGGGGTTATGCCCTTCACGCTGAAAGCCGACTATCAGCCCTGTGGCGACCAGCCGCAGGCGATCGATGCGTTGATACGCGGTCTTGCTGACGGAACGCGCGACCAGGTCTTGCTCGGAATCACCGGCAGCGGCAAGACATTCACCATCGCCAGCGTGATCGATCGCACGCAACGGCCGACGCTCGTGATCGCGCACAACAAAACCCTCGCCGCGCAACTGTATCAGGAATTCAAGTCGCTGTTCCCCGGAAACTCCGTCGAGTATTTCGTCTCCTACTACGACTACTATCAGCCGGAGGCTTATGTTCCGGCGTCGGACACCTACATCGAAAAAGATGCGATCGTCAACGAAGAGATCGACCGCCTGCGCATGTCGGCGACGCGCGCGCTGTTCGAACGTCGCGACGTGATCGTAGTCGCCAGCGTGTCGTGCATCTACGGCCTCGGCGACCCGGACGCTTACTACGGGATGCTCGTTTTTCTCGAGCCGGGCATGAAGATCGCGCGCGACACTCTGCTCCAGCGTCTGGTCGAGTTGCAGTACGAGCGCAACGACGTTGACTTCAAACGCGGCAGCTTTCGCGTGCGTGGCGACGTCGTTGAGGTTTATCCGAGTTACCAGGACGAGGCTTATCGCATAGAGCTTTGGGGCGATGAGATTGATTCTATCTCGACCATCGATCCGCTGCTCGGCGAAGTTATCCAGAAGCACACCGCGCGCGTGCCGCTCTATCCCAAGTCGCATTACGTCATGCCGCGCAGCACGCTCAAGCGAGCGATCGAAACAATCAAACAGGAACTGGAGTGGTGGGAGCCGAAGCTGATCGAAGAAGGAAAACTGGTCGAAGCGCAGCGCCTGCATCAACGCACGATGTTTGACATGGAGATGATGAAAGAGATGGGCTTTTGTCGCGGGATTGAAAATTATTCGCGCCATCTCACCGGCAAGAAGCCGGGCGAGCCGCCGCCCACGCTGCTCGATTATCTGCCGCGCGACACTTTGGTTGTCATCGATGAATCGCACCAGACGATCCCGCAGGTGCGCGGCATGTTCTTTGGCGATCAATCGCGCAAACGCACTCTGGTTGAATACGGCTTCCGCCTGCCGTCGGCGCTCGATAATCGCCCGCTAAATTTCGACGAGTTCGAAGAACGCGCCGTTCAGAGAATCTATGTCTCGGCCACGCCGGGACCTTATGAGCTGACGAAATCGAGCGGCGAAGTGATCGAGCAAATCATTCGGCCGACCGGCTTGATGGATCCGGAAGTCGAGGTAATACCAGTCAAAGGTCAAATCGATCACCTGCTGGGCGAATGCCGCGCGCGCGCCGCGCGCAAAGAACGGGTGCTGGTGACCACGCTGACAAAGAAGATGGCGGAAGACTTGACCGAGTATTTCACCGAACTCGACGTCCGCGTGCGCTATCTTCATTCGGATATCGTAACCCTCGACCGCATCAAGATTCTGCGCGACCTGCGCCGAGGGGAGTTTGACGTGCTCGTCGGTATTAATCTGCTGCGTGAGGGTTTGGATTTGCCGGAGGTTTCCTTAGTCGCGATTCTGGATGCCGACAAAGAAGGCTTTCTGCGTTCTGAATCATCTCTGATTCAAACGATTGGCCGGGCCGCGCGCAACAGCAGCGGCAAAGCGATTTTGTATGCCGACCGCGTGACCGACTCGATGAAGCGCGCAATTGACGAAACCCGCCGCCGACGCGTGTTGCAGGAAGTTTACAATCGCGAGCACGGCATCACGCCCAAGACAATCATCAAGGCAATCGAATCGACCTTGGTGACCGCTTCAGAAGCTGATTATTTCAAGGTGCCGCTGGAGTTGGAAGAGGTTGACGGTTACAGCGCCGAGGAACTCAAGGAGAAAATCAAGCAGAGCGAGTTTGAAATGCGCGAACACGCAAAGCGGTTTGAGTTTGAGAAGGCGGCGGAGCTGCGCGACCGGATCAAGTATCTGCGCGAGCGTGAGTTGGCAGTGGCTTAATTTGCCACAGAGGCACAGAGACACTGAGAAAGAAAGAGCATTGGACCCAGATCAGCACAGACTCTCACTGATAAAGAAAATGCAATTCCGATCTGCGTCTATCCGTGTTCATCCGTGGCTGATATCTGCTTGTTCTCTGTGCCTCGGTGTCTCTGTGGCTTAATTCAATGCTGACGAAATCACAACCGGACGAGATTCAGGGCTTTCTCTCTGACGCGAGTTATTTGCGCGGCGGAAATGCCGCACGCGTCGTGTTCCCCGAAACCGCCGAAGAAGTCGCTCAGATACTCGCCGAAGCGACGCGCACAGAAACTCCCGTCACCATCTCTGGCGCCGGGACCGGAACGGTTGCTGGTCGCGTTCCCTTTGGCGGCATTGTCATCGCTACGGACAAACTGAATCGTATACTTGATATCGTTCACGACGACCAGGGCAAAGGTCGCGCGATTGCGGAAGCGGGGGTGATCCTTTCTGATCTGCAGCGCGCGGTTGATGCTGAAGGTTTGATGTATCCGCCTGATCCGACTGAACGCAGTTGTTTCCTGGGCGGCAACGTCGCCACGAATGCTTCCGGCTCGCGCACTTTCAAATATGGCCCGACGCGAAAGTATGTCGCGCGTCTAAAGGTCGCGCTGGCAACCGGCGACGTAATCGATCTTCGTCGCGGACAAGTGCACGCGGACGCCCAGGGTCGGATCAGGATTCCGCTTGCGTCGGGCCGCGCGATCGAAGCTCAGCTCCCAACGTATCGCATGCCCGAAGTGCGCAAGCACGCGTCGGGTTATTACGTCATCCCCGAAATGGATGTGCTTGATTTATTCATCGGCAGTGAAGGCACACTCGGCGTGATTGTCGAGATCGAACTTAAGCTGTTGCCAAAGCCAGAAGGATTCCTGAGCGGAGTGGTCTTCTTTTCTACCGAAGGCGAACTGTTGTCTTTTGTCGCGGAGGCGCGAAGGCGCTCGCTGGCAACCCGGGGCAGTAGCCGGCGCGTAAGCAAGGGCGTTCTTCCTCCTGCCAACTCGACAGACCAACTTGACGCTCGCGCCCTTGAATATTTCGATTCCGAATCGCTTGGCTTTCTTCGTCAAGAGTATCCGACGATTCCCGATGCCGCGATCGGCGCGGTCTTTTTCGAACAAGAAACAACGACCGCGAACGAAGAAGAGTTGATGAACGGCTGGCTCGCTTTACTTGAACGGCATCAGGCGCTCGCGGACGAGTCGTGGTTCGCCACGAACGAACAGGACCAGGCCAAGCTGCGCGAATTCCGCCACGCTCTTCCCGTCCTGATGAACGAATGGTTCGCGCGCTATCAACAGCGAAAAGTTTCGACGGACATGGCCGTGCCCGATGAGCAGTTCGCGGGGATGCTGAAGTTCTATCAGGACGCGCTGCGCGGCGGCGATCTGCGCTACACAATCTTCGGCCACATCGGCGACAATCACGTGCACGTAAACATTCTGCCACGCGACGACGCCGAGGCAACAAAGGCCTGGCAGATTTACCAAACCTTCATTCAACGCGCGGTTGCGGTCGGCGGCACGATCTCGGCCGAGCACGGCATTGGCAAGTTGAAGCGCGAGTACCTGCGCGAACTATACGGCGAAGAGCACTTGCGCGAAATGGCGGGCTTGAAGCGAGCGTTTGATCCGGCAGGGATTCTGGGCCGCGGTAACATGTTCGCTGAAGATTTGCTCAAGGGCAGGGATTAGTTCGTCGCGTTTACTATTCACGATTTACGATTTACGATTCACAAGCAATGTTCCGCTTTACCACCGCCGGCGAATCACACGGTCGCGCACTGGTCGCGATAGTCGAAGGTCTGCCCGCTGGTCTGCCCATCGACGTTGAGCAAGTCAATCACGAACTGCATCGGCGACAACAGGGCTATGGCCGCGGTGCACGCATGAAGATAGAACAGGACCGCATCGAGATCATCAGCGGCGTGCGTCATGGCTTGACGCTGGGCTCGCCGCTCGCCGTGATGATTGAGAACAAAGACTGGGCTAACTGGGACGACGTGATGTCCCCCGGCGAGCAAGAGCTTCCGCCCGAGAAATCTCGCCGCATCAAACGCCCGCGTCCCGGTCATGCCGATCTGGCCGGCGGTCTGAAGTACGATGCGCGCGATCTGCGCGACGTGCTGGAACGCGCGTCGGCGCGCGAGACGGCGGCGCGCGTGGCGTGCGGCGCTCTGGCCAGACAGTTGCTCGCAAGCTTCGGCATAGAGATTCGCAGTCACGTAATTCAACTTGGCGGCATTCCGGATCAGCCGCTCGAACTTACTTTCGATCAAATCGCGGCGATTCCCGAGGACGCGCCACTGCGTTGTGCTGATGCCAAAGCACAGCAGCTAATGATCGAGTTAATCGATCAGAAAAAGAGCGAAGGCGACACGCTCGGCGGAATCTTTGAAGTCGTCGCGCGGGGCGTAGTGCCGGGTTTGGGCTCGCACACCGCGTGGGACTTGAAGCTCGACGGACGTTTAGCGCAAGCCGTGATGTCAATTCCCGCTGTGAAAGCAGTCGCAATCGGCGCGGGTGCTGTGGCGAGTTCCCTTCCCGGCTCGGAGGTTCACGACGAAATCGGTTACAACGACGAGACGAAAGAATTCATTCGCGCCACGAATCGCGCCGGCGGATTGGAAGGCGGCGTCACGAATGGCGAAGAGCTGCGAGTGCGCGGTCATCTGAAACCAATCTCGACTTTGCGCCGCGCGCTGCGTTCAGTCGATATCGATACAAAGCAAGAGGAAAAAGCGGCCTTCGAACGTTCAGACATCACCGTAGTGCCGGCTGCCGGTGTGATTGGCGAAGCAATGGTGGCGCTGACGCTGGCTCACGCAATGCGCGAAAAGTTTGGCGGCGACAGTTTGGGCGAGATGAAACGCAACTTTGAAGGCTATCGTGAGCAATTGCGAGGATATTAGTCAGCCGCAGATTCACGCGGATAAACGCGGATCTGAATGAGAAGGGATAATCTGCGTTAATCCGCGGCTAATTCCTCAACTGGCGAAACCTAAACCTTGATCGTAAAATCGAATTGCAAGGAAACAAGCCTACGGATGTCTTTACTAAAAATTGTCACTTGGCCGAATCCGATTCTCGACACGCCGGCCGATCCGGTCACTTCATTTAACGGCGATCTGAAGCAGCTCGTCGAGAACATGTTCGAGACGATGTACTCCGCGCCCGGCGTCGGGCTGGCGGCGGTGCAGGTCGGCGTGCCGAAACGTCTATTTGTCATGGATTGCTCAGGCGGCAAAGATCCGGCGCAGCGCGTGGTAATGATTAATCCGGAAGTCGTCGGCATCGAAGGCAAGCAAAGCGGCGAGGAAGGTTGCCTGTCATTTCCGGGGATGTTTGTTGGGGTCGAGCGCAACCTGCGCGCGATTGTCCGTGCACACGATCTGAATGGAAAAGAATTTGAGCTGGACGGCACGGAGCTGACCGCGCGTTGCATGCTGCACGAAACAGATCACTGCGACGGCATAGTCTTCCTGGACAAAATGACGCCGCTTAAGCGCGAGATCGTCAAACGCAAGATCAAGAAACTCCAGAAGGCCGGCGACTGGCCTTCGTAAGAGCTGAGAGTTCAACCTTCAGGTTGCTCATTACAAGAACAAGCTAAAGCTTGAACTCTGAACCCAAGATCAAACAACGGAGTAATCATGACAACAGAATTTCGTAACGAACCACTAACCGATTTCACCAAGCCTGAGGACGCTCAGGCAATGAGCGCTGCTATTGAAAAGGTAAAAACCCAATTGGGTAAAGAATATCCGCTGGTCATCGGCGGCGAGCGCATCACGACTGACGGAAAGATTGACAGCATCAATCCCGCCAATCGCACCCAAATAGTCGGGCGCTTTAACAAAGCGACAAAGGAACTAGCCAGTCGCGCGGTTGAAACTGCTGCCAGGACTTTCGAAACCTGGAAGAACGTTCCGGCGGAAGAGCGCGCGCAATTGCTCTTCCGGGTTGCCGAACTCATGCGCGCGCGCAAGCACGAACTGTCTGCCTGGATGATTCACGAAGTCGCGAAGACCTGGCCGGAAGCCGACGGCGACACGGCCGAGGCGATCGACTTTCTGGAGTTCTACGCGCGCGACATGTTGCATTACGGCGCGCCACAGCCCTTGACCAAGCTCGCGGGCGAAGAGAATCGTTTGGAATACATTCCACTTGGTGTGGGCGCGGTGATTCCGCCGTGGAATTTTCCACTCGCAATCATGGCCGGGATGACTGCGGCAGCGATCGTCACTGGCAACACCGTTGTTTTGAAGCCATCGTCTGACGCGCCGACGATCGCCTTCAAGTTTTTCGAGCTGCTCGAAGAAGCGGGATTGCCTGCGGGCGTGGTGAATTTCATGACCGGCTCAGGCGCGGAGGTCGGCGACGTAGTTGTCGATCATCCAAAGACGCGCTTTGTTGCGTTCACCGGATCAAAGGAAATCGGCCTGCGCATCAACGAACGCGCGGCGAAAGTTCACGACGGCCAAATCTGGATCAAGCGTGTGGTGGCAGAGATGGGCGGCAAAGACGCCATCGTCGTCGCCGACGACGCGAACCTTGACGATGCAGCCACCGGAATCGTGCAGGCGGCGTTTGGATATCAGGGCCAGAAGTGTTCCGCCTGCTCGCGCGCGATCATCGACGCGCGAGTCTACGATTCGATGATCGAAAAGATCACCGAGCGCACGGCGAAGATCAAAGTCGGCGATCCGACTGACACGGCCACGACGATGAGCGCCGTCATCAACGAAAAGGCGTTCACCACCATCAATGGCTACGTCGAGAAAGGCAAAGCCGACGGCGGCCGCGTCGTCGCCGGCGGTGGGTCGGACGGCGAGCAAGGATTCTTCATCGAGCCAACGGTGATCGCGGACGTGAAAGCCGGCTCGACGATCGAGCAGGAAGAAATCTTCGGGCCGGTGCTCGCCGTGATCAAAGCAAATGATTACGACGATGCTTTGCGAATCGCGAACGACACGCAGTTTGGTTTGACCGGGGCGGTCTACTCGACCGACGAAGCGAAGATCGAACGCGCGCGCCGCGAGTTCCACGTCGGCAATCTCTACTTCAATCGCAAATGCACCGGCGCGTTCGTTGGCGTGCATCCGTTCGGCGGCTTTAACATGTCGGGCACCGACTCGAAAGCCGGCGGCCACGATTACCTTTTGCTTTTCATGCAGGCAAAACTTTCGTCGGCGAAGATTGGCGCGACGACAAACAAGAGAGCAGATGCCGGCAGTGCGAGTTGAGTTGAGTCGCCGACCTGGAGTCCCGTTAGGGACGAAATATTTATAGAACCAACTCGCCAGATTGCCGCTAGCCGAGCGAAATGACTTGTCATTTCGCTCGGCTATATCTTTCAAATTGGCATCTCGGTCTATGAATATTCCGCCGCTACGCGGCTTCTTGAACTACCTGCCGAAGGATCTTCACTGTAAACTGTCGAAGCATGCGACTCGTTTTCATGGGCACACCTGAAACCGCGGTGCCGTCTCTGCGACGGCTGCTCGAAGATGGTCACGAGATCGTCGCGGTATGGACGCCGCCGGACAAGCCCGCGGGACGTGGAAACAAACTGCACCAATCGCCGGTAAAAGAGTTCGCCCTTAGAAACAATCTCACCGTTCATCAACCGGCGAAGATCAAGACTCAGGAAGCGAAGGATCTATTCGCATCGCACAGCGCCGACGTCGCAATCGTCGTAGCCTATGGAAAGATTCTGCCGGCTGAGTTTCTCTCGGCGCCGAAGCGCGGCTGTCTCAACGTTCATTTCTCTCTGCTGCCAAAGTATCGCGGCGCGGCGCCCGTCAACTGGGCCATCGTCAACGGAGAAAAAGAGACTGGCGTCACGACGATGAAGATCGTCGCGGAGCTGGATGCCGGACCGATCCTTCTGCAACGCTCGACTGAAATCAACGAGGACGAAACTGCGCCGGAACTGTTGGCGCGACTGGCTGAGATAGGCGCGGAGTTGCTGAGCGAAACTCTTAAACGCCTCGACACTATTCAGGCCCAACCACAACGTGACCAAGATGCGACGCTAGCGCCGATGCTGAAGCGCGAAGACGGCTCGATCGATTGGACGACGGACGCGTACGCCATTGAGCGCCGCGTGCAAGGCTTTCAGCCGTGGCCGAATGCCCACACCAGCTTCAGGTCACAGCGATTGATTATTTGGAAAGCGGCGCCGGAGTGGATCGAGCAACTTGTCTTTCCACCCGGCCAAATCATCGAAGCCCGCGGCGATCGGCTGGTCATCGCCTGCGGCGATCGCACAGCTTTGCGTGTTTCAGCGCTGCAGGCGGAGGGTGGCCGTCGCCTCAGTGCGCGCGACTTTCTCAACGGCACCCATCTGAAAGTTGGTGAGTCTCTTGGAGCAGCAACAGGTTAACCACTCGCGATGAGGTCGACAATCGCCAAGGGAAACTTGATCGCGCAGGTCCTCGCCGGCTCGTGGCGGCAGTTTGCTTCACCATTGGAATTATCGACCGAGCAACTCAAGATCGCGACGCCCCTCCTGCTCTCATCCGGGGCCGCGGCGCTCGCCTGGAAGCGCGTCTGCCAATCGGAGCTGCGTGCTTCTCCTGCAGCTCTGGAGTTAGAGCAGGCCTATCGTCTGCACGCTCTGCAATCTGCGATTCATGAGCGCGACATTGAAAAGGTTCTGACGCGGCTAAGTTGTGCCGGCATCGAACCTGTTCTGGTGAAAGGCTGGGCAGTCGCGCGGCTTTATCCCGAGGACGGTTTGCGCCCGTATGGAGACATCGATCTGTGCATTCATCCAAAACAATTCGAAGCGGCGAAGGCCGCGCTCAGCAACTGGACAAGCCAGCGTCCGGTAGATCTTCATCAAGGCTTCGGGAAATTGGACACGCGAACATGGGATGAACTGTACGCGCGCTCGCAGGTGCTGAAGATTGAAAACGTCGACGTGCGAGTTCTCGGTGCGGAAGATCATCTTCGCGTTTTGTGTTTTCACTTTCTGCGCGAAGGAGCGTGGCGGGCTCTCTGGCTGTGCGACATTGCCGTCGCGGTTGAGTCGCGGCGGGCAGACTTTGATTGGGATCTTTTCCTGGGCGATGACGCAAAACGCCGTGAGTGGTTCGCCTGCACGATCGCTCTGGCGCAACATCTGCTCAAAGCTAATCTCGACGGCGTTCCTGAAGACATCGCTAACCAGCGATTGCCCGGTTGGCTCATCCCTTCGATCTTGAAGGCGTGGGAAGTGCGCGCGATGCTGCGCCGGCACAGCACCCCGATGACGAACCTGTGGCGGACGCCGTTGTATGCGCTGAGGCCGCGCAACCTGGGTACGCATTGGCCGAATGCAATCGAAGGAACGATCGGGATGAACGGTCCATTCAACAACCTTCCTCGGTTACCGTTTCAACTGGCGAATTGCGCAGCGAGGTCGGTGGATTTTTTGCGCGGCCTGCCGAGCATGTTGCGCGCTGACTTAGCCGAGCAAGGCCAGAAATAATTTGGTTGACGCATGATCATAGCTTCGATATTCTCTCGCTCCCGTTGAGCGCAAGCGGATTCGGCGACGCCAAAGGAAACCATGTCGAGGCAGCTCACAACAATCTTGCTCTTGACCGCGTGCGTGTTGCTTGGCGGCATCACGGGCTGTTCTCTGGCTGGACTCAAATCGGCTAACACTCAGCCAAGCCCTTCTCCGACACAGCAAGGCGATGATCGTCATTCAACGTCATCGGGCTCAGCTACGCCATCGCGGGCGGACTCAACACCGCAGCCAAGCGAAACGATAGCCGCGAGCAACGAAGTGTCCGACCAGTTGCACACCCCTGAGAAAGGCAGTCTGGAACGGCAGGGGATGATGGACGCGCTGCGCGATGAGTTCAGCGATCGTCGCAGCCCGAGTTACCAACCACATAAGGGCATCATCATCTTCGTCGTCAATTATCTGAAGGCGCACAACGGTTGGGCGTGGACAAACGCCGATCCGCATTCGTCAGATGCAAGCGATTCGTTCGGCGAAAACAGCGGCTTTCTGCTGCATCAGGAAGGCGGACAGTGGAAGGTCATGCGTCTGCCGGCGATGGTCAAGGATCCGAACGATCCGGAAAACCTGGACTACCCGTCACGCCGAGATGTCGAGAAGATCAGACAGAAATACCCAACGGCGCCCGCTGATATCTTTCCAAAGCATTAGGGAGTTTGGGATTGCGGGAGCTTCTCTTTCAGGCTTTCAATCCACTTCGCATTCTCGTCCATTGTCGGGCGAAACGCCTCGCGCGGCGCCACCGTTTCGACGTGCATATTGTCGTCGGTGTTGATGATAGCAGTGGCCACCGCGGGACCTAACCGCGACTCATCGCAGACAAACCACGTGCGCAGGTCGCTTGGGCCCTTGATTCCCGCGCGCGCCAACTCGGCGCTAATTCTCTGATCGGTGAATCGCTGATTAATCTGATCAAAGCTGATCGGCGCCCGACTCCCCAGCAGAATCAAGTCCTTCCCTTTCCCAGCGCCTTGCACGCGAAAGATTGCCACATGCGGGAAGGCCTCATGAAAAGTCGCCAGCACGGATCGCAGACTCTCTGTCGAGAGCTGATAGATTTGCACCCACTGCACGAACACGCCGTCGTCTTTCAAACGTTCGCGACCCAGCGCGAAGAATTCGCGCGTGAAGAGATTCGCTACGCCGGGTACCCAGGGATGGCTGGGCTCACTGACGACTAAGTCATAACGCTGCGGGTTGACGCGGAGATAGTTGCGCGCATCGTCGACGATCAAATGCAAACGCGGATCGATGAGCGGGTGATTGTTGACGTGCTCGAAGAAACTTGAAGAGATCACTGCGGCGCGCTCGAGTTCGACGCAATCAACTGATTGTATCGGCGACTGCAAGACTGACCCTGGGGTCACGCCCGTCGCGAATCCCACGATCAGCGCCCGTTCAAGACGCGGCGCGGCGAGAATTCCAAGTTCGCCAACGAGGATCTGTGTCTGCATGTCGTTGCCGTCGGAGCCATTAGTGCGACCGTTAATGGCCATGGAAGTGATCCCCCAGTCGCGGCGCACGGAAACTGTCGCCGTGCGGCCTTCCGCGAACATGAGGAGCTGGTGATTCGCTGGCACGTCATTGCGATCGTCTTCCGGAACATCACCGCGCGATTTCGCCAACACCCGGACGAAACTATCGTAAGCGCCAACGGACAACACGTTGAGATTGAGCGGCGGCCAAAAGATGAACATCGCAATGATCGCGGTGACAGCTCCGCCGATTGAAAGGCTGCGCACTAATGCAGGGTCGCGCCCCTCGCGGCGCGGCTGATACGCGATTCCCGCGACGACGAGACAAAGCGAGGCGGCGCAGAAAATCGTAAAGCGCGTATTCGTTCCCGGGATCAACAGAAAGGCCGTCACCAACGCGCCGGCGATCGCGCCGACTGTGTTCAGCGCATAGCTCTTGCCCACCACTCTGGCGCTCCCGGCCCACGTCAACACCAGCGGCATCACCATACCCATCAACGTGGCGGGCACTAGTATCAGCAGCGCCGCCGCGGTGATCTGCAAAGTCAGCAAACCCGTCCAGGAGTTAACGCCCAGTCGCGAGCCAAGCGAAATCAATAGCGCGGGCACCGAGTTCGCGACGCGTATGCTGATGAACAACGAAGCCGCCGTTAGAATTTCCAACCCGAAGACCGAACGACGAAGCGAACGCCCGTCGCGATCCCTGCTCCGGCTAATCAGATACGCTCCGAGCGCGAGACCGCCGAGAAACAGCGCCAGCACGATGCTGAACGCGTAGGTGCTCGAGCCAATGATCATTGCCAGGATGCGCGACCAAACGATTTGCATGCTGATCGTGACAAAGCCCGAGACGATCGCGCAGGTCAGCCAGAACGTTCGACGAACTTCAGTTTGTCGTTGACTCGCCTCGCTTTGTACCTCAACCGAAGACGACAAACTGAAGTTTGTCGGACATTTCTTCCGATCAATCAGAAACGCAGCCACGCCGATTAAGACGTTCGTCGCAGCCGCAATCCAGATCGTGGCGTGAACTCCGAAGTAAGGCAGCAAGAAGAACCCCGCGGCGATCGTCCCGACTATCGCGCCGGCGAGATTGCAGGCGTACAGCGTAGTGATCGAGTTCTTTCGCGACTGTCGGGCACCGACTGTCGCGGCAAGCACTGGTAGCGTCGCGCCCATCAGCGCGGTGGGAATCAGCAAGACGAGTGCGGCCAGGGCAAATCGTGTGATCGCGAATCCATAAAAGCCCTGATGGTAATGTTGCCAGACGACTACATATGCGCGATCGATTAATCTGAACAAAAGCGGCACTGCCAGCGCGTAAACGCCGATCGCAATTTCAATCAAAGCGTAGGCACGCACGGGCCGAGCGATGCGGGCAGCGAGTCTCGCGGCAATGGCACTGCCCAATGCAAGTCCGCCCATGAACGCCGCCAGCACTGCGCCAATCGCCAGCGTCGTCACGCCAAAGACGAGTCCCAGCATGCGCGCCCACAGCACTTCGTAAATCAAACCGGTCGCGCCGGAGAATAGGAAACAGATCGCGATTAGCGAGGGCGCGTTGTGGGAATAAGCTTGAGCTGAGCGTTCAGCCTGAGAGCTGGCATTCATTGCGGAATATTTTGTTTAGTTCGTGTGGTTTCGTGGATCGGCTGTTAGCTATTTGCCCGGACGATCCACGAAGGTACACGAAAAGACCGAAAACTTACACGAATCAGCGATTAGATTGCTCGCGGACTGGAGCGCAAGCGTCCCGCCTGCGGTGACCCAGGCAGCGCGAACGCCGGATTTGCAAGCGGGACGCTTGCGCTCCAGTCACAGGCTGCTCGCCTCTCCATTTTGATTACACCGCTTTCAACTCGACGAGAAAGACCTTCGCTCAAAACTCGTGGACATCAGAACCGACTTGTAAGAGAATGGCCGGACTTTCGGCAGCTTGATCCGAGGACAAAATGAAACTAATCTTTCGAATGCTTCTGGTCGCGTGTCTCGTGTTGGCCTGCGCCGCTCAGCAACTGCCTTTGGCCCAGCAGCCAAAGGACGCCACTCAAAATAAGACTGAGACGCCATCGACACCGCCGGGCGCGGGCGGAACCTCGTCGCCGAACGCTGACCCGTTCCCGAGTACGTATCAGCCATTCCCTCGGCGCACGACGCTGATTCGTAACGCGATGATCATGACGGCTGCGGGACCTTCGATCCAGAACGGATCAGTTTTGCTGCGCGATGGCAAGATCGCGGCGGTAGGTACTTCAGTGACGGCGCCGGCGGACGCTTTGGTTATCGACGGGACCGGCAAGTATGTCACGCCGGGCATCATCGACGTTCATTCACACATCGGCGACTATCCGGCGCCAGGCGTCGACGCGAACAGCGACGGCAACGAAGCAACCAATCCGGTTACCGCCAACGTCTGGGCCGAGCATTCCGTCTGGCCGCAGGACCCGCAGATACCGCGGGCGCTGGCCGGCGGACAAACCACGATGCAGGTGTTGCCCGGTTCTGCGAACCTGATCGGCGGACGAAGCGTAGTGCTGAAACTAGTGCCTTCGCGAACTGTGCAGGGCATGAAATTTCCCGGAGCCAAGTACGGATTGAAAATGGCTTGCGGCGAGAATCCGAAACGCGTGTACCAAAGTCGCGGGCCGTCAACGCGGATGGGCAACGTCGCCGGTTATCGGGCGGCGTGGATTTCTGCTGAGGCCTATCGGCGCAAATGGGACACGTGGAATGCAACGCACAAAGGCGATCCGCCAACCCGCGATCTCGGACTGGAAACGTTGGCTGAAGTCCTGCGCGGCAACATTCTGGTTCACAACCATTGCTATCGCGCTGACGAGATGGCGCAGATGATCGACATCGCGAAAGAGTTTGGTTACCAGATTCGCGCCTTTCATCATTCCGTCGAGGCTTACAAGATCGCAGACCTTCTCAAAGCGAATGGCATCGGCGCAGCCGAGTGGGCTGACTGGGGCGGATTCAAAATGGAAGCCAACGATTCAATCAAGGCCAATCTCGCAATCACTGAAGCGAAGGGCGCGCGCGCGATGATCCACTCCGACAGCGCGCTGGGCGCGCAGCGATTGAATCAGGAAGTAGCCAAGGCGATGTACGCTGGCCGGGTCGCGGGCATCATGATCACTGAGGATCAGGCAATTCGCTGGCTCACGATCAATCCGGCGTGGGGGCTCGGGCTCGATGACAAAATCGGATCGATCGAAGTCGGCAAGAACGCCGACGTGGTCCTCTGGTCAGGCAATCCTTTCAGCGTCTACAGCAAGGCTGAGAAGGTTTGGATCGATGGCGCAATGTTGTTTGACCGCGACGACAAGACCGAAAAGTGGCGCACCGATTTTGAACTCGGCGTCGTAAAGGAGAACAACTGAAATGCGAAGATTTCTTCTTACCATCATTATTCTCGCAACCGTCGCCGGGTCCGCGCTCGCCCAAAACATCGGGGCACCAAAAATAATCCCCAGGACCATCGCGATCATGAACGGCACAGTCTATCCAGTCAGCAGCGTGCCAATCTCGAACGCAACCGTTCTGATTCGCGATGGGTTGATTGTTGCCGTTGGCGCCGGGATTTCGATTCCCGCGGGCGCGACGAAGATTGATGCGACGGGAAAAATCGTGACGCCCGGTCTAATTAACTCGACCACCGAACTTGGGTTGGTCGAAATCAGCCAGGTGCGCTCGACGAACGACGCTTCCGCAAAAGGCAGTAACAACATCGCGGCCTCGTTCAAAGTTTGGGACGGGCTGAACCCGGCGTCCGCCCTGTTCGCGCCGACACGCAACGAGGGCGTTACGACCGTGATCGTGGTTCCGCGGGGCGGCCTGATTTCCGGCCAGGCCGCGGCAATTGATCTCGTGTCCGGGCGCAGCTCAGATATGATTCGCCGCGCACCCGTAGCAATGATTGGTCAGATAGGCAACTCGACGGACGCCGGCACCAGCGCGCGCGGCGAACTGATCGGAAAACTGCGCACGCTGTTCGATGATGTGAAGTTTTATGTGCTGCATCGACTCGATTACGATCGCGCATCAAGCCGCACGCTCGCTGCTTCGAAGAACGATCTTGAAGCGTTGATTCCAGTCATTGAAGGACGAATGCCCTTGATGATCGAAGCAAATCAGATGGACGAGATCGACGCCGCGCTGGCGCTCGCCCACGAATACCATCTCAAACTGATGATTTCGGGCGGTGCAGAGGCGTGGCTGTGCGCTGATCGTTTGGCGGCGGCACATGTTCCAGTTCTGACCGGAGCGATGAGCAATATCCCTGAGAGCTTTGCGACCCTTAATCAGCGGCAGGAGAATGCGGCGCTACTGCGACGCGCGGGCGTAACGGTGGTGTTGGTCGGCAACGGCGACGGTGGCGAGACGCAGTTCAACGCGCGCAATATCAAATACGATGCCGGGAATGCCGTCGCGTATGGCATGTCGCATGACGACGCTCTGCGCGCAGTGACTTTGTCCGCCGCTGAAGTCTTTGGCCTGAACGATCGCGTTGGTTCGCTGCAACCCGGCAAAGACGCGAACATCGTCGTCTGGAGCGGTGACCCGTTCGAGTTCTCGACGCGCGTCGAGCACGTCTTTATTCATGGAAGCGAAGTGAAAGAACCAAGTCGTCAGGACTTGCTGATCGAGCGATATCGTCCGAAATAGTAGCGACCGGACTATCGCTGAGTACGCAGTCGTCCCGACTGCTCGTGAATGCGCCGTGCTGAGGTTGAGCAGTCGGGACGACTGCGTACCCAGGCTGACACTACAAATAGATCACATAAGATCGCCGCCAACTTTCAGGAGGAATCGATCCGCCCGCGGCCGTCGTCAGCACCAATAGATAATTGCCGTCCGCCGAATATTCGGGCAGCGTCGCTGCGTCGAGCAATTCGCGCGGCCACGAATCAACCTCGAATGCCCGCGTAGGCGACACCAGAGCCAAACGCCGCAGACACGCGTACAAATGCTCCTGGCCCGTGCCGAAACGGCCGCGGTCTTCACCCAACATCAAACGAACTTCAGCGCGCTCATCGATAAAATGCTTCACGAGCGATGCGGCCTGGATGACGCCGGCTTCGAAGCGAATGCGAAAATTCTCTTCATCGATGTCGTCGGTCAAGCGCGTGTCAAGCACGACCGTGGTGCGCCGCTCGTCTTCCGCGGTGAACTCGCGCACGGTCAAACGCCGCGTGCGGGCTGTGGCTTTCCAATCGACGTGGCGTGGCTCGTCGCGCGGCTGATAGTCGCGCAGCATCAGCAAGTCGTGGCCGGCGCCGCGCCGAAACGAAACCGTCTGGCCAGTGTAGAGCGGCAGCAAGTGCAGCTCATCGGCGACGGGCTGTGGCCTTGGATAGACGACGATGTCTACGTCGCGCGCGCGCAAACGGCGACGATGTCGGAAGAAACCGAACGGAAAGCGCGTCGAAAGCTCGAACCCGTCCACCAGCACATGACCGCGTTTGGGAAACACCTGCTCGATGCTCTGCTCAGCGGCGGCGCGATGCGGGACGTAAATGAAGTAGGCCAATGTACGCTTCTTGAAACGCGGGCGTCTTACCTTTCGATAACGCTTTCTTCGTCCTTCACCCGGCCCACGTGATTCAACTAAAACCGAAAACGATGGCAGCAGGCGCTTTGTGTTCCGCACCATGACGATTACCTCAGCCGGTTCGCCGGCAAAGATGTGATCGGGAAAGCGCGCTGAGACGGTCAGGTCGCGCAGGGCGGCGCGCGCCGCCACCCACGAGACAAAGAGCGTCGACAGCATGATCGAGAACACCATGAACAGCAGATTGTTTCCGGTGTTCCAGGCGGCGAACGCCACGATGACCATGATGACGACGAAGATTACGCCGCCGGTAGTGACTTCGACGGGGAAACCACTGTCAGAGATTTCGGCAAACGCCGCGCGCGCCAGCGGCGGCACGACCAGCAGAACGATCAGCACGACGAAGACCAGAGAGGCAATCGCACCGGTGCTGGCAAGTTGCGGCTCTCCGATGCGGCGCGCCAGAAGCGTCAAGAGTGCCGTGGCCAAACCGGCAAGGACGAGCAGAGTGCCAAGGATTGCGCGCCACCAGGAAAATCCGGACACGGAGACGCGGGGATGCGGGGACGGGGGGACGCGGGTATGCGAAGTGGAACTCACGTGCCTGGTTGGACTTACTTTCGCCTCAGCCCCTACGATTAATCTGCTTGTCCCCCCCCGTCTCCGCGTCTCCGCGTCCGGCTCTACAGCGGGACACTGATTGTTTTCAGGATTTCATGCAGGACGGTTTCGGCTTCTTCGCTGCGACGCATCGCCGAAGAATAGCGAGAGCTGACGGTGAGACGATGCGCGAACACCGGGACCACCAGTCGCTTGACGTCATCAGGAACGCAGTACGTGCGTTCTTCGGTGAGCGCGAGCGCCTGCGCCGCCCGAAACAACGACAGCGTGCCACGCGGGCTAACGCCGAGATCCAGCATCTCTGACGTCCGTGTGGCCGCAACAATGCGCATCAGATAATCAACAATCGCGTCGTCCACCGAAACTTCGCTGACCGCAGCTTGCAACTCCAGAACGTCAGCGCCCGTCATCACCGGCTCGACCGCATCGAGCGGTTCGGCGTGCTCGCGATCGCGGAGCATCTGCTTTTCATCACGCGCGCCGGGATAACCGATGCGCAAGCGCAGCATGAAACGATCGAGCTGCGACTCGGGAAGCGGATAAGTTCCGTGATGCTCGATCGGATTCTGCGTGGCCAGCACGATGAACGGTTGTGGCAGCGGGTGCGTCGTCCCTTCGACGGTCACCTGACGCTCGGCCATCGCCTCGAGCAACGCCGATTGAGTCTTTGGCGTGGTGCGGTTGATCTCGTCGGCGAGGACGACGTTCGCGAATATCGGGCCGGGCTTCCACTCGAAAACCGAACTATGCTGATTGAAAACCGAGAGGCCGATGACATCCGAAGGCAGCAAATCGGAAGTGAACTGAATTCGCTGAAAGGAACAGTCGAGCGCTCGCGCCAGCGCGTGTGCCAGCGTGGTCTTGCCGACGCCGGGAACATCTTCAACCAGCAAGTGTCCACCGGCCAGTAGCGTCACCATCGCCAGCCGGACGGCTTCCGGCTTGCCGCGAATCACGCGCTCGATGGCGCCTTGCAGCAGATCGATTCTCTCGACCGCGGCGGCGAGCGCTTCAGCACGCGCCGGGGCTGTTCGCAACTCTCTCATCGGCCTCATTCTACATGGTGCGACGCAAAAATCAGAACCGCCTGCGGTAGCGGGCGGGCCATTTCTTAATCAAGGTGCTAGTCGCGTAGTAAAGTGCCCGCCCGCTACCGCAGGCGGTTCTGACCGGGATGGCGCGACTCGCACCAGTGTAGTAAGATTCCGGCATCAATTAGCCGATGCCGGCTGTCCTTTTCGGAACCGCTGTGGCACGGCGTCGTTTTAGCAGGTTGAGGAAATACTTATGAGACAGAGTCACCGCAACCGCCGCAACGAATTCGGCTTCACGCTGATCGAGCTGATGATCGTGATTGCGATCATTGGAATCCTGATTGGCGCCGCAGTGATTGGATTCAAAGCCGCGCAAAAGGCCGGAAACGAGGCGGCAACGCTGCAGGATCTCAAGACAATCGCCGCCATAGAAATCCAGTACTACAACACGCACAATCGTACCTTTGGAACCTTTGAACAGATGGTGCAGGAAAAGGTGCTGAGTACCAAGTTCCAGGGCAATCCGCCGTCAACTGACGGTTACATCTTCACGCTAAAAGTGGTTCCAAAATCCGCCACCCAACCAACGTCATATACATTGAATGCCGACCCGCAGACCGACACGACCGGCGGAAACCACTACTACCTTGATTCAACGGACGGGTCGATTCACGTGAATCCGGCCCAGCCGGCCGGACCAAACGATCCGCCGCTCGGCGGATAACGGATCAACGATCAGTTCGATTCCTCGCCGTTAGAGGGCTTGGCCTCGCGACACCCTTCGTGCTAAAAGAAGCGCACGAATTCCATTCAGTTCCATTCGGAGGACTATCGATGTCTAAGCCCATCGTTCCGGCTAAGTTTGGCCGTTGCGCCCTCGTCTTCTGCGTCGCTCTTTTCGTCAACAGCTTCGCGTTTGGTCAAACATCGGGGAGCACGCGTCTACTGCGCACGCCGACGGGGAGCCCAACTCAAATTGCTTTTGCCTATGCGCAAAATATTTGGGTGGTGCCGCGAGCGGGTGGCATGGCGCGCCGCGTCACAAGCTTTCAGGGCCAGACGACGAATCCGCATTTCTCTCCGGACGGAAAATGGATTGCCTTTAGCGGCGAGTACGCCGGCAACTTTGACGTTTACGTGGTCGCGAGTGATGGCGGCGAGCCAAAACGTCTGACGTGGCATCCGGGCGCAGACGCGGTTCAGGGCTGGACGCCTGACGGCAAATCGATTCTCTTCTCTTCCACCCGTGCAACGTGGACCCCCAGCGGGGCGCCGCGCTTCTGGACAGTCCCGGCGGAAGGTGGCGTGGAAGAGCCGATGTCTTTGCCGCGCGCCTACCAGGGCAAAATCTCGGCTGATGGATCACGCATCGCCTATCGCATGAACAATTCGTGGGACGAAGAGCGCCGCAACTATCGTGGTGGCCAGAATCGTCCCGTCTGGATCGTCGATCTCAAAACCTACGAGCTAGTCTCGCCGCCGTGGACCGATTCGAAAGACATGGACCCGGTTTGGGTGGACGACACCGTTTACTTCATTTCTGACCGCGACGGCGTCGCCAACGTGTGGTCGTATCAGACGAAAACAAAGAAGCTGACGCAGGTTACAAAGTTCACCGACTTTGACGTCAAGACGATGGATTCCAGCACGAACGCAGTCGTGTTCGAGCAGGCCGGCTTTGTCCACGAACTTGATCCGAGAAGTGGTAAGGAACACATCGTCAACATCACCGCAACTGGCGACTTTCCGTGGATGATGCCGAAATGGGAAGACGTCAGCAATCGCCTGACGAACATGGCGCTCTCGCCAACCGGTAGGCGCGTCGTGGTCGAGGCGCGCGGAGAAATCTTCACGATTCCGGTGGAGAAAGGCGACGTCCGCAATCTAACGCACTCGAGCGGCTCAGCCGAGCGTGATCCGGCGTGGTCGCCCGACGGAAAATTTATTTCCTACTTCAGCGATAAGTCCGGTGAGTATCGCCTCTGCATCGAAGCGCAGGACGGCCTGACTCCGCCGCGCGAGATCGTGCTTGAAAAGCCAACACACTATTACACATCGTCGTGGTCTCCGGATTCGAAGAAGATTCTTTTCAGCGATACCGGCTTGCACGTCTGGGTCGTCGACGTCGCCAGTGGCAAAGCGAAAGTTGTCGGCAACGATCCGTGGATGGTGCCGACGCGCACGCTCAATCCGGTCTGGAGTCCCGACTCGAAGTGGGTCGCTTATTCCAGCCGGCTGCGATCCATGTATCACGCGATTTTTGTCAGCAACGCCGAGACCGGTGAAACCAAACAAGTGACTGATGGTCTCGCTGACGCGGTCTGGCCCGCGTGGGATGCCAGCGGAAAGTATCTCTGGTTTCTCGCGTCCACGGATTTTGGTTTGCGCTCGCAATGGCTCGACATGACTTCCTACGATCACGACGAGAACTTCGGTTTGTACTTCGCCGTGCTAAAGAAAAGCGATGCGAGCCCCTTGCTTCCAGAGAGTGATGAGGACAAAGGAGTGGGAAGTGCACCGGCGACTCCGGGAGGCGGAGGCGGCGCACGTGGTGGTCGACCACCGGGGGAAGCACCTCCGGAACCTGCTCAATCCGACGCGCAAGCCGATCAGACACCCAGACGTCCCCGACCACCGGTAACGGTGCAGATTGATTTTGAGGGCCTGTCACGACGAATTGTTTCCGTACCCGGCGTGCCTGAACGGCAATATTCATCTCTGACTGCGGGAGCTGACGGCATCGTCTATTACCTCGAAGCCGGGCGTCCCGGACAGGGTCCGGGCGGCGGAGGTGGCGGTGGCGGGGCCGGCAACGAATTGATCAGATATCGGCTGAGCGACCGCCGCGCGGCAACATTTATTTCGAACGTCGCCAGCTTTGAGGTCAGCGCGGATGGTCGCAAACTAGTCTATCGCGCCGCGGGTGGTGGAGGCGGCGGTGGCGGAGCGGCATTTGGTGGCCGGCCTCCAGTTCCCTCGCTCTTTGTCGTTGACGCGGATCGAACGCCGCCACAGCCAGGTTCCGGCCGTCTGAACTTCACTCTGAGGATGTATCTCGATCCGAAAGAAGAGTTCAAACAGATCTTCAACGAAGGTTGGCGCAACCAGCGCGATTATCTCTACGTGCCGAACATGCACGGCACCGATTGGCCGAAAGACAAAGAGATGTACGGAGCGATGCTGCCTTATGTGATGCATCGCGCCGATCTTAATTACTTGATCGACATGATGGGATCAGAGATCGCGATCGGGCACTCTTATGTTCGCGGCGGCGACATGCCCGAGGTGCCGCAATCGCCGGGTGGTTTGCTGGGCGCAGACTTTGCGATCGAGAACGGCCGTTACAAAGTCACGCGCATTTATGACAACGAGAACTGGAATCCCGAACTGCGTTCACCACTGTCGTCGCCGGGAGCGACCGTAAGCGTCGGCGATTACATCCTCGCCATCAACGGCGTCGAGTTGAAAGCGCCCGACAACATCCATCGCCTACTCGACGGCACCGCGAACCGGCAGACGTCTTTGACTGTGAACGATAAACCGTCGATGGAAGGCGTGCGGCACTTTACCGTAGTGCCGGTCGCCAACGAACAAGGTCTGCGTACGCGCGCGTGGGTCGAATCAAATCGGCGTCTGGTTGAGAAACTTTCGGACGGCCAACTCGCGTACGTCTATCTGCCGAACACTGGGCAACCCGGCTATTCCAGCTTCAATCGTTATTACTTTTCGCAGCAGGATAAGAAAGGCGTGGTCATCGACGAGCGATACAATGGCGGCGGCTCGGCGGCTGATTACATTATTGACGTGCTGCAACGCGACTTTGATGGCTACTTCAATAATGTCGCCGGGGATCGTTATCCGTTCACCAGTCCGGCCGCCGGCATCTGGGGACCGAAAGTCATGATCATTAACGAGATGGCCGGCTCTGGCGGCGACCTGATGCCGTACATGTTTCATTACCGCAAGCTAGGTTTGCTGGTCGGCAAGCGAACGTGGGGCGGCCTGGTCCACACCGCGGACACGCCACCGTTCATCGATGGCGGATCGATGATCGCTCCGCGCGGCGGATTCTTCGCGCGAGATAATAAGTGGGCCGTAGAAAATGAAGGCGTCGCGCCGGACATCGATGTCGAGAATTGGCCGAAGGAAGTAATTGCGGGCGGCGATCCGCAGCTTGAGCGCGCGGTTCAGGAAGGGATGCGCATGCTGAAGGCGCATCCAGTCGATCGCGCCACGAAAGAACCGCCGCTGCCGACGTGGGGAACGAGGAAGCGTCCATAGCAGTTTAGAAGGCGGACTTGTCCGCCTTTGTTCGCCGGACAAGTCCGGCGTCTAAACGAACATGGTTTTCTCAATGCGAGATTCAAAACCAACAAGACTGATCGTCGGCGTCACCGGCGCCACCGGCACGATCTTTGGCGTGCGGCTCTTGCAGATGCTTCATGGCTCAGGTGTCGAGACGCATTTGGTGATGAGCAAATGGGGCCAACGCACGCTCGTGCATGAAACGCAGTACAGCGTCAAAGATGTGCAGGACATGGCTAAGGAGACGTATTCAATCGGCGATCAGGGCGCGGCCATATCCAGCGGCTCGTTTACGACACTAGGGATGGTCATCGCGCCTTGCACCATGGGAACGCTCGCGGCGATCGCGCATGGACTTGGAACCAACTTGATCCATCGCGCCGCCGACGTGATCCTCAAAGAGCGGCGCAAGTTAGTGCTGGTCGTGCGCGAATCGCCTTTGAATGAGATTCATATCGAGAACATGTTGAAGTTGTCGCGGATGGGTGTAGTGATTCTGCCGCCCGTGCCTGCTTTCTATAATCATCCGCAGAATCTCGAAGACCTGATCAACCACACGGCGATGCGGATCCTCGATCAGTTCGACATTCATCTCGACGTAATGAACCGCTGGGATGGCGTGATGTTGAGCGAAGGAAAAGACCATTTCGCAGAAGAAGAGCCCGCCCCGAAGCCGCGCGAGTCTTAGTTAGGATGCCCTGCTGCGAACTCGACTCTCACATTCCAAAGGTAGAAACGCGCAGACATGCAGACACCCGACCGTCTTTTGAGGGACTGCGCGAGGCTATGGCTCTTGACGTGCCTGCTGCGTGGTCCGCGTACTCAGGTATTCTGCCAGCGTTTTGTCGGCAGTTTGAATGTGGACGATCAGCCAACTGCGCAGGGCCTCGATCAGACTGTACTTGTCCGGCGCCATGCCCGTTTCGAGGCCACGCTTCAGGTTTTGCACCTCAGCCAGCAACCGTTGGTGCTCCAGGAAATGGGACTCAGAGGCTTCGTAGGCATGCAGTTTCATAGCAAGCTGTTCAGAGAGGAAATGGAGATTTGTATGTTCCACCAACTCGTCGAGCAGCGCGTAGACCAACTTATCGGGAGCCCCGCCACGAACGGCAGCTTTGAGATCATTGAGCAGGCTAAGTTGGCCCGCGTGCTCCCGATCCATCGAAGCAACGTCGTAGCTCAGTTCGGCTGATTCTTCAATTGAACCCATCGCTACCGCATTCTCGCATGTCTCTTTCTTCAGGGTCTAGCCCCCAATGGAAGCACCCGATCGATGCTTCCCCGCCGAGTAGTCACGCACACGTACATAGACGCCCTTGCCATATACGCCGTGACACATATATCGTAAGCCTGACATTCGCCGAGGCGAATATGAAACTGCGATACGGAAGGAGACTTAGTCATGTCGGAATCTATAGTCGAAGCAGTCCGGTCACGATATGGATCTGTGGCCCAGAGTGGTCTATCGAACGAACAGGACGGGGTGCGGGCCGTCGCTGAGGCGTTCGGTTACTCGCCCGAAGAACTTGCCTCAATTCCCGCGGAAGCGAACATTGGCCTGTCGTGTGGAAACCCGACGGCAATTGCTCATTTGCGCGACGGCGAGACCGTGGTGGATCTGGGGTCGGGAGGCGGACTTGATGTGTTTCTCGCTGCTGAAAAGGTGGGACCTGAAGGCAGAGCCATCGGAATTGATATGACGCCGGAGATGATCGACCTCGCCCGTCGCAATGCTGAAAAGCGCCAGGCTGCAGGCGGGTTTGCGAACGTCGAGTTTCATCTGGCGACAATTGACGCCCTGCCGCTCGCCGACTCTTCGGTTGATTGCGTAATTAGCAACTGTGTCATCAACCTAGCGCCGGACAAGCAGGCAGTCTTTCGCGAGATCGCACGCGTGCTCAAGCCCGGTGGCCGGCTCGCCGTCAGCGACATCGCGCTCAAGCAGCCGCTACCCTCCGAAGTGAGCAACGACGTCATGGCCTACGTAGGTTGCATCGCAGGAGCAATTCCGATTGAAGATTATCGACAGGTACTGTTAGAAGCCGGCTTTGCAAACGTGGAAGTCGTGGACTCTGGCGCAGACCTCAACGCCTATGCGCAAGTCGAGAATCAAGCCGGCTGTTGTTCGCCGTCGATGGCCGAGACTTCTACGCCGGTGGCGATTGCTTCAGCAGCATCTGCCAGCGATTTGCCGCTCGCCGCCGCCTGTTGTGCGCCCCCACCACCAAGCGTAGACACAAATTTGCGCGGAGCTTTTGCCGACTTACTGCGTCGCTACAACGTCAACGATTACGCCGCGAGCGTAAAGGTCTACGCGGTCAAGTGAACTCGAAGTGAGTATTTGCGCTTCGTAAAGCGACTTCAGTTCTGCATTCTGACTATTAGCAGCGTCGCGCTTTGTTGTTCTTGTTGTATGATTGGTTTGAGCGACCGGTGACATGATAGGCGACAAGAGCCAAGCGAGCAGACTTGTACAAACGATCGGACGGAGTCGAGATATAGATGGTCCGATCAACATTTTCTCACTCCTGCCTCTCGATCAGACGAACGGCCAGCCGGCAGGGCCGGTAACGGGCGAGAGGTGAATTTGATATCGAGGTGCGTACTATACACGGTAATCCTCCTGGGGCTTGGGCTTGAAACATCGATTTGTGCGCAGCCTCGCTCAGGTTTCATCAATTCTCGCTTTCCAGTGAAGATCACAAACGACGTCGTGTACGCCACTATGCCGGACGGAACCTCTAGAGACACGGCAGCGGCGCTTCTGTTGGACATCTACGAGCCTAGCGGAAGCAGCGCGCCGCGTCTTCGCCCAGGTTTCGTCGCTGTTCACGGAGGCGGCCTGGGACGGGCCGAGAAGCGTGATGCCAACATGGCCGAGTTGTGCCGGGAGCTAGCTGCCCGCGGCTACGTCTGCATCTCGATCAACTACCGGCTGCGGTCCGACGACCTTCGATTCCCGGGGGCGACGCCTGTCGCTCGTGCCATCGCCGCTGCAGTCGAGGACGCTGGGTGGGCGGTGACGTGGCTCCGCGATAACGCAGATCGGTACGGCGTTGATTCTCAGCGAATCGCGGTCGGGGGTAGCTCATCGGGAGCTGAGATCGTCCTGCGACTCGCCTACGGCGCGACACATAGACGAGTGCCGGTCGCAGCGGTTTTCTCTTGGGTAGGCGGCTTGAATGGCCATGAGGACCTGATAGACGGCGACGAGCCCGCGCTGTTCATGGTCCACGGGGCAGACGACAACTCAGTGCCAGTCACAGAAGCTTTCGCGCTTGCGCGGCGTGCCAGACAGGTGGGGGTCCCGCACGAGCTCTGGCTGTGCGAAGGACTCGGGCACAATGTCCCGCTTGATCGCCGCCCCGGCGGGGTGCCGTTGTACCGACATCTGGCGGAGTTTCTGCACCGCGAGATGGACCTGGGACGCCTCGGTCGTCAGCCTCAAGTCGGTCGGCGTAGGCAACCGGTGGAAGCGAGTATTCGAGCCGTGCCATGCCCCCGCTAAAGCCAGCCTAACGCCATGCATTCGAACGCAAGATTAGCGTTGCATTCAGGCGCGAGACTTGAAGGTAACGCTATTGCCAAATTCATCGTTGAAAAAGGTTTTCGTCTGGTTGCCGTCGACCAATCGGAGAAGAAGCTTGAAATTGCGAGGAACGTAGTTCCCGAAGCAGAGTTTATTCACAGCGATATGATTGATGTACAGCTTGCTGATGGATTTGGAGCCGCCATCGCCTGGGATTCTGTTTTCCACGTAGAACGAAAACATCATTCAGGTATTTTCCGCAAACTCGCTAAATCGCCCTCCTGACGCCTTTCATCAGCTCAAGTTCCGGGGACGATCGTTAGTTGCTACAAGCGCTTCAACCTTCCAAACCCAATTTACGTCTGGTTGATCGATGTCTTGGATAAATGAAGCACTTTGAAACCAGCTTAGCGCTCACGCGAGTTCGCTCGGATACTTTCACCCGACGAGCCGCGACGATTGACAACGTAGATGCCCACTAACACCAACGCTCCGCCAGCGATTTGCTGCACACTCAGTAGCTCGCCTAGCAGCGGGATTGACAGCAACGCCGTAATCACCGGGTTTCCCAAGAGGCTGACGGAAACCGTCGTCGCGCGCATATGACCGAGCGCGTAGTTGATGGCGAGATAGCCGCCAAAGTGCGACACCAAACCAAGCGCGGCGAGCGCTGCCCACGCCCGGGCGCTGAAGCCGCTGAGCGGGGCACCCGAAACTACGCACACTGCAAGCAGTAGGACGACGCCCGAAGCCGCAGAGAGCGCAAGAAACGTCAGCGTGTCCATGCCTGCTCTGACACGCTGCGTCACAAGGAAATAGAGAGCGTAGAAAAAACTGGCGCTGACTGCGAGCATGTCGCCGTGATTGAAGCTCGCCAACTGACGGCCCCCGCCGCTCACGACCAACGCCATACCCGCGAGCGCAAGCACCAACCCTAACCAGAAGTAAGAGCCGAGACGTTCCCGAAACAAGATTAGCGCGCCAAGCGCTACCCACAGTGGCGCGACGTTAGCCAGCAGCGTGGCGTTTGTCGCCGAAGTCATGAGCAGCGCAACTTGCCACAGCACTAAGTCAATAGCTAAGAACATACCGCCCGCGAGCGTCAGCAGCACGGCGTTACGAGACGGCAGCAAAGACCGCTTCGCTAAACACCACGGTATGGCCACCGCCGAAGCAAACAGCATACGGTAAAAGGCTGAAGTCGAGCCGGGTAGGGCAGCGACCTTGACGAAGATAGCGGAACAAGCAATGCACACCACGCCGACGGCGAGTGCGAAATAAGTGGCCGTTAAGTCTCTCTGTTCGACACTCATGCGAACTTGGTTCAAGCAAACAGATAGGACATCTATCCGATTCTTGCGCTCAAACTGATAGCAGGTTTATGCCTGACTTAAAGTCAGCTCGACTGACGATCGTTTTCATCTTCGCAATTCTCGCTGGATGCCGAGCTTTTTTATTTGCCTTGCAAGTCGTTCTTAACAGGGGGTCCCAGTCAACACTTTCTTCATTCTTGAACGAAAACTCTCTGCGGAAGCCGACTCTCTATTCGATTCCAACTCACAGCAAACGATCCGGCAGCACCGGCGGAAGGTCGAGTGGTTGCCCGATCATTTGACGTATTGTCAGAACCTGCTCGATGTGGCGTTCGCTGTGGTCAGAGTAAAGTTCAAGCAAATTGCGCAATGTCATCGGCCCAAACTCAGGGTGCACGCCATGCTTCCGCGTCCAGTCTTTTTCCGTGCAGTTGCGCAACAGCGACGCTGTCACAGCGCGAAGTGCCTCGAACAACTTCAGTAAATTCTCCAAGTCGGCCGCGGGCAAGTCTTGATATTTGTGCTCTTCAGCCCAGATATCTTGATCGTAAACTGGCCAAACAACGCCGGGCTGCGCCCATGCCATCCGCATCCGAAAGGCCGCCTGAACTTCCGAATCGGTTACGTGCGCCACTATCTCTTTGATGGACCATTTGCCCGGGCGTGGACGCGTGGTCAACGCTTCACCATTCAAGCCACCTACCGCTTCGCGAAATCTCTTCGGACCTGCGACAAATGCGGCAATAAGCACATCCGTGTGGTAACTGTTGTATGTATCTGGCCATGCAGTGATCGTCTTCTTATGCATTGGTGTCTTTCGCTGGGTCGCGGCGGAGCATATAATTTATTCTCGGCATAAACCCCAATGTCTGTTCTCATTAATTAGGGCAACAACATACTTTGGTTCACCGTAGGGTAAGGACATCTATCCGGTTCTTGCGCTCAAACTTTCTTAGAATGGGAGCCAACTTCACTTCTTTCTTCCAAGATCAAGCTGACTCTAGTTCTTTTACGTTTGTTTTCGCCTGCGTCCTTCTACTCGATGCGGGAGACATAGTTTGGTGGCAAGCCGATTCTGAGGGCCAGTTCTCTAAGCCTTGATGCGTACTGGGGATTTCGTGCCTCAATCGAAGGTGGTGCCGGAAGATTGAAACATAGGGCCGAAATGGTCCTTCCGTCGACTAACGCCAAGACGGCTTCCGGACGGTATACACTAACGGATGCTTCCGAATAGAGAGCGTCCACTTCGTCATGCGTCAGTGAGAAAAGAACGCCATGCACTGTTCCGTTTGCGCACGGAACCAGGGTGGCGCGGTCTCCGATTGCCAGGCAGAAATTCTCAACCGATGCGATCCGGCGATTCACCGGATTCATACCTTTTTCTCGCAAGAGAGCATCGTCCATGAACAGTCCATAGAAAAAAACGGCGATTCTTCTGACCTGGTTATCTATCATTGCAGTCACCAACAGATCACCGTCAGAGCTTCATCAAGATGTGGCTTTTGATTTTCTTAATTGCAACTTCATTACGCCTGTAGAAAGTCCACTTCTTGGTGCGCTTGGTTAGCAGAAACCCGGCCCGCGTTAGGATCTTCAAGTGTTCACTGGCAGTTGGTTGGCTAACGCGAAGCTTCCTCGCAATCAACAACCCGCACACTCCGTCCTTTACCAAATCTCCATCGACCTGCGGCGGAAAGTGTTTCCTCGGATCCTTTAACCATTCGAGGATCTGCGCCCTTCGCTCGCTTGCCAGCGCCTTAAATGCGTGTTCAAAATTCATATAGACAATTAGCCAACTGACGAAGTATACTCGCTATGAGAACTGATTACAAGCGGTTTCGAAGAGGAGACGTGAGTTTATGGCAACACCCTGCGCTGTGAATCGAGAGCGGATTGAGTCCGCGGAGCGCATCATCCGACCACATATTCGGCGAACACCGGTTATGGAGGTCGACGGGGCCGAATTTGGTCTGGAATCGGTTACGGTCGTATTCAAACTCGAGCTCTTTCAGCATTCCGGGTCGTTCAAGCCACGAGGCGCGTTTACTAACATGCTAATGCGTGACGTGCCCGAGGCCGGTGTTGTGGCGGCCTCAGGGGGGAACCACGGAGCCGCAGTCGCCTTCGCGGCAATGAAGCTCTGCAGCCCTGCGAAAATCTTCGTGCCCTCCGTAGCCTCCCCGGCGAAGATTGAACGCATCAAGGAATATGGTGCGGACTTGGTAATAGCCGGAGAAAGCTATGACGATGCGGCTCTAGCCAGTGAAGAATGGATGGCTCAATCAGGGGCGTTGGCGATTCATGCGTATGACGGAGTTGAGACACTGCTCGGGCAGGGTACCGTGGGCCTGGAGTTGGAGCAGCAAGATCCCAAGCTTGACTCCCTCTTAGTCGCTGTGGGCGGCGGGGGGCTCATCGCCGGCGTCGCAGCTTGGTACGCGAACAAGGTGAAAGTAGTCGGCGTCGAGCCGGAAGCAGCGCCGACCCTTACGCATGCTTTGCAAGCAGGCCGACCAGTGGACGCGCCGGCCGGTGGACTTGCCGCTGATTCGCTAGCTCCCAAACGCGTTGGCGAGATCATGTTTCCTATAGCCCAGAAGTATGTGAATGATGTGGTGCTGGTTTCAGATGATGAGATCGTCAAAGCACGGCTGACGCTTTGGAAGGCTGTTCGAGTAGCGGCCGAGCCCGGCGGTGCAGCAGCTTTGGCCGCGCTCCTATCGGGTCGATACCGCCCCGAACCCGGAGAGCGAGTCGGCATTCTCGTGTGTGGGGGCAACACCGAAGCCGTGGATTTCGGTCGAGCTATAAACATGCGGTTAAGAAATACTCAGCCTACTTTACAGTTACCAGAAGATATAGGGAGAACTAAATGTCTGTCTATGACAAACTGAAATCGCTTGAGATTTCCCTTCCCGAGGCAACAGCTCCGGTCGCCGCTTTTGTACCTTTCGTTCGTACCGGCAACTTGATGTTCGTATCTGGCCATATTGCCAAGAAGGATGGGAAGCCTTGGGTCGGCCAGCTTGGCTCTCAACTTACCACGGCTCAGGGTCAGGAGGCCGCAAGAGCCATCGCAGTCGACCTTCTCGGTACGCTCCATGCAGCGACTGGCGATCTAAACAAAGTCAAGCGCATCGTTAAGATGGTGATTCTTGTGAATAGCGATCCGAACTTTATCGAACAGCATTTGGTGGCCAACGGCGCTTCGGAACTCCTGCAGGAAGTATTCGGCCAGATCGGTACTCACGCTAGAGCCGCGTTCGGCGTGGCACAAGTGCCATTTGGCTCGTGCGTTGAAATCGATCTGATTGCCGAAGTGATGTGACGCCACTCCGCTTCCTTAACCAGGGCGAAAAGCGACGCTGCCTGTATCTAACCGAGAGGGGGATTTGGCTCTATGGGAGACGCTTTTGCGGAACTCATCGCGTTCCTCGACGAGCATGGAACGCGATATCGAGTGATCGCACATGCTCCAGAGGGTCGAACCGAAATTGTCAGCCAACTGCGTGGGCACGCATTGAGCCAGGCGGCAAAGTGTATTGTCATGATGGTCAAAATCGGAAAGAAAACCACTAAGTACGTTCTTGGTGTGGTTCCGGGAGACGCGCTCGTAAACTTGAATGTCGTGAAGTCACTAATGAATGCCACCTATATTTCATTTGCTTCTCCGCATGTCGCGGAAAGGCTAGCGGGCAGTGAGGCGGGAACGATTTTGCCGTTCTCATTCAATTCTGAATTGGAGTTGATCGCCGACCCATCACTTCTGGAAAACGACGAACTCTACTTCAACGCAGCGCGCCTAGATCGCTCCATAGCGCTAAACACAAATGACTACGTGGCACTGGCTAAGCCCCGCCTCGAACGGATTGCGATCTTTCGTATCGTCGAACCGGTCTAAGCTGCCTAATCGCCTGCGATAAGCAGCGTAACCGCGGGAGCACCCGTAGTCAGGAGAGGAGATGCCAATGAGGCACAATTCAGTGCATAAAGATGTGCTCACACAACGGAATTGAGGAGCGAACTAGTTAACAAGGAAATGTCAACGTCCTCGAACTAACCATGATCTTGAGGAGGGGTTTTCAAATTGGGTAGCATATTAATGAAAAGAATTTGCGTTCGCGAGTTCGGTGAGCCTGAGGTATTGAAACTTGAAGAGGCTAGCGTGCCTTCGCCAGGGCCAGGAGAGGTAGTAATACGGGTCAAGGCTGCCGGAATTAATCCTTACGACACGTATATGCGATCGGGAGCCTATGGTGCCCGCAACCCGTCACTTCCGTTCACGCCTGGCTCCGACGCGTCCGGGATAGTCGAATCGATAGGCACTGACGTTACCGATCTTGTTGTTGGGGATCGCGTATTTACGACCGGAACGATTAGCGGAGCTTATGCGGAATTCGCGTTGTGCACGCGCGCGCAAGTTCATCCGCTACCGCCAGACGTGAGTTTTGCACAAGGTGCCGGCGTTTGGGTTCCCTATGGCACAGCCTATCGAGCGCTGTTTCAATTGGCCCAAAGCAAACCAGCCGAAACAGTCCTCATTCATGGTGCCAGTGGAGGTGTGGGTATTGCCGCAGTGCAATGGGCGCGCGCAGCTGGGATTACAATCGTCGGCACGGCCGGATCGGAAATGGGACGGGACCTGGTGAAGGAAGAGGGCGCACATTACGTTTTCGATCACCAGTCGCCGGATTATCAAGAGGCGATTCTTAAGGTGACTAATGGTACTGGCGTCAACGTAATTCTTGAGATGCTTGCCAACGTGAATCTGGGTAACGACCTAGAGCTTTTGGCTCCCTTAGGTCGAGTTGTAATAATCGGCAGTCGAGGAGATGTTCAGATCAATCCTCGAGAAATCATGTCGCGGCAGGCGTCAATCATTGGAATGATCTTGTGGAACACTCCTGACAAGGAAGCTCTAAGCATTCACGCATCTCTTCAGGCCGGACTCGAAAACGGAACGTTGCGCCCACGAGTCAGACTTGAGTTACCTCTCGCTTCCGCGGCGGAGGCTCATCGACGGGTCATGACACCGGGAGCCTTCGGTAAGATCGTTCTGGTGCCGTAAACAAGCGTGGTGATTCCTAACGCGCAACCCAACGTATTAAAAATTAGTGTGGCGCGGAGAATCGAGGCAAGGGACGGGAGGGTCAACGAGCCGCCACACAATTCTGTAACAAATCGTTGGACGCGACTAATCTGTAGAGAGGTTTTCTCCATGACTCATCACATCCAAATCGCACTCCTTCCCCTGGCGGCAGCGCTTTTGCTGAGCAACGGTGCGGGCCGCGCGCAGCAACCGACGCCTGCTCCCGCGGCTCCTGGCAAGCTAATAGACATCGGCGGACGCCGGCTTCACCTCTACTGCATTGGCCAAGGGGAACCGACCGTCATCCTTGAGGCCGGACTCGGCGCCTACAGCGTTGACTGGGGACTCGTACAACCAAAAGTCGGCGCGTTCACCAGAGTGTGTTCCTATGATCGCGCGGGCTATGCGTGGAGTGACAAGGGCCCCGAGCCGCGCGGACTACACACCAGCGTCAGCGAACTGCACCTGCTTCTTGAAGCGGCCGGCGTGAAGCCACCCTTCGTCGTCGTGGGTCAATCGTGGGGTGGGCGCATCGTGCGACTCTTTGCATACACGTACCCGCGAGACGTTCTTGGGATGGTGCTCATCGATACGTATTCCGAGGACTCGGCGAAAGTGTCAGCCACCGAGCTCGCTTCGCTCAGCACCAAGGAAGAGGCAGACGGAGACCCGAGCGTCAACCTGCCGACGGACTTCCAAACGGCACACAACTGGGCCAAGCGCAAAGGCCGCCAACAGGATATCAGCGACCCCGACGAACCCGAAGCGGCCATCGCATCGACGACCGCCAAGAACAAGACACCACTTGCCGGTCGGCCGCTGGTCGTGATCAGCGCTGGTCGGTTGTCATGGGGTGCGGAAGATCGCGCGACCGGCAAGTCGTATGAGAATGAGCTTCGCTCGCACGTGCAGTCCGAAGCATTTCTCGCGACACTCTCACGCAACAGTCGGTTCTTGATTGCGCGGCAGAGCTTCCATTTGGTGCACCTCGATGAGCCGGCGCTGGTTATTGACGCTATCTGTGACGTGGTCACAGCAACACGTTCTGGCAAACCGTTGAGGGTCATTGGTACGAGTCGGCAGGGCCGCTTCAGCGGTGCGCCGTGATCGGCGTAGCGCGATGTGCGCCATACGCATGTCGAACGCTCACCGATGCCCACGCGGTCTTAACTGCCGCTAACATCCCTGATTTGTAACAGGACGCGGCCTAACGTCATTGAACGTGAGGTCGAAACAGCGACTTTGTTACCATGTTGTCCGCAAACGAATGACAAGACTTGGAACAATAGCAGTCCGTAGAAAACTGAAATCAACACGACAAGGAGGAAACAGCAGATCATGGAATTTATTGGCATAGCAGCGGTCCTGCTAGTCGCGATTGAGTTTGTTAAGCGGCCCATTTATTAGGTAGTTGATCAGAATGGCAATGGTTTGAAATTCTCGGCATGTGACGCGAAGGGTATGAACAATATGAAGCGAATCATCCATCAACTCCTACTGCCAATTCTGTCAATCTTACTGCTTGACCCAACGCCCCAAATGGCTCAGCAGAGTAGAGCACCTAAACAACTCGCTATCCGCGCTGCTCGCTTGCTAGATGTTAAGAACGCCAACCTCATCGAAAATCCCGTTGGGTCAGCTGCCCAAGAAAACAGGCTTGGGGTGAGGCTCAAGTCTAAATTCGGGATCAGCGATGTTCAGCCCGTCATTCGACCTCACGCTGGGATGCTGCGCTTCCCTGACGTCGGCGGAACGCAGATCGTCTTCTCTTACGGGAACAACTTATGGCTTGTATCGCGAAGTGGGGGAACGGCGGTTCCGCTGGTAAATGGATCGGGTCGGAAAATGTTGCCCAAATTCAGCCCCGACGGACGGACCGTTGGATTCATGAGCAATTCCGCGGGCAATTACGAACTCTATGTTATTCCAGTTGAGGGGGGATTGCCTGAGCGTGTGACCTATCAGCCTGACACAGAGGTGCTATGTGACTGGGGTGAAACCGGCAAACTGGTCTTCTACAGCACGGCCTTTACCCCAATGGACTCGGAAGCCGAAGTATTTACAGTTGGCCCTGAAGGAGGGCTGCCAGAGAAGTTGCCCGTTCCCTACGGAACCCAATCTGCTGTTAGTCCAGACGGCCAATGGTTGGCGTATACGCCTACATACGAGATCACTCCAAACTGGAAACGCTTCCGAGGAGGAAACGCGCCCGACATCTGGATATTTAACCTGCAAAACAAAACGTCGAAACGGATCACCGACTGGGAAGGTCCTGACAAGTATCCAATGTGGCATGGCAAGGCACTCTACTATGTCTCTGATGCGGGTCCAGAGCATCGGCTGAACATTTGGACCTACGATACGCAAAGCAGCACCAGGAAGCAGATCACTCACTTCACCGACTTTGATGTGAGGTATCCGTCGATTGGCCCCGGCCCAAATAACCAGGGTGAAATCGTGTTCGAGCATGGCTCCGATCTTTACTTGCTTGATTTGGCAACTGGGAATGCGCACTCGGTCGAGGTAACGATTCCCGGCGACCAGGCCACGGTTCAGCCGCGGGTGGTTGATGCCATGAAGTTTCTTGCCGACTGGAAACTGTCTCCAACTGGCAAGCGTGCGGTGCTAGAGGCGCGAGGAGACATCTGGACCGTACCGACCGAAAACGGTTCTCCTCGCAACCTTACGCATACCAACGGCATTGCTGAACGCTCACCCGCTTGGAGTCCCAACGGACAATGGATCGCTTATTTCTCCGATGCGACCGGCGAGTACGAGCTTAATATTACTCAATCGGACGGCCAGGGTGAGGCCAGACAACTCACGCGTGGCGGACAGATATTTCCGTTTAATACGGCGTGGTCACCCGACTCTAATTACATCAGCTTCACCAATAAGACCGGTAGCTACTATGTGCATGACATCGTCAAAGGCCAGACTCGAGTCATCGATACCGATCCGGTGCCGCTTGAATGGGAAGACAAGCCCCAAGTGAGCTGGTCGTTTGATAGTCGTTGGATTGCTTACACCAAAAGGGACGCGATTACTTCCTTAGCTTCCATCTGGATATTCAATGTCGATACTGGCAAGAGCCGAAGGGTTACGAGCGGTAGGTTCAGCGATCTGTCGCCCGTTTTTGATCGCCATGGAGATTACCTTTACTTCAAGAGTATCCGCACATTCAAGGCCGTCACCAGCGATATTGGGGCCTACGGCGATAGGATAAATTTCGCGCATGTCGGCGGCGAAACCATGCTCGCGGTCCCGCTTCGCGCCAATCGCAGAATGGCAATCCCTCGAAGTGATGAAGAAACCTGGACCCACGAGGAGGCCGCCGAAAAGAAACCGAATAAAGAACGCGAGGTGACTATTGACTTCGAAGGCTTCGAACGCAGAGTGACAAGCCTGCCTATCGAGCCCGGTCGGTTCGGCAATATCGCCATCAATGACAAGGGTGCCCTGATTTACGAACGTCTTCCGCTCCCGGGAACCGGACAAGCCAACTCGATCAGACTGTACGATATTGCCGACCCCAGTAAGAAAGAGAAAGAGGTCGGGCTTGGGGCTGATGGATTCTCCATGGCTGACGACGGTACCAAGCTGCTGATATACGGGAACAAGACCCTCACCATCCTGGACGCGGCCGCCGGGGCCACGAGCAGGAATCTTGCTTCTGATAGACTCACGCTCACTGTCGATCCACGAGCGGAGTGGCGACAGATATTCAACGAAGCATGGCGACTCTATCGCGACTTTTTCTACGACCCAGGCATGCACGGAGTGAATTGGCCAGTGATGCGAGAGCGTTATTCGCGAATGCTCGCTGATTGCAGTACCAGGGAGGATGTCAACGCCGTCATCGGCGAAATGATTGGCGAACTCAACGTCTCCCATGCATGGATTCAGAGTCCCGGCGACGTTCAGGAATTCCCCGGCGCTGACTTCGGACTTCTGGGCGCAGATTTTGAAATACATGAAGGCGCTTATCGGATCGCCAAGATTTATCAGGGCGCACCCTGGGACTCTGATGCTCGCGGGCCCCTCAGCGAGCCAGGCTTGGATGTGCGAGAAGGCGATTTCCTCTTGGCAGTCAACGGCACACCGCTGGGCATGAGCAAGTCTCCCTGGGCGCATTTTCAGGGATTGGTCGGACAGGTAATAACGATAACCGTGAGTGATCGGCCGAGGATCGATTCTTCTGCGCGCAAACTTGTGGTGACGCCAATAGGCGACGACAGTAATCTCCGTTATCGCGACTGGATTGAGCGAAACCGCGAGCAAGTTGAACGGAAGACCGACGGCAAGGTTGGATATGTTTACATACCGAACTTTACTTCGCGGCGTGGTCTTAACGATTTCGTAAGGCAGTTCTACGGGCAAACGGGAAAAGAAGCACTCATCGTTGACGAGCGATGGAACGGGGGAGGGGCTTCACCTCAGCCTTATGTTGAAATGCTGAGCCGCCCGTTGCTGCAATTCTGGGGGCTTCGCTATGGCAGCGATCCGCGCCGGCCGTTCTTCGCCTTGCAGGGACCGAAAGTCGCGCTCATCAATGGTGAGACTGCTTCCAGCGGCGAACTGTTTGCCAACTATTTCCGAAAAGCAGGGGTCGGCAAGATTATCGGAACGCGTACCTGGGGCGGGAGCGTGGGGCTAACGGGTAACCCAAGTTTCATTGATGGCGGCGCCGTGAGCCTACCGGACCTGGCCTTTTACAATCTGGAAGGGAAATGGGAGATCGAGGGACACGGAGTCGACCCAGACATCGAAGTTATCGATGATCCCGCGCTAATGATGGCTGGGAAGGATCCCCAACTGGACGCGGCAATAAGTTACTTGCTTAACGAGCTGAGGCGCGTTCGCCGCACGCCAGTATCCAGACCTCCCTATTCGAATCGAAGCGGGGAGCCCCAACGCAAATAGACCGGGCATTGGGATCGGCGCTGGCCCCGACAGACCTTCTCAGTTTTCGATCTAGTTCATCAGGATTGGCATCAGCCGCGCGGACAGTTTGGGACAACAACACCGGAAGGCCCATTCAATTCTGCTTACGTTCATGTTAAGCGGAATTCATCATAGGCTCTGGCGGATCTCAAGTCTCCGCTGTTCGGTGATTGGCCCATGATAATAGACACCTTATTTTGCATGTTGCGGAGCGGGCCTTCTTGCCGACAACCATAAAGGAGAGTTCCGTCTCTAACCGGTGGTCTGCGCTGCGGGTAATGCACATAACGCCTCTTGCGGACGTCGCCCTACGCACGGTCGACCAATGAAATCAATAAGTTAACGAGAGCGACATTCAGGGCGCCGTCTTTTTTGTGCAAATGTCCTGACAACTCTCTGAAAGCGGGCGCAATCTCATCTATTCTGTCATCTAAGCCGCGAGAAAACAGCTTCGGGTCACGGCCTAAGACAGTGGGCAGCCGGATGTCATGACGTGTAAATTGGTTTACTTGTTCAGTGTCCTTCCAGGTGAATCGCAACCTGGTGATGGTTGCTGGCAGCCCCGGCGAACTCAGCACAGCTGTGTCTTATCAGAAAAGGCAGTAAGGCAGTATTGGGAGGGCGACGGGATGTTATCGATCAAGACCTTTCCGTCAGGCAGCGCCTTTTACAATGCCGGCGGTGGCCACTTCGCGGTGGACGAAAGCTCTTATCTGATCCTCAACCATGGCCGGTCCTATGCCGTTACTATCGAGTCGGAGGTAGAGTCTTTTTGTATCTTCTTTGCGCCGGAATTCGCGGCGGATGTTTTCCGTAGTTTGACGACCAAGACTCTGCCGCTGCTCGACAGCCCAGCCGCGCCGAGTTCCTTACCGATCGATTTTTTTGAAAAGACTTATCGCCACGATGATCTCTTGTCACCTTGCCTATTCCAGCTAAGGTCAGTACTGCGTCAAGGGAAAGATAATCCCGGTTGGCTTGCAGAGCAGCTACATGAAGTTATGCGGCGGATGGTACTCGTGCATCGTGAGTCATGCCTGGAAGCGGAGGCACTGTCAGCCGTTCGTAAGACAACTCGCGAGGAGCTTTACCGTAGGTTGCACCGCGCCAGAGATTTTATGGCCAGCTCCTTACATCAGCACCTCACCCTAAACGATGTTGCTAAGGTGGCTTGCCTCTCTCCCAATCACTTGCTTCGCACCTTCAGGCAGCTCTTCGAACAATCGCCTTACCAGTATCTCACCGGGTTGCGTCTAAAGCGTGCGCAAGGGATGCTCGTCCAAACCAACCTCTCTGTGACCGAAATCTGTTCGGCCGTCGGATTTGAGAGTTCCGGCTCCTTTAGCTGGCTCTTTCGGCGGCGGATCGGATTCTCGCCCGAATCCTACCGCCGGGAAAAAGGTGATATTGGAGAAGCGCCTTCGTAACCCGCCTGCTAAATTGGTGTCTCTGAGCAAACCACATCATTCGAAATAGAGCTGCCGCAATGAAAAGGGCGATCCGATGCATTCTTAAGGAGCTACTGAAGTGATGATTTCATACCTCGACTCCAGGCAATGCAGGATTGTGTCAACCTCTGGGGTTTCACAAATGAGTCGCACGTCCTTTGTTGTGGTCGTGCTTTTGGTCTTGCTCGGCTTCGCTCCACCGCTGTTGGTTGGTCAAACCCCGGTGAAGAAGGCGGAAGCCCCCAAAGCTGAAGTCAGCAAACCGAAGGTGGCTGAAACTGATGCGGAACGAGAGTCACGGGCGATCCAGCAGGACGCACTCACCGTTCTGAAGCAGCTCGCCATCGATATCAGGAGAGAATTCGACAAGCCCCGCGTGGCACGACTGGAAGCGCAGATCGCTGATACCCTGTGGGGCTTTGATGAGCCAGCAGCGCGACTCACTTTCCGTGAGGCATTTGAAATCGCACGACAACCTCTCCCGGAACCCTCGTTAACAAGCAAGAACCCGAAAGGCGAACTCATTCAATCCGCTCGCCGTCAGGCTAGTGCGATTCGGGACGTGTTGGCAAAGCTGAGCATCCATGACAAACGAGCTGCAGAAGATTGGCTTAAGCAACTCAATGAAGCTAATGCGAAGGAAGCCAAAGAATCCAATTCGTCAAAGTCTAATTCCTCAGCGCGGGCAGAGATGCTCATTCAGCTTGCAGCGCAGCTTGCGTTAACGGATCCAGAGCAGGCATTTCGCCTGGCTACTATGTCCCTCGCGGGAGACGCGATGCCGTCGGACAACTCTATTGGCAACCTATTGTTCGCGCTCAAGAGGAGCGACAAGAGCTTGAGTGATCAGTTCTTCAGAGAGGCTCTCATTACGTTACGGCGAAGGGGATTCGATCCTAGTTTTGTACCAGTGTCCCTGAAGAGTTACGTCACTGACTTCAGCGGACACGCCTTCTCGGACGCAGCCAGGAGTGATGTGCTGATGCTGGCGGCGTATCTATTCGACGCCGCGGCTAATCTAGCCCGCGCGTGGCAAGCCGCACCAGCCGGTGAAGGAATCGGCGAATCAGACCACACTTTCTTTAACTTTCTAATGATTAGCGGCGTTCAGGTGGTGGCCGTCAATGCTCCGGATCAATTGGAGCTAATGCGAACACATCTAGCCGCCTTGTCGTTGGCACTAAGTGCACAACAACGGCAAGGGACGGATCGACTACTTTCAATATCGCGAGACGACTCTCCGATTCTCGACACTCAGTTCTCCAGCATCGAAACCCGATTGGAGAGAGCGGAGAACGAAAGGAACTCTCGGGACCGCGATACGTTGTTCCGCAGCGTCGCGCTGGAATTGATGCGTTCGGATATTGATCGAGCCCTTTCTGTTGCTTCGAAGATTGACGATGCCGACCTTCGTGCACAAACCGAGGACGATGTCTATCTGACCTCTTTGAAAGCACGGTTCAAGCAGCCATCGTTCGAAGCGACCAAGGCAACCATATTGAAACTCCATGACCTTGGACTGCGAGCCAGAATGCTCGCGGAACTCGGTAGTAAAGCGTTTAAGGCTAAGGATAAGGATCGGGCCTCCGATCTTCTATACGAAGCCTTTTCGGTTGCTTCGAAAATGGGCATCACAGCGGACAAGCTAGGAACCCTACTCGACATCGCGGAACAGACCGCGGCGGTTGATTCAGTTAGAGGCTTCGAGACATTGTCCGCAGCCGTTACCGTGACAAATTCACTCGATTTTGCCGCTACGCCTGTCACAGAACCCCCTCGGTCGCAAGGGGTAAGAATCGAAGTTATTACCGTAGTGAATGGAAAAGAGCGAAGCGCGGGAAGACCACCAACGCTCGACTCTATGGATTTCAATCAAGTAAGCGCTTTCGGCAAGCTGGATTATTTTCGGACTCGAGGTCTTGCTGACAACCTTCAGGACAAGCTTCTAAGAGCCCAGTTTCTTGTCAGCTTGGCCCGAAGCATCATCACGGCAACGCCTGCAAGCCAGAGTGATAGCCGCTGACGCTCGCGTCTGTGGATGGTGGGAGTTGCGATTGCTATTCGCCTCGCCGCACTTTGATTGATAGACCTTGAAAAACATCTCGACGTTAAGTTTCATCGTTGGACAAGCAAGAGGGACAATTCAAGGGAGGAGTTATTTCACATGGCAGTGACTCGAAGGCAGCTATTATTTTGTGAACGCACGGTCTTGGCGATGCTGATTACCGCCGGGATAGTCTTCAGCAGCTTTGCTGTTGCCCAACAATCTGACCAGAGTTTTCCGAAGGAATTGGCCGCCTACGTTGCCGCGGCAGTCAAAGACTGGGAAGTCCCCGGCCTGGCCATTGCGGTGGTAAAGGACGGAAGGATTATCGTCGCGAAGGGATATGGCGTCCGGGAGTTGGGAAAACCGGAACCAATTGATGCGAACACGATTTTTGATGCGGCATCGCTGACAAAGGCGTTCACCACGGCGGCCATTGGTTCATTGGTGGACGAAAAGAAAATGTCGTGGGACGATCCTGTGAGGCGATACATACCGACCATAGAGTTTCCCGACCCTTACCTGACGGCCAACGTTACCATGCGTGACCTCTTGTGCCATCGGACAGGTATCCGGGCAACAAACAGCGCTTGGTTTTTCACGGGCGTGAATCGTTCGCAACTCCTTGGCCTCATTAAGAACATGGAAGTGGCAGCTCCCTTCCGCACTCGGTCGCTCTATTCGAATCTGGGCTTTACGGTTGCCGGTGAAGCGGCCGCTCGTGCCGCCGGAACAACGTGGGAGGACCTCATCACGCGACGACTGATTGTCCCACTCGGGATGAAGCGAACGACGGCTACTTTCACCTCAGCGCCGGCCATGGGGAATATTGCCGCCGGCCATGATCTCATCAAGGGTGTACAGCGCGTGACACCACGAGAAGGAGTGCAGCGCGACGTGACAGCACCGGCGGGAGCGATACAATCCAGCGTTGCCGACCTTGCTGTATGGATGAACTTTCAACTCGGCGATGGAACGTTTCAGGATAAACGCATTCTGAGCGCTGAAACAATGAACGAGCTGCACTCGCCGCAGATCGTGGTGCCGACGACTGCAGCATTTCGCACGGCTCGGCAACTGAAATATTTTGCTGCGTACGGTCTCGGTTGGCAAGTTTTTGACTATCGCGGTAACCAAATGCTCTGGCATTCAGGCAATGGCGAGGGACAGGTCGCATACCTCGCCCTGCTACCTGACTCGCACTTCGGTGTGGTGGTCCTCGTCAATTCCGGCAAGGTCGGAGGCGCGGCCTTCAATGGCGCCATTGCCTCACGAATTATGGATTACTATCTCGGCCTTGCAACGCGTGACTACCTCGCGGAGTATCACGAGTCCCGGACGCGAAATATCCAAAGACAGGCCGAAGAACAAAGCTTGCTTGAGGCCTCACGGATCAAAAATACGACCCCAACTTTTCCCCTGTCGCAATATGCCGGAGTCTATCGGGACAAGCTTGGACTGGATGTTAAGTTGTGGCTCGAAGGGGATTCCTTGCGGCTTCAATATGGCGGTGGAGAGATTGCTATCTTGATGCACTGGCACCACGATACATTTCGAACACAATGGCAAAACCCGCTGACTAATGAAGAACGAGCGACCTTTGTGCAATTCAATATGTCTCCTCAGGGAACAGTCGCTGAACTACAAATGGAGCTTTTTGGTGATCGTATTACTGCGCGTCGCTTACCATGACCATGAGGGTGGGGCATAGCGTGTCGGTGTTAGTAACATTGTTGCCGTCTTGAGAAGGCCGGATTCAAGATTACCGATATGCATACTGCTTCGTCGGATTCGATTCCTTAACGGCTCATCCGTCTTGCGCCACCATTTCATCCAACTCGGATTCCCGGGAGGTTGAAAAAGTGTCGTCCCTGAAGAGCGGCTAGTGGAAGTGTTTAGCGGGCGCGAAGAAAGAGGTGAATTGTCTTTGACGATTCCGTACGGCTATATCGATGGGAAGAAGGAAATGTCTGAGACAGCTCGCCTAACACAACCGGCTAAAACTGTAGCCGGAGGTAATCAAATGGCACCCGGTACCGTCGTGTCCATTCACATCACGCCCACCGCAGGCGCGCCCGTTTCGTCCGTCAAAGAAGTGCGTGCCGTGCCCGGCAAAGGACTGGAAGGCGATCGCTACTTCGATGGTACCGGAACGTTCTCCACCGAGTTGCCACAGCCAGATCATGAATTAACACTGGTTGAGATTGAAAAACTGGAAGACTTGAAGCGCGAGCAGGGTGTTGAGATTGCGCCTGGCGACACTCGCCGCAACATCGTGACGCGAGGCGTGTCGCTCAACGACCTTGTCGGTAAGGAGGTTCGGATTGGGGAGGTTCGCATCCGTGGCTTGCGCCTATGTGAGCCGTGTAACCACTTGGCCAAGTTGCTAAACGAGCGAAAAGTCTTGTACGGCTTGGTCCACAAATGTGGGCTGCGTGCGCAGATACTAACTGGTGGCATCATTCATATCGGTGATGCCATCGAGGTCGAAAGTTAGGCATTAACATACTTGACCCACTCATCGGAGCGAGATGCTCGTAACGTATACGAATGGGACACCTGTTAGGTTGGAGGGAGGCGCCGAGGAATCTCGTAAGGGCTGTGCCTCCAGCGAGGGCTAATAGAAAGCGAGTAGAAAATGAGTAAAACTCTTTCTGCCCTATTGCCCTTAACAATGCCTATTCAATAGGCAGGGAAAGCTGGATCATCAGTTTCCAGTACCTTTATCAAGATAAGGAGACGTGCATGCTGGTTGTTGTTCGACAGTTGTGTTTTCTTCTCGCGGGGGTGTGCTTGTTGGCGGCGGCACTCCCGTCTGCGGCTCAGCAAACCGGTGGGGAGGCCAGACCGGGTGCCGTCCAGGAAGAGCCGGGCGCGGTACTAGCGCGAGCGAAAGAGGTGATGGGCTTTGCTCGATCAGGTCAGTCGGTGATTCATTACCGCGCCGTGGCGGCAGTCGAGCAGAACTACCAATCCGACCGCACGTACGCTCCGTTTTTCTCCGCGATGCAGATCAAGGAAGGATGGCTCGACCCGCAGCGCGCGGTGGAGCGTGTTAGCACTCAGACTACGTTCCCCGGCAACGGCCCGTTTCCGGCGCAGGTCTCGCTTACTGACACGAAGCGCGCGTTTGGCTTGGCGCAGGAAAAGCTGAATCCGTTGCCGCGAGCGTCCATGCAGTCGCGATACTTGAATCCATGGAACGTAGTCGCAGATTGGACTGCTGCGGGCGACGCGCGATTCGCCGGCCGCGAGCCTTATCGCGACTATCCGCGCATTGTGCTCGCCCGTACGACGCTCGACGGCGAGCAACGCTTGTTTGTAGATTCGAAGACCGGTTTTCCGGTCAAGCTCGACCTGCAGGAGAAGCACTACTTATGGGGGCAGCGCCACATCGAGTACCTGTATTCGACTTGGATCGAAAAGGCGGGAGTCATGATGGCGGGCTCAAGCTTTAAGCTCGCCGACGGCAAGACGGAGATTTCACAGACGGTCGGCACTGTGGAGATGATCGCGCACGACGCCGCGCCCTTGCTTTCGCTACCGGAAGCACCAGCGCAATCGGCGGATGCGGTGCCGCTTTTCCTGCAACCAATCGATCCGAAAGTGGTACAGGTCGGCCCAAAGACCTATTTGCTTTCGAACCCCGGCTACACCGAAGCACTGACCGAGATCGGCAACGAACTTTTTCTGTTCGACGCCACGCAGGGCGAGGAGCGCGCCAAGAAAGATGCTGAAGCGATCGCGAAACTCTTTCCGGGCAAGCACAAGGTGACGGTGGTGGTAACCGATTTGGCTTGGCCGCACGTTGCGGGAGTGCGCTATTGGGTGGCGAGCGGCGCCACGATCATTGCGCACAAGGCGGCGCGAGAGTTCCTGCAAGCCGTGGTAGACCGCCGCTGGACGCTTGAACCCGATCTGCTGGAACAGCGGCGCAAGACCGCCAAGCTGAAATTTGTCGGAGTTGACGCCGCGCGCAGTATCGCAGGCGGCGCCATTAGTCTGCATCCGATTGATGGCATTGGAAGCGAAGTGGCCCTGATGGGATACCTGGTGGCAGATCGCTTCCTATGGGCCTCTGACTATATCCAGACGGTGGCCCAACCAAGCTCGTATGCGTCGGAGGTCTGGCGCGCCGTGCATCGCGACGGGCTACAGCCCGAGCGCACAGCCGCCGAACACTTGCCGCTCACACCTTGGGCGAAGATCGAGGAATTGCAAAAGCAGGCCGGGGCGGTTTCCCCTTCGCCGTAACACGGGTTCCCTTCGCTAGTTCTTAGGGTAACTCGTCTGTTGGAGTTTGCACGGAGGCCGATTTGACGCTGTTCACTTCGCGTCCACGTGGCACGGGTGAGTCAACTATATTAATACCGAAAGTTAGACCTGCTCCACGACACGAGGTAGCCTCTAAGACTCCGAGGTTGGCATATTTGTATCGTCGAGGAGTCAAACTGACCCAGTCCCCGCCGGCAACACGCCTTGGACTATGGGAGTCTAAATCGCGAAAGCCTGGTTCACACGCTTGGCAGTGAAAGCCGTTAATCAGATGGATGGAAGAGGAGTGCATGAAGTACGTAGCCATACTCGGGGAATTTACACCAACATTCAAACCGCACGTCGCGACGAATGCAGCGATCCAACATACGTGCGCTGCACTCGACCTCGGTGTTGAGGGAGAATGGGTCTCGACACAGGATATTGGCCCTTCACTCTTCTCACGCTATTCCGGTATTTGGGTTGCTCCGGGAAGCCCGTACAAAAACCTTGAGCGAACGCTGTGGGCCATCGAGCACGCGCGGACAAATAACATCCCGTGCTTCGGGACGTGCGGTGGGTTTCAGCATATGGTGCTCGAGTATGCTCGGAACGTCCTGCACTTCAGCGACGCGCAGCACGCCGAATACGACCCATATGCATCAGCGTTGTTCATCACGCAGCTCGCTTGCTCGTTGGCGGGGCGTGAGATGACATTACAGTTCGTAGCGGGTTCAATGGTGGCTGAGATCTACGGGGCGAGGTCGGCGAAAGAGGAATATTACTGCAACTTCGGCGTGGACCCCGGCAGAGTCCAACTCTTGACGAGCAGCGCGCTCCGAGTCACCGGCTCGGACAGCGAGGGCGAGATTCGAGTGATCGAGTTGCCGGAACATCCCTTCTTCGTTGGAACACTCTACGTTCCACAGACGAGATCGACACAGGCCACGCCGCATCCGCTGGTAAACGCCTTCTTGACGGCTATTAGCCGCCACGTGGCCGAACCAGCGGTTGCGCCAGAGCCGGCTCAGCCGAGGGTTCCCCAGTCATCCAGCGGCGTTGCGCCGGCCCGGTGTGGGGTCGGTGATTAAGTGAAAATGCCTCTTATCAGAATCAATAACTTACGGGCGCGGTTCGATCATTAAGTGAAAAACCATTCGGGCATAATGTGGTTAGGTCCTACAATTTTCGTGCATAACTTGACGCTTCTGCATGATCCAGCTTTTCCTTGATTTTCAGCCCGATCTGCAATTAAGGCTTCTTAGAAATAGAAGGTTGATTGATTGATTTCGGTCGCTCTGGATCAATGAGTCTTTTTAGGTCGTGCACGTCTGTTGGCGCGGCTCCGGCTGGTCGAGTAACTTCGGGCCGACGTCTTGTCGCATATCTGAATAATGCAGTTTTCGTGAAAAGAAATCGTCCGAAGCCAGGACTCTGGATAACGGCACAAGGCTGGACCTCGCCATCCGCTATTGCTTTGACCAAAACCGCTGAATCGGCTGTGTGTGTGCTGCCTCTTGCTTTCTAGCTATTCGATGTGTATATATGGCAATGCTACATATGGAGACAACCTATGCTTGACCGCGAAGTTAAAAGAGGCAGCACAGAAATGCTGATTCTGGCGCTGGTCGAAGACCGGCCGCGCCACGGTTATGAGATTGCCAAGTTAATCGAGCAGCGCTCTGATGGGGTGCTGCAGTTCCACGTCGCGTCACTCTACCCGCTGCTTTACCGCCTGGAGAAGCGTGGATTGATAAATGGCCGCTGGGTCGAAAAAGCCGGACAGCGCCGGCGCCGGTTTTATAGGTTGACCGCTGCCGGCCAGAAAATACTCGCGGAGCAACGCAAGACGTGGAAAGACTTTTTTGCTGCATTGGATCGTGTGGCTGGGATCAATCCTGCTTAAGGGGGACACCGGCCCGATCCAGACGCAATTCGTATGTGCAAACTTGCGCCAACTAACTCGCTATTCGACGTTTGGAAACTAACTCAATAGACGAATCGCAGACCAATTGCATTGGGAGTTGGGTTCGCCAAGCCTATGGATATTAAGCGGCCCGGAAAATCGAAACTCAAGAAGCGAATTCGCACCGCGATCCTGATCGCTATTGGTCTCGTCGCGGTTGGGGGAATTACGTTTGTTCTCGCAAAGCTCAAGCCCGCCTCCCCCGCTCTCGATCGTTCCACCGCGGTAATCGATACGGTTAAGCGCGGTCAAATGCTGCGCGAGGTGCGCGGCAACGGAACATTAGTGCCGCAATTGACTCGCCAGATTCCAGCGCCTGCAGACGGCCGGGTGGAAAAAATCATGATCCAGGCTGGAGTTGAAGTCGGAGCCGGCACTGTCATTGTCGAGCTTTCAAATCCGCAGATGGAACAACAGGCCATGGACGCGGAATTTCAGGTGAAAGCGGCCGAGGCTGATCGGGACAATCTGGGCGTGCGGCTGGAAAGCGATAATATGACGCAGCAGTCAGCAATTGCCACCATCAATGCCGAATACAGCCAGGCGAAATTACAACTCGACACGGATGAAGTGCTGGCGAAACAAGGATTGGTACCAGAGTTGTTGCTGAAAATTTCGCGCAGCAAGGTGGCGGACCTTGCCAACCGGCTCAAGGTCGAGCAGCAGCGGCTGACCATAAGCGGGAAGTCAACCAAAGCGCAAATGAACGCTCAGGAGTCGCGCCTGCAGCAGTTGCGCGCACTCGCCAAACTGAAAAAAGATCAAGTTGATGCATTGAAAGTACGGGCCGGCACCAATGGCGTGTTGCAGCGAGTGTCAGTGCAGGTGGGCCAGCAGGTGACTCTCGGATTTGACGTTGCCCGGGTCGCCGATCCGGCTTCGCTCAAAGCCGAACTGAAAATTCCCGAAACGCAAATCAAAGACGTCAAACTCGGCCAACCTGTTGCAGTGGACACCCGCAACGGAGTTATCCAGGGACAGGTCTCGCGCATAGACCCGGCGGCGCGCGAGGGCACTTTTGTCGTCGACGTTGAGCTGACGGGACCGGTGCCGGCGAGTGCGCGTCCTGATCTGAGCGTTGATGGCACGATTGAGATTGAACGGCTCAGCAATGTTTTGTACGTAGGCCGGCCCGCTTTTGGACAGGGACAACAAACCGTCGGCTTGTTTCGCCTGAGCCCCGATGGGCAGGAGGCTGTTCGCACGCAAGTAACGCTTGGCCGCAGTTCGGTGAGCACGATCGAAATCGTCAGCGGTCTGAGTGAGGGTGATCAAGTGATCTTGTCCGATACATCGGCAATGGACAGCTACGATCGCATCCGCGTGCGTTGATCCATTTCGACAAACTGAAGTTTTGTCTAACAAAAAGTAAGGAGACCCTAAATGATTTTATCCAATCCGCTTATTCACCTCTCGGAGGTCACGAAAGTTTTCTACACTGACGAAGTCGAGACGCACGCTCTTTCCGGTATCGATCTTGACATCCAGAAGGGCGAATACGTATCGATCGCCGGCCCTTCGGGCTGTGGCAAGTCAACGCTCCTTTCAATTCTAGGTTTGCTCGATACGCCCTCTGATGGCGAGTATGTTCTCAACGCTAATGCAGTCGAGAGTCTTTCGTTGTCCCAACGCGCGCGAATACGCAATCGCGAAGTCGGCTTTATCTTTCAGAGTTTCAACCTGATTGGCGATCTCACTGTTTATGAAAACGTCGAGCTGCCCTTAACTTATCGCGGAATGAATTCAGCCGAGCGCAAGAAGCGGGTTACCGATGCATTGGAACGCGTCGGTATGGCCCACCGCGCCAAGCATTTGCCCAGTCAGCTTTCGGGAGGCCAGCAACAACGTGTGGCGGTGGCGCGCGCGGTTGGAGGTCAGCCGAGTATCCTGCTGGCGGATGAGCCGACCGGCAATTTGGATTCAACGAACGGCGAGGCCGTGATGGAACTCCTTAGTGAGTTGCATCGCGGCGGCGCGACGATCTGCATGGTGACTCACGACTCGCGTTATGCGCAGCACGCCGATCGAATCGTGCACCTGTTCGACGGCCTTATCGTTGAAGAAGAACCAGGCGCCAATCGCCGTAAAATCGAGGATGCAAAACTAGGGTAGAAAGCGAGCGGTCTTCGCGCGATCGGATTGTCCGTGCAAGAAAATCTTTCAACGTCGTGAGGGCTGATCATTACCGCTTTCACTATTAATCGTTTGTAGGGAATGGGATTATGCCTGAGTGGAAGGAAGAGATCAGAAACCGGCTTGCTAACCTGAATCTCGCGCCGACGCGTGAGGCGGAGATCGTCGAGGAGTTGGCCCAGCACCTGGAGGACCGCTACGAAGAGTTACTCACAGACGGCGCCACGGATGAAGAAGCCTCTCGCGCGGTGCTAAAGGAGTTGAGTGACAGCGACTTGTTAGCGCGAGAACTACGGCAGTTCGAGCGTTCCGTACCGCAGGAGCCTGTGGTGTTGGGAGCAAATCGGAGGAGAAATGTGCTTGCAGATCTATGGCAGGACTTACGCTATTCCGTCCGGATGGCGCGAAAGAATCCGGGCTTCACGTTCATTGCCGTTGTGACCCTAGCGCTCGGCATCGGCGCGAACATGGCGATCTTTCAGTTGCTCGACGCGGTGCGGCTGCGCACGCTGCCGGTCAGATCCCCGCAGGAATTGGCCGAAGTTCGTCTCGCGGATATGAAAGGGGCGCGGGGAGGGGGCACCCGCTGGCCGTCGGTCACCAATCCGATTTGGGAGCAGATCAGGGAGCGGCAACAGGCCTTTTCCGGCATCTTTGCCTGGGGCACAAACAACGTCAACCTCGCTCCGGGCGGGGAGGTGCGTCCGGCGCGGTTGCTTTACGTTAGTGGCGACGCTTTCAATACACTAGGTGTCGGGCCCGCGCTCGGCCGCGTCTTCACGACCACAGACGATCAGCCGGGGTGCGGCACGCCGGGCCTGGTCATCAGCCATGAGTTCTGGCAGCGCGAATACGGTGGAGAGTCGAACGTCATCGGGCGCAGGCTCACGCTGGCCGATCACTCATTCGAAATCATGGGAGTCACGCCCGCCAGCTTTTTCGGCATGGAGGTGGGGCGGTCCTTCGACCTGGCGCTGCCGCTCTGCGCCATCCCGCTCGTTCGTGGCAATAACAACTTTCTTTCTGGCACAATGTGGTGGTTTACGGTCACAGGCCGTCTGAAACCGGGCTGGTCGCTGGAACAGGCCACTGCTCACACGCAGGCGATCTCGCCTGGCCTCTTTGAAACCACGCTGCCCGCGAATTACCCGCCTGTCAGCGTGAAAGATTATCTGGGGTCCAAGCTGATCGCCGTCCCCGCCGGATCAGGCGTTTCCCAGTTGCGGGAAACCTACGAACAGTCACTCTGGCTGCTGTTGACGATTGCCGGGCTGGTGCTATTGATCGCCTGCGCCAACCTGGCCAATTTGCTGTTGGCGCGGGCGAGCGCGCGGGAACGTGAGATTGCCGTGCGGCAGGCGCTGGGGGCTTCGCGTGGACGGCTCATCCGACAGTTGCTGGCCGAGAGTCTGTTGCTGGCCGCGGCAGGCGCGGCGCTTGGCGCAGGGCTGGCGCAGGCGCTGAGCCGGTTCCTCGTCGCATTCCTCAGCACAAGTGCTGACTCGGTCTTCCTGGATCTGACCCCGGATTGGCCTGTGCTCGGTTTTGCCGCGGGACTGGCCGTCTTGACCTGTCTCCTGTTCGGTCTGGCGCCGGCGATCCGCGCGACTCGGATGGAACCTGGCGCGGTGATGAAGGCCGGCGGGCGCGGGATGACGGCCAGCCGCGAACGATTCAGTTTGCGGCGGGCGCTGGTGGTTGCGCAGGTCGCGCTCTCGCTCGTACTGGTGGCGGGCGCGCTCCTGTTTTCTCGCAGTCTGGGCAAATTGCTGACGGTGGACACGGGCTTCCGGCAGGAAGGCGTCCTGATCGCGGACGTGGACTATCTGCGGTTGAATCTCCCGCCCGACCGCTATCCGGCTTTCGAAGATGAGTTGCGCGACCACCTCCGAGCGATTCCGGGAGTGGAATCGGCTGCCGTCACGGGTGGGATACTGCTCCGCAACAGCGGGGGGAGTGCCACCGTCTGGATGGACGGCACGGACGCGCAGCAAAGGAAGAAGACAAGCGTCGGCATGGTCGGCCCCGATTACTTCAAGACGCTGCAAATACCGCTGCTGGCTGGGCGGGAATTCGATGCGCGCGACAGGGCTGGCGCGCCGCAGGTGGCTATTGTGAACGAAGCCTTCGCGCGAAAGTTCTTGAATGGAGCAAGTTCGGTCGGCCAGCGGTTCTGGAGCGAGGCGGGGGTCTTTGACCCGGAGACGCGTTACGAGATCGTCGGCCTGGTTCGTGACACCAAATATGGAGACTTGCGCGAAGAGTTTGTCCCAATCGCCTACTTTCCCCGCGCGCAAGACCAACTCGCCGGGCCCGGCGATAATTTTTTGATCCGATCGCGCCTGCCGCAGGCCGAGACCGTTGCGGCGGTCAAGCGCGTCCTCAACGAGATCAATCCCGCCATCACCGTCAGTTTCCAGTGGTTCAAACCGATGATCGAAGCGACGATCCTGCGCGAGCGATTGATGGCCACGCTCTCGGGTTTCTTCGGCCTGCTCGCGCTATTGCTCGCCTGCATCGGGCTGTATGGCATTCTCTCTTACGGTGTAGCCAGCCGGACCAATGAGATCGGGATTCGGATGGCACTCGGAGCCGGGAGGCGTGACGTGTCATGGTTGATTCTGCGCGAGGCGTTGTTGCTGGTCATCGCCGGCGTGGTCGTGGGGTTGCCGATGATCTTCGCTGTAACCCGTCTGGCCTCGACGCTGCTCTTCGGGTTGACGCCGACTGATCCGATTTCACTGATCTTCGCGGCGCTGTTAATGTTCACGGTGGCGATGGTGGCCGGCTATCTGCCGGCGCGCCGGGCCACGCGCGTAGACCCGATGGAGGCTCTCCGCAATGACTAGCAACAAGGCTCAATCAACGCGCCGATCGTTAGGTGAACAATCAACGGCTGATATTCAGCCAATCGTGGCGCGGCTCAAGTCCGGCGTCAGGCCGCTTTGCAAGTACGATCTTGTCGCGGGAATCTATGAAGCAAACAAGCTAACAATTAAAAAAGGAGTTCTCTATGCACCGATCTCGTAACCTTATTCTTGGTATTATTTTCTGCTTTTTCCTATTCTCCTCGTGAGCCTGCTGCCTCGTCTTAACTCCTTGGCACAAGATGGCTCCGGAACACCTCAATTGGATAATAGTAAACCCGTCCCTCCACAAGCCGAGATCATAAAGGCGTGGCAGAAGCGCCAGGACGCGGTTAGGACATTCCGATTCGCATGGACTGAACAACAAACTCATCCCAAAGGGTGGCTTTCCAACCCAAGGTATCGGCAGCACGAATGGTCGAATATACCCGGACTGCTCATCGACAGGAGCTATGCCGTGTCCAAGACTCTGGCTGTGGATGGTAACAAGATGCGATATACCTTCCAGATTGATCGCAAGGAAGAGGCTGATGGCGTGCGTGTTGTTTCGCCGCAAGGCGAGACTCGGGGCTTGGGCCTTAGAAGGAACTACGCGTACGTAAGTGTATTTGATGGACAGAGAGGAAAGACCCGCCTCTCTTCTCTGACGGACTCGCCCCCCGAAGCCAACAGTCAAGCGATGACGAATGTGGACGCTCAGAACCTCGACACCAGAGTGATCATGATGGCACTTCGCCCCCTTGATCCTGTGATGGGTCACCTCCTCTATAGATCGCGCGGTCACCAATCAGGCACGGACATTCTACAAGGGCAAGTCCACGATGCTGCTGGAGGAGCGGCACGATCCGTCAGGCTGGAAAACGGTGCTCAGGGTCGAGCCGGAACGGGATTTCCTGGTGACCCGGTACTCGCTCTTGTTTGAACAGAAACTCATCGTGGATATAGACATCGACTATGCGGAGGACGCACGAGGGGGTTGGATTCCCAATGGATGGCGAGTCTCACAGATGTTGGGCGTCTCATCGAAATTCTATGCCACCAAAGCCGACCGGGCGGCGTTTATCATTAAGCAGTAAAATAATCTGACAAAGAAAGCAAGGAGCTTATGAAACACTACTCGCCGTCAATCATTCATAATTTGGCGTATGGAATTATTGCCTGCGCTCTCCTGATGGGCGGTGCTGCCCAAGTCATATATGGACAAACTCCTCCACTCGGTCGAACAATCAATGTGCCCTTGGATTATAAGAATCCCAAGCTGGGTCGGGCTCCGCTCTACTTTGAATTCGGAGCGCCATACGAAAAATCCAAGCCCACAATCTTCATCATTGCCGACGGGCAGCAATTCTATGTTCGCCGTGGCGCGGTCGCGCAACTCCAGCAGGCGCTGTTCGGCGATGCTTTCAACGTGGTCGGCATCGTCACGCGAGGCTCTACGCAAGAGTTTATTAAAGCCACGCTCGACGGAAGCGGACAGCCCGACTGGGCTAAGGCTTGGCGGATATTTAACAGCGAGCAGTGGATCAATGACATCGAGTCGGCTCGCCGAAGCGTCCTTGGAGACAAGGAGAAGGTTTTTCTTTACGGCAGGTCTGGCGGGGCATATCTCATTCACCAATACCTGGCGAAGTACGGCAGCCATGTCCGAAGAGCGTTCACCCAGTCGCCTGTCAATCCGCTTCTCAACCGTGAGCTTAACATCCCGCTCGACACCTTCTGGGAAGAGTTGGGGGCTCAAGACCCAAGTCTTCAGACGGCGCTCCGTCAAGCCCTGAAGCAACACCTTGGCGAGCGCACCGGAATCCTCTTGGCGTTGCAGCGACAACATTTTTACGTGGCGGCGGACAAACTGCCTGCGGCTCGCGCCGAACTAATCCACACACTTGCCGCCGGTGACATGCGGAAATATGAGCAAGCGAAGAAAGAGTATGAGGTGGAGGGGGTGATGAAGCTTTCGCAGTCGCCTGAAATAATCCCCCAGGATGTCCGCGTATTAGAACTGATTTACCCTTCGGGCGCGTTTCAGAGAATCGGCGGAGAAGGAATCTACCCTCTCCTTGAAACCCAACATCATTTCATAAAACCGCTGCTAACCTTGCTCGCTGAAGGCAAGATTAACTTGCCCGCTTTCGACACCCTGCCGGCGCATTCTCTTGCTGCCGAGGTATTCGTGTTGGCTGCCAGATGGGATGAGGCTGTAGATTACCGTACTGCCATTGCGCTCGCTTACCTCTATCCGCGCCACTACTTATTTATTGCCGACGATAATCACGTGTTCGCCAAGCTGACGGAGAGTGGAGCGAGTAGTCGCCTAATACAGGCTTTCATGAAATTCGGTCTCGATGGGCTGGAGTTTAAGAGTGCGCTAGACGCGAGCAAGGCGTATCGTTGGATTGAGTGATCAAGATTCATCATCCGACATAGGGCCGACTGGTGGAGTGCAGTTGAAGGTCCATCTTTACGCGGTCGTATCGTACTGCCGCCGCCCAACAAATCGTTGCAGGTGAGCCGCGATTGCGTGTCCCTCATCATGTCTTTAGTCTCTCAGGTTGTCGCGACTCGCGCGGCCACCTGAACTCAGACGTTAGACGACGGAACCACCCGGCTGGTATCTGAGGCGAAAGTAACGAGCTACAGCATCAATCAGCCAATCAGAATCGAAGAGTTCCAGTGAAGCGGCGTAGCCGAAACTCAAGCGTCTTGAGAAGTTGAAACCGTTGCCGACGCTGCCAAAGATTCTCGAAGGGCAAATCCACCGCATCTGCGGGGAAAATTCAATGGTCGCTTTCTGCTCGTCCGGAGGCCGATTCCAGCGAGATTATTGAAACAAACGTAAATATATCGACGTAGTAACGATTTGAGATTTTCATATGATTTTCGCCAATCTGCAATTGGCGCGCGCCTCTACGCGGCAAAAGGAGATCGCCATTCGGAGGGCCCTGGGGGCGAGCCGAGGACGCCTGTTGCGACAGTTACTCACGGAAAGTGTGCTGCTATCCTTAATCGGAGGTACGCTGGGTTTCCTCCTGGCGTTGTGGGGAATAAGGCTGCTGACAGCACTTGGCCCAGCCAGAATTCCTCACGGAACTATTATCCCGGTTGATCTCACAGTGCTCGCGTATGCCCTGGTTCTCTCGCTCGTCACCGGGATTCTTTCCGGTCTGGCGCCGGCCCTCCAGTCCACGCCGGCGCGGCCCGGCGAATCACTCAAGCAGGGTGGCAGAAACTCAGCGGCAAGCGAAGGCGGACTCCGGCTCCGCAAACTACTTACTGTTTCCGAAGTGGCGCTATCCTTGATCCTGCTTGTTGGCGCGGGTCTTTTGATCCGCAGCTTTATCGGATTACTCCAGGTCAATCCAGGCTTTGAGAGCAAGAAGATCCTCACGGCGCGAGTCGACCTGCCAAAATACTCTTATCCCGAGGCGACCAGGCAGACCGGGTTTTATACCCAAGTTATCGAACGAATTAGGGGCTTGCCCGGAGTGACCGCCATCGGGATAACTGACGAGCTGCCACCTGCCATGGGCAGTCACAATAGTTCCTTCTCGATTGAAGGGCGCGCGCCGATAGACGATTCGGATCAATCGCTCGCCGTCCAGAACCGCCTGGTGTCCCCTGAGTATTTTAGAACATTGGGCATTCCGCTCATCGCGGGACGCCCATTTTCCGGTGCCGACGACGGTTCGGCGATACCGGTCGCCCTAATTAATGAGAGTTTTGCCGCCGTTTTTTCCCTAACGAGAACGCTATCGGTCAACACTTAAGATTCGATTCGGCGAGGCCATGGATAACCATCGTCGGCATTGTGGGAGACGTGCGGAGCTTTGGGTTGGACAAAGAGGCGAAAAGCGAAATCTATTTATCGTATCAACAACAAAGTTTCTTGCCTTCTAACCGTTTGCCTCGCATGTATCTGGTTATGCGCACCAGTGGGGAGCCAACGGCGATCGCCGCCGCGGCGCTCGAATCAATACGGGAAATTGACAAGGACCTGCCGAATCCGCAGGCACGGACAATGGAGACTGTGCTGGCGGCTTCGATTGCCGAACGACGTTCGAATATGGTCCTGCTCGGAGTATTCGCCGTGCTCGCGCTGATCCTGACCGGCTTGGGGATTTACGGAGTGATTTCGTATTCGGTGACTCAGCGTACTCAGGAGATTGGAATTCGTATGGCGCTGGGCGCGCAGTCGCGCGACGTGTTGCAACTCGTCATCCGTCAGGGAATGAGTCTAGTGCTGATTGGTCTTTGCATTGGGCTTGTCGGCGCCATCGCCTTGACTCGGGTGATAGCTACTTTGCTCTTTGGTGTGGGCGCAAAAGACCCGCTAACTTTTGTGGCAGTTGCGGCGTTGCTGTCGATCGTGGCGTTCGTCGCGTGCTATATCCCCGCGCGTCGCGCGACGAAGGTCGATCCGCTAGTGGCTCTGCGGTACGAATGAGCCTAACACTCTGAAGCGTTCCGTAAAACGTTAAATGAGCTCCAACGCAGGGCAAGGTATGATCCACCAATTTCACTTTATCACCGACGAAGTTCAATTTATGACCGAACCCAAACCCGGTGAACCTGATAGTTCGGCGCTCAAGATGCCATTCCAGTCTTACAAGTGATGGAGGTTCGGAAGCTACAAGATCATGAAGGTTATTTTGCTCCTGGCAGCTTTTCTTCTTCTCGTGTCTGCTTCACCACAGCAGAGACGTATTGGTGAGATCGAGTTTTACGGCTACACCGATCTTGATCTCAGTCGCCTAAGGTCATCACTGCCAGTTCACGAAGGTGACCCAATCTCCGAGGAGAAAATCCTCGAGGCCGCTGATCAATTGCGAGAGGCGGTCAAGCAAGCGCTTGGTCGCGACCCGACTGATGTTGCTCCAGTTTGTTGTGACGATCACGGGAACTGGATGATCTATATCGGCTTGCCCGGCAGCTCGGTAAAAAGCTTCGACTACAATGCCGCGCCGAAGAGATCCATTCGACTTCCCGGAGAGATGGTCAAACTCTACGACCAGTCGATGGACGACCTCGCAGTGGCTGTTCGGCAGCAGCAAGCGCAGGAAGATGAGTCGCGTGGCTATGTATTGTCCGCATACCCGCCACTCCGCGCGAAACAATTGACAACGCGGGCATACGCAATCCGTCATGAACGCCTGGTGCGTCGTGCTCTCGAGTTCTCCTCGCAGCCGGAACAACGGTGGGTTGCCGCGCATATCCTGGGATACGCACGCCAGTCGAAGCAGCAGCGTGACGCTCTCGTTCGCGCCAGCCGTGACATCAGCGACACAGTGCGCAACAACGCGGTGCGGGCATTGAGTGTTCTGGCCCAATCCAGCGCGAAAGTAGCAGCGCGAATCCCGGCGGGCGCCTTTGTTGACATGATCAATTCCGGCTCGTGGACAGACCGGAATAAGGGTGGTTGGTTGTTAGAGCTCCTGAGTGCACGGCGCGATCCGAAATTGATGGCCCAACTGCGCGCGCGAAGTATGGAATCGCTCATCGAAATGGCGCAATGGCGAAGTGCCGGTCATGCACACTCAGCGAGGGTCCTGCTCGGACGCATTGCCGGCATTGAAGAGAACCGCCTGCAGGAACTCGTAACCGCCGGACGGGTGGAGCAGATCATCGAATCGTTGAAGAGATCTCCCTGACTAGGCTAGTACTAGGCCGCCCGGTACTCCGTCGGACTGAGGCCGGTAAGCTTCTTAAACGATCTGGCAAAATGACTGTGGTCGCAAGAACCGGCAGCTAGAGCTATCTCAATGACAGGCAGGTTGGACGATGAGAGTTAGTGGCACGCGAATGCGAGCCGAAGCTGCCGCACCAATTCGCCAACAGTGCAGCGGTAATGCCGGCGGAAGGCGCGGAAGATGCATCGGATGCACGCCCACTCTTTTGGCAATCGTCTCCAGTGACAGTTGATTAGTGAATTCGGCTTGTATTATCTCCCGCGCCTGCGCAAGCCAGCGTGGTGGCTTGCGTCCGGGGTGGACAGGTTGACGCAGTGTTTCGGCCAACATTGATAACGCAAATCCTTCAATGGCCAGCGGTGAGATTTCATCCATTGCGTGAAGCTCTCGGTACATTTGTCGGGCGAACCACGAAGCCATCGTTGTGCGGATGGTGTGCGGCTTCTAAGCAATTTCGATCACGCGCCGATAGGCAGGATCGCCAGGGTTCTTCGTCAAAGTCATCGACTCGAAGGTCACTTTCGTTAAGAATGCCGAGGGGCGGGTTACGGAGTTGATCTTTCATCGTAGCAACGGGCAGCAGCTCACTGCTAAGAAAATTGAGTGAAGCAATTTGGGAGAGAAGCAAAGAATTCAGTCGTTGGGAAAACATGGAGACATAGTTCACCGCACAAGCGGTGTAGACGCGGCTGGACGTTGTCTCAGTGGCGGCGCCTTTATCAGTCTAGAAGGTTATTCACCGCTATATCAGGATCGCGTGGAACCAAATAACACGTTTGCGAGACGAGCCCGCGCCATCCGTTGGTGAACGCAAACCATCGCTGGAACATTCCTTAGTCTAGCGGTGTCTATCGTAGGAAATTCCAACTTGAGGAGATGCTGATTGTGCAACACATATCAAGAGCTGTCGCTCTGTCCTTAATACTCATGACGAGCCTTTCGTGCGCCGCGCAGCCACAAAGCAGGGCACGGGAGATCAACATTCCTGACAGTCCCGCAGGAAGACAGTTCTCCGCCTGGTTCGAGACTTTTAATACCGGCGATGCAAAGCTAATCAGCGACTTTACCGGAGCCCACTTTTCCAAATCCGCCCTGGATCAAATCCCCGCTAACGAGCGCAGTGTTCATGACTCGGTCGTCTTCAAAGAAAATCAGGGTTTCGAACTGAGGCGGGTCGAAGATTCAACCGATTACAGGATTGTCACCCTCGTGCAGTCGAAGTTTCTGGGTTTATGGTTTCGCGTTACAACCGAAGTCGAACAAACCATACCCTACGGCATTACTGATTTGGGAATCCGCGTCATACCCACGCCGGACGAAGCTCTGCCTTTGAAGAACTTAAGTGTTAATGAGAAAACCGAAGAACTTGGTCGCTACGTTGAAAAACTTTCCAAGGCGGATGTTTTTTCGGGCGTGGTTTTACTAGCTCACAACGGCAAGCCTATTTTCCGGCAGGCTTACGGTCAGGCAAACAAGAGCCTCGACGCGCCGAACCGGGTTGATACCAAATTCAACCTGTCTTCGATGAACAAGATGTTTACTGCGGTCGCGGTCGCGCAATTGGCGCAGCAAGGTAAGCTGAAATTCAACGACACAGTCAGCAATTATTTGCCGGATTACCCGAACAAACAGGTGGCCGAAAAAGTGACCTTGCATCAGCTTCTAACGCACACTTCGGGTCTTGGCACCTACTGGAATGAGAAGTATCGAGCCGGAAAGGACAATGTCAGAAAACTCAGTGATTTTCTCCCGTTCTTTGCCGACGAGCCGTTGTCATTCGCGCCCGGCGCGAGGTTTCAGTATAGCAACAGCGGCTACATCGTTCTCGGCTTGATTATCGAGAAGGTTTCCGGTCAAGACTATTACGATTATATACAACAACATATCTGCAAACCTGCCGGAATGCGTGACACTGCGTTTTACGAATCGGACCAGAAGGTGCCGAATCTAGCCGTCGGCTACACCAACTCTGATGAGAATGGCGTGCCGTTTTTGGGCGAGCGCAAGCCGAATTGGGCGATGCTCGGTCGAAGGGGCGGCTCTGCCGGAGGCGGATACTCGACCGCGGAAGATTTGCTCAAATTCGACATCGCGCTCCGGAATAATAAGCTGCTCAACCCCGATTACACCAAGCTCGTGCTTGCGGGGAAAGTGCAAAGAGATGAAACAACGAAGTACGCCTACGGCTTTGAAGAAAAGCTCGTCAAGGGTCAGCGAGTTGTCGGACACGGCGGTGGCTTTCCTGGCGCGAGCACGCAGTTGGAAATGTATCTCGACACGGGTTACACAGTCGTCGTGCTGACTAATGCCGACACGCTCGGCATGGTCGCAGTGGCGATAAAAGCGCAGGAGATGTTAGCCGGAATGCAAAACGGTGACGATCAAAATGCAGCATTTGACAAAAAGATTGATGTCGGAGGCTACGGCTTGCATATCGGTTGCTCCGCCAAGCCAGGCAAACAGAGCCCGACCGTCGTGCTAGAAGCGGGGCTGAGTCAAGGCTCGGAAACCTGGAACAGGGTGCAGCCCGAAGTCGCGAAATTCGCTCGCGTGTGCAGTTATGATCGCATGGGGTTAGGCAAAAGCGATGCGCCACCTCAACCGCAGCCCCGAACCAGCCAACAAATCGTCCAGGATCTGCACCTACTACTGGAAAATGCCGAAGTTGCTCCGCCGTTTGTCTTGGTCGGTCATTCCTTTGGCGGCGTTAACGTGCGTCTGTACGCCAGCCTCTATCCGCAGGAAGTGATCGGCATGGTGCTGGTCGATTCAGTTCACGAAGAGGAAACCGAGAAATGGTTGGGAATGATTCCACCGGAGATCAGAAAGCAGATGGACGCCGCGGGCGGACGACAGATGCCTGGTGGCGAAGCGATGGATTTAGCGACAAGCATGAAACAGATGAAGACAGCAAAGTGGCGCACACACATTCCATTAATCGTTCTGGCGCACGGGAGAGCATCTTTTAACCCCAACGATTATCCCCCACCATTGCGCTCATTCGCTCCGAAGGGCGAAGAATTACGAATCGAGATGCAGAAGGATCTCGCGGCTCGTTCGACTAACGGCCGATTCCTCTTCGCCGCAAGGAGTGGGCATTTTATCCAACAGGATGAGCCGGAACTTGTCGTCAATGCCATTCGTCAGATTGTAGAATCAACGGGATTAAAGGGTAAGAAATAGGGGATGCTCGTTGGACAAACGGGAGTGACAATTCAATGGGATATCCAAAAGATGAAGCCGTCTATGATCGGAAGCGACTTCACCACAAATACTTTACTACTTGTGTAATTTCAGGGTGCACTACACCTTGTGTGCGCCGCACGGCCATTTGAACTCGGCATGCGAACGCGCCGGAACGAGAAGTTCGCAGACAGCTCCAATAGGAACCTTCGAGAAATGAACCCGAACTATCTTCAGAAGCTAAACAATGTCGTCGAATTCCTCGTCCGGCAAAAAAGTTACGCCAACACAATCGAAGCACTAAAAGCGAAACTCGAACACTCCGAGGAGCCCTTTCTTTGGTCTGTCATCGATATGGAATCTCTTGATTGTGATCTGCCTGAGCAAATTAAGTCGGCCTGGATTTTTGTTTTGAAGCAGGACGTCCCATCTGGGTGTCATTACCATCCAAACAGTATCCAGCACATGGTAATGGTCGAAGGACGGGGGCAATCGAGAGTCGGAGAATCGCAAAAGAAAATGGACAAATTCGGCTCATCGGAAGTCTCCCTGAACGACGTGTGGTATGTCATTGGCGAGAATGTGCCGCATGAGTTCTTCCCTGAAGAGACGGATATGGTTGTCGTTTCCTTTCACACTTGTGCAGCTAACGAACTGGAAGAGATTGCCTACGGGACACACCAACGAAGACTTTACAAGTGAGAAAATAACGCACTGAAGACCTTATGTAGTCAAGGAATGACGGACGTGAATCGCTCCCAGGCCGCGAGGGATCCCTATGACCGATTATTTGGGGAAGACATTTGACCTGGAAAGTCCGGACTTCATTTCTAGTTACGATGAACTGACTTTTTGGGCAGCTCCATTCGGTCTCATGCTGCTTGATAGAGTGCGGCTTGGTCCTGAGATGCGGGTTCTGGACGTTGGTTACGGCGCCGGCTGCAAAAGCCTAGTAAGGAGAGCATTATGATACTTCAAAGGTATGTCTTGGTGTTGATTCTTGTTTCGCTGTACACCGCTCCTACTTTCTGTCAAAGAAGGGCGGGAGACTTAAAGCTCACGCCTTACGTATTTGAGAACGCGAAGAAGGAGAAGGTTGACGCGGAACTCGGAGTGCTGTTAGTGCCGGAGAATCGCAGTAATCCACAAAGCAATCTTATCGAACTTGCATTCGTCAGGTTCAAAAGCACCTCGAGAAGACCTGGGTCCCCGGTAGTTTATCTGGCGGGCGGCCCCGGCGCTCCCGGGGTTGGCACCGCTAGGGGATCGCGCTTCCCGCTATTCATGGCAATGCGGGAAATTGGCGACGTGATTGCCTTTGACCAGCGCGGCACCGGAATGTCGAAGCCGAATCTGTCTTGCTTCGAGCGTTGGGACCTCCCAACAGACGTGCCGCCCTCGCGCGAGCTTTTGGTACGCGTCGCTCGGGAACGCTCACGCGACTGCGCATTCTACTGGCGTGACCGACAGCGAGTGGATCTTACTGGCTACAATACCAATGAGAGGGCCGACGACCTGGAAGATCTTCGCAAGGCTATCGGCGCAAAGCAGATTAACCTCTTGGGCATCAGCTACGGAACGCATCTCGGATTGGCGATGATTCGTCGCCACCCGCAAAGCATTCACCGCGCGATTCTCGCAGGCATCGAGGGACCGAATCATACGCTAAAGCTGCCAAGCAACATTCAGAAGCACCTCGAGGATCTCGATCGGGCCGTTAAGGCGGATCCGACCCTCAAAAGAGAAATACCGGATTTTCTCGCTTTGATGAAGACCGTACTTGATCGTTTGGAGACAAAACCAGCAACGATTGAAGTAACCGATGCTCAGACCAAACAGCAGGTTAGAGTCACGATCAACAAATTCGCCATGCAATTACTAACCGCCAACAGCATCGGCACGACTGACACGTCCACTTACCCGGCGCTCTACTACGCAGCATCAAAGGGTGACTATTCCCTGGCCGCTCAGGGGTGGTTCGACCAAACCCACGAGGGTTTTGGCTCTGCGATGTCTTACATGATGGACTGCGCTTCGGGATCAACTTTTGCGCGCCGCGACCGCATCTCACGCGAAGCCAAAGAGGCTCTTCTGGAAGATCTTACCGATGCTGTCATTCCTTCCGTGTGTGAGGCGTGGGGTGGCTCCGATCTCGGCGATGCCTTCCGTGCGCCCGTGCATTCAAACGTGCCAGTTCTGTTCATCAGCGGCACATTCGACGCGCGGACGCCCGTCAGTAATGCGGAGGAAATTCTCGCCGGATTTACTAATGGCACGCATCTCATCATCCAAGGTGCGGTCCACGGCGATTCGCTTTTCCTCTCCTCGCCGAAGATCAAGGACGTGATGATGGAATTTATGCGAGGCGCGCCCGTCTCGGCCGAGAGGATTGTGCTTCCGCCCTTCAAATTCATGCCGCTAGCATCTCGACCGGGCGACTAAGTGATTTCAATTGAGCACAAACCAGAATGATTAGAATAACCGAGGAGAAGCCAAAATGAAAAAGCCACTGATCACTACGCTTGTCATATTCGCTGTACTGTTTTTACCGGTGCGCGGGCAAACGGGAGGTGTCGGTCTCGCGCATCGCAACTACAAATTCGTTAATGGGCGTTGGTTTGACGGGCAGAAGTTCGCCGCTAAGACGTTTTATTCTGTCGACGCTATTTTGACCTCGAAGAAGCCCTCCATAGTGGATTCCGTCATTGACCTGAGTGGCAAGTATGTGATTCCGCCATTTGGTGAGGCCCACAACCACAACGTGGAGTGGAATGGGGATGAGACGTTTGCGCGCACAAAGCACATGTACCTCGAAGCCGGGATCTTCTATGTCAAAAATCCGAACAACCTCCCCCGAGCGAGAACACCATTTTTTGGCAAGATAAATATGCCGACGAGTATTGACGTGGTGTTTGCCAACGGTGGATTGACGGCATCGGGCGGGCATCCGTTCGGAATCGTTCGCCGCAACATCGAGCGAGGAGGCATGACTAAAGATGATGGCGAGGGCGGGTTTTATTTCGCAGTTGACAACTTGGCCGACCTGGATCGCAAGTGGGAGACAATCAAGGCCGGTAAACCCGATTTCATCAAAACCTATCTTCAGTACTCAGAGGAGTACGAAAAGCGCAAGGATGACGAAAAATACTTTGATTGGAGAGGGCTAAATCCCGCTCTTTTGACTGAAATTGTCCGGCGTTCGCATCGGGAAGGATTGCGCGTGTCAACGCATGTCGAGACGGCAACTGATTTTCACAACGCACTAGTTGCTGGAGTTGATGAGATCAATCACACGCCCGGATTCAGACCGGAGAAAGGTGATTGGACGACCTATCAGGATTCTTCCCGTTATAAAATCTCGGAAGGGGACGCGAGGCTAGCGGCTCGAAAGGGCGTCGTAGTTGTCACCACGTTGGTATCCGCTATTGACCACGCGCTTCAGAAAAAAGAGGGTGAACCTTTCAATGCGTTGCGCGACCTGCTTATTTACAATCTTCAACTATTAAAGAAACATCATGTCAAAATTGCGATTGGCAGCGATAGCTACAGACAAACTTCTTTGCCTGAGGCGCTGAATCTACAAAGGCTAGGAGCATTTGATAATCGTACGTTGCTGAAGATGTGGTGCGAAGCGACGGTTGCAACCATTTTTCCGCAACGCAAGATTGGCCATCTAAAAGAAGGATACGAGGCGAGCTTTTTAGTTTTGAGCGGCGATCCCATTCAGGACTTCACGAACGTCCAGCGGATTGAAATGCGAGTCAAGCAAGGGCAATTGTTATCATTGTCAGACTGATACGAAGAGTAAAGTCGGCGCTGCGAGCCGACTGTCCGAATTCAGATACTTTCGGTGCGGCATTGTTCGATGTCCTGCATGGCGCGGTGATGTGAGGACAGCATCCGGTTGCCGAACCTGCGCGCGATAGTCTGGGCCATGTAGCCGAAAGATGTCGGCCATCGCGATCTGGTAGTGAAAGTCGTTTACTGGCGCTTGATGTTCCCAGGGCAAGAAGAAACACTATGACCGATTATTTGGGAAAGACATTTGACCTGGAAAGTTCGGGCTTCATTTCGAGTTACGATGAACTGACATTGTGGGCTGCGCCCTTCGGACTCATGCTGCTTGATAGAGTGCGGCTTGGTCCTGACATGCAAGTTCTGGACGTTGGCTGCGGCGCCGGCTTTCCGCTCCTCGAACTGGCTCAGAGGTTAGGGGATTCGTCCACTGTTTACGGCATTGATATCTGGCGAGCAGCGCTCGATCAAGCAAAGCTCAAAGCCCGAGCCTATGGCGCGAACAATGTCCAGTTCGTCGAAGGCGACGCTGCTTCGATGGAGTTCGCCGATGACTTTTTCGACCTCGTCGTTTCCAACCTCGGCATCAACAATTTCGCAGACCCAGACAGCGTTCTTCGTGAATGCCACAGAGTGATAAAGCCAGAGGGCTATCTATCATTAACGACCAACTTCAAGGGTCATATGAGCGAGTACTACCACGTTTTTGAGAAGACTCTTCGCGAGTTGGGACTAAGCCGAGCCGTCGATTTGCTCGAGGCTCATGTTGAGCATCGTTCCGACCCGGCCGCCACATGTTCCCGTCTTGAGCAGGCCGGATTCAAGATTACCGATATGCAGACTGCTTCGTTTCGGATTCGATTCCTTAATGGCTCATCCCTCTTGCGCCACCATTTCATTCAACTCGGATTCCTGGGAGATTGGAAAGCTGTCGTCCCTCAAGAGCGGTTAGTGGAAGTATTTAGCGGGCTCGAAGAAGGGTTGAATTCATATGCTCAAGAAAGAGGTGAATTGTCTTTGACGATTCCGTACGGTTATATCGAAGGGAAGAAGTAAATGTTTGAGACAACTCCGCCTAACACACCGGACCAATTTGATGGATTATCGAAAGCTGAAGATCACTCGGCCTCGGAAGCAGCTAAATCCAGGAGGTTCTGGAAGGTGGAACCGAAGCTTACCGCCGGAAACGACTACAGTACAAACACCAGAAACCACGAGGTTGGTGGACTAGTATTGGCGTCTTGCGTCTATGGGCCGGGACTCAGGACCCCAAGGCATTCACACGAAAACGCTTACTTCGGTTTTGTTTTGGATGGTGCCTACACGGAGCACTATCGTACGAAGTCGTTGACGTTTGAGAGACTGACTGTAGCATTTCATCCGCTTGACGAAAGTCATCAGACTGTGGTTCACAACGCATTGTGCCGACTGCTCAGAATTGAGATCGGCCGACGGTGGGTTGCAAGGGCGCGAGAGCACGGATTGACATTGAATAAGCCACAGTATTTTCGAGGCGGTTTGATGCTATCCATTGCCGCTAGACTCTATCAGGAATTTAATCGCTGGGACGAGGTTTCGCCTCTAACAGTCGAGGGTCTCGCACTTGAAATGCTGGGTGAGTTTTCCCGTGCGAAGTCGAAACTCGAATCCCGGCCTCCTAGATGGCTTGAAACAATTAGAGATATTCTCCATTCGCAATTCTCAGAGCGTCTCACTCTGGCTACTCTCGCGCAGGCGGTCAATGTTAATCCCTCCTATCTTGCGCGCACGTTCCGCAGACATCACCAATGCACAATCGGTGAATACGTGCGTCGACTTCGCGTTCAATTTGCATGTCACCAGTTAACGACTTCAGATCTGTCGCTAGTCGAGATCGCTTTGGCGGCAGGCTTCTGCGCTCAAAGTCACTTTTCTTATCTCTTCAAATTGCAGACTGGCTTAACTCCCACCGAATATCGCGAAACATTCCGATAAGGTCAATTGGATTAAAGCGGGTCCATTCAGTGAAAGACTCAAGAACTCTAACATGCGACCATGTCCTGCTAAGGCCAGGCAGTTCTTATGCAGAACATTCCCGTCGAAAACGAAAACCGCGAATCGTATCGCGCTTTGATGCTGGACGGTGAAACTCGGGCCAAACTTTGGTCCCAGGTTTTTGAATCTATTGAGAGCTATATTGCAGGGGTGGCGGCGGCTCCGATTACGACGAATACCGATCCGTCGGAACTTCATTCATTTCTAAAACTCTTTGACTTTACTCAGCCGGTCGATCCTCTTAAAGCGATCGAGTTCACTGTAGACGGATTCTGGCGATACCACGTTCATAATGCACATCCTCGGTACTTTGGGCTGTTCGTCCCCGCGCCCACGACAATGGGGATCGTTGCTGATGCCCTGGCGGCAGCATTTAATCCAGCCCTGGGCGCTCGGCATCTCAGTCCACTAGCAGTCGAAATTGAGCGCCATGTCGTTGATGCTTTTTGTAATCAATGTGGCTACGACTCATCGAACAGAGATGGCTTGCTAACGACTGGCGGATCCGAGGCCAACCATACCGCCCTCTTAACCGCTCTGACGCGAATGTTTCCTGACTTTGGAAAGAAAGGCCTTCGGGCACTCACTTCTGAGCCTGTTCTGTATGTCTCGACGGAGGGACATCATTCTGTTCTTAAGGCCGCACGCCTCTGCGGATTGGGGACCGATGCTTTGCGTGAAATACCGGTCGATGATTGCTGCCGGATGAATTGCGATGCTCTATATCGGCACGTGGAAAAGGACAAAGCCCGCGGGCTGACGCCGTTCTTGATCGTAGCGACGGCTGGGACAACTAGTGCTGGCGCGATTGATCCTATCTCTAAACTCGTGGAGTATGCAGCTCAGGAAAAAGTCTGGCTGCACGTGGATGCAGCCTGGGGAGGAGCGACAGTCTTAGTTCCAGAGCTCAGAGATTTGCTTCGTGGTATCGATTGTGCCGACTCGATTACCCTGGATGTTCACAAATGGCTTTCAATTCCGATGGGTGCGGGACTGTATCTGACTCGGCACGCTGACATTCTAGAGCGCACATTCAAAGTTGCTGCTCCCTACATGCCGCAAGCTTCAAATAGTGATCGCGCGCCTGATCCATTTACGCGTTCCATGCAATGGTCGCGCCGGTTTGTCGGTCTCAAGATCTTTCTCTCGCTCGCAGTCGCCGGATGGGATGGATATGCTTCAACAATTCGTCAACAGATTTCACTTGGCGATTACCTACGCGAAAAATTGGCAGCCGCCGGTTGGGAATTACTGAATAAGACTTCGCTCCCGGTTGTTTGCTTCGTAGATTCGCGGCATCCGGAAGGCCGAACGCGACATTATTTGGAGATTGTCGAGAAAGCGGTTGTCTCTGGCGGGCAAGCATGGATTTCTGTAACGGCTCTTGGCTGCGTGCCGGTGCTGCGGGCCTGTATCACTAATTACCGGACTACATTCAAAGATGTCGACATTCTTATTGGCGAATTGGCCACGGCTCGCGAACAGGCTAACCGGAGGTTTCATGGAAATTTGGCGTGAACTTATTGACCTCAGCGGTAAGTCCCACAAATAATTGGCAAAGGGCATTCCGAAAGACATTCAAGGCGGGCATTATGAAACTCTTTTTGGCCTTAATAATAATGGAAGCACTGCTCTTTCCTACCGTTTTCTTCAGTGAACAGACTAACACGTACACGCCTGCAATTTCTCCAGCACAATCAAAAGAAAACTTTAACCTCCAGTCTTTGAAGCAAGCAATCTCGCGGTTCGCTGAAGACTCTGGCGGCATAGTTGGTGTGACCGCCATTCATGTGGAGACAGGCCGGGAAGTCTCAATGAATGGCGGAATGCGATTTCCTCTGGCTAGTGTTTTCAAAATCTTTGTCGCACTTGAGTTAATGAGTCGCGTTGAACGCGGAGAGTTGCACCTAAATGATGGTGTTACATTGTCGCCCAAAGATTTTCGACCAGGTAATAGTCCGCTTGCCGAGATGGCCCGCGATACTCCGGTGGTCTTTACGATTGATCGTCTGCTGTTTTGGATGTTGGCCGAGGGAGATAACAGCGCAACTGATGCCTTGCTGCGCTTGGTGGGTGGCCCGGTCGCGGTCACCGCAAATCTTCGTTCGATGGGAATCGCTGATATTGATGTGAATCGAACTGAGGTTGAAATGTTCTTTGACATTATGGGTGTAAGAGTTCGACCTCCGGAGAGGGACTGGTCCTTACATTTCTTAAACGATCTCGCGGCAGCGGTCAGTGCCGAGGATCGCAGAACCGCTGCCGCACAATATGCAAACGATCTAAGAGATACAGCGACGCCTGACGCACTAGCCGGCCTACTAGTCAAACTGCAACAACGGAAGCTCGCCCTTAAGCCCGACAGCGTCGAACGCTTATTGAGGATCATGATTGCGACGACTACCGGGCCGGAACGCTTGAAGGCGCTACTCCCCTTCGGTGCGCAAGTCGCCCATAAGACAGGCGGCGCTGCGGGATCACGGAACGATGTCGGAATTGTAACGCTTCCCGACAAGGCAGGACACGTGGCTATCGCCGTTTTTATTAAAGCATCGATGAAGGACGATGCCAGCCGGGACCGAACGATCGCCGAGATTTCGCGAACGGTTTATGACTACTTTCTCTTGCAAGGTGCTTTGTGTGTGCGCAAGAGAAAGAAATGACTCCAGATTCCCGCACTCGCGATCTGTGTCATTCAAGGAACGATGTATTTTTATGAGGCTTGTAAAAGCAATGTCAAGTTGCACGGAGGGTGGCTAATGAACTTGCTAAAACACATCTCAGCGCTGCGCGTGTTTATGATTGCGACGGTGGTATTGCTCATGTGCGCTTGCCTATTTAACAGCAGCACTGTTGCCCAGCAGAATGGAGTTGTCCGTGGCGAAATCGGTAAAAGACTCGACGAGTACTTTACATCGATCGCAGCCTCAGGTTTTTCGGGTGTTCTTCTGGTGGTCAAGAATGATCAGGTGTTACTGTCCAAAGGCTACGGCTTGGCAAACAGCAGGAAGCACACACCATTCACCGATAAGACAGTTGTCGATATCGGCTCCATTACCAAGCAGTTCACCGCTGCCGCGATTCTCAAGCTCGAAATGCAGGGGAAACTCCGCACTACGGATGCAATCGGGAAACACATTCCGGGTGTGCCTGCGGAAAAATCCGCCATAACCATTCACCAGTTGCTGACGCACTCAGCAGGCTTCGAGAATAACTTCCGTCAGGATGACTATGCCCCGCTTCAGCGCGATGAATTCATCAAACTGGCTATGGACGCCAAATTGAAATTTGCGCCCGGCACAGACTTCAACTACTCAAATATCGGGTATAGCTTACTCGGCGCCATCATTGAGATTGTCACAAAGCAGTCTTACGAGCGATATCTATTTGAGAACCTATTTACGCCGGCCGGGATCACCGAAACCGGATATCAGATTCCGAAATGGAAAAGAGATGAAGTTGCAGTCGGCTATTACATATATGGCTTTGAGTGGGGTTCGCCCCTGGACAAAGCATGGGACACGGATGGGCCTTACTGGAATATGCGTGCCGCTACCGGGATGCTCTCCACCGTCAGTGACCTTTACAAATGGCATCTTGCGCTGGGCGGAGAGGAAGTATTATCGAAAGCAGCAAAACTGAGGTTTTTCACACCGCACATTGTTGCCAAGCACTATGGATACGGCTGGGGATTTACGAAGACTCCGCGCGGTACCACGCTCATCTGGCACGATGGGAGTAACAAAGTATTTAACGCGTACTTTCGACGTTACGTCGATGAAGGGGTGGTAGCCATTATTGCGACAAACAACGCATCGCATCAGGCCGAGAAGGAAATAGGAAAACTTGATGAACTGATATTCGGGAAAAATTGAGGAATAAGCACACTCGAATTCAGCCGAGTTACGGGCACTGAGCCAACCTGCGATCAAAGCCAAGCGAACGAGAAAGGATCGACCCAGCGGAGCGACATGCTGGTAGTTGATGCGCCTTCGCTCCCGTGTATGCTGAGGTAAAATCATGCATAAAATGTTTACAGGAGAAAGTCTTATGAAACGAATCTTTGCCATCCTAATGCTTGCGACGGACCGCAATAAGGCTGGTTGGTTGTTAGAGGTTCTGAGTGCACGGCGCGACCCGGGATTGCTGGCCCAACTGCGCGCGCGAACGATGGACTCGCTCATCGAAATGGCGCAATGGCAAAGTGCCGGCCATACACACTCAGCGAGAGTCCTGCTCGGACGCATTGCCGGCATTAAAGAGAGCCGCCTGCAGGAACTCGTAACTGGCGGACGGGTGGAGCAGATTATCGAATCGTTGAAGAGAACTCCTTAAAGAAAGATGATGCCGATGTTGTTCGAGGTAAACATATCTCTTCCGATTGCTGTCACCGCGAACCTCAGCCGCGCGCGTTTCTTCGTAAAGGCGCGGACTCGCACTAGCAAAGCTAGCGCAACAGCTTGTAAAAAGGGAGATCCCGAGCTTGCAGGTACACAGGAGTCGGATCTTCCCTAATAATGGCTATCGGAAGGTTGTTCCCTGGGGAGCCCGCCACCTCACTCCACATCATTGATGAATGCTTAAGTACATGGCCGCTGGCATTGTAAATGGTTTCATGAGTGACTATAGAACCAGAGCACGCGAGGCGAAAGTGCGAATGAATCTTAGCTAGCGTGCTATCGGACCGAAAGTAGTATAGCGCGGATTGGAAGTCATGGGGTTGCGGACCAAAAACATATTCAACAACAGTCGGTACATGTGCCTTCACCCACACTCTTGCCGTGGCAGTGATGTCCTGATGCAAGAAGTTCCTTTGGGTGGTGAGTTCCTTCCAGCCATCTTCGCCGCTGACTTCCACAAGAAGTCGACTTGAAGCGCGGTCCAAGTCGACTTTTTGATCGAGTTGCTCGCAGTAAGCCTCGATCACCCTAACCTCATCGCTCGGATCGCCTGGTCCGGTAGCTGATTTGTCCTGCGCCGTGCCGGGATCGCCACCATGTGAAAGGAAACCGATCAACGATAGCAGCAAGGCTAAAGGTAAGCCCCGGATTGTCCTGATACGTTCTCTCATGTTCCAAAAACGCAAACTGTCACGATAGAAATGGAAGAGTGGAATGGCTATCCGATTCTCGAACTCAAACCGTAAGTGACATCGGATTTCCAAGCAGCAATGCGTTCTTTTTCGCTAGGCGAGACGATTCTATAGATGGGTTTATAGACGTCTGAGCCCCCGAATCGCTCCGAGCCGTTTGCAAATAGTTTTCTTTCAACGATTGACTCCAGGTTCCGGTGCTGGAAGTCACACATCTCTTCTTTAGTCTCGTTCTTCGCGAGTCTGCCGCCATAGTCAGCGCGCTTCCATTCGTCCCCACTTGCCTCAAAGGTACGAGCTCGCTGCTCGATTCAATAGGATCGAACCAGATCGGGATATTACAAGCGAGGTGAACGGTTTTCTATCCGATTCTCGCTTTCAAACTAGCCTCACTTGATTGGGGCGACCCCTCTGTTGGGACAGCCTTCAAGTGTCTCGATCAAGGCTGGCCTTTTCATTGTGGCAACTCCATTTCGGAATTATTCGATTTGCTCAGAGACAACAATTTAGCATGCGGGTTACGTAGGCGCTTCTCCAATATCACGTTCTTACCGGCGGTAGGATTCGGGCGAGAATCCGGTCCGCCGCCGAAAGAGCCAGCTAGAGGATCCGGAGCTCTCAAATCCGACGGCCTGACAGATTTCGGTCACTGAGTGGTTGGTTTAGACGAGCATCTATTGCGCCTGCTTTAGACGCAACGCAGTGAGATACTGGTAAGGCGTTTGTTCGAAGAGCTGCCTGAAGAAACTCATGGTTCCGCCAGCGGAACTTGTCGCGGAATCTACAGCTTGCTCGAGCCTCGCCCTCAGGAAATGTTCGCGCAGGAGACAATCGACATGTAAAACCCGCGCGCACCGACGCAGATTAGCGCTCCGCTGATGCTGAGGCACCAAATCTTGGCGACCCAAGCCGGTCTCTAAGAATCAATCGCGGATTTTGGGTTCGCTCTACCACTGGCGCAAGCGGGCATAGTTGAGTAAGATGTAGCGATTCCGACGCGGAAATGCACGTTCGGACTATGGTAAGTGACACTCGTAACTGTTGATATTACAGGGACCTATGCCCGCTTGGCTCAGTGGTAGAGCACTCGCTTCACACGCGAGGGGTCAATGGTTCGAATCCATTAGCGGGCACCATTTCCTAATCAAGTTACTGGCTGGACTCTGTCTCAGCATTCGTTCGGTAGTTTCCTCAAAGCAGAATCAATGATTGCTGAATTCATAGCCCAATATCGGATCATAAAAAAACTGGGCTCAGGCGGGATGGGTGAAGTCTATCTGGCGCTGGATACCAAGCTCGATCGCAAAGTCGCGATCAAAGTCCTGCGCCCGGACTCGCTTACAGAAGAACACCTCAAGAAACGACTACTTAGGGAAGCTCAGGCCGCCGCCAAGCTGGATCATCCCAACATCTGTCAGGTCTACGACGTAAACGAAGCAGACTCGCTCACCTTCATCGTGATGCAATACATTGAAGGCGAAACGCTTGCCGAAAAGATGCTGCGCAAGTCGATTTCAGTCCGATCTGCGTTAGCGATCGCCGCACAGGCTGCCGAAGGACTCGCTGAAGCTCACGCGCACGGCATTCTTCATCGAGACATCAAACCGCATAACCTGATGATAACTCCGCGAGGGCAGTTGAAGATCCTGGATTTCGGCCTGGCAAAAGAAATGCGGCCGACCGATCCAGTGGACGCTGACGCTCCGACAGCAACTCTCTTGAGCACACCCGGCTATGCCGTCGGGACGATGCCTTACATGTCGCCGGAGCAGGTGCAGGGCGAACCACTCGACGCGTGCAGCGACATCTTCAGCCTCGGCGTGACCTTCTATGAAGTGCTGGCCGGGAAGCACCCTTTCAAGGATAAAAGTAATGCCATCACCATGTCCCGGATAATACTGGCGGAGCCAATCCCGTCCGAGCAATTTCAAGCTCAAGTCCCGCTTGAGTTACAAACGCTTTTGGGCAGGATGCTCGCCAAAGACAAAGCAGAGCGGTATCAAAGCGCTGAGGAGTTGTTAACGGACTTGAGGCAACTGCCCGCCAAACTCTCGGCGCACGACACTGAGGCGGACGCCACACCTACTAAACAGTTTTTGGCGATTACGTCGAAAGAAAGGGTGGCCAGCGGCATTCTTGGCAAAGCCCGGCGCAACAAATGGGCGGTCCTGGCGTCAGCGCTCGCACTTATCTTGTTGGCAGTCGTAATTGGCCGGTGGCTATCAACTGAACACCTGGACTCTTTAGCGATCTTGCCGTTCACCTATGTTTCCAGCGACGCGAAACTCATGGCTAACCCCGACCGCGAGTATCTTAGCGACGGCATGACTGAGAGCGTCATTCACAACCTGTCTCAATTGGCCAACTTGAAAGTGATCGCATGGAGTTCGGTCTTTCGCTACAAAGGTAAGGACCAGGACGTTCAGGCAGTAGGGCGTGCACTGAATGTGCGAGCGGTGCTGGTTGGGCAGATCAAACAAGCGGGCGATGAATTAACGATTACCGTCGAACTAATCAACGTGACGGATAACCGGCAAATCTGGTTTAAGACTTACAACCAAAAAACCAGCGATATCCAAACCGCACAAAAAGAGATTGCCCAAAACATTTCCGAGAAGCTGAGCTTGAAGGTGACGGGCACGGATCAAACTAAGCTGGCAAAAACCTACATGGCAAAAGGCGAGGCATACGAAGCGTACTTGAAGGGGCGTTACCATTGGAACAAGCGGTCGAAAGAAGGTTTTGAGCTAGCGACTAAATTCTTTCAGGAAGCAATTGACAAGGATCCAAACTACGCGTTGGCATATACCGGACTCGCGGACTGTTACACACTGCGAAGCGATTATGGCTATCTAGCGCCGACCGAAGGCTACGCTTTGGCCAAAGGCTGGGCAACATTGGCACTCAAATACGACGACAGTCTCGCTGAGGCGCACACTTCGCTCGCCTCCATCAAGGCCGTTACGGATTGGGATTGGCAGGGAGCGGAGAATGAGTATCGCCGGGCAATCGAGTTGAATCCAAACTATCCTACTGCCCACCATTGGTATGCAGCACAGTTGTTATTGCAAGGCAGACTGGATCAGGCACTTCAGGAAATCAAGAAAGCGCAACAACTGGATCCTCTTTCGCTCGCCATCAATAAAGACTTCGCAGTCATACTTCTTTATGCGCGCGATTACGATAAAGCACTGGAACAGTGCCGGAAGACTCTGGAGATCGAGCCGCACTTTGGCGGGATGTCCACCTACATCGCCCAGATCTACGAACTACAACAGAAGTACTCTGAGGCGACCGCCGAACTCGAAAAGGCCCATGCGGCATTCCCCGAAGATGTTGAGATCACTTACTCACTCGGCCAGGCATACGCGCTTAGTGGGAAGAGAGATGAGGCGCTGAAGATATCGAATGAGTTGAATCAACCGGCGAAGCAGAATATGTCTCTGCCAAAAGAAGCAGCTTACCTGTACGCGCTGCTCGGTGAAAAAGAGCAGGCGGTTGCGATCTTACAAAGGGCTAAAGAGAATCACTATCTCTCCGTCGCGGAAGTTAAGATGGACCCGCGCTTAACAGAGCTGCGCAAAGACGCGCGCATAGTTGAACTCTTGCGGCAGATCGGACTGTTGCAGTGAGTACTGGTGCCAACTTGCGCTGGCCAAAACTGAAGACCGCGAAATGAATGAACAGTGGAACTGTTCACCTTCGCGGTCTTGAATAGGGGAAATTGCCTGGGATTCAGGCTCCGCTATTTCTTTTTCGCAGCCTTCTTCTTAGCGGCTTTCTTTGCCTTCTTCTTAGGCTGGCCGCCCTTAATTGTGTCAACGCCCATTTTGAGTTCTTCCTTTCTGTTGCGGCTATACTTGGTCCAAGATCTGGAGCGCTAGCGTCAGACCAGTCTTGAACTGAAGGCAGTGTATAGTTTTTTTTTGAGCTGTCAATAACTTTAACAGTCCTGGTTCCGTTCCTGGGAGTGCGCTTCCGAACCCGCTTGCATCAACTTGAACTTGCCAATGACCAAAGCTTCAGATCAGATCGCCAACCGCGAGACATCGATCAAGCGAGGGTTGGATTTCATCTATCGTCTCGCCGGAACACGGGACGCCTTTGATAGCTACGGGAGCTTGCTGATCTGCTGCTTCGCTCTCGTGGGCGCTAGTTCGCGTAACGCGAGCCTCCGAAAACTGGCGAGGTCACGAGCCCAAAAACTCGCCCAACGCTGGGACCGTGCGCATCCTCTTTTGCCATCTGACGCCAACCCCAATCTGTTCCTCAACTTTGTCTTCGTCAACTACGCGTTAAGCCGCCTTGGCTTGAGGAATGGCGCGATCCGGGCGCAAATACGCACCGCCGCCAAGCGGTTTACAGCGCAGGACTTGTTGGGCTTCGACCCTGTCACCGAGCCTCCTCCGAACGATCTGTCTTACCGGTGCGATTGTGGCGCTCAGAATCTGCGCGGGCGAACGTTCTGCAAGCAATGTCGGAAACGTTTGGACATCCAGAGCCGCTACCGAGTTTGGATGCAGGCCTTGGCTAACACTTACGTTGCCGAGCGATCCGGCATCAAGTTCGGTGTGCGTTATGCTGATGTATTGAGGTGGTTGCCGGCGATGCGCCCATATCCGGTTGACGCCGACGATGACGAGGAGGTGGTTCGTGATGCGGTCTTCGCGGTCACACACATTGTCTATTCCTTGAACGATTACAGCACCTATCGGCTACGCCCTGGTTGGCTGCCGCGGGAGTTTGCATTCTTGAAAGCGAATGTCGCCGGCGCCTGTGAGCGAAAAGATCCGGAGTTGCTGGGTGAGTTGCTTGATTCGCTGAAGGCGTTTGGTTTGCGCGCCAATCACCCGCTCATCAAGCGCGGCACGAAATATCTGCTATCGAGCCAAAACAAGGATGGAAGTTGGGGCGATCCCGACGAGGAAGACATTCGCACCCGTTGCCACACGGCCTGGACCGCGATCGATGGCTTACGCACTTACCGCTGGCGCGGCGAGCGATTGAGTCGCCCCGAAATTAGATCGATCCTGAAACGGTGAACCAAATGGATCATGCCTAGGGAAGTGTCCTACTTTGATAAGCGGTGTTCAGAATACCGACTTTAGTCGGGTTTTTGTAAGGCGAGAAAAAGGCCCAACTAAAGTTGGTACTCTATACGCCGTCAAGTGAGGGCTCTACTTACGCTAGCGCGCAGTTGACACCGTTGATGATGTTGTCTTCGGTGTAAGGTCCCCAGTAAATTTGCGCGATCTGTTTGGCCAAAGTGCACGGATAGAACTCTTCATACGCTGCGCGAGCGGTATTGTTGGTTAAGACAACTATTCCCATGCTCTCCCAGGTTTTAGGATCCACACGCTTCCCTTTTTCGGGCAACATCCACTTTTGGGCGCGCGCGATGTGATTCTCCCAGGCCAACCATTCGCCGCGATGGTATTCAGCGCGGCTCGCGAAACTCCTAATCACTTTTCTGCCGTTTTCTTTGACGTTATCCTTGTATTTGTTACGCAGCAAGAACCAGCCCGCGCCATATTCAGTTTGCTTTTGGTGCAGCAACTTCGCAGGTTCCCACATAATGCTCCTGGCGCTTACCATTGCTTCGCCGCCTCTCGCGTTAGACCCAAAAATTGTCTGGCGATCCAGCGTTGTCAGATAGTGGTCCCACTTAGCCATGTCCACGATCGTCGAATGGATGTTGCCATCTCCATAAATGAAATTCATCGGGCTGTAGCCCACTGAAACGAATCCTCTGTCTTTCACCGCGTTGTAGCACTTCGCGTGATGCAACACCTCAGGAGCGTTCCTTCGAAAGTTAGACGTCTCATCAAAAACGTAGGTGCTATCCATGCCCACAACAGAAAAAACATTTTCCCTGAGAAATTCCGAGAGCCGCTGTTTGGTGACCTGGCGCACTATTTCTGCCAGCAGCACATAGCCTGTATTTGAGTATTCAAAGTCCACATCGGGTGCTCGGGGTAGGAGTCTTTGCAACGCGACCAACTTGAGAACGTCTCGGTTTGTAAGTTCTTTGCTTCGGTTTCGGCGGGCCATGTGCGGATACCAATCATCGCTCCGCTTCATGACCCTATCGTACCAATCCTCCGTTGCTCGTCTGGCGGCAACGTGTAGATCGATATAGTCAGGCAGCGCAGAAGTGTGGTGGATCAAATGCTTGACAGTGATCTTGTCGGCATAGCGGGGAAAGCCGCGAAAGAATTTTGAAATCGGCGTATCTAACTCAGCAGCCGGAAAAATCTTGAGCGCCGCGAAAGCGGTAAACTGCTTCGAGACTGAGCCCAAGTCGAAAACGGTTTCGGGAGTTATCTGCTCCCCCGTTTCAAGATTCGCGGAGCCATAGCCCTTGAGATGAACGAGTTCGTTGCCTTTTCTCACCATGACGGCGGCGCCCGGCACTCTGCCGTCGGCGCGCCTATGTTTTGGCAAAGACAGACGCAGCCTCCGCAAATACTCTTGCATCAATGCATCAATTCCTTCATCGCTTGGCAGCAGGTTGAGATCAGGCCCGGTGATGCCGCGAATTTTCTTTTGATTAGCTTGGCTTGAATTCATGGTCGATCTTTGAGGGTTGGAACAGGAATAAGCTTGGAACTGCGAAGGAATACTAATCGAAATGAAGAACGATGCAAACAAGAATCCTCGCGAAGCGCCACAAGGTAGGCGCCAACTGTCGCCCGCTAAAGCGGGCTTCCAGATCAATATTGACGTGATCCAGGGGTGGCGCGCTTCGCGCTTACTCCTGGCTATTTTATTTCACGCCTTCAGCGTGAAGACAAACAATCCTGATTGGGGATCCCGGAATCCGGCTCGCCACTGCTCGCGGTTCTGTACCAGAACCCACAAACTGTATTAGTATAGGCACCTCGTGATAAGCCGGACCACCTCGTTCTCAATCGGCCGTCGCCGCGCCAACCCCAGCCGCGCGCTGGGCTGCTTGCTGCTGCTTCTGATCGCCTATGGGGCCACGGTCCAGGTCGTACATAATCACGGCCGCGTTTCGCTGGTTCAGCCCACGGCGACTGCCATAAGCGACGCCGGCGACTTGCAATCTTCGCGCACTGGTCACTCTTCGCATCAAGAGTGCGCGACGTGCCAGTTTCAGCAACAACTCTTCAATGGCCTGGTCGATGCCCCGCAGTTTGCGCGCACGCCGGCCACGCAGATTGCTGCTGCCTGCACGCTGACAATTGTCTACGCTTCAATCTCCGCCACTCCGCGACGCGGTCGCGCGCCACCTCTCGCTTCTCTGCTGTAATCAAGCCGGTCTCGCCACTCGCCACCCGATTCATTTCGTTAGGTCGTTCCGTTTCCCCGGGCGTCTCAGGCGAGGGCGTGAGCTTTACGTCGTGATGATTTTCCGGAGAGGCAGTCCATGATGATTAAGACGAGAACTCAAACACCTGCGGGCTCGCTGGTGGTGATACTTATTCTATTCGTGTGCGTTCAGACGATCGTGGCGCAGGAAAAGTCGCCCGAGCCTTTGCGGGGGATCGACGCCCGGATCGGCGTGATGCTCCCGTCTCAACAGCAGGCGCCGGCGACTCCAGCGAAACGGGCGATTACGATTTCGGACGCCGTGTCGATCTTTCTGCAGCAGAACCTTCAGTTGGTCGCCGCCCGCTATGATATCGATACGGCGGACGCGGAAAAACTTACGGCGCGGCTCCGTCCGAACCCTCAGATCAGCTTCGGTTCCTCGGGCCTACCGGTGAATTTCAGTGGGCCGTTTGTCTCACAGCAGACGTTTTCCTACGGCATCTCTCAGACGCTGGAGCTAGGCGGAAAACGACGCAAGCGAATCGATGCGGCCAACGCGAATTCCGATCTGGCTCAGGGAGAGTTTCAAATGGTCGTGTGGCAACTGACCAACGATCTGAAAAAGAAATTCTACGCGGTGCTCCTGAACGAATCGCTGCTCAAGCTGGCCAGAGAGAACCAAACAACATTTGCGGAAACGATCAAGCACACGACCGAACTCTTTGAGGCCGGCGAGATCTCAGGGCTGGACCTGCGGCGGCTCGAAGTTGAAAAACTCAAATTCGATACCGACGTGGCTAACTCGGAAAGGGACTACGAACTGGCGCTGCGCGATTTGCGCGTCACGCTGGGCGGAGACTATCGAGCCATGAATATCGAAGTCGCCGGAACGGTCGACTACTACCAGCCTTACGACTTCTCGTTTGCTGAGTTGCGCGACAAGGCGTTGGCTGCGCGACCTGATTTGAAGGCCGCGCGACTCAGTGAGCGCGCTGCCGACGCGTCTATCCGCTTGCAGAATGCTCAGCGCATTCCTGATCTCACTGTGGGAGGCGGCGTCGACCAGGTTCCGTCCGGCACCAGCACCTACAACGTGGGCGTCGGCATCACGCTGCCGGTTTCCAATCGCAATCAGGGTGAGCGCGCCAAGGCGCTCATCGAAAAGAAGAAGGCGCAAAACCAACAGCAGTTCATTACCAACCAAGTGCTGAGCGATGTGGACAAGGCGCTGGTCGCGTTCGACATTCAGAAGCGACGCGTCGAGCTTTATCGCACCGGCGTGCTTACCAAGGTCAATGAAATTCAAAACCTGACGGAGTTTTCTTTGAAGGCCGGCGAAAGCTCTACGCTCGAGTTGCTGGACGCGATCCGCACGCGGCGCGAAACGCTGGCCAATTTTTACCAGACGCTTTTCGATTACCAGGTGTCACTGCTTGACCTTGAGCTGGCTACCGCAACGCCTCTGCAAAAGTAAGTGCGCGGACGAAAGGATCTAGATATGTTTCAACGAAGAATATTTCACCTTTTCTTGCTTCCGCTGCTGCTGTTGGCGGTGATGTATCAAGGCTGCAAGCGGGCGGCTGATGCGCCCTCGAAAGCTTCCGGCCCACAGCCGAGCCCGACGGCATCAGATTCGGCGCAGGCTCATGCGATCGAAACCGAAACGGTTGCGCTTCAGCCGATCGCCGGCGCGATCATGGCCACCGGGAAAATCCTCGTCACCGAGAACCGCGTCGCAATCATCGGGCCCGTTCATGGAGGGAGGCTGCTGCGTCTTTACGCCGGTCAGGGCACAAGCGTGAGGAAAGGGCAGAAGCTGGCGGACCTTGAATCGGCAGACATCGATCAAGCCGAAGCTGACTATCTGAAGGCGCTCGCCGATTACGAGAATGCTCGCCGCACGTCGGCGGCTGAGGTCAAGTTTGCCCAGGCCACTTACGATCGCACCAAGGTGCTCTATGAGAAGACCATCACGCCAGGAAAAAATCTCCAGGCGGCCGAGCATGATCTGGAAGTGGCTAAGGCGTCGGCTGAAAACTCAGTTGCGGGGACGAGATCGGCGCTTACGGCCGCCCGCCGGCATTTGCTCATCCTCGGTTTGAAGCAGTCTGATATCGATGCGTTGAAAAACAAGCCGGATGCGCCGGTGATCTTTTCTCTGACCTCGCCGATTACCGGCACCGTCGTCGAACGCAATGCCACGATTGGAGCCACCGTAAACTCCGACGCCAACGTGTTCAAGATCATCGATCTCTCGCGTGTCTGGATCGACGCGAACGTTTTTGAAAAAGACCTCGAACGTGTCAGGCGGGGTCAGGAAGTCAAAGTCTTAGTTCCCGCCTTTCCGGCATCGAGTTTCTCAGGCAGGGTCATTCTGATTAACAGCGTGGTCGATCCTGAGACGCGCACTGTAAAGGTTCGCACCGAGGTGCCAAACCCCGACGGCCGGCTGAAGCCGGATATGTTTGCCAATGTGCAGATCATCACCGACCTGAATCGCGCGGCCATCTCGATCCCGCAAACAGCGGTGCTCAACGACGAAGGGAAAACCGTTGTCTTCGTAGTCGACGGCAAAGGCTACAAGAAGCGCGTGGTGATCGTGGGAATCCAAAGCAG
>ORMF010812026.1_pt1 | contig 82751 bp, 70 predicted proteins | sample 1779871 | NCBI WGS metagenome assembly ORMF01 (sample SAMEA104232316, study PRJEB22302) | groundwater metagenome | biome: forest; feature: aquifer; material: groundwater | place: USA | collected 2011-08-07 | depth 5.4 m | reverse complement strand
GACGAACATCCAGGTCGCCGGGTTCGACCTAATGGTCTACGACCTGCGGCAGGGGCCCCTGGACGATCTGGCCAAGCTTGGCGCGAAGGTGGCCCGATCCAACCGCGAGATCGGCGAGCACAGCGAGATCGTGGCGCTCGCAGTTCCCGACGACCGAGCCGTCGATGCCGCAATCGCTGGCGAGGATGGAGTGCTCGAAGGCGCCAAGCCGGGCACGCTCATCGCCATCCACAGCACGATTCACCCGAACACGGCAAAGCGCCTGGCGGAGCGGGCTAGCGCGCAGGGTGTGACCGTGATCGACGCGCAGATGAGCGGCGGGCAGACAGGCGCTGAGGCGCGCACGCTTTGCTTCATGGTTGGAGGCGACAGGGCGGCGTTCGAACGATGCCGCCCCGTGCTCGAGGCCTCCGGCACCAACATCTTCCACATGGGCGCCCTCGGCATGGGCGCTGCCGCGAAGGCATCGCAGCAGGCGATCACGGTCATCAACGTCATGGCTGCGCTCGAGGGGTTCCGGATGGCCGAGAAGGCTGGAGTCGACCTCGACTCGTTCCAGGAGCTCCTCGGTGTGAGTGCGGGCAAGAGCTACATGACCGACAACTGGATGCAGCGGTACCGCCGCATGGAGACAGAGGATCCGCGGCCCTTCTATCGCGGCCTCCGCGCGGTGTTGAGCCTGGGCTTCGATCTTGACGTCCCAATGCCCGCCACCGCGCTCGCCCAGCAGACCATTCCCTGGGGTCTGATGGAGGAATGACGCACGCTGCCGGCATCACAGCGTATCGCGGGCGACCTGGGCTCGCGCTATTGTCGCTGCTGCTCGTCGTGCTGCTGAGCGGTTGTTCGTTTCAGCTCCCCAGCCTCCGAAGTGACGCGAACCGAACCAATGTGCCCGGCATCGCCAAAGCCGCCGGATCAAGTCGCCTCGTCATCGCGGTTCTCGGCGTTCACACGACGCTTCAGAGCAGGACCGCGGGTCCCGGGCGCCGTCCCGGGTTCGATTCACTCGAGGAGCTGGTGAGTGCCGGCCTTGCTCACATCGACGATAGCGCCCGTCTCCGACCACAGCTCGCCTTGGCCGTACCGACGCTCGAGAACGGGCTCTGGAGGATCTTCCCGGACGGCCGGATGGAGACCACGTGGAAGATCAAGCCGGGTGCAAAGTGGCATGACGGGACGGCCGTCACGTCGGAAGATTTCACGCTCACGGCGGCTGTTGCCCAGGATCCGGACGTCCCGGCCTTTCGGGACCCGGTCTACGCGTACGTGGACCGAGTGGAGGCGCCCGATCCGGCCACGATCGCAGTGACGTGGCTGCGACCGTACATCGAGGCGGACAGACTCTTCACTTCATCGGGGACAGGCACGGTTCCGCTCCCGAGCCACATTCTCGAGCCGACGTACTCCGCGAATAAGGGGGAGTTCCTGCAACACCCGCATTGGGCCGAACAGTTCGTCGGCACGGGACCATTCCGCGTGACCCGATGGATACCGGGCAGCTCGGTGCGATTGCAGGCGTTCGACCAGTACGTGCTTGGACGGCCGAACATCGATGAGATCGAGGTCCGCTTCATCCCGGACCCTGCCGCGATGCTCGCCGTCGTGCGCGCGGGGGAGGTGCAGTTCGTGATGGGCTGGGGCGTTTCCGCCGAAGAGGCAGCGCAGATGCGCGACCAGTGGCGGGGCGGCCGCGCAGACGTCGGGATCGACGCGTGGATCGCAGCGTTTCCTCAAATGTTGAATCCGAACCCGGCGGTGATTGGCAACGCGCGCTTCCGCGAGGCGCTGCTCCTCGCCATCGATCGTGAGGAGATGGCCGAGTCGATCCAGCACGGCGTTACGCCCGTAGCAGATGCCTTCGTGAACCCCACAGACCCGAACTACGGACTCCTCGAAAGTCGCATCACACGGTACGAGCACGATCCGCGCCGCGCGAGGGAGGTGGTGGAGGCTCTGGGCTACCTTCGAGGCGCGGGTGGCATCTACCGCGACACGGCCGGACAACCACTGGAGGTGGAGCTCCGTGGGAACAACAGCGACATTCTCGAGAGCGCCATGCAAGCCGTGGGCGACTATTGGCGACGCCTCGGCCTCCAGGTCGATCTCGTCGGGATCCCGCAGATGCGCGCCACGGATCGAGAGTATCGTGCAACCCGGCCTGGCTTTGAAGTCGCTCGGCACCCGGCGGATACGACGATCGACGGCCTGCAACGGTACCACAGCTCCCAGGTTCCTCAACCCAGCAACAATTTCGCGGGGACGAATCGGTCGCGTTATGCCAACCGGGAGCTCGACGGGCTACTGGAACAGTATTTCGCCACCATCCCGCGGCAGGACCGGTTCGAGGTGCTAGGCCGCATCGTGAGCCATTTGTCGCGGGAGTTGATCCCGCTGCCCCTCTTCTACGACCAGCGAACGGCACTCGTCTCGAACCGTCTCCTGGGCGCCGCGGCGCGCCAAGGTCACGGCTCAACGGAGGCCTGGAACGCGGAAACGTGGACGTTGAAATAGCGGCGCGACGTAGAGGGAAGGGCCGCCTCCGGTCGATAGAGGCGGCCCTTCTTTTGTGGTGGAGACGAGGATTACTAGTGTCCGACTCCCAGGAGCCACAGGATGACGATCAGTCCTAAGGGCATTCCCAGCAGCCACAGCAGAATGAGAATCATATCTTTCTCCTCCTTCGATGATCCGAGCGACTAGGCCGAGCGCCGCATGCCGAAGCGACGCGATGGAAGCGTGTCGTCGATGGTCCGCGAGTATCGAAGGCTCATCGGCTCGCCAGAAGCCATCCAGCCTCCGAGCACGCTACCCATGAGCCCGATCAGTAGGGCTGTGAGCGCGCCCAGTGCGCTATTGCGTGACGCGACTGCGGCGTAGGGATCGACGATGGCTGTGTTGGGCGTAATCCACACCGGCGTGCCCGCGAGGCCGCCGTACCAACCGCCGAAGAATGCGCCTACTCCAAGAGCCGCGAACACGACGAGAATCGGGACTGCTAGCAGCCACACCATCGCACCGTGGAGCGCGCTCCGTTCTGAGATCTGTGTCCCGGCGATCTTTCCCGCGATCCATCCACCAATGACGAAGGAAAAGAACGCGCCGAGCACGGTGAACAGCAGCGCTCCGAAGCCGACATCGCTCCATCGCAGAATGCGATCACCCGGCACGATACTGCGTGCGCCGATGGCGATACCGGCCAAACCGATGATGAGCGCGGACGACAGCGACGCCAGGGTTCCAATCCAGACGGCGCTCCAATTAACAGGCCACTGAACTGGTTGTTCAGCGACACGTACGACAACGCTGGGTTCGGGCGGAACTGACCTCATTGGCAACTCCTTTCGTCCCACTGGGTGCTCTTGAAAGCATCCCAGGGCAACGAGGGTAGTGAGCTGAGGCGTTCCTTGTGTGCTGTGACCGCTTTTGAAGGTCTGCGCTCAAGCCCCTGGCGTTACCCTCTGTAACTACCCTACGGCTGTGGTGTAAAGGCACCAGTCAAGCGCGGTGAATTGGTGGTTACAGCGAAATAAGCCTTGCGGCCTGGCGAATTCATTACCGCACCGTCACAGGCCGTAGAGCGCCTGCGCGTTGTCTCCCAGAATCTTGGATATCGTCATGGCGCTAACCTCGCCACGCTCCTTGATGTAGCGGAGCGCTTCGATCTCGGTGGCCGTGTCGTTGTGGCCGTAGTCCGTGCCAATGACCAAGTTGTCATCGCCCGCGTACTTGAGGACGTATAGCAGGTCGTCGTCGGTTTGGCACGCAACCCAGAGGTTGTGCTCGCGAACGAGGCTACCCCGGTCCAGGGGGTGACCGAGGCGGCGCTCCATGCGGCGGGCCATATCGTGGATCGCGCCGGGAATCCACTGGGACGCAGCCTCGATGAAACCGATGCGGAGCCGCGGGAACCTGGTGGCGATGTCACTCATCAGAAACGTGTGGAAGGCGCTGATGACCGGCAGCTTCGCGCGGGAGTAGCCGCCCTCGTCGAAGAAGAGGTCGTTCCAGAAGAAGCTGTTGTTGCCCGCGTGGATGCCGATCGGCACGTTCATGTCTGAGACTGCGTCGTAGAGACGGTAGAAGTACGGGTCGTCGAGCATCCGATCGTCCTCGATGCCTCGCGCGAATACCGCACACGCTCCATTGTCGTGGGCGAATCGAAGCTCCTTGAGAGCCTCGTCCATGTCCTTGAAGGGCAAGACTGCCGCCCACCGCAGCCGCCCCTTGCCCTGGCTCCAGATGTCCGCCATCCACCGGTTGTAGCTCCGACAGAGCGCAATCTCGGTGTCCGTTCGGTGGGTCAACGGCCGAAGAAACAACGAGGGGTAGAGGACCTGGACGTCGATCTCCAGCTCGTCCATGTGTCGCAGCCGGGCTTCGACGTCAGCCATCTCACGAGACTCTTTGGAGGTGTTGAGCCCGATGTTGGCCTGCCCGTGCGACCGCCCCTCGAGGACCCAATATTGCTTCTTCGCGCCATCCTGTTCATCCGTCGCTAGTCGCGGCATCAGGCCGCGAGCAGATTGTTCGACGTAGGTCCAGGTGCGCTCGCATTCAATGACGTGCGCGTCGGAATCGATCGTCATCATTGGACTGGCCCTCCAGCGGCTCGGCTGTCGAGCTTCCATTTAACATCCGGTCTGGAGAGCAGTAAACAACGATTCGGTGACTACATTCGGTTTCCCGGGACTATCATTGGCCATGCCAGGGGCGGGAGGAAGCGATGCTGAGTAAAGAAGACAACGAGCTCCTATGCCGAATTGGGCCGGGCACGGCTATGGGTAACCTCCTTCGCCAGTACTGGATGCCCGTCCTCTTCTCCCGCGAGCTCGAGGCCGATGGACCACCGCGGCGCCAGCGCCTCCTGGGCGAGGACCTCATCGCCTTCCGCGATTCGAGCGGGCGCGTCGGCATGCTGGGCAACAACTGTTCGCACCGAGGGGCTTCGCTCTTCTTCGGACGAAACGAAGAGGAGGGTCTGCGCTGCGTCTACCACGGCTGGAAGTTCGACACCGATGGCCGCTGCCTGGATATGCCGAACGAGCCTCCCGAAAGCAACTTCAAAGAGAAGATCCACCACCTGGCCTACCCATGCCATGAGCGGGGCGGCTTGATCTGGATCTACATGGGTCCGCGCTCCGAGCCGCCGCCGCTACCGGACCTCGAGTTCAACAAGCTGCCCGAGGAGCACGTCGCGATCACGAAGAACATTCAGGACTGCAATTGGGTGCAGGCGCTAGAGGGCAACCTCGATTCGAGCCACCTGTCGTTCCTCCACACGCGGCTCACCCAGGAGGGCGACGCCGGTTTCGGCGGCGCCCTAGGAGGGGGCGGAGGTCGTGGGCTGTACTACCGAGACAAGAAGATCCACATCGAAGTGATGCCCACCGAATCAGGCGTCATGTATGCCGCCGCCCGCGAGGAGCAGCCCGGCCTCATGTATTGGCGCGTCACCCATTTCTTGATGCCCTTCTGGGGCATGTTCGCACCCGTCAGCGCGGCTGAATGCCCGATGCAGTGGTGGATCCCCTTCGACGACGACCACGTCATGAAGTGGGACATTCGCTGGAACCCCGAGCACCCACTGAGCGCAGAAGAGCGCGCCAAGTTCGGCACGGGCGATCCAGGCGGATACCTCCCCCAGACCAGCGACCCCCTCCACCAGTGGCGGCTCAAAGCCGACTTGAGCAACGACTACTTGATGGACCGCGAGGCTCAGCGCACCCAACGCTTCTCGGGAATAGGCTCAGTCAACCTACAAGACAAAGCAGTGCTGGAGAGCATGGGCCCAATGGTCGATCGGACCCGCGAGCACCTGGGAACAACGGACGCGATGATGATCCAGGTGCGGCGACGGCTGCTCAACGCAGCCAAGGTCCTCCGCGACCAGGGCACCGTTCCGCCAGGCGTCGACGAGCCCGAGCTCTATCGGGTTCGCTCTGTAAGCATCGCCCTGTCAAAAGGCGAGAACTGGATCGAGTCCGGCCACGAGTACTTGAAGGCTTTCACCGACCTGCCCGTGATGTCGGTTGAATCGCAGCTCGCCGCCGGTCGCATCGGACTGATTTCGCCGCCACGCCCATAGTTGCCCTCGGGCGCCTCTTGGTGCGCGGAGGTCGCCCCCTCACCCTAACCCTCTCCCACGATGGGGAGAGGGAATTGCGGCTTATGAGGTTGACTGGCGGGCCGGTTTCCGGCTACGGTACGACGCGCCCGGTGACGGCGCCCTACTTTGACTTTGTGCTCGAGGAGGTACTCCCATGGCCAAGCTGACGGTGACGTCGCTGCAGCAAATGAAGCGAGACGGCCAGAAGATCATGGCGGCTGTCTGCTACGACTACCAGCTCTCGAAGATCCTCGACCGCGCGGGCGTCGATCTGATCTCCGCGGGCGATAGCGTTGGCTACACCAACTTCGGCCAGCTCACGCGCTACGGCACCACGATGGACGAGATGGTGCTGGTCTGCCGCTCGGTCGCCCGAGCCGCCGAGCACGCGGTCGTGAACGGGGACCTTCCCTTCGGCCCGGTCCAGGAGGGCTACAAGGAAGCAGCGAAGGCGGCGATCCGCCTCATCCAAGAGGGCGAGGTCGACACGGTAAAGCTCGACAATGCCGCGGCAAACATGGACGCCGTGAAGGCGATCGTCCAGGCAGGCATCCCACTCTGGCCGCAGTTCGGCTTCTCTCCACAGAGTTCGATGGCCATCGGCGAGTTCACCGCGCGCACTGACGACATCGTGGCGCGCCGCCGCGATCAAATCCTCCGTGAGGCGCAGGAGCTGGAAGCCGCGGGTGCGTCGTTGCTGGACCTGACTGGGGTAAGCCACGAGATCTATGGCGAAGTCGCGAAGACGGTGAAGATCCCGGTGCTCGGCGGCCAGTCGGGCGCGGAAGCGGACGGCCGAATCCATACGAACTTCCAGGTCCGAGCCAGCGGCATCGATCAGGACCCAAGCCCGATGAACATTGGCCGCTTCATCTACGATGCGGTGACCACAACGCTCAACAACGTGCGGGCAGGCAAGTTCTAGGGGGCTACGCGCCTCAGAGAATCAGGCTATCGAAGATCTCGCTGACCGACAGCGTGAGTCCCGGGACTATGTCGCCCAGGTCCACTCGATCTGAGGCAGAAAGACCTACTGGCGCCGCACCTGGCCGGAATACGACGATCGACTCATCCTTTGGGTCTACGAGAAGCGCAGCCTGGACACCATTTTGGACGAAGCGCAGGCATCGCGCGACCATTGCATTTACGCTCTGACCGGGCGACACGATCTCGATAGCAATGTCAGGAGGAACCCGGAAATCGTCCGCGATCTTGCCGCCTGGGCCCACCGGGATTCGCTGCCAACGGTACACGGCGATGTCCGGCACGCGGGACATGCCGGCGAAGGTGGCTCGTAGCTCGGAGAGAGCGACCGCGAGCTTGTCGGGTGTGGTTTGGCGATTGATCAGCTCACAGATCCACGGCTGAAGCCGTGCATGCCGTCCTTGCGGTGGCACTTTCTGCGTTACCCTCCCATCGGCGAATTCGAGCGCGACCTCTTCATCGGGCAACTCCAGAAACTCTTCGAGCGTCATGTTCTGCTGCGTGATCGCCACCGGATGAACCTCCCGCTACGGCTGCCAACAATATAGCTCCGGCATCGCTCCGGCACGGGTCCTCGCGACCGAGGTTGCGCAGGCGTGGTACCCTCACCCACCCTCTCCCATTGCGATGGGCGAGGAAGACTACGCCTTGTTGGCCGCCAGCTTGCGCTGGTTGAGCTCCCAAGCGATGTCGATGATCATGTCTTCCTGGCCGCCAACGGTCTTGCGTCGGCCACACTCCAGGAGGATGTCGCGGACCTCGACGTCGAACTTCTCGGCTGCGCGGTAGGCGTGGAGGAGGAAGCTCGAGTAGACACCGGCGTAGCCCAGCGTCAGGCCCGCTCGGTCGATGATCTGCGGACGGTCCATGATCGGCCGCACGATCTCTTCACCGACGTCCATGATCTTGAACGTGTCAATGCCGGTGTTGACCTTCAGCTTGTCGAGGACGGCCACCAGAACCTCGGTCTGCGTGTTGCCGGAGCCGGCGCCTAGGCCGCAGGTGCAGCCGTCGATGTTCGTTGCGCCCTCTTCCATCGCGACGAGGGAGTTCGCGATGGAGCAGGCGAGGTTGTTGTGGGCGTGCACGCCGATATCGACGTTGATCGCCTGGCGGAGCGCCGCGATGCGCGCGCGCATGTCGTAGGGCGTCATGGCGCCGGCCGAATCGGTAACGTACACGACGTCAGCGCCGTAGCTCTCCATTTTCCTGCCCTGCTCGGCCAGATCCTCGGGCGAGACCATGTGGGACATCATGAGAAAGCCAACCGCTTCCATTCCGAGTTTCTTCGCCATCTGGATGTGCTGCTCGCAGATGTCCGCCTCAGTCACATGCGTGCAGACGCGGGCCATCCGCACCCCGTACTCGTGGGCCATCTCCAGATCCTCAGCGGTCCCGATGCCGGGGATGAGCAGCACGGCCAGCTTGGCGTTCTTGACGGCGGCCTGCGCGGCTTTGAGCAGGTTCTCCTGGGGCTCGAGGGACCAGCCGTACTGACAGGAGGAGCCGCCGAGTCCATCCCCGTGGGAGACTTCGATCACCTGGACGCCGGCGGCGTCGAGCGCGCCGGCGATCGCCCCCACCTGCTCGGCCGTGAACTGGTGGGCCTTTGCATGACTCCCATCCCGAAGGGTGGAGTCCATCACGCGAATGCGCTCTGGCCTATACATGGTCCGTCTCCGCCAGGGTCTTCTGGCCCAGCAGCCCTCGCGCGATCTCTTCCGCGACTCGCACGGCGGCCTGCGTCATGATGTCCAAGTTTCCCGCGTACTTCGGCAGGTAGTCACCCGCGCCCTCGACCTCGACGAACGCGGTAACACGGTCGCCGTCGAAGAGTGGCTCCGTCCGCAGACGATAGCCCGGCACGTACTCCTGCACGCGCTCTACCATGTCCGAGATGGACTGCCGCACCTTCTGCTCGTCCATGCCCGGCGCGATGGCATAGATTGTGTCGCGCATCATGATGGGCGGGTCGGCGGGGTTCAGGATGATGATGGCCTTGCCCTTCTTGGCCCCGCCGACTCGCTCGAGCGCGTGAGCCGTCGTCTGGGTGAACTCGTCGATGTTTTGTCGCGTGCCCGGGCCAGCGCTCTTGCTGGCGATGGTGGCCACGATCTCCGCGTACTCCACGTTCGCGACGCGGTTGATCGCGTGCACCAGGGGCACTGTCGCCTGGGCGCCACAACTGATCATGTTGACGTTCGGCGACTGCAGCTCCTGGCCGATGTTCACGGTTGGTACGACGAACGGTCCGATCGCCGCGGGCGTGAGATCGATCGCGATCTTGCCCGCCTCCTTGAGGCGCGGAGCATGCTGTAGGTGCGTGCGGGCCGAGGTGGCGTCGAAGATGATGGTGCCGACCTCCGGATCAGCCAGCAGCCCGTCGATTCCGTCGGTCGTCGTCTTGAGCCCTCGCTCCCGGGCCATCCTTAGACCTTCTGACGCGGGATCGATCCCCGCCAGCATCGTGACCTCGATGAGGTTGCTGCGGAGCAGCTTGATCATCAGGTCCGTTCCTATATTTCCAGAGCCAATAATGGCAGCCCGCACTCTTTCAGCCATGAGCCGCTCTTGCCCTCCTGTTAGTAACTTCGCCGGCGCCCAAACCGAGGCTGCACTGAGCCCATCGACGACTCAGAGCGAGAGATTGGGCGCACAACATGATATCCGACTCACCTTCGGCACCCCCTCTCTAGGCCTGTGGTAGACTGTGCTCCGTTATCACGCTCCGGCCCGCGACGGGTGGAGTGCGCACGTTTTGAGGAGGATCAATGGCTCGGGTAACTGCCGCCGACGTCCAGCGGATGAAGCAAGAGAAGAAAAAGATCTGCGTCATGACCGCGTACTACTACGAAATGGCACGCATGATCGACCGCGCCAAGCCCGAGATGATCCTCGTCGGCGATAGCGGCGGCCGGTTTCTGCTCGGCTGTGAAGACAACAACGACGTCACCCTTGAAGAGATGATCATCATGACCCGCGCGGTCGTCCGCGGCTCCGAGCACGCCCTCATCATCGGCGACATGCCGTTCATGAGCTATCAGATCAGCGTCGAGGACGCGGTCCGCAACGCGGGTCGGCTCGTGAAGGAGACTCGGTGCAACGCCGTGAAGCCCGAGGGTGGCGCCGAGATCGCGCCCCACGTCGCGGCGATGGTGCAGGCGGGCATCCCTGTCCTGGCGCACATGGGCTTGACGCCCATGACGAGTGCGGCGATCGGCGGCATGACCGGTGGCGCGAACCTTGCCGAGGACAAGCTCTGGAACGATGCCCGAGCCATCCAGGATGCGGGCGCCTTCGCGGTGATCCTCACCGGAATCTCGCCAGACCTCGCCAAGCGGATCACAGAGGACCTTCGAATCCCCACGATCAGCGGCTTCGGCGCGGGCGACGACTGCGACGGCGACATCGGCGTCACACCCGGCACCCTGGGCTGGAGCGCGGATCAGATCGATAACCCGCGTGCCAAGTACGGGCCCGTCGGCCCGATGATCTACGAGCTGGCCAAGCAATACGTCGAAGACGTGCACGAGCGACGCCCCACGCGTTCTACTCGAACGGCAGCAGCGGCGGGCTAGGCTACATGCTGTCTGCCACACCATTGGCGATAAAGACTCACCGCCCCACCCCAACCCTCCCCCGCAAGGGGGGAGGGGGAATTTCGGAACAAGCGCGATGCTGACAAAAGAGGAAAACGACCTTCTCACCCAGACCGGACCCGGGACGCCCTGCGGCGAGCTGCAGAGGCGGTACTGGCAGCCAACCGCCCTCTCGGAGGAGCTTCCAGTGGGCGGGGCTCCGCTGCCCATCCGCCTGCTGGGCGAGGATCTTGTCCTGTTCCGAGACGATGAGGGTAAGCCGGGCCTGCTCGGCATTCACTGCTCCCACCGCGGCGCAGATCTGAGCTACGGCCGTGTCGAAGATGGCGGCCTCCGCTGCATCTATCACGGCTGGCTCTACGATCGAAACGGGCGCTGCCTGGAGCAGCCAGGTGAGCCCGCGGGAAGCACGTTTCACGAGCGCATTCGTCAGACGGCGTTCCCCTGCGTGGAGAAGAACGGCCTGATCCTGTCCTACATGGGACCGGGGGAGCCACCGCTCCTCCCAAACTACCTGCCGTTCACCGTTCCCGAAGAGCAGGTCGCGATAACGAAGCTCTATAGCGAGTGCAACTACCTGCAGGGCAACGAAGGCAACATCGACCTGCTCCACACGTCGTTCCTTCATTACATTCGCCGCGATCTGAGCAACCTGACTGAAGAGCAGCGCCAGGCCGTGGTGGAGCGTTACCAGGCGCCCGAGACATTGTCTGGTCGGGGTCCCTCACCAGGACTCGAGTCCTGCGAAGGCCAGCTCATCCCCTACGGCCTCCGGATCGCCAAGCTCCGCAAGGCAGACGGCGAGACCTACGTCCGGCTCGCGACGTTTCTGCTCCCGAGCATGACCGTCATTCCGGGTGGCAGCATCAATTGGCACGTGCCGATCGACGATACGCACCACTGGAAGTACACGCTGCGGGCCGACCCGAATGCGCCAGTGGGGCCGCGTGCCGATCGCGTGGACTGGGCGCCGCCGCCGACCTATCACCCGCAGCCCAATCGATCAAATCGGTACCTGCAGGATCGCGATCTGATGAAGAGCTGGAGCTTCTCCGGCATCCCGCAGATGTACTTCGCCGCCCAGGACCTGTTCGCGACGGAAAGCGCCGGAGATATCCAGGATCGGACCCAGGAGCATCTGGCGGTCACGGATGGCCCGATCGCCGCATCTCGGACGCTCCTGCGCCACGCGATCAAGGAGGTCCAGGACGGCCGAGACCCACCACACGTCGTGCGCGATCCCGACCTGAACGACTTCCCCGAGGTGATGGGCACCTTTGGCATGGTTCCCCACGGCAAGACGTGGAAGGAGTACTGCGAGGAGCTCGCCGCCGAGCGCAAAGGCTGGCGCATGCAGCAGGTCTTCGCGCAGGTCTAGCGACCGACCACGAATAGAATGTAGTCAGTTGAGACGCCCGGGGGCGCGCGCGCCCCGGGCGTCTCATATATATTGGATAGACTTAGCAGCCACAGCCCGGTCAGTTCGAGCCCGCTCCTGCCTGATGGCCTGGAGGCGCAGTTGGCCCAGACCCGCACGCCGAGAGCCGTGCCACCCGCGGAGGCTGCGCCTTCCCGGAGAGCTCCCGAGCTGGCGCCCCAGCTTCCAGTCGAGGGCATCGTTCCCGCCGACGCACGGCTGAGTGCCCCCGCACGAGCGCAGCGGCCCTTACTGCCGGTTCTGGCAGGCGCGGCGATCCTCGCTATCGCGCTGGCAGGCACGCTCCTTGCCTACCGCTACTGGGTAGAGCAGGTCTTCTACGTCTCCACCGACAACGCCCGAGTGGCCGGGTCAATGGTGCAAGTCGGCACGCTGAACGCCGGTCAGCTAAAGAGCGTCGACGCGGATGTCGGCCAGGGCGTCCATCGCGACCAGGTGGTTGCGATGGTGGTGATCCCCAGCACACTGGGGATCGCGCCGGGAGGCACGGCCAAGCTGGGGTTCCTGGGAACCGAGGACCAGCAGGTCCCCGTCCGCTCGCCCATCGACGGGGTGGTGGTAGCTCGTCAAGGGAACCCGGGCGACACGGTGGCCGTTGGACAAACGGTGCTCACGCTCATCGACCCTTCTCGACTCTGGGTAGAAGCAAGGGTCGAAGAGACCAAGATCGCCCGTGTGCAGCCCGGCCAGTCAGTAGAGGTAACGGTGGACTCCCTCGGCCAGTCCCTCCCCGGGCGGATCACCGCTGTCGGCCGTGCGAGCTCCGCGACCTTCTCGCTGCTGCCCCAGGCCAACACCTCAGGTACCTTCACGAAAGTGACACAGCTCGTCCCGGTGAGGATCGAGGTGGACTATGGACAACTCCCGCTCGTCCTCGGAACTTCGGTAGGAGTCAGGATCCGGGTCGAGGAGTAGGGCGAAGCGATGGCAACGATTGCGCTGAACCCCTTGCGGGCTCTTGCGCCACTGTGGGCCCTCCCCTACCACTGGCAGGCGATGCTGGTGGTGATCACCGGCACTTTCAACGTCATGTTGAGCATGACGTTGGTTCAGATCGCGCTTCCGCGCATCATCGCCGTCTTCCAGGCGCCGGTCCATATGGCCCAGTTCGTGCTCACGGGCTACATGGTGGCGATGGCGGTCGTGATGCCAGCCACCGGCTACCTCACCGATACCTATGGGACGAAGCGCATCTACTTGGCGTCCATCACCCTCTTCACCCTTGGCTCGGCCCTGTGTGGATTCGCGTGGGATGTCCAGAGCCTGGTGGCCTTCCGAGTGCTTCAGGGACTAGGTGGCGGCATGCTGTTGCCACTCGGCATGACGGTCATATTCCGGACGGCGCCGGTGGAGCAGCGAGGCCGCGTCATGGGAGTGTTCGGCTTGCCCGTACTCTTTGCACCGCTGATCGGACCGGTCTTGGGCGGGTATTTGATCGACACGGTCGACTGGCGCATTATTTTCACCTTGAACCTCCCGGTCGGAGCCCTCGGGCTGCTCCTGGCCTCCGCCATCCTCCGGGAGGCGGAGCGGCCTCCCCAACGGCGATTTGACCTCAGAGGGTTCGTGCTGGCGGGGCTAGGGTTCTCGACGCTCCTTTATGGCCTTGCCACTGGGTCGCACGATGGGTGGCAGGCGCTCCACGTCGTCGCCGCGCTCGCCGCAGGCGTGTTGTTCGTCGCCCTCTGGATAGGCGTCGAGTTGACGACCCGCGAGCCCCTCCTTGACCTGCGAGTCTTCAGGAACCGAACGTACGCGCTCGCTACCTGCGTGACTTTCGTGGTCACGGTCGGCATGTTCTCGTCAGTCTTTCTGGTCCCGCTGTTCCTGCAGGATGTCCGCGGGCTGGGAGCCATGCAGACCGGCCTCATCATGCTGCCTCAGGCGCTGGGAGCGGGCATCGGCATGCCTGTCTCTGGCTGGCTGTTCGATCGGTTCGGCCCACGTAGGCTCACGGTCGCAGGGCTGGCGCTCCTCGCCTGTGTCACCTGGCAGCTTAGTCGGCTGGACTTGAACACGCCGGACTCGACGATCGGCGCCGTGTTCCTCCTGCGTGGCATCGCGATGGGACTCGTCACGATGCCAGCCACCACCGTGGCGATGAACACTCTCCCAGCCGCACTCGTCGCGCGCGGCTCATCGCTGACCAATGTTCTTCGTCAGCTCTCCGGGGCTTTCGGAACGGCGATGTTCGCCACGCTCCTGCAGGACCGCCAATCGTATCACTATGCGTTTCTCGCCCAAACGGTTACGCCGGACGTGCCGACGGTACAAGGGACGCTCGCGACGATCCAGAGCTGGTTCACACACCAGGGGGCGCCGCTCGCCGAAGCCAAGATACGCGCCATCACGATTATCGAACGCGAAGTTACGAAACAGGCTGCGGTCCAGGGGTTCGACGACTGTTTCCTGGTGGCGACCGTTATCTGCGTAGCGGGAATCCTGCCGGCGCTATTCCTCCGAACGAAAGGCGCGGTTTCCGTCGTCGAGCGATCGGTGGCGCTGGACTAATCACCTCTGTTCCTGCATTGATCTGCCGGCCTCCACGATAATAGGCTCGAAGGTTAGGACGGCCTCTGACGGGTCGAAGGAGATCGAGGTATGGGGCGAATTGTCGCGGGACTTGCATCCTCGCACGCGCTAGCGCTGCTCGAGCCGGATGAATGGGAGACGCGTCGCGGAATGACGCGCGCGAACTACCAGCGACGCTATAGCGAAGTGCCGCCCGAACGGCCGGAGATTGAAGGCGAGACGCTGGATTCCAACCGCGAGCGCCACAAGCGGCTGCATGGCGCCCTCTCGCACCTCCGACAGCGCCTCGCCGAGCTGCGACCCGATACGCTCGTGCTCATCGGCGACGACCAGGACGAGAACTTCCGCCCGGACAACCTGCCACAGTTCGCGATCTATACGGGCGACTCGGTGGCCGTTGCGGATCGGGAGGGCCACGGCGCGGATGCCGACCCGGCGAACCACCCGAAGCCCTATCCGTGCGACGCGACGCTGAGTCGCGCAATCCTGGACGGCATGGTCGAGGAGGGGTTCGACCTCGCATCCTCTCGGAAGATGGACCGCCTTCGCTCACACGCCCACGTCCAGGTTCTGCGCTACATGGACCTGCAGGTTCCGATCGTCCCGATCTTTGTGAACGCGATCCACGTGCCGGCGCCGACGCCCGCCCGCTGCTACGCATTCGGCGAAGCGCTGCGACGCGTCATCGAAGCGCAGCCTGACAGCAAACGCGTCGCCATCTACGCCTCGGGTGGGCTCTCGCACTACACGGCTGGATTCCCCTGGCCCGACTACCAGGGGCCGGCTACGCTCGGGTACATCGACGTCGATTTCGACAAGCGTGCCGTCGATTGGATGGCAACAGGTCAGGGATCGCAGCTCCGCACCCTGACGTCGAAGGACGTGCTCAACAGCGGCAACATCGAGATGCGGCAGTGGATCGTTCTCATGGGCGCAATGGGGGACGTCAAACCGTCGCAAGGGGTGTAGGAGCCATTCTTCCGTGGGTTGATGGGGATGGCCGCCGGTTGCTGGGAGCTGGAGAAAGAACCGGCTGGCGCCCGCGCGTAAGAGGCGCCACACGTCCCTCTTCCACCGGTAGAGCGCAATTGATCGTTAGGGGGGATCGATGACGGCATTGGCGGCCCTGGGACAAGAGCGAAGCACGATCTCCGCATATGCGAAATGGCAACAAGCGGAAGGAATCCCCGCGCATCGAGGGTCCTTCGTTGGCGACCTCTACAGCGCCGAGGTGGCGCCATGGCCCCGCCTCGGGCAGAAGGGCGCCTTCGTCAACCTGGCCAAGCAGGAGCACGACGACTCCTGGCTCCTGGAGATCGAGCCCGGCGGCCAGACGACCGTGCAGCACCACCTCTTCGAGGCGCTCGTTTACGTCCTCGATGGACGCGGCGCGACGACAGTCTGGCAGGCTGGCTCTGACAAGAAGCAGACGATCGAGTGGCAGCGCGGCGCCGTCTTCGCCCCGCCCCTCAATTGCCACTACCAACACTTCAACCTGGATGGCCAGAAGCCCGTTCGCCTGTTCATGGTTACCCACGCGCCGACCGTCATCAACTTCGCGGCGAACACACTGAACAACATCGACTTCGTCTTCAACAACCCGTACGTCTTCAGCGACCGGTACAACCTGGAGGACGATTACTTCACCGCGCCAGGCCACCGAATCGCGCCGCGCATCGAGTGGAAGACGAACTACATCGCCGACGTCCGCACCTTCAAGCTAGACGACAAGCCCGAGCGAGGCGAGGGCAGCTCCAACATGCACATCCACCTTGGGAACAACGCCCGCCTCATGTCCCACATCAGTGAGTGGCCCGTCGGTACCTACCTCAAGGGCCATCGCCACGGTGTCGGCGCGCACGTCATCATCCTCGACGGTGAGGGCTACTCTCTCCTCTGGTTCGAAGGAGAGGAGCGCAAGAAGGTCCCGTGGAAGGACGGCGCCGTGCTTTCCCCGAAAGAGTGGGAGTACCATCAGCACTTCAACCCGGGGCCGTACCCGGTCCGATACCTCGCCTTCCGCTTCCAGGGTTTCTACGCCGGTGGCCGCGGTGGTGGCATGCCCGACCAGACAGAGCCGGCCGACGAAGATCCGGCGATCTACGATGAGTTCGAGGCCGATTGCGCGAAGAACGGCGTAACACCGCGCTACCCGCGCCCCAACTACGCGCGCCGTTAGAGCGTCGGCAAAAGAGCATGTCGACGACTAACCCCACGCTCTTCCTACTGGCGGGGTTGCTCCTGCTCACCGCTTGCGCAGCACCGGCACCCCCTTCCGGCGATAAAACACGGGCCTACGCCGCCGACCCCGACGGCGCACCGCCAGCCCCAATGAAGCGACTCGTTGCTGCCATCCAGAGTGACCCCGGGATTCTCAACGACTGGGTCAACCCTCCGGGATCCGGCGTGCCCGGCTTGGACGTGCTGCAAACTATGGTTGGCTCCGGCCTCTCTATCCCGGACGATCAAGGCGCGCTCCGGCCCCTGCTGACGGACACCGTACCATCCCTGGACAATGGGCTGTGGAAGCTGTTGCCGGGCGGGCGAATGGAGACGACCTGGCGCATTCGGCAGGGTTCGAAGTGGCACGACGGAACGCCCTTCACATCCGCTGACCTGGAGTTCACCGCGCGGGTACAGATGGACAAAATCGTCGATGTTCGCACGCTGCCAGGATTCGACTCAGTCGACGCCATCTCCGCTCCTGACCCGACCACTATCACTGTGACCTGGAAGCGTCCGTTCATCTACGCTGACGCCCTCTGGAATTCCCCACCACTGCCCAAGCACCTGCTCGAAGAGACCTACATCCAGGACAAGGTCGCTTTCGGGGCATTGTCGTATTGGACGCACGAGTTCGTGGGCAACGGTCCCTTCAAGGTGCGCCAGTACGTCGCGGGCAGCCACGTCATCTTGGAGGCCAACGACAGCTACGTGCTGGGCCGTCCGAAGCTGGACGAGGTTGAGGTCAGGTTTATTCCGGACCCGAGCGCGCTCGCTTCGAACCTGCTCGCAGGCGCCGTCGAGATCACGCTCGGTCGCAGCCTTTCGGTCGATCAGGCAGTTCAGGTTCGCGACCAGTGGCGTGACGGCCGCCTGGACGTCGGGCTGTCGGGCTGGATCGTCGTCTTTCCCCAGTTCATCGATCCCAGTCCGACCGTAGTTACCACCTTGCAGTTTCGCCGCGCGCTCATGCATGCGGTTGACCGTCAGCAGATGGCGGACACACTCATGAATGGCCTTGTGCCGGTCGCGCACACGTTCATCAGTCCAGAGAGCGATCTCCACAGGACGGTCGCATCAGAAATCATCAAGTACGATTACAACCCCAGGCACGCAGCGGCCATGATCCAGGAGTTGGGTTATACAAAGGGACCCGACGGCATGTTCCGGGACGCGTTAGACCGGACACTCAACGTGGAGATCCGGGCGAGCGCGGGCCGCGATATCAATCAGAAGTCGATTCTCGCCATCGCGGACTCGTGGCAGCAGTCTGGCGTCGCGGCGGATCCACAGGTGATACCTCAGCAGAGGGCGCGAGATCGCGAGTACGTCCAGACCTTCCCGGGATTCATCCTCTACAACCAACCCACGGATCTGAACAGCTTGCTCCGGCATCGCAGCGTGGAGACCCCGCTCCCCAGCAACAATTACGTCGGAAACAACAACTCGCGCTACGTCAACGCCGAGTTCGACGCTCTTATCGACCGTTTCTTTTCAACCATCCAGCCTCGGGAGCGGACCGAGGCTCTGGGCAGGGTGATCCACCACATGACCGAGAATCTGAACATGATGCCGATGTTCTACAACGCCGAAATCGGCCTCGTGTCTCACCGCCTGATCAGCGCCACCGGGCGGCGGGGTGAGAACGCCTCCCAGACCTGGAACATTCTCGATTGGGACGTCAAATCATGATTCGGAACCCCGCCCGAATGGCAATGCTCGTTCTCATCCTCGCGATAGCAGCGTGTCATGCTCCCGCGACTCGGCCCAGCACGTCTTCGACCGGCGATGGCTCGAGCTCGAGCCAAGTCAAGACTGTGAGGCGAATGACGGCGGCCATTCAGAGCGAGCCGACCGTATTGAGCCGCAAGATCCGACTCCTTGGGGTCGGCATCGCCGGCGTGGCCGAGCTCGAGAACCTCGTCACCGCGGGGCTCACGGTCACCGACGATCGTGGCTCGGCTCAAGCGCAGCTCGCCGAGGCGGTCCCCACCGTCGAGAACAGGCTGTGGAAGCTGCTCCCCGACGGGCGCATGGAGACGACCTGGGTCATTCGAAGAAACGCCGTCTGGCACGACGGAACGCCAGTGACGCCAGCGGACCTCCTCTTCACGACACAGGTCGCGCAGGACCGCGAGATCGGCGCCTTTCGCGAGTCGGCGTACGACATGATCGACGCCGTGGAGTCGGACGGCGATCGGTCGCTGACCGTTCGCTGGAAGCAGCCGTTCATCGAGGCCGACAGTCTCTTCGCAAACGAGCGGGCGTTGCCGCTCCCCAAGCACTTGCTAGAGAAGACCTACCTCGAAGACAAGTCGAACTTCACGCAGGTCTCCTATTGGAACGAGGGCTTCGTCAGCACCGGGCCGTACCGCGTCTCACGCTGGGATCCAGGCACGGGTGTCGTGTTGCAGGCTTTTGATCAGTTCGCCCTGGGTCGGCCGAAGATCGATCAGATCGACGTGCGCTTCATTCCTAACCCAACATCCCTCGCGGCGGCAATCCTCGCCGGCACGGTCGACCTCACGATCGGCCGCAGCCTTTCACTGGAGCAGTCCCTCGACGTGCGGGACCGGTGGACTGACGGCAAGATCGACGTCGGCAACATCACCAGCGCGATCGTCGTCTATCCGCAGTTCATCGACCCGAGTCCGGCGATCGTCGGAGACGTTCGCTTCCGTCGCGCGCTGTTGCAGGCACTCGATCGTCAGGAGATGGCCGACACGTTCCAGGCCGGGCTGACGCCCGTCGCCCACGCATTCGTGGTTCCGAGCCACGCGGAGTTCCCCGGCGTCCAAGATCAGATCGTGCGCTACCCCTACGATCCGAGGCAGGCAACCGACGCACTCGGCAGCCTCGGATACACGAGGGGGGCCGACGGGACGTTCCGCGACGCATCGGGCGCACCCTTGGGCGTCGAGATCCGCACCAGCCAGGGAGACGATCTGCAGGAGAAGTCCCTATTCGGGATGGCCGGCTTCTGGCAGCGCATCGGCGTCAACGTTGCGCAGGTTCTCGTGCCGCCACAGCAGGCACAGGGCCGCGAATATCGGGCCACCTTTCCGGGCTTCGACGTCCGTCGACAACCGGGTGATCGCGCGTTCCTCGAGCGCGTGCATGGCTCGAAGACGCCGCTTCCTGAGAACGACTTCGTCGGCAACAACTACAACCGCTACATGAACCCTGACTTCGACGCCCTGATCGATCGCTACTTTGCGACCATCCCCGTCGCAGACCGGACGCGCGTTCTCGGCCAGATCGTCCACCACATGACGGACCAGGTGCTGTATCTGACGCTTTTCTATCAGGCCTCCCCCGTCATGGCGGCGAACCGCCTCCGCAACGTGACGGCCTTCAACCAGGGCTGGAATGCCAGCGCCTGGGAATGGGCCGACTAACCGCTACGAGGCGAAGAAGTCCTGCATGTGCTTGGCGACAACTTCGGGCTGGTCGTTCTGAACCTGGTGGCCGGCGCGCGGAATGTACGTGAACGGCACATCCGGGAGTAGCTTCTCGAGCTGACGGCCGAGCTCCGGGACCGCGAAATTGTCGTTCTCGCCCCAGATGAACTTGGTCGGCAGGCCGAGGCGCGGCAGGGTGTGCTTCAGCTCGAACTTGAGCCGCAGGTTCGGGTCCCGCGTCAGGCGGTTTGAGCCTGCGAGAAACGCCTGACGGCCCTCCTCAGCGCCGGGGCGGCTCGCCGCGGCGAAACGTAGGTTGATGAGCTCGTCGGTTATCAGCTCCTTATCCCAAATCAGCGCCTCCAGGACCCGCCGCATCGCCTTCAACGTCCCGTCGTACTCCCGGAGGGCGCGCATGCCTTCGGTCTCGGGCGACGTGAGGCCCATCGCGTTGGCGATGGTGGAGCTGGAGATGAGCAGGAGCTTCTTCACGCGATCGGGGTGCTCGAGGGCGTACTTTGCCGCGACCCACGCTCCCTGCGAGTTGCCCGAGAGGCAGATCTGATCGAGACACAGGGCATCCATGAACGCTTCGAGCTGATCGACCCGGCTCTGCATGCCCTCGGTGCACGGGGCGGCGGGATCGGTCAGGCCAAATCCCCCAACGCCATCCGGGGCATAGACCTGATAGCCGTCGGCCAGGTACGGCATCATCCGCCCGAAGCCGGCGTCGCCGGACGAGCCAGGTCCTCCACCGTGCAGGAGGATCACGGTCGGTCCATCGTCCCCAACCTCGCTGTAGTGCGTCTTCACGTGGCCCGTCATCACGAAGCGCGATCGAAGCGCTGCCATTACGTTCTCCTCTACGCCGGTTGGTGATAGGTCATCTGGGGCACGCGCAGGCGGCCCCTTCCCCGGGAAGGAGCCGCCTGGAGCGGTTTATGGTGCGAGGGCGATGACGTCGAGGGCGAAGTGGGCGTTGCCGCCCTCCTGGGCATTGGCATCGGCAACGCGGATCGCGATGCGGGCAGGCGGATTCTCGGGGAAGTACTGCATCCAGACCTCGTGGAATGGCGTGCGGTACTTGAGGTCGTGGAGATAGAGAACCACCTTCACGACGTGCTGCAAGCTACCACCCGATGCTTCGAGCACGGATTTGATGTTCTCGAAGGCTTGGCGGGCCTGCTCCTTGGTATCGTCGCTCATCGGCTGGTTGCGACCGGGGTAAGTCCCACGGATGGCGGAGAGAAAAATGAACCCACCGGCCTTTACGCCTGGAACCATGCCGGCTGCGCCACCCGGCCCGCCTGCTGCCTGTGCAATCGTCTCACGCTGCATAGCGCTCCCCTTCGTCGTCGAATGTAGCGCCACCGCGGCGTCGCGATGGCGCGCCGACCATTGTACTTCTCATGCCCTTGTCGGCTCTGGAACTGTGGCCTCATTCGCCGCGCCATGGTTTAATCCGGGCGGCTCTTTGTCAGCGTACGCCGGGCGTCCTGGCAGAATACCCACAGCGCAGGGGAGGCGGGATCTTGTTCACACTGACGTACCGGTTCGTGCTGCTAATCGTCGCGCTGCTCGCGGCCGCTTGCGCCCCCGCGGCAGCCCCGAGCGGCGGGCGGACCACGTCGTCCAATCCGTCGGCTCCGTCTGCGGAGCCTGCACGGACGCTGGTCGCCGCCGTTCGCGTCGAGCCGCTCACCCTCGCCGTGCGCTCACTCCGAGAGCAAGGCATAGCCGTGTACCTCTCCTCGCGTATGTTCAACGCGGAGATGGCGATCCTGGACGAGACGGGGAACCCCCGACCCTACCTCGTGGAGGCTTCACCCAAGCTCAACACTCCGAGCTGGCAAGTGTTTCCAGACGGACGCATGGAGACCACGTACCAGCTCAAGGCGAACCTGAAGTGGCACGATGGGACACCGCTCACCGCCGATGACTTCATCTTTTCCTGGCGTCTGTACTCGACACCGGAGCTCGGGGGGGTCGGCCTTCCCATGAGCATCATCGAGGATGTCCAGGCGCCCGATGCACGCACCGTCGTTGTCAAATGGCGGCAGCCCTATCCCGACGCGGAGAGCCTAACGGTCCGCAATGCCGGCTTTCCCGCGATGCCGCGTCACATCCTCGAAGGAGCCTACCAGTCGGGACAGTGGGACAACTTCGTGAACCACCCCTACTGGACCAGCGAGTACGTGGGCCTCGGCCCGTTCAAGCTGGACCGCTGGGAGCCAGGTGGGTTCATCGAGGCTTCGGCCTTCAACGACCACGTCGGGGGCCGCGCCAAGATCGAGCGCATGAAGATCCTGTTCATCGGCAACGCGAACACCGCGCTGGCCAACATGCTCGCCGGGGAGATCCAGTTCTCGGCAGACACGGCGGTTCGCACGGCTCAGGTCATGATCCTCCGCCGAGAATGGGGCGCCGACGGCGGGACCGCCGTCTTGCATCCGAATCAATGGCGGGCAGCCCTGTTTCAGCTTCGTCCGGAGCTCGCCACGCCGGCATCGATCACGGACCTCCGCGTCCGAAAAGCGCTGGCGCACGCCCTGAACAAGGACCCCATCAACGAAGCCGTGTACGAGAACAGCTCCCTCGTCGCCGATACGACAACCCCGCCGCTCACGGAGCTCGGCAAGGCGATGGATCGCGCCATCGCCAAGTATCCATTCGACCTCAGACGGTCGGAGCAGCTCATGACGGAGGCCGGGTACCAGAAGGGCAGCGATGGCACGTGGGTCAGCCCAACAATGGGCCGCTTCAGAGGCGAGGCGACGACGAACGCCGCGACGGATAACGAGGCCGAGCTCTCGATCCTCTCGCGGGATTGGCGCGTGGCGGGATTCGACATCCAGGAGAACGTGGTGGCGGCGGGCATGGAACGCGACCCCCAGCTACGCGCGACCTTCCCGAGCATCTGGGTGCAGAACACGTCGGTCGGCGAGTCGGCGATGCTGAATCACGCGACGTCACGCATCCCGCGCCCCGAGAATCGATGGCAAGGCGGCAATCGCGGCGGCTGGTCGAATCCGGAGTTCGACCGTCTGCTTGATCTCTACTCCACGGAGCTGGACCGCGTGAAGCACGATCAGCTCATGGTCGACATGGCGAAGGTCCAGGCCGACGACCTGCCAGCGATCTCGATCTTCTTCGTGACACAGCCGTGGGCGTTCACCTCGGCTCTGAAAGGTCCGAAGCTCGTCGCGCCCGACACGAACATGAGCTGGAACATCGAAACTTGGGAGTTTCGCTGATCAGTCGCTCACGGTGAGCAATGTCTCCGCACATCGTGAGCTTGTCGAACCACAGGATTGTCCGTCGACAAGCTCAGGAGGAGCGGGGTTGGTGCGGCTACTTCTTGAGCTTCTCGAGGAAGTGTTTGCGAGCCTTCGCGACCTTGGGCGCCACTATGGCCTGGCAATAGGGCTGGAAGGGGTTCCGCACGAAGTACTCTTGGTGGTACTCCTCGGCGGGATAGAACTCAGTGATCGGCTCGAGCTGGGTCACGATCGGATCGCGCCACAGCTTCGCCTCGCTTAGCTCGCGCATCGCCGCCTCGGCCGTCGCCTTCTGCTCGGGCGTATGGTAGAAGATGACCGACCGGTACTGTGTCCCGTGGTCGTTCCCTTGGTAGTTCAGCGTCGTCGGGTCGTGGATCGTGAAGAAGACGTCGAGCAGTTCTTTGAACGAGATGACATCAGGATCGAAGGTGACCTGGGTCACCTCCGCGTGACCCGTTCTACCCGAGCAAACCTGCTCGTACGTCGGGTTCGGTTTGGCTCCTCCGGCGTATCCAGAGACTACATCCCCGACGCCCTTCAACTCGTCATAGACGGCCTCGAGGCACCAGAAGCACCCCCCACCGAGCGTCGTCGTCTCGCGCCGCCCGGTTGCACTCTCCGTCATGATCCATTCCTCCTTGCGTTGGCTCGGCCCTTCAGTGAGCGTCCTCGACGGCAGGCGTCCATGCCGATCCTACGATCTCCGTCACAAGATATCGGATTCGGGCGGCCATAGCACTTGAGCGCCGGAGCAGCCGCCGCGGCGGTCGCAACTCCGCCGCGGCGGGGCCGGGCCCTCGTCGGGTTGCTGCTTGCGCTCACTCTCGCGGCGATGGATTCGACGATCGTCGCGACCTCGATTCCTACCATCGTTCGAGATCTGGGCGGCTTCTCGATCTTTGCCTGGGTCTTCTCCGCATACGTCCTCGCACAGGCGGTGACAATCCCCATCTACGGAAAGCTGGCCGACATCTACGGACGCAAGCCGATCCTCACGATCGGAGTTCTGATCTTCCTCGGCGGCTCGATGCTCTGCGGAATCTCCTGGAGCATCGGGGCGCTGATCGCCTTCCGTGCGATCCAGGGGATCGGCGCGGGGGCCGTTATGCCGATTGTGTTCACCGTCGTGGGAGATCTGTACACGGCCCAAGAGCGCGGTCGGATCCAGGGCTGGCTCTCGACGGCATGGGGCGCCGCCGCGATCCTGGGCCCAGCCATCGGCGGGTTCTTCTCGGACTACGTTTCGTGGCGGGCCATCTTCTACATCAACATCCCGCTCGGCCTGGTCGCATTACTCATGGTGACCAGCTCGTTCCACGAGCAAGTCGAGCGGCGACGTCACCAGGTGGATGTGGCTGGATCGGCACTCCTTGCCCTGGGCGCCGGACTCACGATCTTCGGGCTGCTCCAGGCAGGAGTGCAGTGGCCCTGGCTTTCGGCTCCGAGCTTCGCGGTCTTCGGGGCCGCGGCGGTCGCACTCGTGGCGTTTGCATGGCGGGAGTCACGGGCGGCGGAGCCCACCGTGCCACCATGGCTGGTCCAGAGTCGCGTCCTGATGGGCGCAACAGCAGCGAGCGGCATCGTCGGCATGCTGGCCATCGGACTCATTACCTACTTGCCGACATTCGCCCAGCGAGTCCTGGGGCTTGGCGCCACGGCATCTGGATTCCTGCTAACGACCGTATCAGTGTCGTGGTCCCTCGCCTCCGTCATCTCGAACCGTCTCTATCTGACGATCGGATTTCGGAACAACGCGCTGGTAGGCGGGTTCCTCTGTCTCACTGCCGCAATTCTCTTCAGCGCTCTCCCCGAGTCGCCTCCCGCATGGACCTTGGTCCTGTGCTGTGCGGTGATGGGTCTCGGGATGGGTTCGATCTCCACCCCGCTCATCATCGGGGTCCAATCCGCGGTTGACTGGCAGCGACGCGGCGTAACCACGGGCGCCATCACGTTTGCCCAGCAGATCGGTCAAGCCGTTGGGGCGGCGCTCTTCACGAGCGTGGCGAACTCAACGCTCCAACAGTGGTTTGCGAACGCACCGCCGGATCTGGCGGGTCAGCTTCCGAGCTCGCTCAATGAGGCGAGCCGCCTACTGGCGAGTGAAGGACGGGAGGCGACGGGAGCCGTTGGCCGTTTTATCGTCGAGGGTTTAGCGCTCGCCACTCATCAGGTGTTCATCAGCCTGATTTTCGTAGCCGCGGTCGGGCTCATCGTTCTCCTGCTCACGCCAATCCACTTCGAAGTTCTGGTCGATGACGGGAACGAGACAGGCGGACGCTCTTCATAGAAGAGGCCCCGCCGTAGCGGGGCCCCTCACTTATTGCCTATGCCTTGGATCGCGGGTTACGCGGCGCCGGCTACGACTCCGTTGACCGCGCTGCCGGCTGGCTCGAGAGCCAGACGGAGCACCTCGGCCACGTCGCTCACGAGATGGACCGTGAGCTCACTACGCACGGCCTCGGGAACGTCGTCCAGATCCGCCTCGTTGCGACGGGGAAGGATGACTTCCTTCAGTCCCGCGCGGTGAGCTGCGAGAAGCTTCTGCTTCACGCCCCCGATCGGGAGCACCTTGCCCTGCAGCGTCACCTCGCCCGTCATGCCGACCTCACTCCGAACGGGTCGCTCGGTCAGCAAGCTGGCCAAGGCGGTCACCATCGTGATGCCCGCGGACGGGCCGTCCTTCGGGATCGCCCCCGCTGGCACGTGTACGTGGAACTTACGTCCCTCGAATGCAGACGCGTCGATGTCGAGACCGAGTGCATGAGAGCGGATGTAGGACAGCGCGATCTGCACCGACTCCTTCATCACGTCGCCCAGTTGCCCGGTCAGCGTCAGTCCCGCCTCACCCGGCATACCCGTCGCCTCGATAAAGAGCACGTCGCCCCCGGTTCCGGTGACCGCTAGTCCCGTCGCGACGCCCGGCGTCTCGGTGCGCTCGGCTACTTCCGACTGGAAGCGCGTACGGCCGAGATGGGTCCGAACCTCGTGGACACCAATGGCCACTGGAATCTGGAGCTCGCCCGCGTCGATCTTGGTCGCCACCTTGCGGAACAGCTTGCCGATCTGACGCTCCAGGTGGCGCACGCCGGCCTCGCGGGTGTGACCTTCGATCACCACGAGCAGCGCCTCGTCGTCGATCTGGACCTCGGCCTTGTCCAGCCCATTACGATCGAGCTGTCGCCGAACCAGATGGTCCCGCGCGATCGCGAGCTTCTCCTGGACTGTGTATCCGTCGACCTGGACGATCTCCATCCTGTCGAGCAGCGGTCCCGGAATCGTGTCCATCACGTTCGCCGTCGGAATGAACAGCACGTCCGACAGATCCAGATCCACGTCGAGATAGTGATCACGGAACGTGTGGTTCTGAGCCGGGTCGAGCACCTCGAGCAGCGCTGACGACGGGTCACCCCGCCAGTCGGCGCCGACCTTGTCCACCTCGTCCAGCATGATCACCGGGTTCATCGTCCCAGCCTCTTTCAAGGCCCGGGCGAGGCGCCCTGGCATCGCGCCGACGTACGTGCGGCGGTGGCCGCGGACCTCGGCCTCGTCTCGAATGCCACCCAGCGAGACGCGGGTGAACTTCCGACCCAGGGACCGAGCGATGGACTCGCCCAGCGACGTCTTGCCAACCCCAGGAGGACCGACCAACGTGATGATCGCGCCCGAGCCACGCCCGCCAACGGGCTGGAGCGAGCGGGTCTCCCGCCGCTTCTTCACGGCGAGGTACTCGATGATTCGGTCCTTCACATCATCGAGCCCGGTGTGGTCCTCATCGAGGATGCGCCGAGCCTCGGCGATATCGAACTGGTCGTCGGACTTCTTGCCCCACGGCAGGTCCAACATCCAGTCCAGGTAGTTGCGAATCCATCCCTGCTCGGGATTCTGCTCGCTCGTGCGCTCAAGCTTGCCAAGCTCGCGCTGGACCTCCTTGCGCACGTCATCTGGGAAGGGTGTCTCGTCGATGCGCCGCCGATAGTCGGAGACCGCATCGCCTTCGTCCTCTCCCAGCTCCTTCTTGATGGCCTCCATCTGCTGACGGAGGTAGAACTCGCGCTGACGCTTCTCTAGCCCCTCGTTGACTTCGCCCCGGATCTTCTCCTTCAGCGAGGCCTCGGCGAGGATCTCGCGCGTCCATGCGATGAGCTTCTCGAGTCGAGCGATGACGTCCCGCTCCTCGAGGATCTCGACGTGCTGGCGCAGCTTCAGATCTGGCGAATAGCCAGAAAGGTCTGCGAGCTCGCCCGGGTGCTCGATACCACGGACCATCTGGGCGATCGCCGCCGCGTCGCGCAGCTCGAGAAGGTTCTCGAGGATGGCGCGGTACTCCTTAGCCAAGACCTTCGCCTTCCCCGGCAGCTCTTCGAGCTTCGGGTCGGGGGCAGGCTCGACCGTGGTCCACAGCGCGCCGCCGCGCTCCACAGCCGCTTCATTTATTACGCCGCGGTAAAGGCCGCGGACCATGGACGCCTCGCGACCATCCGGCAAACGACCCGTCTCTTCGACGCGGGCGATGGTGCCGATGTTCGCGTACTTGCCGTCGATTCTCGGTACCAGCACCAGCAAACCGCTGGCCTGGCCAGCGGCGAGAAGGGCCGCGCGCCTCTCCTCATTTCGAATGGTGACCGGTACAGCCATGTGCGGAAGGATCACGCGGTCATCCAACGCTAGCAAGGGCAGCAGTAGATTTTCTTCTGACACTGGAACTCCTATGAGGTTAAGCCTCTAGATCATTGTTGTACTCAACTATTTCGCGTTTGTCAAATAATGCAATTATCGACTATTATCAGGGTCATGGATCACAATCCAGGAGCCGGGCACGGCGATGCTGCATGTCTCGCCGACCGGGTGTGGGCGCTGCTACTCGAGGTCTCGTTCGACCGAGCAAATCGTCAGTTCGGCGCCACGGCTGCTGAGCTGGAGCTCGCTCCAGCCCAGGCGTTGGCCCTGCAAGAGCTCCAACTCGAACGGCCTATTTCGATGAACGAGCTGGCGCAGCGGCTCCGCTGCCACCCTTCCAATATAACGGGGCTCGTCGACCGCCTCGAGGCCCGCGGCTTGGTGGAGCGGCGGCCAGATCCCCGAGATCGACGCGTGAAGGGACTTGGACTCACGCCGCGCGGGCAGCAGATCCGCGACCGGTTGAGCCAACGCCTCTACACGGCCCCAGTCTGTGTTGCCCACCTGACCGAGGACGACCAGAAGACGCTTTACGAGATCCTGGTCAAGATCCTCGAACCGCGCATCTAGCAGACTCCGAAGGCTCGAGACGGATGGCGCTGCCAGCCGACGGCTACTTTCAGCTCACGTCGGACCTGCGCATCTCTCGCGTCCTGAACGGCCTGTGGCAGGTCTCAGGGGCCCACGGCACGATCGACCCACGGGCCGCGCTGCCGGCCATGATGGCGTACCACGATGCCGGTATGACCACCTGGGACCTGGCCGACCACTACGGGCCCGCCGAGGAGTTCATCGGCGCATTCCGTCGCGAGATCGCCGCTCAACGAGGACCTGGCGCCCTCGACGAGATACAGGCGTTCACGAAGTGGGTGCCCAACCCCGGTCCGATGACCCGCCAGGTAGTCGAGTACGCGATCGCGCGATCGCTCCAGCGGATGGACACGGACCGCCTCGACCTCCTGCAGTTCCATTGGTGGGACTACGCCGACGCGCGCTACCTCGACGCACTGAGACACCTCGCCGCTCTCCGCGATGAGGGCCGCATCCGCCACGTCGCACTGACGAACTTCGACACAACGAATCTTGCCCGCATCGTTGAGGCAGACATCGCCGTCGTGTCGAACCAGGTGCAGTACTCACTCGTCGACATGCGTCCCGAGTTGCGCATGGTGGGCTTCTGCCAGCAGAACGGCATCGGGCTCCTCACCTACGGCACGTTGTGCGGCGGCTTGCTCACGGATCGATACCTTGGACGCCGGGAGCCGGCCGGCTCCGAGCTCGACACCGCGAGCCTCCAGAAGTACAAGCGCATGATCGACGCCTGGGGCGGCTGGGAGCTATTTCAACAGCTCCTCCGCACCCTGCGAGAGGTCGCCGATAAGCACGGCGTGAGCATTGCAAACGTGGCAGTGCGCGCGATCCTGGACCGTCCATCGGTCGCGGGGGTGATCGTGGGCGCCCGCCTCGGCGTCTCGGAGCATCTCGCCGAGAACGCGAGCGTTTTTACGCTCCACCTCGACTCAGATGACGTGGGGCGGATTAGCGCCGTGCAGCGACAGGCCCGCGACCTCTATCGCAGCATTGGCGACTGCGGCGACGAGTACCGACGCTAGCCGACGTGTGCCGCCAGCCCTCACCCCCCCCTCTCCCAGAGGGAGTCGCCCTTACCCTCCTTCCCCCGCGCCCGGCCCCGAGCCTGTGAATCATCTCACTGGTTCAGAAAGTAACGAACCCGTTACACTCAGCAAGTTAACGAATCGTAAAGCGCCCTCTTTGACGGCAAGGGTCGCCATCTCAGCACCCCGTTTGCGCCAGCGCCTAGCCGTCCGCTGCCTTGCAAGCCGCAACATTGAAAGTGGGAGGGCGTACAGAATTCAGTTGTCGGAGATGATCGCGACCCCCGTACACTCCTCCGTCGCCGCAAGCGATCCGACATGTCATTGCGATCGATGCAGCGATATGCCGGATCATCTCATGCTCGCCTGGCGCGAAGCCCCCGACCAGGCTCGTCAGGACGCGATTGCGCGCCTGACGGTGTTCAGTTTTAGGCCCCCGGAGGGACTGACTCCAAGCGAGCGACGTATCCTCACAGCCCTCCGTATCGCGGCACCTAACCTCATTTCTCACGGCAGCTTGCTCGAGTCCTACGGAGCAGCCCGGCCAACGAGCAAGAATGCGCTGCGCATCTACATCCAGCGGCTGCGGCAGAAGATCGAGCCGCTCGGCTACGACATCGAAACGATCTACGGTGACGGGTACCAACTGGCCCGGTGGCCGGAATGACGCCAGGGTCCACAAACCGTCATCCGCCCACCCATCGAGCACGATTCCGAGATCACAGGGGCCTAACGCTGGCCGAAAGTGTGACGGCCTGTTACACTCCGACCTCCAAGCGACTAAGAACTCATCGCTTCGTCAGTTGAACGGATCATTCGCAACCAACATTCACAAGCCGCGTTGCCGGCAGGTTCGGACTTTGGGAGGAACCATGCGATCGAAGTTACACGTGATCGGGACCGAGTCGGCCCGCCTTTTCGACCATGCTTATGGCCTGATGCGGACATTCGTCGCTAGTAGGCGAACGCGGGCTGCACTCTACGCGCTTCTCGTCGTCGGGATTGCGGGCTCCCAAGTCATCGTCGCGCAGGCCCAGACGGCGGCCCAGCAACCGGTCGAGCTTGCCGACCACGTCCTGAACGCGCTTTCGCAGGCAAGCCCGCGCGTGGCGTCAGCCACGGCTGCTGACGAGCCCGTGACAATTACGATCGTCCTGAGGTACGGCGACCGCGCCGGGCTCGTGGCTTTCATTCAGTCACTCGGCAACCAGCCAGGATCGAGCCGCAGGTACCTTTCGCCGAGAGAGCTGACCGACAGGTTTAGTCCGAGCCAGTCGAGCTACGATGCAATTCTGAGCTACCTGCAGTCGTACGGCTTTGTGCTGACGGAGGGTTCGGCGAACCGCCTGACCATTACCGTCGCGGGCACCCGCGGAAACGCAGAGCGAGCATTCAACACGCAGATCGCCGATTATCAGCTCGGGACCCGTACGTTCCGCGCCAACCAGTCGAATCCAAAACTGCCCGCGCAGATCGGCTCTGCGATTCACGCGGTCGTGGGCCTTTCCAACTACGCCGTCCAGACCCCCCGCATGAAGACCGTGCAGGTCGCCGCTATGGTCGGCGATGGCGCGGCCGCCCTCGTCAACCCCGCAAGGACGCCCATGGCATTCGCGACGGCATACAACTTTCAAGGGGTAGCGGGCGCGACTGGCGCAGGCCAGAGGGTCGGAATCGTTTCATTCGACACCTTTACTCCGAGCGATGTAACGGATTGGCTGGCCTTCGTCACGCTGCCGACGAGCAGGTTCGGCCAGGTGAGCGAGGTCAAGATCAACGGTGGCGTAGCGACTCCTGGCTCGGGCCAGGGCGAGGTCCTGCTCGACATCGATACGATTCTCGGCATGGCGCCAGGCGCGACGATCGTCTCGTACGCTTCGCCCAACGGGACTTCCGAAGCCACCGTGTTCAACCGAATGATCAACGACAACGTCGACGTCATCAGCGACAGTTGGGGGAACTGCGAGTCGCAGCACACGCGAGCGGAGATCGATAGCCTCGACGCCGTCCTTGTCGCCGCAGTTGCGCAAGGAATGACCGTCTTTGTGGCGTCGGGTGACCACCAGGACTCGTGCAACACCGGCAGTGGTCTCATTCCCAACGATTCCGGGTATCCGAACAACCTCGTGAACGTGACCTCCGTCGGCGGTACCCGGCTCCAGGTCAACGCGGGAAGCGGGACGTACCTCAGCGAGAGCTGGTGGAACGCCTCGGACGGTACCGGCGGCGGCTTCGGCGTGAGCGGCAACTTCCAGTCGGGAGCTGGGATACCACGCCCGACGTATCAGAACGGATTCACCAACTCACCTACCCGATCCTCGCCCGACGTTTCCGCGAACGCCGATCCGGCGACAGGCATGGTCGTCTGTCAGGGCGGGTGTAACCCGAGTAGCCTCACCGGCGGGACCAGCATGGCGGCACCCGAGTGGGCCGCCGGCATGGCGCTCATCAACCAGTCGCTCGGTCACCGCGTTGGCAACCTCAACACGGCGCTCTACCAGGCAGGGAACACCGTTGCCTTTCACGCCCCGTCGAGCATGACGAGCACGGGCAACGACTTCGCCCACGTTGGCCTCGGCTCCTTCGACCTGGCAAACCTCCGCGCGGTTCTGTCGGGATCAGCTATCCCGCCGACCGCCCTCCCCACGGCGACGTTGGTGACGGGCGACGCTTCACAGGCTCTGACCGGCCCCTTCAATCTCATCGCCGCCCCAGGTCAACAAGCGCAATTTACCGTTACGTTCAAGAACACCGGTAATAGCACCTGGACAACCAGCGGCGGATACGTCATGGTCGAGGTCAGCAGCGGGACGACCTTTGCTCTAACGACCTGCGACCCCACTCCGCCGGGCATCACGTGCACCAAGAACATCAATGCCAGCATCCCAGCAGGGACAGCGCTCGGCACCGTGTTCAACTTCAGCTTCCGCATGCGACACAACGGCGCGCTGTTTGGCGACACCATTACGGCCGTCCTGACCGCCAGCGCGACCCCTCTCGCGACCGCGACATCAACGCTGGTGCCGACTGCTACGCGAACTGCGACGGCCACACCGCCTGCTGGCGCCACAGCGACGCGAACCGCCACGGCGACTGTCCCTGCGGGCACGACGATCGGCGGGAGAAACTTCACGATCGCCGCTCGCAACGACGGCGCTCAACTCACGTGGCAGGGTGGGACCGCTCAGACCGGGTATACGATCATTCGCCTCGCGGGGGGCGTCCTCGGTCCACTGATCACGCTGCCCGCGTCCGCCACGAGCCACCTGGACCAAACCACGCAGCCAGGGATGAACTGCTACCTGCTCCAGCCACAGGGGACAAGCCCTCAGTCCAACTCCGACGTCGTTTGCTACACCCGGTTCCGCTCCACGACGCCTCCGCCCGAGAACTTCACCCTGGCCCTGAACCAGACGGCCATCGCGAACCTCAACTGGAGCGCTCCAGCTGGGGGCGGTCAGGATAGCTTCCGCGTCGTGGGCTTCGGGCTTGTGGACATCACGGTCGGCCCTTCCGTGAACAGCAGGACCCTCCCCACTAACGGGTTGACCTGTTACGCCGTGGGCGCCATGAACAACAGCGCGCTCACCGGCTACACAGACCAGCTCTGTGCGCTGCCCGGTTTTACGAACATGAGCGCGGCGCCGGCGACCGGCCAGAAGGCAGCCTCGGTACTGCCATGACCCGTTCGACAACGTAGTGGTGCCGTCATCGAGATGGACCGTGGCCCTGATGGGGATTCTTTTCCTCATCGGGGCCGCGGGCATTCACGCACAGGAAGCGGGAGAACACCCTACGCCGTCAACGCCCCACGGCGACCGCCGCGTCGAGCTTCCGGACCACGTACTCGAGATACTGCCTCAGGCTCGCTTGATCGAGTCCTCGGCCGATGCTGCGAGCCAACCCGTCACCGTAACCGTGGTCCTGAGCTACGCGGACCGCGTGGGCTTCGACGCATTTGTGGAGGCGCTCAACAACCAGCCTGCCCAGGACCGCCTATTCTTGAGCCCGACCGAGATCGCCGACCGCTTCGGGCCGACTCAGGCTAGCTACGATGCCGTCCTGGCCTACCTAACGACCAGCGGATTTGCGCTGACGGAAGGGTCGGCCAATCGCCTGACGATCACCGTCGTCGGGACACGAGAGAATGCAGAGCGGGCCTTCGATGTGCCCCTCAGGGACTATCAGCTCGGCGACGTGGTTTTCTTCGCCAACGATTCGAACCCGCGGGTTCCCACGGAGATCGCCGGCGCGATCCAGAGCATCGTGGGCCTGAACAACCTGTCCCGCCCACGGCCTCGCGGGGCCACAGCCCCAGCCCCTTAAAGCGCGTCGTGTTCCCTATACCAGCGCTCGGCGCCGGGGTGGAGGGGCACATCGAGCGGCGTTGCCTCCGTGTCCCGACCGATCTGGTCGATACCGGTGAATGCGCGCTCGTCCCAAGGGATCTGATCGGACCGGGCGTTCAGCGCGGCGCACACGTCGTATGCCACCTGCTCGGGCAGCGACTCGCGTGTGTAGAGCGGCCAGCCGCTGAAGTCGATGCACCAATGATCCGCGGCCAGATTCGGGTAGTGGCCAGCCTTGATCACTACACGTCGCCAGCCCAACTCCTGCATACGGTTCATGACCGGCTCGTCGGGCGTCATCGGCTGGAAGCCCGACTCGAGTGCGACGGGGAACCACGTCCCGATACCCTCGTCGAAGACCGCGTCGACTTCGTGCGCACGAATGGCGGCGAGCCGACGCTTGTCGCCCGGACCCCCGATGAGCTGGAGCGACCCGCCCCACGACACGATGTCGTCCAGGCTGAAGTCGAGAGTAGCCAGCATCTGATCGATGAGCACGCGTGTCGAGTGTGTCAGGTCCTCGCGAATCGAAACGCGGAGCGGCAACCGCCGATCCTTGATGTCCTGGAGCGACTTGACGCCGGCCTTCGGGTCGAAGGCGCAGACGAAGCGATCCCACGATGGATAGCTCGCTACAACGCGCACCGGAAGCGGCTCGGAGAAGAGTCCCGTCCCGCGATAGGCTTGGGTCAGCAGGCCCGACGGGTTGACGAACGCCATCTCGACGTCGCCCGCGGCAACCGCCTTTGCGAGGATCGCTGAGCCCGTGGCGAGGCGCAGCCACGGCGTGAAGCTCTCGCCCGATCCGCTGCCGACGACGATGCACACGTCGCGGTTGCCGCCGTACGGCGTTTCTGGATTGCCGGCGATGTGCAGGCCAGCCTCCCAGAGCGTCGCCGCGCGTTTGAAGTTTGCCCCACCTGGTAGTGGCTCCGTCATCGTTCTCCCTCGATTACTGGGTTCTCCACGCTGTCTAGCTGAGCGCTTGGAAGATGCGACGCCCGTTGAGTCGCACGAGGTGGCCGAAGCCAGGGTGGGGAAAGTGGCCGGCGCATAGAAGGGCGTGCTGGCTCTCCACGTCGCCGAAGAGACGCCCGCGGGATTCCGTGCACAGCTCGGGATCGAAATCGTAATGGCTCGACCAATCGACCTCGTGCACCTGCGGCGGCGCGTGAGCGAGGTCTCCGACGATGGCAGCCCGCTCTCCGTCCGAGGCGACGAGCACCGCCTGATGCCCAGGCGTGTGGCCAGGAGTGGGGAAGAGCGTGAGGACGGGACTCACGGCTTGTTCGCCGTCAACGAGCTCGATCAGACCCTTGTCGTAGAGCGACATCGTGCCGCGCAAGTGAGCGGTGCGCTCGCGGAGCTCGGGCTGACTGAAGTACTCCCAGTCCTTCTTGGGAAGCAGATACCGCGCGCGCGGAAACGTCGGGATAGGCTCTCCCTCGGCGCCAACCGCGTTCCACCCCACGTGGTCGCGGTGGAGGTGGGTAATCAGCACCATGTCCACGTCGGACGGCTTGATGCCGACCGATTCAAGCTCGGCCATGAGCTGTCCCATCTGGCCACCCTGGTTCGCGTGCGGGCCGGGCCCAAGTCCCGTATCGACCAGGACGGTCGAGTCCGCCGATCGCACCGCGTAACAGGTGGCCGTCGTCTGAATCCCCGTGCCCGCCCGTAGCGCGTCGGGATAGAGCTCGCGATATGTTTCCCAGACGTCCGGGGCGACGAATGGAAACAGATTGTCGATGTTCCAGTCGCCGACGTCTAGGAGCGACAAGATCTCGACGTTGCCGACACGCGCGCTGTGAACCATCGCAGACCTCCACCGCTCCGGGCGCGATTATATGGGGAGAGACTTAGGAAAATTCGGGGATCACGCGCTCGCCGAATAGGCGCAGCGACTTGCGAACCAGCTCCGCGGGCATGTCGGAGATGTGGTGTTGGGCGCAAAGCACATCGTAGCCGACGAGCCGCTGCTGCTCCTCGACCCGGCGCGCCACCGTTTCAGGGCTCCCCACGAGCGCGAGGCCGTTGTCGATCCAGAAGTCATAAGAGTCTGAGGTGCCACGGTAGACGCGTGCGAACTCCTCGCGCTCGGGTGTGCGCTCGATCTCGGGGCGCGCGCTCACGTCGATCGCGGGGGCGGCGTTGCCGCTGCCCGGCCGCATGCCTCGCAGCATGTACGGCTCAGCCTCAGCCCGCGCCTGCTCGTCAGTCTCCGCGACGTGGACGTGGCGCGCTAGAAGGGCGCGAGGCATCGGGCCTGCATGCCCAAACGTCTTCCACTTCTCGCGCCAGTACGCGAATTTCTCCCCGGCGACACTGTCCACGTCGATGTTCTGACCGACGTGGTAGTTCTGCTCGGCCGCGTAATCGAAAGACGTGTGGCTATGGGCGCCAACCCAGATCGGCGGGTGCGGGCTCTGGAACGGCTTTGGCTTCGGGATTGCCTCCTCGAAGGTCCAGTACTCGCCGTGATACGTGACCCGCTCCTCCGTCCACGCCTTCATCACGACGTCCATGACCTCGACGCCCATCTCACGCCGCTCCTCGAACTTCAAGTTCCAGGGGGCGAACTCGTAGGTGCGCGTGCCGTAGCCCACGCCGAACTCCAGGCGGCCGCGCGAGAGCTGGTCCACCATGGCCGCGTCCTGCGCCAGGCGAATCGGGTGGTACATCGGGAGCTGGTACACCATCGGCCCGAACCGAAGCGTGCTGGTGACGCGGGCAATGGCGGCAAGGTACACGCTGGGCGAGGTGATGCACGCGAACGGCGCATTCTGGTGCTCGATGAAGAAGTAGTACTGGTAGCCAAGCTGCTCCGCGAGCTGCGCATCGCGGATGTGCTCGTCGTAAGAATCGGCGACCGACGCCTCGGCCAGCTCCGCCTCTGCAAATCCATCGAACAGACCAAACTCGAGTTTCATCGTCGCCTTCCAATCCCTGACGGGAAGCTACGCAGCGCCTAAAATAGTGCGCCCAAGAGCCTGCTGTCAAAAAGGGAGCGAGTCGAAGAGCTGGCGGTACAATCGAATGCCAGGGATCACACTTGCACGAAGGAGCGTCACCTCATCGAAGAGTTGATCGCTGACCACGGCCCGGACTGGGCGGAACAGCACAAGCCAGGATCTTTCGGGTGCCACGAGCTGCTGGACCGCACGAGCCTGGCCGCGGATCTCTTGGAACGGTATGTGTTGACGCACCCTGCATGCGTCGCAAACGAGGAGTGGCGTCAATTGGCCGAGCGAGCCGCTGACGCGCTCCACGAGCTCTATCAGCGAGTAGGCGAAGCGCATCTATCGGCCCGGTGAAGGAAGACGAGACAGGAGCGTGCCATGGACGAGATCAATGCGTTCGGGGCCTCGTTTGCGAGTGAGGCCGGGCCTATCGAGGGATGGATCGCTCATCCTTCGGCACCGGGTCATTACCCAGCGATCATCCTGCTGTCTGGCATCGGCGGTATGCAGCCACAGTACAAAGTCGTGGCCGAGCAGTTCGCCCAGGAGGGCGTCGTCGGAGTTGGCCTCAATTGGATGATGCGCGAGAAGGATCCGCCGGATACCGTCGTGCTCCAGGACATCGACGCGTGTGTCCGGCACCTGAAAGAGCAGCCGTACGTCGATCCCGATCGCATCGCTCTGAGCGGCTACTGTCGAGGCGGTACGTTGGCTCTCCTCGGGCTTGGCCAACTGCCGCATTTCAGCGCGGGCATCATCTTCCACGGCGACCCCTACTACGCCAAGGACAAGCCGAAGCCGTTCGACATGACGCCGGAGAAGCGTCCCGTCGCGCCCGATGAGCTTGCGGATCGCTACGACATGCCGCTCCTCTTCCTCCACGGGGCGGACGATACGGTCGTGCCAGTCGCAGATCTCTACAGCTTCCTGGGTCAACTGAACGAGCTACGGAAGGCCTTCCAGCTCAAGCTCTACAGCGGGACCGGCCACGCCTTCACCCTCTATGGCGAGGCGCAAGGCCGCTGGTGGCACGCGGAGCACGCCGAGGATGCCTTCCGCGAGGCTGTGCTGTTCATTCGTCGCGTCCATGGTCTGCCCGCCGGGACGGTCGAGTCGCGCGTCCCTGGGGCAGCCGCCCCCGTGTAGCGGAAACAGGTCCTTCGACAGGCTCAGGACGAGGGTTGGTTACCGCCAGAGCTGCTGGGTGGCCAGGCGGGCGCCCTCGGCCATGGCTGCGAACTTGGCCCAGACCACCTTCGGGTGGATCTCTGGCTCGGGCGTCGCTTGCGATGAGAAGCCGCAGTCGCTTCCGGCGATGACGTTCTCGCGCCCGACGAGCTTCGCGTAGCGGACGATGCGCTCCGCGATCCATTCGGGGTGCTCGACGATGTTGCTGGCGTGGGTGATGACGCCGGGGATGATGATCTTGCCCTCGGGGAGCTTCACGTCCTCCCATACTCGCCACTCGTGCTCGTGGCGCGGGTTGGCCGCCTCGAACGAGTACGCGCCCGCGTTCACCTTCAGCATTAGGTCGATCACGTCGCGAAGCGGCGTGTCGAACACGCGCGGCCCGTGGTTGATGCCATAGCACGTGTGGAACCGAATTCGCTCCGGCGGGATGCCACGCAGCGCGTGGTTGATCGCCTCGATGTGCAGCTCGGCCGTTTTGCGCCGCTCGTCTAAACTCGTGTCGGGGTCTTGGCTGTAGAAGTCGGTCAGCGCCGGATCGTCCACCTGGAGCGTGAATCCCGCTTCGACGATTGCTTGATACTCGGTCCGCATCGCTTCGGCGACGGCGGCGAGTAGCTCCTCGGTCGTGCGGTAATACTCGTTCTTGCCCAGGTCGCGAGGCGCGGTCGCAGGCATGAATACATCGGCGGGATCGTGACCCACGAGTGCCACTTTCAGGTTCTCGATGTCAGTTTGGACCGCCGCCTGCCCCTTGTAGGTCACCGGCCCGTTGCAGATCAACGGCGTGGTGGGGGCAACGCCACGCATGTTTCGACTGAAATATTGCTCGTAGTATTCGGGGAACGCCGAGATCTCCTTCACCCATTGCATGCCGCGGCTGGGCGGCTGCCCCGCGACCGGCTCGAAGCCACCGAGGCGCTCCCGCACGTAGGCGAAGAAACCGGCTTTGCTCTGCTCGCCGTCTGTCACCACGTCAATGCCATTCTCGATCTGGTTATTTACGACCCCTGCCACCGCGCTCCGAACACCGTTGGCGTAGGCTTCGGCGTCATAAGGCTCGCTATTGAGCCTCGCTCGCATAGCCTCCAGCAGCTCCCTCGGACGCGCGAGGCTGCCCGTATGCGTTGTGAGGATTCGATCCGTACTTCGCTTCATGGTCGCCATCTCCAGATCATCGCTCCGCGGGTTCAGCGAGCTTCCGCGGCACATAGTATCCTTCGCGCAAGAGGCGAGTCGGAGGGTGAGTCACCATGAACACTCCAAGAGGCGTTCTTACCATCTGTGCGTTCCTGTTGTTGGCATGCGGCGCGCCCACGTCGACTGGCCAGACGGGCGGGCAGAAGCCCGACGCTGCACCAGTTCCGGTCACTGCGCCGCCCAGTGGGGTGGCCAGCGCGGCCGCGGCGAACACGGCGCCCGAAAAGGTCGCGCTCGGAGAAGTGGGCAGCGCATCAGACGCGGGGCTCTACATCGCGATCGACAAGGGGTACTTCGCGGAGCAGCGCATCGAGGTGGAGCGCAGCCGATTCACGACCGCCGCGGAGATGGTTCCTGCCCTCGGCCTGGGCCAGCTCGACGTCGGTGGAGGAGCTCCGAGCGCGGGCTTGATGAACGCCATCACTCGCGACATCCCGCTCAAGATCGTGGCTGACAAAGGCAACGTCAACCCGGGCTACGGTTTTCAAGCCATCATGGTGCGCAAGGACCTGTGGGACTCGGGCGCCGTTCGTGGCCCTGCCGACTTCAAGGGGCGGATCATCGCCCTCAACGCTCGGGACATCACGCCTGAAGTCCTCATGGACACGTACCTACGAACGGCCGGACTGACCATCAACGACGTCGACGTCGTGACCCTCGGGTTCCCTGACATGATTGCCGCGCTGGCCAATAATTCCGTCGACGTGGCGCTCCCCATCGAGCCCTTCGCAACGCAGATCGTCGAGGCAGGAACGGCCGTGGTCGCTGCACGGGCGGACACGGTCATCCCAGGTCAGCAGGTGGCCGTCATCCTTTACGGGCCGAAGTTCGTACAGGAGCGGCCGGACGTAGCGAGGCGCTTCATGGCGGCGTACGTCAAGGGGCTCCGCGACTACAACGACGCATTCAGCAAGCGGGACGCGGCGAAACGGAGCGAGGTGGTCGAGATCCTTATCAAGTACACGCCCGTGAAGGACACGGCCGTCTACGACAAGATGATCATGCCCGGCCTCGACCCCAACGGAAAGGTCGCGACGAACAGCCTGGAAAACTCGCAAGACTGGTGGCTCGCGAAGGGCTCGCAGAACACCCGCGCCGACCTCACAAGGATCGTCGACTCACAATACGTCGACTGGGCCGTCCAGCAGCTCGGCCCGTATCGGTAGCAACATGGGGCGCGTCAAGGTTGAGATCGTGGCGTATGCGGCCACGGGGTCTCTGACTGCTGCAAGACCAACCCAGCAGAGCGACTGATCGAGGGCGAATCCCGTCAGGTGTTCGCGGCGAGGAATCGAAGAGCCGCGGACCGCATCTCGCCCGTCTCGAGGTGGGCGACTCCAGGGAAGACGCGGAATTCAGCCTGCGATCCGGTCCGTGTGAGCCAACCAGCGAACTCTTCAGCTCGGTCGAGCCGGTTAGTGCCGAGATACGGGTCCCACTCGCGGGGCACATCTGACGGGAGCGAGTCGCGCGCGCCGACGCCCACCCAGAACGGGATCCGGGCAAACTGGTCCGCGGCGAATGGATGGCCGAACAGGTCGCCGAGATCGGCGACGCCGTACGGGAACGGTAGGAAGGAGGCGTCGCGGTCGTTGAAAGATGCAGACGGTAGCGTGTAGGTTCCCGCGGCCATAACGGCAGCCGCTGCGACCCGGTCGGGATAAGCGAGGGCAAAGCGATGAGCCGTCTGGCCACCTCGTGAGAAGCCGTAAAGCAGCACCTGCTGTTTGACGGGAGCGCCGGTCAGGTCGGGTAAACGGTCGAGAAATGCGGCGAGGCGCGCCAGGTTGATAGGTTCTTCCACCCGGAGCTGATCGGGCTGCTCGAACCTCGCGTAGCCGAACGTCGGCGCCACGATGACCCACCCGTTTGCGTCGGCCTGCTGGCGCACTCCTTCACGTTCCCGCTGTCCAGTCCCCCCCATTCCATGCAGTGCGACGAGTACGGTCAGCGGAGTCGTAGCATTCGTGGGCACGCGAACGGAGAATTCGTCGTACTGAGCGTCGCCAGGCCGTGTGTACACTGCAGTGCTGTAAACGACGACGTCCTCCCAAGTCCACCATACGATGACGGTGGCCAGCGTGAACATCGAAACAGTGAGCAACCAGAAAACGCGCCGAGTCGTCTCGGGTCGTGTCCGGTTACCCGATGTACTTCTCCGGCTCACACGCGTTTCACTCGATACACCTCTAACGGAACGCTATGTTACGGAATCTCGCAACAAGGCTCTCGACCAACCGCCCGAGCGGTCAGTCGGTCTTCGCCGATCGCGTGCGACAGGGAAACGAGGAGCGCTCCGCGGAGAGCGCCCGTAGCCTACGCATCGACCTTCTTCGAGGCTACTGCGTGTTCGCAATGGTGGTCGACCACGTCGGTGGACCGTCGATCCTGTACTTGCTTACGGGAGGCAATCGCTTCTACACGTCGGCGGCCGAAGGGTTCATCTTCATTTCGCTAGTTGGATTACCATGGAGCATTCTGAAATCCGCGGATGGGAGGGCCTGTGCTGAGCAAAGAAGAGAATGAGCTGCTGACCCGAACGGGCCCCGGAACTCCGGCGGGCGAGCTGCTGCGGCGCTTTTGGCAACCGGTCGCGCTTTCAGAGGAGGTTCCTGTAGGTGCAGCTCCGATGCCGGTGACCATCATGAGCGAGAACCTCGTTCTCTTTCGCGACGACGATGGGAAGCCCGGGCTGCTGGGTCTCCACTGCTCCCATCGCGGCGCAGATCTCAGCTACGGGCGCGTTGAGGACGGCGGACTGCGCTGCATCTACCACGGTTGGCTGTACGACCGCGCGGGCCGGTGCCTCGAACAGCCAGGCGAGCCCGCCGGCAGCACCCTTCGGCAAGCTCAGGGCAGGCCCTTCCACGAGCGGATCCAGCAGCGCGCCTATCCTTGCGAGGAAGTCGCCGGGTACATCTTTACCTACATGGGACCGGGCGACCCGCCGCTCCTGCCCGAGTTCGAGTTCCTAACAACTTCCGAGGAGCACCGCTACACTGCGAAGCGACTCAACGAGTGCAACTTCCTCCAAGCGCTCGAAGGCACCTACGACCCGCAGCACCTGTCGTTCCTCCACCTGATCTACTCGGCGAAAGACGATGCGGTGCAGGGGTACCTGGCGAAAGACCCGGCTCCGAGCCTGGAGGTCGAGGAGACGGAGAACGGCGTGTGTGTGATGCGGCGCCTTCGCATCTCCGACGACGAGTACTTTGTGAAGTCCAACAAGTACGTCCTGCCGAGCATGAGTGTGGCCGCCGCTACGACCAGCGGGTACACGTTTCATTGGTACGTGCCGATCGACGACGAGCGGTGCTTCATCTACGACGCGGTCTTCAGCCGCGATGAGACCTTGGACAAGGAGCGGCTAGCCCGATCGCGATCCGAGCGGGATTCGAGCTACCGTCTGCTGCGGAACAAGGACAATCGGTACCAGCAAGATCGCGAGGAGATGAAGTCGCGGACGTTTAGCGGGATCGGGACGAGCTTCAACGCACAAGATGCGTGTGTGATCGAGGGAGCGGGCGCGATCCAGGATCGCACCCAGGAGCACCTCGGCTACACGGACAAGGGACTCATCACCGCCCGCAAGCTCTACCTGCGCGCGATCCTCGACCTGCAGGAGGGCCGGGAGCCGCCGAGCGTCATCCGCGATCCAGCGCTGAATCGCACCCAGAACACAACTGTGGTCGACGGCGTGATCCCCGCAGTGCCCGATTGGCGGGATCGTCTCAAGGCACGAGAGCTGGAGCTGGCGGGTGTACGAGGGTAGCAAGCCGCTGGCGACCGTGGCGTCGCCGTCCTAGCATCGTCGGACCGTCATAGTAAATGAGGCAGCGAGCCACCCTCCCCTGGTCAGGGGAGGGTGGCTCGCTGTTTTTTTTTATCGGCTGGTAGCCTTCTCTTTTTCGGAGAGCTGGGCCTTGAGATCGGCCAGCGAGTCGCCGCCTTGGTACAGGTTCAGCTCGGGCTTGCGCTTCTCCCGATCACGCTCGAGGACTGCAACCGCCTCTTCGACCGAGGGGTAGTGGGCCTCGATCTCCAGGCGATGCCCGTCGGGATCGCTGAAGAACCAGGACAGGTTCATGCCCTCGTTGCCGTGGCCATTCGGTCCATCCACTTCGATGCCGCACGACTTGACGTGCTCGATACACTCGTCGGCCTGCTTGGGGTCGACGGCGAAGGCAAAGTGGATTGCGAACGGGATCTCCGGCTTCGGCGCGCCTGGGTCGCGCTGCGGGATGGAGAGGCCGAGGTTGCCGATGTACAGCTTGCACAGCGGCCGCTTACCAGTCTCCAGCCGCCACTCGAGCTTGGCGCCCAGGACCTTGGTGTAGAACTCGATCGTTCGGTCGAGATCCTCGACGTCAAACCCCGTGTGGCTCATGCCGGTGATGCCGTGGAACGTTCGGTCGAACATGGCTTCCTCCCTCGATATGGCGACGACGCTGCCAATCAACGGTCGTCGCAACTTCGTGCCGGTAGCGCCAGTGTAGCATCGGACGCGCGTCCTGGCGAATCGGTTGTCGCCTACAATGACCATCGCCACACTCAGAATCCCTCGTGAATCGCTCCCTTCCGCAAAGCTGAGGAACGGAGACGAACTGAGCGACAATAACTCAAAGGAAGGGCCCGCCAATGATGCGAGAGAACCCCCTCAAAGCAAAACTGCAGGCTGGTGAGACGCTCGTCGGGTCGTTTCACCCATTCCCGGCCCCCGGCATCGTGGAGATCTTTGGCCTGGTCGGTTTCGACTTCGTCATCATCGACGCGGAACATGGGCCATCGTCCGTGGAGAGCCTCGAGGCCCAGGTCCGGGCGGCCGACGCCGTGAACCTGCCGGTCGTCGTTCGCATCGCGGAGAACACGCCGCAGAACATTCTTCGACACCTGGACACTGGGGTCCTCGGAGTACAACTCCCGATGGTGAACACGGCCGACCAAGCGCGAGCAGTTGTGGCCTCCGTGAAGTACCCACCTGTAGGCCGGCGGGGTCTCGCGGGCATGCGCGCCAACGGCTACGGCTTGCTCGGGAACCTGGGCGACTACACGCGGATGGCGAACGCAAACATGCTCGTGGCCGTCCAGGTCGAGACGCAGGAAGCCATCGATAACCTCGACGAGATCCTGAAGGTCGAAGGCATCGACATCGCGTTCATCGGTCCGAACGACCTGGCGACGAGCCTGGGCTACCCAGGGGAGTCAGCCAATCCCAAGGTCCTCGAGGTCATCGACGGGCTGGTGAAGCGGATCCACGCCGCGGGCCGTGCCTCTGGGATCACCGCCTACGATAGCGCGGGCATCAAGCGGGCGCGTGACTGGAAGATCCAGTTCATCCTGGGTGGCACCATCCCGCTCCTGATCAACGGCTCGCGGGGCTATCTCAAAGAAGTTCGCGAAGGGCTTTAGTCAGGCGATCCAGCGCGCCTGAACTGATGGATGCGCCGCGACGCTGCAACTCGGTATCATGGCCAGAACCGACCGATGGCTGAGCTGTGCAGCTTCCAATCGCCGAGGCGACGCACGAGAGATTCTGCCGACGAGGAACCTGGGGGACACGCGGATGGTGCTAACAAAAGAAGAGAATGACCTGTTGACCCAAACTGGTCCGGGGACACCCTGCGGCCAGCTCCTCCGTAGCTATTGGCAGCCAGCGGCGCTGAGCGAGGAGCTGCCTCCTGGTGGACCGCCCGTCCCGGTTACCTTGTTCGGCGAAGAGCTGGTGATGTTCCGCGACGAGCACGGGCGCGTGGGGCTGCTCGACGCCCACTGTGCGCACCGTGGCACGGATCTCACGTACGGTCGGCTCGAAGATGGCGGACTTCGCTGCGTGTACCACGGCTGGCTCTACGACGTGAACGGCAAATGCCTGGCCACGCCGGGCGAGCCGCCGGGCAGCCGCCTGTGCGACACGGTCCGTCATACCGCGTACCCCTGCCAGGAAGTCGGCGGTGTGATCTTTACGTATATGGGCACCGGGGAGCCGCCGCTTCTTCCCAACTACGCCGTACTGCAAGCTACCCCCGAGCATCGGCTCATGACGAAGTATTTCCAGGAATGCAACTACCTCCAGGCGCTGGAAGGCAACATGGACGCCGTCCACGTTCGGTTCCTCCACCGTTTCCTTCGCACCGAATCGGGAACCAAGAAGCTCCAGGAGTTTCCTCGCGAGCTTTCCAAGGGCGAGGAGCTGCACTATCGCGATGCGCCGAAGGACCGATACTTCGGGCCAGTCCGCGTCGAGAAAACGGATTTCGGCGTGTGGGCCTACACCCGAAACGAAGAAGGACAGGAGGTCGGCGGCCCGGATTTCCTGTATCCCAGCCTCTGCCTGACCGGTGGTGGGCCTCAAGCCATCGGCGACGGCTACATGCTCTACTGGCGCGTGCCCATCGACGACACGAACCACTGGCTCTTCTCCCTCTCGTACAAGAACTCGGGTCCGATCCCAGACGAGTACCGCGAGAGTCGAACGACGAAGATCATGAGCTCCGACAATCGCTTCTTGCGCAACAAATCGAACCGCTACCTCCAGGACCGTGAAGAGCAGAAGACGAGCACGTTCGTAGGAATGGGGTCGGTCTTCGTCGCCCAGGACGCGCTAGCGAACGAGTCTCAGCGCCCGATTCAGGACCGCACGAAGGAAACGCTCGGCATGGAAGACATGTCCGTCGTGGCCGGCCGCCAGATGCTCCTAGCCGGCATCCGCGCGATCCAGGAGGGACGTGAGCCCCCAGGTCAGATCCGCGACCCGCGCGTGAACGCGGTGGATCCGATCTTCTTCAAGAAGAACGCGCCGCCCTCAGACGAAGAGCTGGAAAAGGTCTTCGCCGAGACCCGTGGCCGCTGGGTCACCGAGCTGGCAGCGACCAAGTAGCGCGCTGTCAATGTTAGTCTGAAGGCGCAGCCTGAAGAATCCGTGCCACTCTACCCTCCGAGGTTTGCCAGCCACGTCGCGACTTCCTCCGCATGCTTGTCGGGAGGAAACACGGGATAGAACACGCGCTCGATCCGGCCGTCGTTCAGCACCAAAGTCAGCCGTTTGATGAGAACCATCCCATCGACCTCGAACGTCGGAAGCCGCAGCGCCCGTGTGAGCTCGAGCCCGTGATCGCTCAGCAGCTCGAAGGGTAACCCGAGTCGCTCAACGACCTCGCGCTGATAATCGTTATCCTGCGTGCTCAGCCCAAAGATCTCAGTGATCCCCAGCCCGCGAAGCGCACCAGCATGGTCGCGGAAGCCGCATGACTCCGGCGTGCAGCCTCGCGCCCCCGGGATCTCGTCCCAACCGGTCGGCAACGGCTGGTCCGGCCGCCCCGTCCGCGGATAGCAGTACACGATCGTCCGACCCTGCAGCTTCGACAGATCGACATCGCGCCCGGACGTAGCGTTGAGCAGGACAGACGGCACCGCCATCCCAGCCAGATGATCGCAAGCGCCATCGTCCTCAGGAACGGGAAGATCGTCAGGCAGGTCCAGCAGGTTCCTCATGTCTATGTGGCGAGCTCGACGTCCGTCCCGTAACCAAGCCGCTTGGCAGCCTCGTAGAAAGCGGCAGCGGCTGCGACATCCCACATGGCGAGGGGCGTGACGCCAATGAAGACGGTTATCTCCTTGTCGGACGTCCGGCCTGGGGCGGTGCCCGTAACGATGTCCGACAGCTCGGCGTGAATCCAGTCCCAGGGGATCGGCTCGTGGAGCGGTGGGTCCAGCTCGCGGAGCGCCTTGTTCGACGCACTCACCACCTTGCTGCGCTTGAAGGTGGCGAGCTCGATCTCGTTTCTGGCCATCAGATTGATGTGCACGCCGTCCGGGATCGCCGCATCACTGACGACAGGGCGATCGGCGTCAGTGGCTGTGACGATGATGTCCGTACCTGCAACGGCCTCATCGGGAGACTCGACCGCGGTGACTTCCATGCCGAGACGGTCGGTCATGTTCCGGGCGAAGCGCTCGCGGTTCGCTGGAGTCGGGCTGTAAACCTTCGCGCGATTGACGAGCGGCATCGCGGCCTTCACCATCGTGAGCCCGCCGATTGCCATCGCGCTGCTGCCGAGAACACCGACGACTTTGGAGTCCGGTCTCGCAAGCAGCCGAGTGGAGAGCGCCTGAGGCGCGCCGCTCCGGAACATGTGCAGGGTCGAGTCGTCCTGGATCGAGAGGCACTTGTTGCTGCCGTACTCGAAGAGGACGAGCAGTCCCTCGCTGTAGTGGCCGCCACCGAGCGCTAGAAGACGGCTGCCCATGTAGCCCGAGTTTGGGAGCACCGCGGACATGGAGAAGAGCCCAGGGGCGCGGCGGCTGCCATCCTCGGGGTAGCGGAGGTAGATCCGCGAATGCTCGCGGATGACGCCTTCGGCTACGTCGCGATACCCGTTCTCGATGCGGTCGATAACGTCTCGGAGGACGTTGCTGTCCGGAGATGCGGCCAGGCGCTCGATCTCGTGCCTGGCCAGCATCAACGGCACAGCGTCACCTTATGCAGACCAGGAGTAGCGGAGCTTCTCGTCCCAGATCGGCGGTCGATCTTCGGCCTGGCCCGTGTAACCAGTGTGGCAGTTGTACTCCAGCTTGTTACCCCATGGGTCCAGGAAATACAGCGATGCCCCGCCAATCGGCCCGCGTCGCGATGGTCCGTCGAACGGAATCTCGCGCTCGCTCAGGAGCTGAGCGACACGGTCCATGTCCTCGCCGGAGACGAGGAACGCGTAATGCGGGTGGTCGTCCTTGAACTCCACACGCTGGTAGGGAACCTCGAACAGGTCCATCCGCGGGCCGTTGGGCATCTGGACCGAGAGGTGCGGGGCGCGGATCGTGCCCGCCGCCTTCGCCGCGTTGATCTCTTCGACCGACATCTTGCGGCCGACCTGCTCGAACTCGAGAATCTCCGTATAGAACTTCAACGCGGTAGCCATGTCGCCGACTGGTACCGTGAAATGCCCGAGGCCAAGCACCATGTCTTTCATTGACTTCTTTGCGCTCTCGGATGGCGCTGCCATGATCTCCTCCTTGCCGTTCTATCTGTCGATTGAACCACAACCGCGGGCCGTGTCAAACCGCCTCGCTACATCAGCTCGTAGAGCTCCTGGTTGCGGGTGCCGAGTCGCTCCGCGCCATTCTTGCGGACGACGACGACGTCGCCCCAGCCCCAGTAGCCTGCACGGCCTTCGATCATCGCCGACGGCTTGACGATGAACACGCAGTCCTCGTCGATCGTCACTTGACGAATCGCCTCGGGCGGACTGCCGAATAGGCCCGGTCCATCGTCGCCGGTCCCGCGCCCGTGCATGGTTAGCGACGCTTTGCCTCTGCCACCCATGCCGCTGACGCGGCCTGCGTCCACCAATTCGCCCACGGTGACACCCGGCTTCAGCTTGCCAACGACGTTGTCGAAGGACTCCCACGCGAGCTTGGTCGCATCCTTCATCTCTTGATGGGCGGGGCCGATCGAGAAACACTGGTCGATCTGGGCGATGTATCCGCCCCAGCGGCCCTCGATCTCCACGTGGAGGATATCGCCCGTCTTGAACTTGCGGAACGTTGGCTGCTCGATCCGGTGCGGGATGTCGTCGAAGGGACCGCTGATCCAACCGAACATCGGCTGGAAGCTGCCGCCCGCGGCCGCATTCGCATAACACATGCGCCCAAAGACCTCGCGCTCCGGCACGCCATCGCGCGCATAATCGCGGATCGCCTGGAGCGTGACCTCGGAAACCTCGGTTCCTTTGCGGAGGAACTCGATCTCCTCAGGACTCTTGCGCCAGCGAGCCTCGCCAATCACGCCTGTGCCGCTCACATATTTTGCTTTGGGGAAGGCCTCTTTGATGATCTCGACCGATTGCCAGTTGACCTCACCCTCATCCGCGCGTACGTGCGCGTAGAACGAGGAGGTAAGCCCGGCGATCGCGATGGTGGCGTTCTCGTAGCGCGGGTTCTCTTTGAGCCAGCTCACGATGGTCTTGCCGCCGGTGCCACGGCCCGCGGCGCGGATGTCCGTGAACCAGTTGGACGATGGCCAGACCCCGCCGCGCGAGTGCCATGCTGTCACGTCCCCTTCCCTGGGAAAGGCGACTGTCGTTTCGTCGGAGTTCTCGCCGAGCTGTGTCAGGTACCGTGTGTCCGCGGCGCCGCGGTCGTGACAGTGCGTATTGGGCAGGCAGATGATCAGGTCGATCCCATCCCTCGCCATGAGGTCGCGTACCTTCTTCCAACGTCGGTCGCGCTCCTCGAGGGAAAAGACGGCGTTACTCCATTCGGGAGTCCAAACCTCGGGCATGTTTCTCGCCTCCTACTGAATGTCCCACAGATGGGAGTTTCGCGAGTAGGTCCCGTAAGGCTGCGCGGCCTCGGCGCCACCCTCGACGTCGTCGAAGGCCTTAACGCCCTTTCGTGCGCCGACGTGATCCGGGAGGTAATAGATGATCAGGAACGGCAGCGTGTCGGCGACGTAGTCGCTGATAGCCTTCATCCCCTGCGCCTGCGCCGTTGGGGAGAGGCTGCTTCGGAATCGAGCCAGCAGCTCGGCCGCGCGCGGATCGTCGAAGCCGCCACGCTCGCCGACCCACCGCGTCTCCGCGGTGGCGGGTGGTCCGTCCATCCGCCCCAGGATCGCGTCGCCCGCGCCCTGAGCCGTGCTCTCCCAGTTGGGGTACTGAGCTCGATATTCAAGGTTGCGGACCTGGGCCGCGGGCACCACGAACTCGTCGACCTCGAGCCCAATCCGCCGCCAATAGGAAGAGAACGCGGCGATCTCGCGATCGCGCCCGGGCGTGGTCCACATCGCATTGTGGAAGCGGCGCCCGTCGACGCTGTTTCGCATTATTCCATCTGGCCCCGCGGTCCAGCCGGTTTCGGTCAGCAGCGCCTTCGATCGATCGGGGTCGTACGCATAGCGCCGCATTGCGTCCTTCGTTGAATCGTAGAGTGCGTCGCCTGGCGGCAGCATGGACCAAGCCGCGAACTCGGGATGGCCCGCTTGCAGTCCTTCGGACAGCGCCTCGCGGTCGAGGGCGTGGTAGAGCGCAGCCCGCACCCGCGGATCGAGATTCGCTGGCTCGGTTTGCACGGCCTGCCGCCACTGCGGCGCCAGGAACCAGGTGATCCCGCCCTTTACATGAACCGTGCCACCACCACCGCTCTCCCATCGATCCTTGAGCTGGAACCCCAGCTCGCTGGCCAGCGCGATATCCGGGAACATGTCCACACTGTTCGCCAGGAGGTTCGAGAAGAGCGTGTTCTCGTCGCTGAACGTCCGGATGCGGACGACGTCCACCTTCGGACGGCCGAGGAAGTAGCCGTCGTAGGCCTCGAGGGTCAGCCCATCCGACGGGTCGAACGACGTGAGACGGAACGGCCCAAGGTGCGTGTAGCCGGACGTCCAGTAGGGATCGTTCACCACATCGTCAGCATTTCGCGAGACCAGGTAGCGCTCGTATGCGGGACCCAGGATGTGCTCGGGCAACGGCCAGAAGAAGCGCACGCCGAGCGACGCCCCAAGATAGTAGGGCTCCTTGTAGTTGATGGTGAAGGTGTAGTCGTCAGGCGCCTCGACAGATTCGATTCGATTCATCGCATCCCGCTGCGACGAAGGGATGCCTGGGTCGCTGTTGAGCCTGTGCGAGAAGGCCAGCGTGCGCGACGTGAACGGCGTACCGTCCTGCCAGGTGACACCGTTCCTGAGATGGAAGATCACCCGCATTCGACCGTCTGGGAGCACCGAGATCGAGCCGTCGTCGATCGCAGGGACACGCTCCGCGAGGCGGCCCACCGCTCTCCGGCTTCCGACGTCTGAGGTGATGAGGCCGTTCGAATGGACTTCGTTGAGCGAGTGCCAGCCGCCAGAGGTCGTGGGCGCCCCGAGCACGCTCATGGCCTGCACGCCGGAGGTAATGCCCAAGGTCAACGACTTCGTTGTCCGCGGGCCTTGCGCCTGCGGGGCGTTGGGCTGCTGCTGGCGAGTGGGTTGAGACGGCGTGGGCGCCGAGCATGCAGCCACCGCGACGAGCAGTGCCACCAGCAGGGGAAAACTGACGCGCGACCTACCAGTGTGCATAAAAACGACCTCCGCCGCCGCATTCTACGATTTTCCCCGCGCTGAGGGGGGATTGGGAGGCGCGGTAAGATAGTAACCACATGATTCAGCAGAATACTCAACATCAGCCTCAACCTCCCGCCAGCGTCGGCGTCCCCGGCTCACAGATCGAGCGAGACCTCTACATCCTAACGACGGCGAACGCATCGATCGAGATCGGACGGCCCCCGGCCGAGATCTTTGCGCACCTCGCCGATTTCAGCCGTCTCGCCGAATGGATGCCGCCGTGCTCTAATGTCGAGTCCACCGGCCCCGCGGCAAGCGGCGTTGGCGCGACGTTTCGACTCGAGGAAGAGCACGATACCGACTGGGATAGGATCGCCGAGGAGCGTGCCGAGGTTGGCTCAGCCATCGAGGCGGTCGCGGAGATCATCATCACGGCGCTCGAGCCTGATGCGAGGATTGGCTGGACCACCACAATCGTGGACGGCGATCCACTCCTAGGAGGCCAGCGCGACTCGGCGCTGCGCCTCACACCGATCTCCGAATACATCACGCGGGTCGAGCTGGATTGCCAGCTCGTTGCTCCGGAATCGGACCTCATTGATCTCGTTCAGCATTTACAGAAACGTGGTTACCCGCTCGACATCCTCCAACGTCGAATGGATCGGGCGCTCCACAACCTGCGTGGTCTGATCGAGCCAACACCTGGGGATGCACGGACTCCCCCCATGCATCGGCACGTTCGAGCCCGCGTCCTGCAGCCGGACGTGGCGGTGACGACTGCGGATGAGGTGCAGGCGACGTACACACCGGAGCAAGCGATGGCCGAGGCGCGGCGCGCCCTCGAGGCCGGATTCGACCTCGAGGCGGCCAAGGGGGGATGTCCGTTCAAGGTCGACATCCCGAGGTACTTCCGCAAGATCGCCGAGGGCGACTTCGACTCCGCGCTTGCGATCATCCGAGAGTCGCATCCGTTCCCGTCGATTTTTGGCCGCATGTGCCATGCCTTCTGCCAGCAAGCCACACCTCCGCTGCAGGACATCGGTCGTCCATGGAAAGCCTGGACACCACCCGTTCGAAAGGTCGATCCCGTCTACGGGTCGGAGAGCGGGTGGAACCTGTCCCGTGGGCACCCCTCGCCCTCGGGAGCTGCGCTGTTAAACGATGAGTCTGCGATTGGCAAAGAAGCCTTCGCCCAGCCGGCGCTAAGCTGGTCCGCCGTGGCGGGCACGATTCGCGGTGTGGGGCACGGATCGGGCATCCCCGGCGGAGGCGGCATCGAGCGGCCCGCCTACCTCCTCCTCGAGCGCTTTGCTGGCGACTACGGCAATCCCTATTTCCTTCCCCTGGTACCCGAGCGGCCCCCGAGTGGGAAGCACATCGCGGTCATCGGCGCCGGCTCGGGTGGGCTGGCGAACGCCTGGATGCTTCGACGCCTCGGGCACGACGTCGACATCTACGACGCGCTCTCCGTCCCTGGCGGGACCCTCTATGCGGGATATCCACCTCATCGCATGACGAAATTCGCCGTCCGGCGCGAGGACGATCCGACATCCTGGGGGGCGCGCTTCTTCGGCGGGCGGCGCTTCTCCGCGGGGGACATCGAGCAACTCGCCCGCGAGTACGATCTCGTCTTTCTGTCAACAGGCATGTTCGAGCCTCGGATGGCGGGCATTCCGGGGGAAGACGCCGACGGCGTGTGGCACGCGATGTACTTCATCGCCGAGGTCAGCTATGGGCGGCAGCCGGGAAACGGCGGAACGTGCGTAATCATCGGCGCTGGCCACACCGCGGAGGACGCCGCGCAGACCGCGCGCCGGCTCGGGAGCCCAATCAAGGTCTTCTATCGACGGGGCCTCGACGAGATGCCTATCGACGCGGCCGATCCGACGGAGCACGTGAGCCGATTGGCCGACGATGGCATCGAGTATCACTTCCTCGCCCTACCCCTGCGGATCCTCGCCGACGACGAGAATCGGGTGACTGGCGTGGAGTTTGCACGCGTCCGGCTGGGCGAACCGGATTCGAGCGGGCGACGCGCCCCGCACCCGATCCCGGGCTCGAACTTTGTCGAGCCGTGCGGCCTGGTCATCGAGGCAGTCGGCGAGAGCGTGGAGCTCAGCACGATCCCGCGAAGCATCGCCACCCGTGACGGGTTCGTCTACGTGAATCGCAGAGATCATCGAACGACGCATCCCAAGATCTTCGCGGGTGGCGACGTCATCGGAGACAAAGGCAACGATGGCGCGGCCCTTGCGGGGATCGAGGCTGCGCAAACCATGGATTCCCTCCTGCGTGGTGAGCGCCTGGTGCTCTTCGACACGCAGCCGCTTAGATAGATGCGGGCGCCTAGCGAACGCGGGTGGCGCCGTACCAGCGGTCCTGGAAGTAGGAGTCGTTGAGGTTGGAGATTCCTACTCCGCGGCTCTCGTCGATGGCGTGGATGAACTTGCCGTCTCCGACGTAGATGCCATTGTGGGAGAGGCCGGGCTCATACGTATCGCGGAAGAAGACGATGTCACCCGGCTGGAGTGGCCCAACGGGATGGGCGCCGGCCTGGTACTGGCCGAGGAGGTCCCGCGGCACGGGCTTGCCAATGCGGTTGAGTACGAAATACACGAAGCCCGAGCAGTCGAAGCCCATGGGGGAGTCCCCGCCATAGACGTACGGGGTACCGTTGTACTGCAGAGCGATCTGCACTGTGGGTGTGAGCGCCAACTGCGTTAGCGATGCGGCCCCGGCGGACTCCGGAACGGCCAAAGCGGCCTGCGGAGCCGACGACGGCCCCAACGGAGAGATCGCTCGACTCGCCGGCGGTAGGGACGCCGAGAGCGGGGCGTCGGGCGGTCGAATGGACTGAACTGGGACGGGAGACGACGAGAAGGGGGAAAGGACATTCGCGCTCGACTGGCTCGGCATCGAGGACACGGACATTGGCGACAGCGCCATTCGAGCTGCCGGGTTGGTGAGCGCCGATGCCGCGCCAACTGTCCGCGGCGATTCGGCCGGCTCACGCAGCCACAGAACCGCGCCCGTGAAGATCGCGTCTGGATCGGGCAGCCGGTTCAGGGTGATCAGAACGCGCACCTCTACGCCAGTCCGACGGGAGATGTCGAGGAGCGTGTCACCCTGCTGGACGACGTAGATCTCGGAACCCCGCGCATCCGATTCCGTCGCCGCGTGCGTCACCGCAGGCAGGAGGATCGCAAGCGCCGTAGCGAAGGCTGCGCATACCCATCGAAACATACCGAGGCATGGTACGACCGACGGTACCGTTCCGTGCACCCGAGCTACGCACGGGCGGCATCTCAGTTGTGGCACGGAGTGTGACTTACGACACAAAGCGCGACAGTCGGGAATGGGGCCCGGCGACCCGTTGGTACTTAATAAAGTTCGTCTGAGTCCCGGGTTTGAATGGATGCGCGCCCGTCACGACGATAGGGTCACCAGCCTCCGCAAAGCCAGAGCTCAGCAGGTGGGCCTCCATCGCCGGAATGCTCTCCTCCAAGTCAGGGCTCATGGGATGATGAACCGGAGTAACGCCCCACCAAAGGGCGAGCCGATTGCAGACGCGCTCGTTCGGGCCGAATGCTAGGATCGGCGCCGCCGCGCGACGCGATGAGAGCATCTGCGCCGTCCGCCCGGTTCCGGTGAGGCCGACAATCGCGCGCGCCTGGACGTCGTTGGCGAGAATGCACGCGGCCTCGGTGACAGCCGCGGCTGGACTTCGGCCGGGGGCCCGGGCCGCTCTTCGGGACGTAAACCCGGGTTGCTGTGAGGCCGACTCGGCCGAGCGGATGATACGGTCCATCATGTCGACGACCAGCCGCGGGTGGCGACCAGCGGCGGTTTCCCCGGAGAGCATGACCGCGTCCGTACCGTCCCACACGGCGTTCGCAACGTCGGATGCCTCCGCCCGTGTGGGGATCTCGTCGACCGTCATGCTCTCGAGCATCTGGGTCGCCACGATGACCGGCATGCGCCGCGCATTGGCGCGCTGAATGATCGTCTTTTGGAGCGCGGGGACGTGCTCTGGACCGAGCTCGATTCCCAGATCGCCCCTCGCCACCATCACGGCGTCCGCCGCGTCCATGATGTCGTTGAGGCGCGTGATCGCTTCCGCTCGCTCGAGCTTGGCGACCACTTCGGCGTCGCCACCGAGCTCCTGAATGAGATTGCGCGCCTCGACCACGTCGTGGACGGATCGTACAAAGGAGAGCGCGATGTAGTCGACGTTGAGCTCGGTCACACCGAATCGAAGGTGCTCACGGTCGGCCTCGGTCAGCGCGGGCGCGGACACAGCGACACCGGGCAGGTTGATGCCCTTGTGCTCGCCGAGGGGACCGCCCACCTCGACGCGCGTCACGACTCCGGCATCGGACGTGCTCAGGACACGGAGGCGTAGGCGGCCATCGTCGAGCCAGATCTGATCACCCGGCTTCACGTCGGTTGGGAGACCGGCATAGGTCGAGGAGACTCGCTCGGCCGTGCCCTCCACGTCGTACGGCACGATGGTGAGCAGCTCGCCAACTTCAAGGACGACCGGTCCACCGCCCGCGAGGCCGCCGATGCGAATCTTCGGACCCTGGAGATCCTGCATCACCGCCACTGAGCGATTGAATGCCTTGGCGGCATCACGAATGGCGGAACAGCGGCGCGCGTGCTCCTCGAGGGTACCGTGGGAGAAGTTCAGACGGGCGACGTCGAGTCCCGCGGCGACGAGGTCGCGCTCGAGGCCGTCGCTGGCCGGGCCGAGCGTGGCAACGATCTTCACTCGACGGGCAAAAGCAGGCTTCATCCGCACCTCAAACGCAGCATCTGCGATGCCGAGATGCGCCATTGTAGCCGCGCCGCTGGAGCTTACGCGCTAGGCAGCCGGCTTGTAGCCCTTTGGGGCCTCTTGCATGAGCCCCATCATGTTGCCCGCGGGGTCCTGGAAGAACGCCATCCACAGGTCGTGGTCTTCCATGGGCGCCACCAACTGCGGTGGGTGGACGAAGGTTACGTCCTTCGCTTGAAGCTCCGCGACCGCGATGGTCAGGTCCGCGACCCGAAAGTAGAGGATGGAGCTCGCGGGGACAAAGGGCTCGGCGCTTGACTTCTCTACGAACAGGCGGACGCCGGCGCAGTCGAAGAAGAGCAGGTCGCCGAAACGAAAGAGCTTTCGAAGACCCAACGTCCCCTCATAAAAACGCTCGGCGACGTCCACGTCGTCCACAGTGAGGGATATCTGGCCGATCTGGTTTAGTGCGAAGGTCACGGTAGAACCGTGACAGTGCCCTTCATGCCGATCTGCTCATGGAGCAAGCAAGCGTACTGGAAGGCGCCCGGTGTACTGAAGGTGAGCGCCCACGTCTTTTCCATGGGGTAGGCAATCAAGGGATGCTCGCCGATAACCCCCGAGTTGTACATGCTGCGACCATCGTGGACGCCGCTTGGCCGCGAGGCGATGGCGCCCGTGACCACGATGCGGGGTGGCTCGGTGATCTCGGCCATGGCAGCGAGGAAAGACGGATCTGGGGCCTGGCCCGGAGGCGGCGGAACGAGCATTCGACCATCCGGGAGCTGCACGGAGACGAATTCCGGTCGTTGCCCCTCCGCGGACGCGAACGTCACCGTATGGGGCTGGGTGTGGTCGACGTACCAGGCAACGGTGTCGCCTGCGGAGACGGTGAGGTTCTCTGGCAGGAACGCCTGGATGTCGACGTGGTCGCGACGCGCGTTTGTGCCGGAGCGCACGAACCACAGCGTGCTGTTATCCGCGCCGAGCATCGGAGAGGGATTGCTCCGAGAGGCCATGATCTTCGCCACGTCTTCGGCGTGTTCCCGCGCGACGTGCGTAGCGGCAAATTGGTCCACCACGGCCTGGGTCGTGATGCCAGGCGAGCCGGGAGGCACGACGTCCACGTAGCCATCCATCTCTTCGTGGAAAAGACAGGAATAGCGATAATTGCCGACTCGCGCGAAAGTGACTCGGAGCTCCTGATCGGGGGCCTGCAGCTCCATATGAATGAAGGTCGTGCCGTCCCACGGGCCTGAGGGGACCGTTGGGGCGATCAGTTGCGGGTTGAACATCGGCGGCCTGCTTGCACCCTCAGGCTGTGCCATGATCACCGACGGCCACGGCGCACCCGCGCGGAACGTGACCGTGTGGGTCTCATCCGAACCCAGCTGCCAGGCGACGGTGGTACCCTGGGCGACGCGAACGGTATTTCCATCCGTGATGGCGGGATCGCCCGGATACTGGTTCACTGAAACTACGCCCTGACCGAGGCCTGCCTTGACGTTGAGCACGGGCCCAGCCTGGGACTGACTCGCGGCAGCGGACACCGTCATGAAAGCAGCGGCAACGATCAGCGTGGCAACGAAAAAGAGCGCGCAGGCAAGAGTCGCGGGTCTTGCGAGAGTCAGCGTTCTCTGCACCTTCTCCCCCGTGAGCAAATGTCAACCCTGCCGGGCATGAGACGTGGATGCGCTTCACATGGACATTTATCCGGCGAGGCTGCCCATTATGAACGACGACGATGCAGGATGAAAAGCTGGCCGTCCAGCCCTGTATCGGGCCGTGGGGCAGATCTCTTACACTGCATAGTAGTGGTAGAGGTTTGCCTAACAGAACGCGGAGGGTAGGGTACATGCGGTTTCTCGGACTGCTCACCTTGGGCGCAGCCGTTACTTTCATGACTGCACCGATCGGTGTGGCGCTCTCGCAGCCGGAGCGGGCGTCGACAACCATGTACAACGGCACGGGAGACGCGATCGGCACCGTGGCGTTTACGCAGGTGGGCTCGTGGGTCCACGTCGACGTGGATGTCAGCGGTCTGACCCCTGGATTCCACGGCTTTCACGTACACGTGACTGGCTCGTGCGACGCGGCAACCGACTTCAACAGCGCCGGGGGCCACCTGGCAGTCTCGTCGAGCCACCCGGCAGGCGGAACGCACGTGGAGCACGCCGGAGACATGACGAATCTGTTCGTCGGCACGGACGGCGTAGGGTCCATGAGCGTGTGGTCCGACCGGTTCGCGATAGGGGACCTGCTTGCCGAAGGCGGCCGAGCCGTGATCATTCATGGGGACCCCGACAACTTCGTGAACATTCCTGCTCGGTATGGGGTCACGCCGGACGAAGCGACGCTCAATACGGGGGACGCTGGTCCGCGAATGGCCTGCGGGGTGCTGCACGCGGGCTAGGGCCACCGCGTCCCAGGCCTAAGACCGTTGGGGGGCGACGGAACGGCCGCGTCCGTCATTCTGTTCCGGTCCACCTGTTCAGACTCACGCTGGTCCCACGCGCCAAACACTTCACCCTCCCCGGTGAAGTTGCGGAGCGCGGGGACGCGGAGGGCGAAGGCGACGGTGGCGGCGGCGCAGATGAGGGCGCCGATGGCAATCGCATGGGGCACGCCGACCGCGGCGCCGAGGGCGCCCGCCTGGAAGTTGCCGAGGCCGGCGATGCCGCGCATCGAGATGCTGGACAAGCTCATGACGCGACCGAGCAACGGCCGCGGCGTGATGAGCTGGAGGATGGTGACGCGCATCGCGCCGAACCAGATGTCGGACGCGCCGACGACGGCCAGGATCGGCAGGGCGAGGAGGAACCACGGGCAGTAGGCAAACGCGATCAAGCCACCGCCGAAGATCACGCCGGCCGCCATCATGAGGCGGCCCTTCTGTCGGATCTCGCCCAGGCTGGCCATCGCCACGGATCCAAGCACGCTGCCGGCGCCGGCGGCGCTCTGCAGCATGCCGAGGCCCTGGGGACCCATGCCGAACACGTCTTTGGCGAAGATGACCATCATTGCGTGGTAGCTGCCAAAGAGGCTCATCGTGCTCTCGAGGATCAGCACCGAAGCGATGACCGCGTTCCCGCGGACGTAGAGGAGCCCCTCGACTATGGCGCGAACTGCGTTGGTCGGAGCGCCCGCGACGACCGGGTCGTTCACGCGCATGGCGACCGTGGTCCAGATCCTGACGACGTTGGCGCCGAGGTGGATAAAGTACGCGCCGGGGACGCCGAAGCTGGCGACGAATATGCCGCCGAGGGACGGTCCGATGATCTGCGCGCCCTTCCGGATGATGGAGTTCAGGCTGATGGCGGTCATGAGGTCCGCGCGGGGGACGAGGTGCGGCAGGAGCGCCTGGCGCGCGGGGCTCTCGAACCCACCGACGAGCGAGTGAGCGACGCTGCTCAGGTAGATGTGCCAGATCTGGACGTAGCCGGTGAGGACCAGCACGCCGACGACGGCGGTGATCATTGCGTTTCCGACGCCGATCCAGATCAGCAGCTTGCGGCGGTCGACCCGGTCGACGACGGTGCCTGCATAGAGCGAGCACAGGATGAACGGGACGGCCATGAATACGCCGTTGAGGCCGACCATGAAGGGCGAGCCGGTGAGCTCGTAGACGAGCCAGCCCTGGGCGATCTGCTGCATCCAGGCGCCGACCTGCTCGACGACGCTACCGATCCAGTAGTAGCGGAAGTCGCGGTGCCGTAGCGCGCCGAAGGGCCGTGGCCTTTCGAAGGAGTCTCGCTCTTGGGGAGGGATGCGTCCGCTGTACACGTTTGTTCCTGTTTGTGGGGCGGTTTGCGTAGGTGACGTCGCTTTGCTTCGCGGATCGAGAACTATTCGGTCGCCATACTATCGCATGGCGAGCCGTGGAGGGTAACTGGTATCAACACCTGGTGCGTCCCAGGTTATTGCGGTCGAACGAGGCACGCCCTCACCCCAGCCCTCTCCCAGAGGGAGAGGGAGTTCTTGCGCACCCCAACCCTCTCCCAGGGGAGGCGGATGTCGCGGACCCCAACCGTCTCCGAGGGGGGGAGGGGGTTGGGACGTTTTCGACGCTGCGGCATCGGGACTTTCGGTTCTTCTCGCTGGGGATGCTGGGGTCGGTGTTTGGGCTGAGCATCGACTTCATGGCGGCGGGCTGGCTGGTGCTGCAGCTTACCAATTCGCCTCTGAGTCTCGGGGCGACTGGGTTGTCACAGGCGCTGCCGAACATCGCCTTCACGTCGCTCGGGGGCGCGATCGCGGACCGCGTGAATCGGGCGATCCTCATCCGTGCCACGCAATGCATCTACGCGATGCTGTACGCCGCGCTGGGTACGCTGGTGGTGACGGAACTCGTGCAGGTCTGGCACGTGTTCGCGTTCGCGTTCGTCTTCGGCGCGGTGCGCGCGTTCGACAGCCCGAGCCGCCAGGCGATCATCCCGCTGCTGGTGCCGGAACGGGAGATCGCCGCCGGCGTGGCGCTGATCAACATCGTCTGGCTGCTGCCGCGGCTGGTCGGGCCGGCCATCGCGGGCGTGATGATCGTCGCGGTCGGGGTGGGGCCGACGTACTACGTCGCAGCGGCGGGCATGGTGATCGCGGTCGCGATGTTCTGCCTCATGCGGCTGCCGGACCGCCCGAAGAGCGTCGTTACAACGAACGTCACGCGGGCCATAGTCGAGGGGTTCCAGTACATCCGGCGAGACCAGGTCGTCTTCGCCCTGATCGTGCTGACGTTCTTCAACAGCGTGTTCGGGATGTCCTACGTGTTCCTGATGCCGGTCTTCGCGCGAGACATTCTGAACGTCGGCTCGGAAGGGTATGGACTGCTGCAAGCCTTCACTGCCGTGGGCGGAATCGGGGGCGTGCTGGTGGCCGCTCGACTGGCCACCGCGGGGCAGCAAGGGCTGCGGTCCATCATCGGGGCGGGTGTGTACGGGCTGCTGCTCATGGCGTTCGCCATCTCACCGTGGTTTGGGCTCTCGCTCGGGCTGAACGCGCTGATCAGCGCGGCGCACCAGGTGTACATGACGATCATCAACGCCATGCTCCTCATCATCGTGCCGGATGAGTACCGCGGCCGCGTGCTCGGCGTGTACGGGCTGACGTGGAGTCTGATGCCGCTGGGCGCGGCGGTCATGGGGTTCATCGCGGAGTTTGCCGGCGCGCCCGCCGCCGTATTGCTCGGCGGGGGGCTCGTCTTCGTCATGGCGGTGATCGTCGCGATCGCCTTCCCGCGGGCGCGGCAGGCTCAGTAGCTTCGAGGGGTTCGAACGAGGGACGCCCTCACCCCAACCCTCTCCCAGAGGGAGAGGGGCCGTCGCTATGGTCCTGGACTTGTCGGGAGGTCATAGGTCGGGGAGGAGGCCTGCTTGCGGCTCTTCGTCCGAGATGGTCTGCACCGTCGGATGACCGGCGTAAAGGGCTCGCAGCAGGGGTGGAGCGAAGATCGTGGTCAGGATGCTCATGATCACTACTACGCTGAAGATGTCCGTTGGGATTGCGCCGAGCTGCAGCCCAAGCCCGGCCACGATGAGACCGACCTCACCTCGCGGGGTCATCCCCACGCCCACGATGCCCATGGTGCGAAGTCCCATGCCTCCGACAGCCCCGCCGCAGCCGACGATCTTTCCGACGAGGGCGAGCGCGGTCACCGCCAGGGCGATGCCCATGAGCTGACCGTTCAGAAAGAGGCGCCAGTCCACCTGGCTCCCGATGATGACGAAGAAGAAGGGGGTCAGAAATTGGTAGACGGCCAGCGCCTGATGCTCCAGCTCGAAATGCTCGCGGGCCTCGGCGAAGACCATCCCCGCGAGGAACGCGCCGATGATGGCGGCCAGCCCGATCTGCGCAGACAGCGAGGCGAGGCCCAGCATCGCCAGCAGACTCACGGTGAAGGGGGCGTTGTCCATCTTCAGACGTCCTAGCCCGAGGCCGAAGCGACGGATCACGCCCGTTCCAACGAGGGCGACGAAGATCGTGAACAGCACGGCCTGTCCGACTATCACCGCGAGCTGGAACGCATTGATCGAGCCGGTCGTCGCGACGCCGGCGATGACCGCGAGGATCACCATGGCGAGGATGTCGTCGATCACCGCAGCGCCGAGGATGATGCGCGCCTCGACGGTGTTGATCACGCCCAGATCGCGGAGCACCCGCGCGGTAATGCCGACGCTGGTCGCGACCATCGCCGCGCCGACGAAGATCGCCTCGATCTGGGCGCGCCCGAATACGAACGCCATCAAACCCGTGCCGAGCAAGAACGGCAGCACAACGCCCAGCGTAGCGACCGCCGTCGCGCGGCCACCTACCTTCAGGATGTCCGCCACGCGGGTTTCCAAGCCCACGAAGAACAGCAAGACGACGACACCGAGCTCGGCGATGACGTGGTAGACGACCTGCACTGCCTCCTGAGCGGCTGATGCATCTCCATGAAAAGCGGTGACGAGCCCGTGGTCGGGAGTCCCGATGAAGCCAAAGGCGTAGGGACCGATGATGAGTCCGGCGAGGAGCTCGCCGATCACGGGCGGCTGGTGGATCCGCTCGAAGAGCTCGGCGGCGACTTTGGCCGCGAGGAAGATGAGGAAGAGATCGACGAGCAGACCGGTGACGTCTGGCACGAGGACCTCCTTGGACGTATGGATCGGCTATGGGTGCGTGGTTCGACAAGCTCAAGATGAGCGGATTTCGCAACAAAAAAAGACTGCTCGTTGAGCAGTCTCCACCGAGCCACAGGGGTAACGGGTCTGTGGCCACCCGACAAGGCAATCGCCTTGCGCTGCGCTTCAGTGTATCGGAAAGGGTGGAGGGGGTATTTTCAGGTCAGGTCAGTGCGCCGCGGGGCGTCAGATCCCGTAGAACGGCCGCACGTTCTGGCCGCGTCAGACGCCGTAGAACGAGCGCGCGTTCTGGCCGAGGATCGCGGCCTTATCGTCCTCCCCAAGGTCCGTTCGCTCCAGGATCTCGTCGATCTCCTCCATGCAGTTGTCCATGCTGATCTCGTGGGGGAAATCCGAGGCGAACATGAAAGCCTGCGGGCCCACGCGCTGCACCGCGTAGGCGAGCGCCTCCTCGTTGCCCTCACACCCGATAAACACGCGGGGCGAGCGGAAGTACTCGACGACCGGCTTGTCGATCGCGAGGCCGCTGTACATGCGCTCGCGCTCGAGGCGGTCGATGACGAGAGGGATCCAAGCCGTCCCGCCCTCGAGGAACCCGAGCCGCAGGTTGGGGAAAGCGTCGAAGACGCCGTCCACGATGAACCCTGTCATGGCGATGGCCAGGGGGAAAGGCATGCCCAACGCCCGCGTGGCGGGGAACACGCTGAGGGTGTCGAAGCCCAGGTTTCCGTAGCTGCCGCCGTGGACGGCGAGGGCGCAGCCGAGCTTCTGCGCCTCCTCATAGATCGGCCAGTACTCTTTGTGGCTCACGTGCCGCGTCAGTCCGTTCGACGGGATCATCGCCGCGACCATGCCCAGCTCATTCACCGCCCGGCGGAGCTCCTGGACTGCCGCCGGCACGTCCTGCATGGGGATCAACGCCGCGCCTTTCAGGCGGGGGTTGAACTTGAGGTACTTCTCAGAGAGCCAGTTGTTGTAGGCCTTCGCATACGCGTCAGCCCAATCGGGGAAAGCGATCTGGCCGAAGGCCAAGCCGGTCGTCGGATACAGGACCGTGTAGTCCAGGTTCGCCTTGTCGAGGAACTCGACCCAGCGAGGGGCGTCGATCGAGCGATCGAAGGTGCCCGGTTGTCGCGGACCACGCGAGAGGGTCGGCGTGTGGAAGCGATCGAGGCTTGGCAACGCGGCGCCGCGACCATCGCGGAACGGGCCTTCGAGGAACTCGCTGATCTCGTCCATGTTCTCCATGACGTGGCCGTCGGCATCTACGTATCGGGTCGCCATCGATGCGCCTCCCGCCCTTTGATCAATCGCATACGCGTCGCGTGGGTCGAGCGTATCGAGTTGGGGGTTGGGGGTCAACTGGGGGTTGGGGGTAGGGGGTTGGGGGATGGGGTGGGGGTACGGGTTGGCGGTGGGGGGTCGGGAATGCGGGTTGGGGATGGGGGTGTTAGCCCTCTCGGGCGAGGGGGGAAGGTACTTGGAGGCGTGAGGGGAATGGCTCGGTCATGCGGCTGCGAGCCACGTCCTCGATCCGACTCCGCAGGACGGGCGTTCGGCGAAGGACTTCGTAGCAGTTCTCGCGGTGGACCGCGAGGAGCTTGACCGTCGAAGTCGTGCGGACCGAGGCTGTGCGCACAGTGTCGAAGAGCAGGCTGATCTCGCCGAACACGTCGCCTCGCTGGAGAGTGGCGACCCGCTGCTCCCGGCCCGACGGGTCCAGGGTGATCACTTCTGCCTCGCCGTGGAGGATGACGTAGAGCTCGTCCTCTTCCGCCGACTGGCGCACGACGGTGGTTCCTTTGTCATAGGCTCGGACCGCGGCGAGCGCGACGAATGCTCCGATCTCCTCCGCCGCGACTCCGGCGAAGAGCGGGCAGCCGATGAGCGACCCGATCTCGCGGACCACCTCACGCTCCTGCTCGGTCAGACCGCCGGGCGGCGTTCGCTTGTTGGAGAGGAGCGAGGCGCGAAACTCCTCGTCGGTGAGGGCACGGGTGACCGTCTGGAACAGCCGACTCGGGGCGACGTCCTCCACCGCCAGAGGCACGAGCCGCTGACCGACAAGCTCCACGACTTCCAGCGGCTGGGAAAACCCCTTGACAATGGTCGGCGGCTTGGGAACTCCCACCACGTCGTGGAGCACACGCCAGTAGGTCTTCCGCGTCGTGAGGATCTGACCCGGCCGGGCGAGTCCCGTGAGGCGCGAGGCGATGTTGACCGGGCTCCCGATCGCGGTGTAGTCCATGCGGTTCGCGGACCCGGACGTGCCGACGATGGCAACGCCGCTCGCGATGCCGACACCCATGCCGAGCATCTGGCGGCCTTCCGCTTCCCAGCGGGATTGCAGCTCTCGCATGCGCTGCTGCATGCCGAAAGCGGCACGAACCGCGCGCTCGGTGTGGTCGTGCAGCCCCGCGTTGTCGCCGAAGAACGCCATGAATCCGTCGCCGAGATACTTATCGAGGGTGCCGTCGTGACGCAGGATCTCACCAGCCACGGCGCCCAGAAAGTCGTTGAGGAGATTGGCCATCTCCTCGGGCTCCAGGCTCTCCGCCAAGGCGGTTGCTGTCTCGAAGGTCCGCGAAGACGATGGTGATCTCGCGACGCTCACCACCGAGGCTCGGGGCGCCGCCGGACAGCACGCGGTCGACGACGGACTGGGGGAGAAACCGCTCCAGGTTCCGAAGGCGGTCGAGCTCGAGCAGCTCGGCCGCGAGCGCGATCATCACGGCGCCGAGCATCAGTCCGTGGTACATCCACCAGCCGATGGTCCACGGCGGCGCCAGGATCATCGTGATCTGGGCGTCCGCGAGCCACAGCAGGGCCAGAGCCGATGCGCCGTGGACGGGACGCCGAGTTGCCCGATACAGACGAGCGTCGTGCCAGGCGGAAATCCCGAGCAGGACGATGGCCAGGAGTGTGATGGCATGGGAGACGGGAGCGTTGGCCGGTGGCAGGCTCCCCAAGAAGCGCGGCTGCCACACGGAGGCCGCGGCGTAGACCGCGAGGAACGTGGCGACGGCCAGCGCCAGCGATCTGGGACGGCGCACCAATCGCTCGGCAACCCGCCGCGGAAGCAAGTCGCGCGCGGCGAAGAACAGCGCCGCCACGAAAATGCTGAGATAGGCGCTGAGGCCGGTGACGGTGCCCCCGTAATCCTCGACGCTTCCTTGCACGAGGATGCCCGGCGTGGTGAGTCCGTGGACGCCAAAGAAACCGGCCATCGTCATCAGGCCAAGAGCAAGCATGAGGGATCGGAACTCGCCGATTTCGAAGGCCGAGCGGACCACGAGCACGGTGACGAACACGGCCAGGAGAGAGATCGCGGTGACGATCATGAAGTGGTCGCGAGGGACCAGCACCTCGAGGTTCTGGCGCGGGTGCGTCAGCAACCAGGCGAGGATGCCGAGGGGCGTAAGCGCGAAGACCGTCACGCCGAAGACGTCGAGCACGATGCGACGATGAGCGATCTGGCTCACCGGGTCAGGCCTTGGGGGCCGTTACAAACCAGCCGCGCCTCGCCGACCCATTAGGGACCTTCAAGGTCGTCCCCTCCACGGTGACACCCGACGCGCTGGCCTCCGCGGTGACGGGGTCGGTCGACGTCGTGATCCAATACTTGGCTGAGGCGGAGATGCGTGGATCCGTGATAGCGGCGATGGCGGGCTTGTCGAACCGACCGACCGGCTTTCCACCATTCGCCTCCTTCACGCGGAAGGCGTAGGGAGCCAATGCGACCTGGTTGGAGGGCACGCACGCCTGCCACGCGTCTAAGTCGCTGACAAGCAGCTCGAACTCCAAGGGCTCCGTGTACATGTCGGCGGGGAGCGTGAGCACGATGTTCGGCACGGTAACGGTGCTCTGCTGGCCCGGCACGTAGGGGTGGGTGGCCGCCACCCGCGGATACCCGTACCCAGCGAAGTCGGGCGCATCTTCCGACCCGAGGCGCGAGACCTTGACGCTGGCGCACGGGAGTGGGGCGTCGGACGCGCCCGATTGCGAAGCGGTCGGAGCGGAGCCGTATGCTGCGCAGCTCACGAGGAACAAAGCAGTAGCGACGATGCAGAGGGAGGTGGCGCGAGAAAGGCCTCCGGCCCGTCGCATGAGAACGTATCCTCTCAGCTCCGACCCTCGACCGTGGCATCAAATTCGGGAGTCGGGCTCTCGCTATCATACAGCTCACCTGGCAATGTGTCTTTTGAAGAGTCAGCGTTGGCCAAATCGTCCTTCGTTACAGACCGGCCCCGCTACAGGAGGGTGCAGTGATCTACGAGGTACGCTTCCAGACGGTCGATCCGGCGCATCGCGACGAGTATGTGGCGCTGTATTCCAAAGCGATCCAGGAGATCAAGCAGGCCGGCGCTCGCAGCGTCCAGGTGCTGTGCAGCGAGGACGACCCGAGCCAGGTGCTCGTCGTCGTGGAGTGGAAGACGAAGGAACAACACCTGAACTGGCGAGGCACGCCGCCGCACACGCGGTTCCGAGCGGCGGTGGAAGGATCTGGCCTGCAGACGAAGCCAAGCGGCGGCGGCTACTACACTGGAGGCCCGGTCTAAAGGGAGCAGCTGGTAGCTGTCATTCTGAGCGGGCTGGCGAAGAATCCGTAACACGTGTGAACGCAGTTGAACGGATCCTTCGTTTTGCTCGCGATGGCAGTGACCATGTAAGTGGCATCTGACCCACTAGCACGCCGTGGAGGGGGCCTATCGAGGGGCGGCGGGATCCGGCATCGTCACCGTACCCCCATCGCCCAGGTACGTGCGGATGAGCGCCTGCTCGGAACCCGTCCAGATCATGTGTCCGCCGGTGAAGGATTGGTAGGCTCCCTGGTACGCGCGTTCGGGGCCGACCGCGAAGCCCAGCCGATCTCGGACTGCCTCGCCCTCGCGCCAGACCTTGCCCAACCGTCCCCGCGGCGCCTGGAGGCCACTAGGCGCGGTGACGGCGGGCTCGTTCTCTCCCTGGACATAGGTATCAGGGAACCAGCTCCAGCGGCCGTCGCGGAAGAAGGTCACGATGACCTGTCCCGTCTCGGGGATGAGCACCATGTGGCCACGCTCGAAGACCTGCTCGACGGCATCGATGTTGTACTCGTCGGCGTTCGGACACCCGATGCGCTCGCGGACGGACGATTCCTGCGAGATGAGGCGCCCAAACCCGCCAGCCGGCACCAGCTCGCAGCCAACGCGGAAGCGGGTAGACAACCCGAACACCATGCGACGGCCTTCCGTATCCACGACGCCATCGGGGCCGCCCGCCACGGATACGGCATAGGTCGTGCCGGCCGTCATCGGACGGTCCGGTGCAATGACCACCGTGCGCTCGGCTCGCTCGTACGATGCGGAGGCTGGAACGATATTCCCGGATTGATCCCGCAGCTCGAAGCGTCCGCCTTCGGCGTATTCGACGGGCGCGAACGCGATGTCCTTGCTGAATGTGATCCGGACTCGGGTATCCGGGAGCACATTGGATTGGCTGTCCGCAGGCGCCACCATTACGACCGCTGGAGGCACGTCGCGCGTGGGAAGTCCCCCGCTGGTCGTCAGCAGCACGGTGCCACCCTCACCCACCACAACTCCGAGCGCGTTATCGAGAAACTGAATGCCCCAGAGGTTCAGGTGGGTTCCCGAGTCGACAGCGGTCCAAGTGCCGCCGCCGTTCTCGGTCACGCGGATGACCCCGGCGTCCCCCGCCGTAATACCCCGCTGCTCATCCAGAAAGAACACCGCGCGAAGGGTTTCCCGTGTCCCGCTGGTCTGCGTCTGCCAGTTGGCACCGCCGTCGTCAGTGCGCACGATCTGGCCGTTCTGACCCACCGCGTATCCTCGGTTCACTGATGGGAATGAGAATCCATAGGGATCACGTGGAGCCGCACGACCGCCCGCAACGACGCGCCAGCTTCGACCGAAATCCGTGGTCTGCCAAATCGTCGTGCGTCCACCGATGTAGCCGATGCGAGGCTCCGGGAAGTGCACCGCGGACGCTATGTCCGTCCCACCGGGAAGGGTGCTCTGCTGCCACGTGGAACCGCCGTCCGCGGATCGCAGCGCCAGGTTGCGATCGCCGGCGATTACGGCCACTCGAAGCTCACCGGTTTCCGGATCACCAGCCAGGCCGATGGCGAGAAGATTGACGCCCACGGGCGAGGTAACCGGCCGCCACGACTCACCCGTGTCGTCGCTTCGGAGGATCGTTCCGCCGTCGCCCACGGCGAACCCAGTCTGTCGGTTGATGAAGCGCACGCCGTTCAAGTCGCGCTGAGTCCCCGACGGGATGGCGCGCCAGTTGTAGCCACCGTCGACGGTCTTGACGATCGCTCCACGCTCGCCGACCCCAACGCCTGCCTGCGGGCTGAAGAAATGGACCGAGCGCAGGCCTCCACGAGACCCTTGCGCCAGGAGGACCCACGTAGAGCCACTATCGGTGGTGCGGAGCAGTGTGCCCTGGGCGCCTGCGACGTAGCCGTTCTGTCCGTCTGGGAAATGGATGCTCTCGAGCTTGGCGGCCGACGGTCGAGGCTCTGGTAGCAACGCCCACGAGTCTCCTGCGTCGACGCTCTTCAGAACGGCTCCGCCGTCGCCCACCACGTGAACCGTGTTGCGGTCACCTACGGTGATGGCCTGGAGGTTGGCCCGTGTGGGAACCGTCACCTCGCGCCACGTCTCTCCACCGTCCGTGGACTTCGAGATGCGCCCGCCGCTCCCAACGGCGATCGCCGTCGAGTCGTCCAGGAAGCGGAAGGAGGTCATGGCGGGGCGGGCGGTCGACATCGGCGTCCATGTAGGAGTCTGGCCCCAGGCATCGTCGAGGCGGAAGATCTCGGAGCGATCGCTCTCGACGTTCATGACGAAAGCGCGGGAGCGATCGAGGAACTGGGTCTGCCCGAAGTTGCCTGTGCGGATCGGGGACCCGACGATCGCCCACGTGGCGCCGGCATCTTCGCTTCGGATCGCTGTGCCCGCCGTTCCCAGGGCATAGAGGGCGCTTGGCCCGGTGAAATGCACGTTCCACAGGTTGGTCGTCACCCCTGATGGCTGGCGCTGCCAGCTCTGGCCCGCGTTCCTCGTGGCCAATACGACGCCGCCGGCCCCAACAGCGATCGCGGTGCTTCGATCGAGGGCGGCCACGCCATTGAGGTCCGTCGTTACACCGGCGGGCTGCAGCATCCAGGACGCGCCACCATCCACGGTATGCATGATCACGCCATGCCGTCCGACGCTCCACCCGGTGTTCGCGTCGACAAAATGGACGTCTCGCAGATCGTTGCCCTGCGGCCGTGGGTTCTGCCAGATCCAGGCGCCATCGCCCGTGCTCACGCCAAGCTCCTGGGCGAGCGCTTGGGGCGAGCGAACTCCCGTTAGGGGAACCAGCAGTCCAACCAGGACAAGGAAACGCAGGATTCGACGAGCTCTGATCCTGATCCATGCAAAATCCGCGGTCATTCGTGCCTCCTCGCTCTCTTGTTCGAGCTTCGTTTGCAGATTGACGCCGGACTATTTAATCACATCAATGCAGCTTATCGGCTAGCGGAACCACTCCCGCTGGCGGATGATGTGCTCCGTGGTGCGGTAGCAGAGCGCGGAGATGGTGGCGGTCGCGGGGTAGGCGGTGAGCGTTGGGAACACGGAGGCGCCGACGATGAAGAGGTTGGGCACGTCGTGGGTCTGGCAGAGATCGTTGACCACCGACTTGGTGGGGTCGCTGCCCATGCGCGTGCCGCCGACCCACCGCGTGCCGCCACGTCCGGGGAGCTGGGACCAAACCTTGCTTGCGCCCGTCTCGCGCATGATGCTCTCGCCGACCTTCGCCATGAACTCGTGCATGCGGCGCTCGTTCTGGTGGAAGGTGAAGGTCAGCCGCGGGACCGGGATGCCCCACGCATCGCGGGTGTCCGGGTCGATGTCAAGAAGGTTCTCATTGTGGGCGAGGGTTTCAGGGGTGATGACCATGCTCATCGTTCGGGTGTAGTAGCGCGAGATGTACTCCTTGTAGTCGCTTCCCCACGCGCGCATATCTGGCGGAACCACGTCCATGCGCTCGACGGGTGTGCCTCCGCCGCCGGCGCCCATCGCGGCGCCTCTGACAAACCCAACTCCGGTGTGGTCGAAGTTGTTGCCGTTGAAGTCGTCCATTCGGGATCCGCCCGCCTGGGGACCGATGAAGCTGTTGATGATGTAGTCGTCGAAGATCCCGTGGATGGCGACATCCCCGTGGGCGCACATGCCGCGGCCGACCATCCCGCTGGAATTGGCCAGCCCCCGGCCACCCTGGGGACCGGAGAGAAGGAGCAGCCGAGAGTTCTCGAAGACGTAGCCAGCCATGATCACGACTCGAGCGTTGACCTCCTGGACCTGCCCCTCCGCGTCGAAGTACCGAACGCCGGTGGCCCGGCCAGCGTCGTCCGTGTTGATGCGGAAGACCTTGCAGCTCGTACGCAGATCGACATTCCCCGTCTCGAGCGCAACGGGAATCACCGTGTACAGCGCGGCAGACTTGGCGTTGACGTGGCAGCCGTATCCATTGCAGTGGCCGCAGTAGACGCAGGCGGGCCGCTCTGGAATACGCGTATCGAAGGGCGCGGGCGGGCGGTAGGGCTCGGATAGGATTCCAGCTCCCGACTTATAGGGGTGGTAGCCAAGGCGCTTTGCGGCCGCCTCGAAGAGCTGCTCTCTCGCGTTTATGCGGAGCGGGGGGATGGGATAGTCGCGACTCCGGGGGCCGGCGAATGGGTTTCCGCCTCCGACACCAGCGATCCCGAACTCCCACTCGAACTTGGTGTAGTACGGCTCCAGGTCGTCGTAGGTGATGGGCCAGTCCACAACGTCGTAGCCGGTGAGGTCGGCGCCGGCACGATCTGCGACACCGGTCGCAATCTCGTTGCTGAAGACCTTGAAGTCGTTTGGATGGAAGCGCGCCGACTGCCCCGTCCAGTGGAGGGTGGCGCCGCCGAGCACGTTGTTCGGCGTGTTGCTGTACCGAGCGGTCGCCCGCTCGCTGGCCGTGTTCCGAAACATGACGGGCTCGTGGCGCACCCAGTCCGAGAGGCGACCGCGCGTAATGAACCGGATCGAGTCGCGCGGCGCGTAGTCCTCGAGGGACGCGGTGGGACCACGCTCCAGGGCAATCACCTTCAGACCTGCTGAGGCGAGCTCCTTTGCAAGCAAGCCGCCGATGTGGCCAGCGCCGACGAGCAGGACGTCCGCGATCGGGGCGGCCACTACTCCTTGTCCCAGAGGTGTGAGGTGCGGGTGTATGAGCCGTAGTAGCCGCCGCCAACGTAGCCGCCGGCGTAGTCATCAAGCGCCTTCACGCCCGTGCGAACGGTTGCAAAGACGGGATTGTAGTAGAGGATCAAGACTGGGGCCTCCTGCTCGAGAAACTCCGAGATCTGCCGCAGGAGCGCTCCCTGATCGGCCTCTCGGGTCGCGCTGCGGTAGCGGTCCGTCAGGTCGTTGAACACGGCGTTCTCGTAATGGCCGCGGTTTGCCCCCGCATAGCCATTGGCCACGGTAGGAGATGGGGGCAGGAAGCGGTTCAGGGTGCGGTCGCTATCGCCTGAGCCCGTCATCTCGGCCCCGGAGTAGGACTGGCCGTACTCGCGATCGCCCTCGCGAGCCGGCGGCTGAACGAGAATGCTGGAGTTGACGCCGGCGCGCTTCCACATGTCGGCGGCGGCCGTCATGAGCTTCTGACGGGGTGGCCCGCCGAAGATCTCCATCGGAAATCGCTGGCCTTCGGCGTTGGCGAGGACTCCGTCCGGCCCGGGCGTCAAACCCGCCGCGGCAAACTCCTGTGCGGCTCGGCGGCTGTCACCCGCGCTATTGGCAAACACGTCCTTGGTGTACGGATAGAGCGGGTGGGACGGTGTCACGATCGACTTCGCCTCGACGTCGAAGTCTGGCTGGCTCGAGAAGACGAGGTCGGCTAACCCGGCGCGATCGAGGGCGTAGTAGAGGGCGCGCCGAACCCGTGGATCGATCTGATCGCGGGAGCCCACGTACTCCGGGGCAACCTGGAAGAAGAGGGAAAAGGTCGCACCGCGGACCACGGGCGTCCGCCCCATCTTGGTGTCCACCCACGTCGACCGAAGCGCCTGGACCTGATCGTTATCCAGGAGGCTCATGGTCACGTCCAGCTCACCCGCGAGGATCGCCGCGTGCAGCGCATTGCTATCCAGCACCTGGCGGATGATGACGCGGTCCAGCTTTGGACGGCCCAGGTAGTAGCGGTCGTTCGCCTCGAAGACGGCGCTGATTCCGGGCTCGTAGCGGACGAGATGGAAGGGGCCGGTGTGGACGTACTCGCTGGTCCAGTAGGGCAGGTTGAGAAAGCGCTCTTTGTCCCCGCGGGCGTACTCCTCGCCGAGCAGGTGCTCCGGGAGTGGCCAGAGGAGCTTCGCGCCAAGGGCATCCGCGAGATAAAACGGCCCCTTCCACGTGATGAGAACGCTGTGGGGGTCGAGCGCTTCGACGCTGGAGATGCGGAGGACCGCGATTCGGTCGGAGACTGGGAGCTGGGGATCGACCTGGACTTTGAAGCCAAAGACCACATCGTCCGCTGTGAAGCGCGCGCCATCATGCCAAAAGACATCGTCGCGAAGGGTGTAGAGCGTCGTCATTCGGCCGTCGTCGAGGAGCTTCACCGTCCCGTTCTCCAGGGACGGTCGCTCCTTCGCCATCTGCGGGGTGGGGCGGCCGTTGGCGTCGCTGGTGATCAAGCCGTTCGAGTGGAGCTCGATGAACGAAACCATGCCCGCGCCGTTGCCGGGCAGGTTCAGGGGGGCAAGACTATCGATGGGCAGGCTCACCGCGGTGGTCAGCGTCTTCTGGCCACGGGGGGATTCGGTGGACGCAGCCCCTCCCTGCCTGCCCGCGGCGGGTGTGGGCTGAGAGGGCGCGCAGGCTGCCAACAAGGTGCAGGCAGCGAGGGCCAGGACGAACCATCGGGTCATTTCACGTCCCATTCGTTTGCGTTCCAGGACTGGATGGAGTCGGGCACCTTGCGCGCCGACACGTTCAGGAGGCGGTTGCCGATCAACGTCGGCTCCGAACTATAGAACAGGCCCATCACCGGAAGCTGCAGCGCGACGTGCTGGACGATCTGTCCCAGCACCTGGATGCGGTCCTGCCGGGGAACGGTCGCGTAGAAGCGATCGATCATGGCGTCCAGCTCGGGGTTCATGTAGCGGGCGTGGTTGCCGATCGCGCGGTATTCGTTCTCGCGGAGCGGGACGCGAGAGCTGTGGAGGTTCAGCAGCCCGGGGATGTCGTTGGGGTTCTGGAAGAGCTGGAAGCCGGGGGAGTTGCTGCGATACTCGCGGTCCTGCATCCGCTGCGAGGGGACCAAGATCGTCTCGGTCTCGACACCCACGCGCTGCCAATAATCGTCCACGGCCAATAGCGTCTTCACATCCACACTGATTTGTTGGATGTTACGGATCTCGACCCCGAGCTTACGACCCGTCGAGTCCACCATGATGCCGTCAGCACCTCGGGCGTAGCCGAGGCCCTCGATCATCTGCGAGGCGATACGCGGATCGTACTGGTACTGTGGGAGGTTCGCCTCGATCTCGCGATACTGTGGCTGGTTCGGATTGAGGTAGCTGTGGGCGACGGGCGTCAGACCGGCGTGGAGCTCGTCCACCAGGGCCTGGCGATCGATAGCGTGGAGGAGCGCCCGCTTGAACCGCGCGTCGGACACGATGGGCGGATCCGGGCTGACGTGCTGCGGGAACATGACGATCCAGCTCTTGAAGCCGATGTCCATGCGGCCGTCGCGCCATTGATCGCGAACCTCGATCGCCTGATCGAGGGCAAGGGTGCGGCCGACGGTCACGTCGATGGCTCCGCCAAGGATGGCGGCCGCCATGGCGTTCGGATCGCGAATGAACCGCACTTCGATCTCATCGATCTTCGGCCGGCCGAGGACGTACGTGTCGCTCGCATGAAGCACCAGGTGGCTCGCGGGGACCCAGTCGTGCACCTGGTAGGGGCCGGTGCCGACAAACTCGCGGGTCCAGAAGGGCAGCTCGAGGAAGGTCGCTTTGCTCTCCGTGTACGGCTGCTCGAGCTTGTGCTTGGGCAGGGGTGAGGCGAGGTTGCGAGTGAACATTCGGTCCGCGTCGATGTACGGCCTGTTCCATCGGACGACGACGGTCCGGGCATCGGGCGCCTCGACACTCTCGATCGACGTGTAGGCAACGTCCGCGAAGCTCGGGAGCTCGACGTCCCGCACGACCTCGGCCGTGAAGACGAGATCGGCCGAGGTGAACGGGGCGCCATCGTGCCACTTTGCGTTCGGGCGGATGGTCCAGGTGGTCTCCATCTTCCCATCGGGGAAGAGCTTCCAGAGGCCATTCTCCAAGGATGGCACCGCTTCGGCGAGCTGGGGACGCAGGGTGTCTCGATCGGCGAGGTTGGCGAGGCCCGCGTTTACCAGCTCCTCGGAGGCGTCGACGCCGGGGACGCCGAAGACTCCCGTCTTGCCGTTCAGAGAGGCTAGCTCTCCATTGATGGCGGCGGTGATCCGCTTGAACGCGGCGGGCCGCTGACCTTCGGCGGCAGAGGCTTGAGTCCGCGTCGAAGACGACGGTGTGGGCGCGCAGCCTACGGCGATTGCGCCAAGTGCGATCCAAACGATGAGCCGTGAACCGAGACTTGCCATCGTTACCCCTGGTGGAGAGTTGAGATGGATGGATAGGCCGCCCAGGTCAGCAGATACGGGTCTCTAGCCGAAGTATATTCTCGGTGCGCTCGCCGTCCGGGACAGATGACTTCCGAGTTTCGTCTGGCGCCGCGAGAAAGTCTACAAGGAGAGTATGCGATGACCGTGTACGACGCGGATGGTCATCTGATGGAGCCCGAGGAGATGTTCGCGGCGCTGGAGGCGGAGTTCTACCCGCGCCGTCCAGTCCGTGTATCTCTGCCGCTGAACACAGCTCGTGGCTCGCGCGATGCACTTTGGGCGTTCGAGGGTCGAGTGCTTCCGTCGCTCGGCGGGCGTGGCACCGTCAACTTCTATTTGCCTGGTGACACGCATTCGCGCGGGCTTGCCGCGTCCGTCGGCGCCCAGGACCTCAGCGACCCCGCAGCCCGTCTCGAGGACTTGGACGAGTTCGGGATAGACAAGCAGGCGATCTTTCCGACCCTCTTCCTCGTCACGCTCGCGGACGACCCCGCACTCGAGCTTGCCCTCTTCCGAGCCTACAACACCTACGTGGCGAATGCGTGCGCCCGGTCGGGCGGCCGCCTGCAGTGGGCGGGACTCGTTCCCTTCCGCGACCCGGATGCCGCGAGGCAAGAGTTGAAACGCATCAGCGATCTGGGCGCCACGGCGGTGCTGACGCTGGGCATGGTGTGGGATCGAAGCCTGGACGATCCGGCGTTTCTGCCGGTCTTTGAGGCAGCCGCCGACCTGGACCTGCCCATCGCCATCCACTTCGGCTGGGGCTCCAACGGCCTGACGAACCTCTTCAAGGGCACCAACACCTCGTTCTCGGCCGCCACGACGCCGGTCCTCTGGAGCTTCTTCTATCTCATGCTGTCGGGTGTCCTGACCAAGGTCCCCCACCTGCGGGTCGGGTTCATCGAGACGGGGGCGGGATGGGTCCCGTACATGGTGGACCAGGTCAGGCGGCGCATCGGCCTGCAGTCCGATCGGTCGGGGGGCCGTACCACGCTGCCCGACCCGCTGCGCTACTTCGAGGAGGGCCGTGTTTTCGTCGCCTGCGAGCACGAGGAGGACTTGCCCTACCTGGTCTCGAAGCTGGGCGAGGACTGCTTGATGGGCGCGTCGGATTACCCGCACGGCGACTCGTCCGCCGACGAGAACTTCGTGAGCGAGCTGCGGCGACGCAATGACTTGACAGCCACCGCGCGAGACAAGATCCTCGGGGGCAACGCGGAGCGATTCTTCCGTAGTTGAGGGGTGGAACCAATGAAGCTTGAAGGATCTGTCGCCATCGTCACTGGGGCGGCGCGGGGGATCGGACAAACCTATACGCTGCGGCTCGTGGCGGAAGGCGCGAATGTGGTCGCGGCCGATGTGCTCGACTGCAGCGAGACGGCGAAGCTCGCGGGGGCGAATTCCGACCGCGTGCTGCCGGTGAGGGTGGACGTCACTGACTATGGAAGCGTGGAGGGCATGGTCGAGGCCGCGATGGAGCGGTTCGGTCGAGTCGACACGCTGGTGAACAACGCCGCGCTGTTCGGGAACCTTAAGCGCCAACCGGCGGAGGAGATCCCGCTCGATGAGTGGGACACCATTCTGTCAATCAACGTGAAGGGCGTGTTCCTCTGCTGCCGCGCGGTTCTGCCGATCATGCGCGAGCAAGGGAGCGGGCGGATCATCAACGTCTCGTCGGGCACGGTATTTCGTGCGACGGCGAACCTGGCGCACTACATCGCATCCAAGGGAGCGGTCACGGCGCTCACCAAGGCGCTGGCCGTCGAGTGGGGGCAGTACGGCATCCTCGTGAACGCCATCGCGCCGGGCCACACGATGAGCGAGATGGTGCGCGGACGGATGACCGAGGAGCAGGTCCAGCGGACGGGAACGGGTCGGGCGATCGCGCGCCCGGAGGTGCCCGAGGACCTGGCCGGCACCATCGTGTTCCTGGCTTCCGCGGACAGCGCTTTCATCACGGGGCAGACGTTCGTGGTGGATGGCGGCGCGGTGATGCGCTAGCCGTTGCGAGATGAGAGGAGAAGGCACGTGACGACGATTTTCGACGCAGACGGGCACATCATGGAGCCCGACGCGATGTTCGCGAACCTCGAGCCGGAGTTCTATCCGCGGCGCCCCGTGCGCGTCGGGCTGCCGCCGGATACGTTCCGGGGCGAGAACGACGCGTGCTGGATCTTCGAGGGGCGCGCCCTGCCGTCGCTGACGGGGAAGGGGCCCGTCACCTTCTTCCTGCCCGACGCAACGACGTCTCGGAAGTCGTTGGCGCCCGTGGGCGCGCAGACGCTGGGGGATCTCGACAGCCGCTTCAAGGACATGGACCGATTCGGCATCGATAAACAGCTCGTGTTCCCTACGCTCTTCCTGGTGAACTTCGTGGACGACCCACGGCTCGAGGCGGCGTTCTTCCGCGCCTACAACGACTACGTGGGCGCGGCCTGCGCTCGATCGGGGGGACGGCTTAAATGGGCCGCACTGGTGCCATTCCGGGACCCTGGCGTCGCGCAGGAGGAGCTTCTGCGCGCGAAAAATTTGGGGGCATCGGCGGTCTTGACGCTCGGGATGGTGTGGGACAAAAACCTGAACGACCCGTCCTTCCTTCCCGTATTCGAGACGATCGCGGATCTGGACCTTGCGCTCTGCGTTCACTTCGGCTGGGGCTCCCCGGCTCTAACAAACGTCTTCGAGGGCTCGAACACGTCCTTCTGCTCGGCGACGACCCCCGTCCTGTGGGCCTTCTACTGGATCATGGTCACGGGACTGCTGGCCAAAGTGCCGAACCTCCGGGTCGGATTCCTGGAGAGCGGATCGAGCTGGACTACGTACCTCATCGACCAGATTCGCCGCCGATTGGACCTGAAGACGCTGCTCCGTCCGGGGCAGGTGGCGCCGCGGTCGGCCTCGCAGCTCGACCCGATGGAGTACTTCGAGCAGGGACGGGTATTCGTTGCCTGCGAGCACGAGGAGGATCTGCCATATCTCGTCTCGCGCCTGGGCGAGGACTGCCTCATGGCAGCCTCGGACTATCCGCATGCCGACACCTCAGCGGACGAAGGGTTCGTCGACATGGTGAGGAGCCGAGACGGTCTGACAGCGAGTGCCAAGGAAAAGATCCTCGGAGGCAACGCGGAGCGGTTCTTCCATTGAAACGTGAAACTGAAACGTGAAACGTGAAACGTGAAACGACACGTAGATCGACACAGGTAGAGACGTGCTAAGCTAGACCAATCTGGGTGTAGGCATCGAGGCTGCACGAAGGAGGGGGACCGGATGAAGCCCGTTCCACTGCAAGTCGACTCGCACATGAAGGACTTCGACGCACATTTGACCGCGGTCGAGTCGGACCTCGAATACTACCGCGTCAAGCGGCTCGAGCCGCGCATCGTGCACTTCATCCGGCGGGGGATCGTCAGCTTTTACGAGCTCATGCAGGCGGCTCCCAGCTCGTTCGACGAGATCAGGAGTCCGCTTCCTCCCGAGACCGAGGACCACGATCACGACCATGAGCACGAGGAGATCGAGAAGCGCATCCGCCGGCTGGAAGATCGGCTGGACGAGTACGTGCGAATGAATTCGATCATCTCGCCCGACTCGGGCACGGTAGACGTGGTGATCGACGACACGCGAGTGGAGAGCGGCACGTACGACCCGTTCCTTCGGTTCACGAAGCGCCAGCACGGGGGAACCATCGAGCAGCGCATCGCGACCTTGGAGCACGAGCTGGACGAGAACATGTTCGTCGCGGAGGCGCTCAAGCGGGCGCTCATGCGCGACGGCAAGCTCACCCAACACCAGTTGGACCAGCGCATCGCCCACCTGGCAAGCGTGGGACCGTGGAATGGGGGACGGATCGTGGCGCGGGCGTGGGTGGATCCCGAGTTCAAGCAGACGCTGCTGACCGAGGGGCGCCCGGCGCTCCGAGAGCTGGACGTTCCACCCGGCCGGTCCGGCGGCACCCTGGGAGTGGTGGAGAACACGAGCACAGTCCAGAACGTTGTGGTGTGCACGCTCTGCTCCTGCTACCCATACGACCTCCTGGGCGATCCGCCCTGGTGGTACAAGGACCAGACCTACCGCGAGCAGATCGTGCGCGACCCGCGAGGCACCGTTCGCGAGATGTTCGGCCTGAACCTGCCGGACAGCGTGCAGATCCGCGTATACGACAGCACGTCCGACGTTCGCTGGATGGTGCTGCCCGAGCGGCCCGCCGGCACGGAAGGCTGGAACGAGGAGCAGCTCGCCGAGCTGGTCACTCGAGAGAGCCTGATCGGCGTTGCTCCCGCCCTCGAGCCAACGAAGGCGTCGTCCTGAGGTGGCGGCGCAAGCACGGTTCAAGGAGGGGGAGCGAGTCCGGGTCAAGTCAGGCAACAACCCGGGCTGGAACCCGCGGACGCCGGACTACCTGAAGGGCAAGGTGGGAACAGTCTCCACGCTGCAGGGCGTGATCGAGAATGCGATGGACCACCGGGACACCTATCCCTACCTTTATACGGTGGTCTTCGAGGTCAGCGAGCTGTTCGGCGGGACGTCGAAGGACCAGGTCTTCGCGGACGTGCATGAGGACTGGCTCGAGCCGACGTAGAACGCACGCTAACGGGTGGCTGCAGGCTTCACTCCCACCCTCTCCCAGGGGGAGCGGGAGCTCCACCCGGGGATAGAGCGGCACTCCCAGAGGCTCATGATGCGCGGGGTGGATGCCAACCCGCCGCGACCCAGCGAAGCCGTGCTCGAACCAGGTGCGGGTTGTTCAGTTTGAGAGCCACTACGGAGGCTCGACCGGTCGGAGTTGAGCCGAGCACGAGCGAGCCGTCCGCGCTCCAGTAGAAATGCTCGGTCCAGTCCTGTCGGCGCGGGTCGTACAGCGGCGCTACCTCGCGGGTCTCGGGATCAGTTGCGCCCGTTTGGGTGCCCTTGTACCCGTTGCAGAGGGGACAAGCGACCCAGAGATTGCTCTCATCCGAGGTCCCACCGGCGGCCAGTGGCAGAATGTGCTCGATGTGAAGCGGCATTGCCGTAAACGCTTGCGGCGTCAGGCAGTAACCACAGCGCCCACCGGCGGCGGCTTCGACGCGCTGCCGGATGGCACGGGTGACCCGCGGACGGGCCATCCCCGGCTAGCTCTGAGCGTCCTGCATCGGGACTCGGTAGCCGCGTCTGGCCAGGAGCAGATAGGCGTGAGCCTTGCGGACGGTTGCTTCACCGTACCGATCCAACAACGTCTCAAGACGGCGGAGCTGATCAGCGCTGAGCTCGCCGCCTGCTTGAAGCTCCAGGAGGTCCTGAAGCTCGACCTGCTCCCCGTCCTCCAGTTGTGATCGGGCTGCCTGCCACAATGCCCCATCGGCAAGCAACGCCATCCCGGCCAGGTCGGCGGCCTGATCGAGTGGCAGGTCGTCGAGCGGCGGCAGCGCGTGAGCGATGCTTGCCTGGAGCACCTGGTCCAAAGGCTGCCGCGTGGCCGCGGCAACCTGCTGCGCCACCCGATAGATGGAGTCTGGGAGGTTCAGCGTCACGATCTGACCCGCCATCAAACCTCCGGATTTGACCCACTTCACCAAAACCTAGCTGGGCTCCAGCTTAAGCAATCATAAGCGATAGCGTTTCATCGACCGGGGAAGGGCGCGGGCTACTACCAGCGCCACTCCCAGGGGCTCATGATGTAGACGCCCGTCTGCGGGTGTTTCACGCCCGTTATGCCGGTCGGATAGGCCATGACGCGCGGCTGCAGGTGGGTCGGCACGACGACGGCATCCTCGGCCATGACTTTCATCGCGTCGATGAGCAGCGGCTCGCGCTCGCGGAATGCAACGGTGGTCATGACTCGCTGCCAGAGCTCGTCGAGACGGGGATTCGTGTAGCCGTTCCGATTTCCGAGCCGCCAGCGGTTCTCTGGGCCGGACACGTTGTCGCTGGTCCACACCATGCTGTCCATCGGCCGTCGATCGTAGGCGACCGCGCCGAATTTACTGCGGTACTCGCCGTCGGACATCTGCGCGGCGGTGAGCCAGGTGGTCTCCATCGGCATGCCGAGGGATCTCCACGCGGATGCGATGACCTCTGTCTCCTGCTCTTCAACGCGGCCGGCGTGAGCTAGAAGGTACATGTTGAGCGTTTCCCCGGATGCGTTCTGCAGCGGCCCATCGCCAGCGCGCCGCCAGCCCGCTTCCTGAAGCAGCGCCTGCGCCCGGCTCATGTCGAACTGGTATTTCGTAACGGCTCGGTCCACAGCTTCGTACGAAGGATCGGCTGGATACAGCCAGACGTGGAGGACGCGCGCGTGGCCGGCGTAGATCGTCTCCACAATCGTCTGCCGCTCGACGGCATGAAACATGGCGCGCCTGACGCGTGGGTCCTGGACGGCCGTCTGCGTGTTGCCCCAATCCCGCATCTGGAAATGGGCGTATCGCGGCAGACCCGGCGAGTACTCGACGTTCCCGGCCCAACCGGTCTGCTGCAGCGTCTCGCCCTGCGGGTAGGAGATCGTCGCGCTGTAGGCCATGTCGACGTCACCCGACATCAGGTTGGCTACTACGACGTTTGCATCGCCGATGAACCGCATCGTGATCTGATCGATCGCCGGCTTTCCGAACACGAAGCCATCGAACGCGCGGAGCACCATCATGACGCCGGGCTCCCAGCGCTCCAAACGATAGGGTCCGCTGCCAACGTAGTTCTCACGCCACTGGGGACCGTTTACGAAGGCATTCATATCGCTGTGATAGAGATCGGCGAGGAGGTGGCGCGGCATCGGCGAGAAGGATGGGCCGATGATCTGCGATGCCATGATGTAGGTCTGCTTCCATTCAATAACCATGGTCGACGGGTCGATCACGCGCACCGCGGAGACGTAGGGCTCAACCTCGGCCGTCGGCGCCGGCACCAGGGGATTGGTGCGGACTTCATGGCCGAAGGCGAAGTCCTCGGCGGTGATGGGCGTGCCATCGTGGAAGCGGAGGTTTGGCCGGAGCTTGTACAGCGTCTCCATACGCCCATCCGGCAGAACCTTCCACGTTCCGGCCTCGAGCGTGGGGAGCTCTTGTGCGAGATACGGCATAGGCTTGTAGGGAGAGTCGATGTAGGCG